>Ga0182021_10004432_pt1 | contig 16525 bp, 14 predicted proteins | sample 612E3MmetaG_FD_120493 | JGI IMG/M metagenome (GOLD analysis project Ga0182021, IMG submission 120493) | Permafrost microbial communities from Stordalen Mire, Sweden - 612E3M metaG (Illumina Assembly) | ecosystem: Environmental > Terrestrial > Soil > Wetlands > Permafrost | place: Sweden...
AGATATTTTATTCAACATCAGTGTTTATATTATTATTTATGTTTTATTTATGGATAAGTCTCATTTTGATAATACGAATATCTGTTATCGGTTTGTCATTTTCATTTGTTTTTACTGATGCGATTCTGTCGACGACATCTAAACCATCAACAACTTCTCCGAAAACCGTATATGTTCTGTCCAGGCGAGGGGTTCCACCAATGTTTTTATATATGTTACGCTGTTCTTCAGGTATCTTGTAATCTCCATTTGTTGCCATGGTTTGAAACATACGGAGGGAAGCTTTCTCCTGAATCTGGGCTTCATCAAGATTCGTTCCTGAAATACGATTACTGTCTGAAACCTCCTTAATCATTCTTAAAAACAACCCCTGTTTTATGTTGTTGTTAATTCGTTGTTCGGCCTGATTTAATTCGGTATCAGAATATTTTATCCCCTGAACAATATAAAATTGAGTACCGGAAGATCTCATTTCCGGATTAATATCATTTCCTTCACGGGCAGCCGCCAAGGCACCTTTTTTGTGAAAATACTTAAGGCGAAACTCCGCTGGAATTGTATATGTACTTAATGAATCATTTATTCCTTTTTTATAATTGATTTTTGTTTCTGGATCTCCCGCCTGGATCATAAAATCCTTTATTATTCTGTGAAAAGAAATCCCTTCAAATACATTACCCTTAACAAGTTTTATGAAATTATCTCTGTGCCCCGGAGTCTCATCATACAAACGAAAAGTTATATCTCCCAGGGTTGTTTTCATTAAAATAAAAGTATTTTTATTATCCTTTGAAGGAGTACAGGAAAACATAAAAAGTGCCAGATAAAACAAAATGGAAATCTTTTTAAGTGTATTCATGAAAACTATAATATGATTAATAATATTCACTAAATCTGATTGCAAAGATATTTAACTTTGACTTATAGATAAAATTATATATTTCAATATTCAATTCTTGAAGTTCAATTGGTTATTTTTGCAGTTTTGTTAGATTAGGGCAAATGATTATCCAAACAATTTAAGAAAATCTGTTATTAAAATATATTGTTTTTAATAATAAGCACGAAACCAGGTATTTCCGGTTCAAATAACAGGCTAAAATGAAGATTAAAATTATTAAGAGATCAAAGCAGAATCTCCCGGAGTACAGTAAAGAAAAGTCAGCTGGAAAGGACATCCGGGATGATATTCCTTATGAAATGATTTTAATACCAAAGGAATCTGGGTGTTTGAACATAATGGAAAAAGATAAGATGAAAAAGGCAATAATATTATTGATAGTAATTGTTTTGAATTTCTTTTTTTTACAATCTTGTAATAAAAAGACCTATTCGGCCAAATCAGGCATGAGAATTACTGAAAATTATGATTCTACAGCATTTGATTATGTTTTTACAGAAGCTCTAAAACAAAAATTTCTTGGTAACGCGGGAGATGCTCTAAAATACCTTGAGCAATGTGTTAAAATTAATCCCCAAAGCGATGCTGCATACTTTGAAATGGCACAGATTGCACTTGTCCTTTCAGATAAAAACGGAAAGAAATTTGCTCTGAAAGCAGTTAGCCTGAATGAAAAGAATATCTGGTATCTTACTTTGGTTGCAGACATTTATTATCAGGAAAAGATTCTTGATAGCGCTATAATATATTATGAAAAAGCAGTCAGATATTTTCCAGATAAGGAAAATATAAAACTTAATCTTGCAAATCTGTATTCTGAGAAATTACAATACAACAAAGCTGAAGAGATATATAATTATTTTGAAAAGAAATACGGCATAACAGAAACAACAACACTTTCAATTATAAAAAATCTGATAAATTCCGGAAATTTAAAAAAAGCGGAAGAGAAGGTTCAGGAACTGCTGAAAAATGCGCCAGATGAAGTTTTGTACAGTGGTCTACTAGCAGAAATTTATCGAAAAAACGGGGAAAAGACAAAAGCTATTTCGGTTTATAAAAAGTTATTGGAAAAAGAACCAAATAATCCGGAAACATTACTCTCTTTAAGTGATTTTTTATTAAGCGAAAAACAATATGATGACCTTTTTCCTATACTTAACAAAGTAATTTTAAATGATAGCATATCCCGGGAAAAAAAAATTGCTCTTTTTTCAAAGAGCATAAGCGATAGCAGTCTTATCAGATTGAGGTCAGATGATGTTGAGCTCGCACTGATAGTTTTGGAAACAGACAATAAAAAAGATAATATTATAATTCTTCTCAGACCACAATTTTATCAAAACCAAAACAATATTTCAAAAGCAGTAAAAAGACTTGAAGAAATTATTGAGGAACAGCCGGAAAATTATTATGCATGGGAAAGAGTTTTATTTCTTTATTCGGAGACGAAGGATTGGGATAAATTATTGAAAATGGGAGAAGAATGCGCGACTAAATTTAACAGATCTTGTATTGCAAAAGTTCTTTATGCAAGTGCGGCAATTGAAAAAGGAAAATTAGATGTGGCCGAAGAAGAGTTACGGAAATCAAAAATACTCGCTGGCAGTGATACAAGTATGCTTATACAAGTACTTGTAATGGATGCAGATGTTTCTTATAGAAAAAAGGAATACACTAAAAGTTTTGAAACATTTAAGGAAGCGCTTAAACTCAACCCGGAGGATGTAATTATTTTAAATAATTATGCATATTACCTGGCAGAACAAGGACAAGAATTAAAAGAGGCCGAGAGAATGATAAAGATAGTAATTGAAAAGGAAAGAGGGAATACTACCTATCTGGATACATACGCCTGGGTTTTATACAAAAGAGGACATTTTAAAGAGGCGGAAAAAATACTGGAAATGGTTATTAACAAAGGTGAAAAGGCTGATGCTGAATGGTATGAACATCTGGGTTATACTGAAAAAGCTTTAAAGGACTGCGATAAAGCTATTGAATTCTGGAAATTAGCAGTTAAATATGATAGCAGAAAGAATGTGCTTTTAAATGAAATCGAAAATTGCAAAAATCATTAATAATTATATTATTGATTTTCCAAACAGGATGTACTGCAAAACGAATTGTTTCCGAAAGTGCATTTAATTCAAATATTAATTCTGTTGAAGATATCATTAACAAAGTTAAAAATAACAATATCTCAAATGAAAGCTTTTTTATTGAAAAAGGGAATCTGTACATAAAAAGGAAAGAAGATTTTAATAGATTTATTTTTAATTGTAAGTTTCAGAAACCAGATAAATATCTGTTTAGCTTTAGAAATAATGCAGGAATTGAAGGAGCCAGAATGTACATAACGAAAGATACTTTAGTGATAAATGACAGAATTGAGAAAAAATTATTGTATGGAAAACCCGAAGATATGGAGCGAGTATATGGAATACCTTATTTTGTGTTAAATAAATTATTCGGAGATTTGGATTTTGGAGAGAATGTTAATAACAGTTTTGAAAAAGATGAGAATAAAATATTTTTGACCCAACAAAGCGAAAATGGTGTATGGAAATCATATCTGGATACTAAAAATGAAAAAGTAAAATCAACCGAATTTTTAGAAAAAAATAGAGGGAAGATTATAGAAATCATATATTCAAAATTTGGGAAAGACAGAGGACATTTTCCGGAAGATATAGATTTTAAGGATATTACTAAGGGAATTAATACTCATATACATATAAGTAAAATGGTAATTCCCTGGAATGGTGAAATTGAGTTTATTCCTGGCAAGGGATATATAAAAGAAGAAATTAAATGAAAGTAGGCTTAATTATATTTCTAAGCATAATATTTATTCCATTTGTTACAGGACAAACAAGGAAAGATCTTGAAGATCAAAGAAAGAAAACACTTGAAGAAATATCCTCTGTAGATAACCTATTAAAAGAGACAGAAAAAGAAAAAAATTCTGGCATTAATCAATTAAAAATAATCGGAAATAAACTGGTTTTGCGTGAGAAAGTAATTTCTGGTATAAAAGATGAAATTACTCTGCTGACAAATAGAATAGAATTAAATTCAATAGCAGTAGATCTAATGGAAAAAGACCTTGTCGTTATGAGAAGGGATTATGCAAAGACTATCATTAATTCTTATAAAGCAAAAAAGGGAAATCCGGAAATTGGATATATACTGTCTGCGAAAGATTTCAATCAGGGATATAAAAGAATAAAATACCTTCAACAGGTTACAAAGTTCAGACATCAGCAGGCTGAATTAATTATTGAATTAATGGATCAGATTGAAAAATCAAAAGCTAAGCTACAGGAGGATCTGATTAATGTGTCTGATCTGAAAAACCGTGAAGAAGGACAAAAGAGGCTGCTTCAACAGGAACAAAATAAAAAAAGACAAATTGTTAATTCATTGGGAAGTAAAGAAAAAAAATTGCAAAAGGAATTAGATGAAAAGAAAAGAATAGCACAAAAAATTGAAGAGGAAATTGAAAAAATTATTCAGGAAGAGAAGAAAAAAGCTTTAAAAGCGGAATTAAATCCCGAGATGAAGTTAATTGGAGAAAGTTTTGCTGAAAACAAAGGAAGACTTCCCTGGCCCGTTGAAAAAGGAGTCATTACCAGTCAGTTCGGTTTACAGCAGCACCCTGTCCTTACTTATGTTACGGAAGATAATATAGGAATAGAAATTACAAATTTAGGAAAAACAAAAGTCAGAAGTATTTTTAAAGGACAGGTTATGAAAGTATTTGCAATATCAGGAGCAAATTGGGGTATTATTATCAGGCACGGTAAATTCCTTACAGTTTATCAGAATTTGGTTAATATAATAGTAAAACAAGGAGATATGGTTGGTTTAAAGCAGGAAATAGGAGAAGTTTTTTGCGATATAGATAACGGATCAAAATCAGTACTAAAATTTATGATTTTTCAGGAAAAGTACCTTGATCCTGAAATATGGATTTCAAAAAAGAGATAATTTTTTGAAACAAATTATTTTAAATTCAGTATAAAGTATCACTGATAACTGATTATGAATAAAAAGTTTAAAATTGAATCAAATATTTTAAATCTAAGAATTGTTGAAAATGCAATAGATGAGATTTCAACAGAAATAGGATTCAATCAGGATAATTACGGAAAAATTCTTGTTTCGACCCTGGAGGCGGTAAACAACGCAATTATTCACGGGAATAAAAAAGATGAATCAAAAAGTGTTGAAATTGAAATCTCGTTTAAAAGAAACATTCTTAGAGTCAGCGTCTCGGATGAAGGAAAGGGATTCAAGCCTAAGGAAATTCCTGACCCAACTAAACCGGAGAATATTGAAAACCTTAGTGGGCGTGGAGTATTTTTAATGTCAAAGCTGGCAGATAAAATAGAATTTAATGAAATAGGAAATAAAGTAACAATGTCTTTTAAAGATATAAAAACTTGAAAATTAAAATTTTCTATGATAATATTGACTTCCGGGTAAGGGGCTGGAGAAAAATAGAAAAATTAGTTAAAAAGGTCATTTCGAAAGAGAATAAAATTTCGGGTGACCTTAATTTTATTGTTACAAATGATAAAACACTGAAAAAGATAAATATTAAATATTTAAAACATAATTTCAATACAGATGTTATAAGTTTTAATTACGAAAATCAAGGCAATTTATCTGGAGAAATTTACGTAAGTATTGATACTGTAAAAAGAAATGCCAAAAACTACAAAGTTAGTTATAGGATTGAATTAGTGAGGGTAATGATTCATGGAGTTTTACATATTTGTGGGTATGAAGACAAAAATAGTCACGAGAAAGAAAAAATGAGGGAACTGGAAGATTGGTGGTTGAGAGTTTATGATGAAATGTAGAGATGGAATTTAAATATGATGTTATAGTTGTTGGGGGTGGGCATGCGGGGTGTGAAGCAGCCCATATTGCTGCCGTGATGGGAGCAAGGACTCTTTTAATAACAATGGACATGACAAAACTCGCACAAATGTCATGCAATCCTGCTATGGGAGGAATAGCAAAAGGTCAAATAATTCGTGAGATCGATGCTCTTGGTGGAATGAGCGGAATCGTAACAGACAGGAGCATGATTCAATTCAGAATGCTTAACAGATCGAAAGGACCCGCTATGTGGAGCCCAAGAGCACAGTGTGACAGGCAACTATTTACAAGAGAATGGAGAAAGATCCTGGAAAATACCGAAAACCTACACATTTGGCAGGAACAGGCAACTGCATTAATTATAAAAGATAATAGGGCAATAGGAGTGGAGACGGCTTTTGAAACAAGGTTCTATGGATCTTCAGTGGTACTGACAAATGGAACTTTCCTTAACGGATTAATGCATATAGGCTTTAAAAATTTTAAGGGAGGAAGATCCGGAGACCAGGCTTCAGCTGGATTAAGCGAGCAGCTTGCAAAACTTGGTTTCGGCGTTGAAAGAATGAAGACTGGAACAAGTGCTAGACTGGATGGGAGATCAATAGATTTTAGAAAAATGATCGAGCAAAAGGGCGACGGAGAAGGAAGATCCTTTTCATATTTAAATGGAGGAATTTTATTAAGGGAAGAGAAAAGTTGTTTTATAGCACATACGAACGAAGAAGTTCACGAAGAAATAAGAAAAGGATTGGAATTTAGCCCGCTTTTTACAGGAAGGATAAAGGGAAGGGGACCAAGATATTGTCCTAGTATAGAAGATAAAATTATAACATTTAAAGAAAAGAATTCACATCAGCTTTTTATTGAACCAGAAGGTTTTGATACAACAGAGTTTTATATAAATGGATTTTCTAGCAGTTTACCACTTGAGGTACAATTAAAAGCATTAAGAAAAATTAAGGGACTTGAAGAAGTGGAAATATTTAGGCCAGGGTATGCTATTGAATATGATTTTTTTCAACCCACTCAGCTGAAAAAAACACTTGAAACCAGGAGAATAGGAAATCTTTATTTCGCAGGACAAATTAACGGAACGACTGGCTATGAAGAAGCTGGTGCCCAGGGTTTACTGGCAGGTATTAATTCTGTCTTAAAAATAAGAGCTAAAGAGAGTTTTATTATGGGAAGGGAAGAATCATATATCGGAGTCCTTATTGATGACCTGGTTACTAAAGGAGTTGACGAACCCTACAGAATGTTTACCTCAAGAGCGGAATACAGAATACTTCTTAGGCAGGATAATGCTGATGAGCGACTTACTAGGGCTGGAGAAAAGATAGGAACGGTACAAAAAGAAAGATTAAGAAGACTGGAGGAAAAGGAACAAATGATAGGGGAGATAATTGATTTTCTTAATACAGTAAGCGTAGAGCCAATTGAAATAAATGACTTTTTAGAAGAGAAGAATACAAACAAAATATTCCAAAAGGGGAAAGCTATTAATATTGCCATGAGGCCACAAATAGATCTCAGTGAATATTTAAAAAGATTAAAGGGAGGAGAGAAGCTGAATTCTATAAAATCTGAAAGATTTTCAGAAATTTCAGAGTCAGCAGAGATTAAGATAAAATATGAGGGATATATTCTAAGAGAGAAAATTGTTGCGGAAAAAATAAAGAGACTTGAAAATTTAAAAATTCCAGAAGATATTATTTATAATGAACTAATGTCTATATCAACCGAAGGAAGACAAAAGCTTGAAAAAATTAGACCGGAAAATATAGGACATGCAAGCAGGATTAGCGGAGTTTCTCCTTCAGATGTAAATATTTTATTAATGTATTTGGGCAGATAAACTGTTCCACGTGGAACATATTTTGTAATTCAAAAAATAATATTATTTATGAAGGTCACAGGAATGTTGGTTGATGTTCATGAAAGAAGCACATATCCCGCTACAATTAATTTTAATGATGGAATAATTCTTTCTATTGAAAAAGTAAAAGAAAAACCAACCTGCTTTATCTTACCAGGACTAATTGATGCACATATTCATATTGAAAGTTCGATGATTACACCCCCGGCGTTTGCCTGGACTGCGGTAAAACATGGAACAACTGGCGTCGTTTCTGATCCGCATGAAATTGCAAATGTTATGGGAATAGAAGGTGTAAATTTTATGATTAATGAGGCTCGTAAAGTTCCTTTATATTTTTGGTTTGGAGCACCGTCCTGTGTCCCTGCAACAGAGATGGAATCAAGCGGAGCATCAATTGATCATACTGAAATAGAAAAACTTCTATCACGAAAAGAAATAAAGTATTTGTCGGAGATGATGAACTTTCCAGGTGTAATTTACGATAATGTAGAAGTGTGGTTGAAATTAAATGCAGCAAAAAAGAATTTTAAACCCATAGATGGACATGCGCCTGGACTTACAGGGGAAGCTTTAAAAAAATATGTTTCAGCCGGAATCTCAACTGATCATGAATGTAGTACTTTAAAAGAAGCAGAAGAAAAAATCTCTCTGGGGATGAAGATCCTGATTAGGGAGGGAAGTGCAGCAAGGAATCTGGAAGCATTAAAAAATCTTATTAAAATAAATCCTCAGATGGTCATGCTTTGCAGCGATGACCTTCATCCGGAAATGCTGATGGCAAGACATATAAATAAAATTGTTGCTCAGCTTATTTCAGAAGGATTTGATAAATACGACGTAATAAAATGCTGTACGGTTAATCCTGTGAAACATTATGGTCTTGAAGCCGGATTGCTTAAAGCGGGACAATCAGCAGACTTTATTCTGGTGGATGATATTAAGAAGATGAATGTTCTGGAAACCTGGATCAGAGGGACTAAGGTTTATGACAGAGGAACTGTTTTTTTCAATTATGAAAGGGCTAAAAACATAAATAATTTCAACTGTTCAGCGATTAAAACTGAAGATATTATTATTCCAAGGACATCGAAGAAAATGCTTGTTATAGAAGCTTTTGAAGGAGAACTTTTTACAAAAAAAGTGATTTCAGATACAGGAGAAAAGCGTAATGTCGAAAGCAAAATAAAAGAAGATATTTTAAAAATTGTGGTTAAAGACCGGTACAATAATACCCCGCCTTCTGTCGCTTTTATCAAAGGGTTCGGACTAAAACATGGCGCATTTGGCAGCTCTGTAGCACATGATAGTCATAATATTATTTGCGTTGGCACAACAGATGAAGATATTGTTTCGGCAGTAAATGAAATTATTAGACTTAAAGGGGGACTGGCCGTATCTTCAGGAGAAAAAATATCATCATTGAGATTGAGCATAGCCGGAATTATGTCGGATAATTCATGTGAGGAAGTTGCTGCAGATTATGAAGCTCTTACACATAAAGTGAAATCAATGGGTGGCAGATTAAAGGCGCCATTTATGACATTGTCTTTCATGGCATTACTCGTAATACCTGAACTGAAATTAAGTGACAAAGGTTTATTTGACGGAGAGAAATTTGATTTTACTTCATTGCTTGTGGATTAATGAACGCTTAATAGATGTTAGCTGATCCCAAATCATCCATTGCCCTTCTTCCTGATAATCCGGGAGTATATCAGTTTCTGGATACTGCCGGAAATGTTCTTTATGTAGGGAAAGCCAAAAATATTAAAAAGAGAGTAAGTTCATATTTTTCAAAAAACCAATCGGGGAAAACAAATGCGCTTCTTAAAAAAACAATACAGATACGACATATTGTTGTCGATAATGAATCTGATGCATTATTTCTTGAAAACAATCTTATAAAGAAATATCAACCGAGATATAATATTCTCCTGAAAGACGATAAAACTTTCCCATGGATCTGCATTAAAAATGAACCATTTCCGCGAGTATTCAGTACAAGAAATATTATAAGGGACGGGTCTTTCTACTTTGGTCCATATACTTCGGGATTGATGGTAAAGACCCTCATAACCCTCATCCGGCAGCTTTATCAGCTCAGAACATGCCCGCACAATCTTACAAGTGACAATATTAATGCAGGTAAATTTAAAGTATGCCTGGAATATCATATTGGAAACTGTAAGGCGCCATGCATTGGAAGACAAACCGAAGATGAATACGGAGAAAGCATTGCGCAGATCAGAGATATATTGAAAGGCAATATTGCAACGGTAATAGATCACCTTAAATTATTGATGGTCTCCTATGCCGGAGAATTGCGCTTTGAAGAGGCACAGAAAGTAAAAGACAAAATAGACATTCTCTCAAAATATAAAAGCCGTTCAACAATTGTCAGCACGGCAATTAAAAATGTCGATGTATTTGGTTATGCAGAAGACTCAGGGAATGCCTATATTAATTATCTTAAAGTCTTACATGGGGCTGTAATACAGGCGTTTACAATAGAATTAAAAAGCCGGATCGATGAAGAAAAAGAGACGCTTTTGGGAATCGGAATCACCGAAATCAGGCAAAGACTAAATAGTGATTCCGGTGAGCTTATTGTCCCCTTTAAGCCTGATATTCTTATAGATAACCTGAAATATACTGTTCCGGAAATAGGTGATAAAAAGAAACTTCTTGAACTTTCGGTCAGGAATGCAATTTATTATAAGCTTGAACAGAAGAAAAAGAATTCAGAAAAAGCCCCTGAAGCCAGAACGAGAAAAAACCTGGAAAAAGTTCGGAACGACCTGCATATGCCCGACCAACCGGTTCATATAGAATGTTTTGATAATTCAAATATCATGGGAACCAACCCTGTCGCTTCCTGTGTCATTTTCAGAAACGGCAAGCCAAGTAAGAAAGAATACAGACATTTTAATATTAAAACAGTATCAGGGCCGGATGATTTTTCCTCGATGGAGGAAATAGTTTACCGGCGTTATAAAAGAATGCTGGATGAAAAAAGAATGTTACCGCAGCTTATAATTATTGATGGAGGGAAAGGTCAGCTTTCTTCTGCATTCAAAAGTATCGAAAAGCTAAAATTACGGGAAAAGATTACCTTAATCGGAATTGCAAAAAAACTTGAAGAGATATATTTTCCTGGAGACAGTGTTCCAATCTATCTTGATAAAAATTCTTATAGTCTGAAATTAATACAACAAATAAGAAATGAAGCGCATCGGTTTGGGATTAATTTTCACAGGGATAAAAGATCTGCAGAAATGACAAAGTCGAATCTAGACTTAATAAAAGGGATTGGACCTAAAACAAAGGAAATTTTATTGAAGCATTTTGGTTCGGTGGAGAAAATAAGTGCAGCTACTAAAAATGAGCTCGAAGAAATAGTTGGTGTCAGTAAAACTGCCATATTGGCCAGTTTCTTCGAGAAATTGAAATAGTTTCCACGTGGAACATACAAGTTATAGGAAGCACATATTTGCCTGATATATATCATTTTAATACCTATTATCTGAATGATTAACTTCGCGAGAAGTGAATATTTGGGAAGAACAGGACGACTGACCGTGAATTCTTCAGCGGGCAAGAGACAATAATTTCACTCTACCAGTTTTTCTTCTAACTGTTTCGAAATATCTGATGATCCGAACGTACAGAAACTTTTAACTCCAAAATTTTGAGCTGCGTTTGTATTGATTTCAATATCGTCTATAAACAGACATTCACTTCTGGAAAGAGAATATTTTTCCATCAGAATTTCAAATATTCGAAAGTCCGGTTTGGAACATTTTACTCTTGATGAAATTATTCCGCCATCAAAGAATTTGAAAAAGTCATACTCTCTAAAAACCTCATCAAAGATATCATCCGGGAAGTTGGAAAGAAAATAGAGCTTAAAACCGCGTTTTTTTAATCCAGGAAGCAGTTTTATGTTCCCATGGAGAGGGTACATTATTTCAATACGTAATTTGAAAATTGAGGCAATTTCCTCCCATTTAAGAGAAGATCGTACCGATATCTTTTCAATTGCTTCTGCGGTAGTAATGGTGCCATTATCAAGTCCAAGCCACTCCGGGCTCTTGAAAATGTCATTCAGTATTATGTTCCTGGTTTCAGATGAATAGCCCTTTTTCTCAAGAAAATCACCCGGTTTAAAACTGATAAGAACATTTCCAAGATCAAAAATAATGTTCTTTATCATGGATTCTTCATACTGGTCGGTTGGCCCGTTGCTTCTAGAACATTCCACCAGAGCTCACCTTCAATATCAATTTTCTTTCGTTGTGCTATCGCCAGGGGAATCGGCAACAACGTAAAAAGGCTATTCCAGTTTCCGGTAACAAAATCGGTTTTCCCGGCCATGGCTGCATGCACAGCATTTTGTGCTAGAAGATTACAGAACTTGCTGTCATTTGCATTAGCGGGTGCGCTCCGGATAATATAACTTGGATCAATATACCTGATTGCGAAAGGAAACTGTTTTGAAGAAAATTCCTCTATAATTTTTTCTTTGATGTACACGCCAATATCTTCATTTTTAATATTTCCCGACAAATCTTTTACCAGCTTCTGTTTTTCAAAAAATTCCTTACCCGCCCCTTCGGCGACAACTACCACGGCATGATGTCTCTCTTCGAGTCTTTTTCTTAGAATCCGCAAAAAACCCCGCTGGCCGTATAGATCGAAAGAGATTTCAGGGATTAACACAAAATTAACTTCCTGAATCGCAAGTGCTGCATGTGCTGCAATAAATCCTGAATCGCGCCCCATGAGTTTAACGAGGGCAATGCCGTTAAATGCTGCAATAGCTTCATTATGAGCGTTTCTGATAATATCATTCGCAATTGAAAATGCAGTTTCAAAGCCGAATGATTTTTCGATAAGGTTAATATCGTTATCAATAGTTTTTGGAATTCCTGCAACAGCAATTTTAAGTTTCCTGTTTTCAATTTCTTCATGAATTGCATGTGCACCGCGGAGAGTTCCATCACCCCCTATACAAAACAAAATATTGATATTAAGAATTTCAAGCGTATCTACAATTTGTCCGATGTCCTGATTCCCCCTGGATGTTCCAAGGAAAGTTCCACCCATAAGATGAAGTTCACTTACACCAGGAGCAGTAAGTTCGATTAATGGATGGTTGTATTTGGGAACGAATCCTTCAAAACCATATTTTATTCCAAGAATTCTGTCTATCCCATATCTGTAGTGAAGTTCATTAACAAGACTACGGATTACATTGTTTAATCCGGGACAAAGGCCGCCACAGGTAACAATACCAACTTTTGTTTTGGCGGGTTCGAAAAAGACATTTTCACGGGGACCGGCCTTTTCAAAAGAAACCGGCTCCTCACCAGAATCTTTGCACCTGTGAAAATTTTCCAATGATGTATCGTAAAGAATTCTCTCACTGTCATCAACAAATTTAAAAACAGGACCATACTTTTTTGCAGTCTGTTTTAAGGGTGATTTAATTGATGTTCTTCCCAGGTTCTTAACGATAAAATCATTCTGGTTCATTTATCCCGGTTTTAGATAAACAAAATCAAGGTTCAAAGAAAGTTTATATTATTTCTTTAACCCGGCCAACCTGGCCATTATCAAGTTTAACTTTAATACCATGAGGATGTATTGGAGCAGATGTAAGAATTTCTTTAACCTTACCGCCCGTAAGCCTTCCCGTTCGTTTATCTTCTGCCAGTTCAACCATGACGGCAATACCTGGCTTAATATCCTCTCTGCGTGTTCCTTCCATTTATCGGTTGTTCTTTATTCTGGTTAATTATAAAAAATAGGGTCATAAAGAGTAAAATCAAAGTACAATAATAAAGATTTTTATATCAGGTGCAACAGAAAGTTATTAATCTTTAAGATTATTATTAACACCATATATTTACCGGATACCATCCCTGTCGGAGTATGGTCTACCTGTCTGCACCAGCAACCTGCATTTTCATCCTGTAAAGGCCTGTGGTTGCAGTAATAAAAAGACTTTTTCCATCGGCATCTCCGAAACAAACATTTGCTGTCCATTTTTCAGGAACCGGAATATTTACAATCTGCATACCATTCTTGTCGAAAACCGTAACACCGTTACCAGTAAGGTAGATGTTTCCTTTTTCATCAATAGACATTCCGTCCGAGCCCATTTCACAAAAGAGTTTCTTATTTGTCAGAAGGCCATCGGTGTTTATAGTATATGACCATGTCTTTTTTCCGGCTATATCAGAAACATAAAGAATTTTACCATCCGGAGTCCCTATAATTCCATTTGGTTTTGATAAATCTTCATCAACCCTGATTATCGTCTTATGATCTGGTTTAAGGAAATAAACACATTGTTTCTCCTGTGGCATTGCGGTATGATCCCACCATGTTCTCAGGTAAAATGGATCTGTAATATAAATACCTCCTTCCGGAGTAATCCACACGTCATTTGGTCCGTTCAAGGCTTTTCCTGAGAACAGACCCAGGATAACTTTTACTTTTTTGTCCGGAGAGATCTGCCATAGCTCATTTTTCTCATCAGCACAGGACCAGAGATTTCCTTTGCGGTCAAAATACATTCCATTTGATCTGCCACAGGGTTGCATAAAGGTGACCAATTCTCCCTTTGTTGTCCAGATCATTATCCTGTCATTTGGCTGATCTGTAAAATAGACATTGCCATTGGCATCGGAAGCAGGACCTTCGGTGAATAAAAAACCGCCGGCAAGTTTTTCGAGCACAGCTCCCGGTTTAACCGGATTATCCTGTTCGTTTTTTGGGATGAAAGACAATCCGGGAAAAATAAACAGGATTGTGATTAAAAGGATATTAATTTTATGTTTCATAAATAACGATTTAATTTTATATTGATTATTTCCTGTTCAAAGTTTTAAGAGTACGACTCACTCTTTCCGCGTAATTGTCAATTTGTTCGGGCAATTCAAAACCAATTATTATCATGTCAACTGTTCCAAGAGCAAGAACATATTTCAACGAGGCATCTATTTTTTCAGAATCGTTCCTGAACTTACCATTTCCTATAAGCTTCATTCCAATAATACCCTTTCCTGATTTATGCAATTTCTCAATAACCGGGATTATCAATGCCGGATCTTTCCTGTCCATCGCTTCGCCATAAGGGTTAATACGAACATGAACAACATCAACCCATGGGCTTCCTGCTGCAGCTTCCATTGCCTCAAGGCTGTGAACGGAAACTCCATGTGCCCGGATAATTTTCTTTGCCTTTAAATCCTCAAGAAGATCCATCTGTCTTTTATACTGAGTCGTCCAATCTGCAGAGGTCATGCAATGAATCTGGACCAGGTCAAGGTAATCAGTGTTCAGTTCTTTTCTGAACCTTTCAACTACGACATTCGCATCAGGCCGTTCTGCTTCGGGAATGCCACCCTGTCCGACCCATATTTTAGTGCCGATAGTATAAGAGTCCCGGGGAATGCTTTTAAGTGCCTCTTTTGTATAAGGATGTGTGCCATAGGTGTCTGCACAGTCAAAATATCTTATCCCCTTTTCATAGGCATGACGGATAACTGTTTCGGCAACACCTTTTCCTGCCCTGGTAATAGCAGAAGAACGATTATACCCATTAAATCCAGTCCCCATCCCGATGAGTGTCGTTTTCAATCCGGACTTTCCCAGCGAAATAATCCGGAAAGGATCCGCGGAAACATCCGGGTTGACAGAAGGGAATGTTAAAGAACTCTTTCCAAGGAGCAATGTTCCTGCCCCTGCAGCAGCAAGAGTTGTCATAAATTGCCGCCGGTTCATTGTACTTTTTTTCATAATACTTTCTTACTTTAAAACATGAATTTTAAGATGAGAAGGATATTTTAAATCATGATATATTCTTTGAGTGGCTTTCTGGAAATCGCTTTCAGAACATGTGTAAATATCGACAAATTTCTGCGGGTTCCTGTCAACCAGGGGGAACCATGAATTCTGAATCTGAATCATAATGCGATGCCCCTTTTTAAAGGTATGCGCGATATCCGGAAGATTATATTTGACTTCAGTAATTTCCCCTGGAACAAAAGCTTCCGGTTTCTCAAAGCTATTGCGGTATTTCCCCCTGAAAATTTCACCCCGGACCAGCATCTGATAGCCACCAAGAGGGACTTTAATATCTTCGTCTACACCCGCCGTGGCATCGGGTGGAAATACATCAATCAGTTTTACAACATAATCTGCATCAGTCCCGGTAGTTGAAACAAAAAGATCTGCAGTAAGTGGTCCGGTAAGTGTCACATCATCATTCAGAACAGCGGTCTGGTAAACCATGACATCAGGTCTTCTTGCTGCAAATCGTTGGTCGTCAGTCATATATTCTCTGGTTCTGTGAGTATGTACATTGGCAGTATATGGAACAGGTTTCATTGGGTCCGACACATATTCATCAAAGCTGCTTTTTGCATCAGGAACATCATAGGTAACAATACCTAATGGCTGGAGATACAAGTTCATTTCAGCAATGTTTTTTGGTGGCCATGAATCGAAGCTTTTCCATTCGTTTGACCCGGTAACAAATATTTCTGCCTCTGGAATATCCAGCGGGCCTTCTCCTTTTAAATAGTAGTTAAAGAACCGGACTTCCTGTTCAATAAAATTTTTATTAGCATCCATCCCCCAGTAAATATTACCAATGTTTTTCGCCACACCGGAAGACCATTGTCCGTGCGACCATGGGCCCATAACAAGGAAATTATTAACTGTCTTAGGATTTTGCTTTTCAATTGCCTCATAAGTATGAAGTGTCCCATAAAGATCTTCAGCATCGAACCAGCCGCCAACAGTCATCACCGCGGGAGTAACATTTTTAAGGTACTGCCGGG
>Ga0182021_10004433_pt1 | contig 16525 bp, 16 predicted proteins | sample 612E3MmetaG_FD_120493 | JGI IMG/M metagenome (GOLD analysis project Ga0182021, IMG submission 120493) | Permafrost microbial communities from Stordalen Mire, Sweden - 612E3M metaG (Illumina Assembly) | ecosystem: Environmental > Terrestrial > Soil > Wetlands > Permafrost | place: Sweden...
ACCTACCATATGCTGGACCCGCAGTCGTTTTATAACAAAGAGGACCTGTGGGACCTGGCGCGCCATACCACGGCCCAGGGCGGCGGCGCCGAGGCGGTGACCCCGACCTATGTGATGGCCTCCCTTCCCGGCCAGGACAAGCCCGAGTTCCTGCTGCTGGTGCCGTTCACCCCGCGCAACAAGGACAACCTCATCGGCCTCATGGTGGCGCGCTGCGACGGCGAAAACCTGGGCGACGTGGTGGTGCTGCAACTATCGAAACAGGAGCTGATCTTCGGTCCCATGCAGATCGGCGCGCGCATCAATCAGGAGCAGACTATTTCCAAGGATCTGACGCTGTGGAACCAGCAGGGATCGCAAGTGCTGCGCGGCCAGATCCTGGTACTGCCGGTGGGCGACACGTTTCTGTACGTGGACCCCATATACATCCAGGCCACCGAAGCCCGCATGCCGCAATTGAAGAAGGTGGTGCTGGCGGTGGGCAACCGTCTCATTTATACGGACACCTACGACGAGGCGCTGGCGCAGCTTTCGACCGGCGCCCAGCAGTTGATCCGGGAGGCTGGGACAGGTTCCACGCCGACCCCCGCGCCCGCCGCTGCCGGTGCGACTCCCGCCTCGCCCTCCGACGCGCGGATCGGGCGCATTCGCGACCATCTGCGGCGTTACCGCGAGCTGGCCGCGCAAGGACGGTGGTCGGAGGCGGGGAAGGAACTGGAGGCGATCGAAGCGGAGGCGCGGTAGGGAGGACGGCGCAGACGATCGTTGTTCGTCGTCTGCGTTGGCAGGCCAACGGCGCCTTGCGAGATGGACTCTACAGTACCGCGGTGAGATGGATCTCGGCCGCCAGTGGCGTGATCCACTTTTGCCTGCCATGTCCCGGGAGCGGCTTCTCAGTGACTTGAATCACCCCGAAACGCTCCAGCACCTGGACATCGCGGGTCACGGCGCTCCTGTCGCGCTTCAGTTTCTTCGCCAGCACACCGATCGATGTTGGGGCCTCGCTGACCTGCCTGAGAAGGAGCACTCGCTTCGCGGTCAGGACATGGAGGAGAGACTCAACGTCTTCGAAAGCGACTACTCTACTCGGCGGAATGGCGCTACCCCGATCCGCCGCCCTGGCGAGTTTACGTCCCCGTTCGAAGAACGAGTCCACTCGCTCCACCCGAATCTCAGTCTTGCGCACGCCGAACCTCCTTGGCCAGCCGATTCCACTCTCTTTGGAAGCGGGATTCGATTTGTTCAAAGCTCTCAAATTTGACCGTGGTTACCTTGCCTCTGTAGTGACGGTGATGGTGTCCATGGGCTGAGTCATAGCCCAGCACACGACCGTCGTCGCCCGCATGGATCGGGTGATTGATACATGCGAGGCTGTAGCGGACGACCCGGCCGGTCCGGTCGACCCAAATCTCCCGGCGCAACATGCCCCCTCCCTTTGCGCTGGACAGGTAAAACCGTTCGTCGACGGCTTTTCGAATACCACCAGACATGATCTACAATATCATGGCTGTAAGGTCGCCGGGCGGGTTGTTTGACATCTGGCCATACTATGGCATAATATGGACGAGTATGGCAAGAGCAGAGAATGACTCGGCACGATCTCTTCTTCCGTTGCCGCTTGCCGTGTTTCACATGCTGCTGGCTCTCAGCGACGGCGAGCGCCATGGCTACGCCCTGAAACGGGAGATTCTGCGCCGCACCGACGGTAAGTTGAGCCTAGGGTCCGGCGCGCTGTACGGTTCTATCAGCCGTATGCTGGACCAAGGGCTGATCGAAGAATCCGAAGAGCGGCCCGACCGCCACCTGGACGACGAACGGCGCCGCTATTACCGCATCACCCCGTTGGGCCGCCGCGTGGCGCAGGCCGAAGCCGTGCGTCTGCAACAACTAGTCCGCCTCGCGGAAGACAGCCTGGGAATTCCCGAATTGGCGTGAGGCGATCCGTGGCCGCCCCCAACCGTTTCTACCGACTCCTCTTAAGACTCTACCCGGCGCGGTTCCGGGAGGAGTTTGCGGCGCCGCTGGAGCGCCAGTTCGCCGATGAGTACCACGAGATCCACGGCGCCGGCCAGCGGGCGCTCTTCTGGCTGCGAACTCTGGCCGACTGGGCGGTCAGCGTTTCGGCCGAGATGGCGCGCGAGTTCCGCCAGGACCTGCACTACGCAGTGCGGGTATATCGCCGCCGCGCCCTGGTCACAACCCTCGCGCTGAGCGCCCTGGCCCTGGCCATCGGCGCCACCACCGGCGTCTTCAGCGTGCTGAACGCGGTGCTCTACCGCGGCTTGCCGTTTCGCGACGCCGCGCGCCTGGCGGAAGTCCAGGGAGTGGAGGTAGACGAAGATGACGGACGCGCAGCCTTCTACGGCTGGCGCCACGGCAACCCCTACCTCGAAGACGCCGCGGCCTATGCCGCCGCCGACCACTACACGGAGATGAACCTGGGCCTGGATGCCGGCTCCCGCCGGGTCAACGTGGCCGAGACTTCCGCCAACTTCTTCTCCATGCTGGGCACCGAAGTGCGGTTCGGGCGCGCCTTCGCCGCGGATGAGGATCAGGAAGCCAAGGACGCCGTGGCGGTGATCGGCTACGGCCTGTGGCAGCAGTGCTTCGGCGGCGACCCACGCGTTCTCGGGTCCACCATTCGGCTGAACCGCGCGCCGGTCACGGTCGTTGGAGTGGCGCCGCCCGCGTTCGACTATCCGGAACGGACCGCGGTGTGGACGCCCACCATCTTTCACAAGAAGCGGCTGCCCAAATTCATCGCGTTTCCAGGGAATGTCATCGGGCGGGTGAAGGAGGATCTGACTCTGGCGCAGGCCGGCCGGATGTATGAGGCCGAGATGCGCCGCCTGCATCCGGAAAGCCTGAAAGGGCCGGAGCGCTACCGCGCCAGACTGATTCCTCTGCGCGATAGCCTGGCCGGCCCCGTGCGGCAGGCCTCGCTGGTGTTGCTGGGCGCGGTGGCATTGGTACTTCTGATCGCTTGCGCCAACGTGGCCCAGTTGCTGCTCTCGCGCCTCGCCGAGCGGCGCCAGGAACTGACGGTGCGCGCCGCCCTGGGCGCCAGCCGCGCGCGATTGGTCCAGCAGTTGATTACCGAGTGCTGCCTGCTGACTCTCACCGCAACCGTCGCCGGACTCGGCGTGGCAAACTGGGCCGCGCGTCTTGCCTCCCAGGCGCAACCGGCAACCCTATCCATCCAGCAGTACACCATTCTCGACTGGCGTGTGCTGGCCTTCGCCGCGGGCACGGCGCTTCTCACCGGATTGCTGTTCGGCGTCTTGCCCGCCTCGCTCATGGGCCGGATGCTGCCGGCAGCCGACGTGGTGCACAGCCAGCCCGGCGTCCATAGCAGCGGGGCCGGCCGCATGCGTGCAGTGCTGGTTGCCATGCAGGCCGCGTTGGCCGTCGTCCTGGTGGCCGGCTCGGTGACGATGGGTCACAGTTTCCTGAAGCTGCTCGGCATCGACCTGGGATACCGTACCGGCCACGTTGTGACCCTCAACGTTTCGTTGGTTGGCACCAGCCATACAGGGCAGGCCGCATGGCGGCAGTACTATGGCGAGGCCCTGGAACGGCTGCGCGCGGTCCCGGGGGTGGAATCGGCCGGCGCCACCAGTTTGCTGCCGCTGATGCGCGGCCTCACGGAGAGCGCCAGGTTCGCGCTCGATGACCACCATGTCGACGACGTCGGCGTCAGGGAAGCCTGCCCCGACTTCTTCCGTAGTATCGGGTCCGTCCTGGTGGCTGGCCGTGAATTCACCGCCGCGGACCAGCGGACCTCCGAGCAGTTGGTCATCGTCAACGAAGCCTTCGCCCACGCACTGGGCGGTGGCGCCAATCTGGTGGGCCGTAAGATATCGGGATATCGTGGGAAGGCCTACACCGTCGTGGGCGTTGTCCGCACCGTCAGGCAAGCCGGACCGGGATATGGCGTCGGGCCGGATGTATATCGCGACATGGACCAGCAACCGCGTTCGTGGGCCACCTTCACGGCCAAGGTGCGCGGCAACGCCGAGCGCTACCTGGCCATGTGCCGCAACGCGGTGCAGGCGGTCGATCCGCAGGTGCCGGTGTACGACGTCAAAACACTCGACCAGCGCCTGAGCGAGAACCTGGCCCGGCCGCGCCTATATACCTCCGCGGTCCTGTTCCTGGGTTTCTTTGCGCTGCTGCTGGCCATCGTGGGGACCTACGGTGTGGCGTCCTACTCGATCACCCAGCGGACCCATGAAATCGGCGTGCGCATCGCCGTGGGTGCATCGCCGCGCGGATTGCGGGGCAGGCTGTTGCGGCAGAGCATGCTGCCCGTGGCGTGCGGAGCACTGGCGGGCGTGGCGGCCGCCGGCGCCTCGGGGCGATACCTGCAACACCTCATTGCACAGGCCGAACCCACCGGCCCCTGGGCCTGCGCGGTTGCCGCCGCCACCCTGGCCGCCAGCGCCGCGCTAGCCGTCTGGACGGCCACCGGCCGCATCGTCCGCGTGGATCCGGCCGCGGCGCTGCGAGCGGAGTGAAACTACCGGATGCGGACCGGGGTCGCCAGGCCGGAGGCGCGGGCCAGTCGGGCCTGGGCGCGGTCGAAGGTGTAGAAGGAATCCGCGTGCAGTACGATGGCGGCGGCCACGTGCAGCGTGTCCAACGTGCGGGTGCCCAGCGTCGCGGTGTGCCTGCGCGACAGTTGCCGGGCCACATCGTATGTTGCCGCGGGCATGGGCGTCGCCTGGAAAACGCCGGTGGCGATATGAGTCGCTAGTCTCTCCAGCGCGGCCTGCGCCTGGGCGGCCGTGATCTCGCGGCGGAAGACCCTCAGTTCGATGGCATTGGTCAGTTCCGCCTCGCCGAACGGAGTCGACAGGAAAGGTCCGGTTGCTTGCAGCAGATACTCGCGCGCGGCCGCCGAATGCGCATCCGGTGCGTACAGCGAAGTCAGAAGGCTGGAATCCAGGTAGGAACTCAATATCTGTCCCGATCGGCGCGAATGAGGTCGGCCCCCGTCACTTTCAACTTCTTGTCGCCGTAGATCTCTTTCAGCATGGCCCTGAAATCGGGCAGCGCAAGAGGCGCGGCCGGCCGTTCCGGCACCAACCGCGCGATGACACGCTTGCGTTTGGTGATCTGGATCTCCTCGCCTTCCTGAAGCAGATTTTCGATTTCGGGAAAACGATACCGGAGGTCGCGGACCGACGCCTTCATCATGTGATCCATTTTAGCATCACAATGTGCCCCGTGGGATAACTGGCGAGAGCATCGCCACAGGCCCCCCGTTCCGCGATTTCGTAATCTTAAGTGCCATCTAAACAAACAAGCCGCATGCCCTCCGACGCGCGGATCGGGCGCATTCGCGACCATCCGCGCCGATATCGCGAGCGGGCCGCGCAAGGACGGTGGTCGGAAGCGGGGAAGGCGTTGGAGGCGATCGAAGCGGAGGCGCGGTAGGGAAGACGGCCGCCCCACATTGGCCCTGTCGCGAGGCTATGGAAGTCAGCCGCGCGTTGGAGCGTGGGGTCCCGCGTGCGTGGTCCGCGGCGGCATGGCGGAGCTGCGCGCGAAGGCCCACTCTTCCACCACGCGGCCGCCTATGAGGTGCTCCTGGATGATTCGCTCCAACACCTCGGGCGACGCCGAATGGTACCAGACGCCTTCGGGATAGACCACCGCGATTGGTCCCTGCTCACACACGCGCAGGCAGTTGGCTTTGGTGCGGTAGACGTGGTCCATCAACCGCAGCTCCGCCAGCCGCCTCTTCAAGTAGTCCCACGCTTCCAGCCCGGCCTCTTTCGAGCAGCACTTCGGGTTGGTCTGATCGCAACACAGAAAGATGTGCCGCCGAATGGCCGGGATGCCCAGGCCCGTGGCAATCTTCGTCAACCGCTCGAGGTCCGGCATGGCGAAATCAGAACTTCACTTTCGGCGCCGTGCGTGCCCCTGGCTCCGTCTTGAAGTATGCGTCGTTGCGCGCGAACCCCGCCATCGACGCCACAATGTTGTTGGGGAACAGCTCGATCGACGTGTTGTAGCGCTGCAGCACCTCGTTGTATTTCCGGCGCTCCACGGCGATGCGATTCTCCGTCCCGGCAAGCTCATCCTGCAACCGCAGGAAGTTCTCGTTCGACCGCAACTGCGGATAGTTCTCCGCGATCACCAGCAGCCGGGAAAGCGCGCCGGAGAGCTGGTCGTTGGCTTGGATCTTCTCCTGGGGGCTGCGGCCGCCCATCAGGGCCGCGCGGGCATCGGCGATGTTCTTGAACACCTCCGTCTCATGGCTGGCGAACCCCTTCACGGTCTCCACCAGGTTGGGAATCAGGTCGGCGCGGCGCTGCAGGACAACCTCGACGTCGGACCACGCCGCGTCCATGCCATTGCGCTGGGTCACCAGGTCGTTGCGGATGCTGAAGTACTGGCTCACGCCCGCGAGGGCCGCCACAACCAGCACCACCAGAACCACGATCAGAGCGGTTTTCACGTGTCTTCTCCTATTTCTCGAGCCGGTCCACGGCGTCGATGACCACCGATATCCCTTGCATATACGCCGCCAGCAGAGCGACTGGTTCCATGTCGCGCGGCTTGAGGCGCTCCTCCCGAATGTCCAGCAGCTTCTCAAACGGCGCGGGGTCCAGGCCGAACCGCTGCCGCGCGCACTCGATGATCTCGCGCTTGCTGCCGGGCGCCTCCACTCCGTGCAAAACCAGGGCGTGGCGGAAGAGCACGCAGAAGGTGGAGACCGAATCGAGTATCAGCCGGCGCAGCAGGTTGGCATCGGAGAGCACGCCCGAGGCCTTCTGCCGCAACCGCAGCAGCTTGGCCCGCAGATCGTGCTCCACCTGCGCGCGGTAGAACACCTGGTCCACCACCAGCGGCGTAATCACGTCCTTGCCGAGCAGCAGCCGGTGCTGCCGCTGCATGTCGTTGAACTCGATGGCGAAGCAGTCGGTGGAGGTGGCCAATTCGTGTTCGGTGAGCAGCAGCGGCGAGGGGTTGCCTTTCTCGCGCCACCAGCGGAAGATGTCCTCGCTGGCGCCCAGCTCGCGCGGCGTAATCTCGCTCAGAACGCAGAGAATATTGAGATCGGAGAACTTGGCGTGGTGGTCGCCGGCGGCCGCCGAGCCGTAGAGCACCACCGAGACCAAGCGGTCGCCGTGGGCCTTATGCAACTTCTCCACCAGTTGGTTCAGCGCCTTTTCCATGAGATGGTCCTCACCAGTTGCTGGAAGCTCCGCCTCCGCCCGAATCGCCACCGCCAAATCCGCCGAATCCCCCGCCGGAATCGAACCCGCCGAAGCCCCCGCCGCCGCGGCCACCCCCGATGGAGCCGCCCGTCATGTTGCCCAGAATCAGCCACGGCAGGATTCCGAGGCCCCCGCCGCCACGGCCGCCGCGCGATAGTAACAGCAGCAGAAAGAAGACGCCGCCCAGCACTACCGGCCAGGGGAACGAATCGGAGACCGCCGGCCTCGCGCGCCGCGGCAGGCGCGCCAGCAGTTCCACGTTCTTGGCCTTGGCGATGGTGCTCCCAATGGTCTCGGCCGCCGCCATCATGGCGTCGCCGTAGTCCCCACGGCGCATCGGCGTGCGCATCTCGCGCAGGATGCTGCCGGCCAGGCCGTCGGGCAGAATCGGCTCTAACCCGTACCCCACTTCGAGGCGGCTGCGGCGGTCGCCGATGGAGAGCAACAGCAGGATGCCTTCGTTCTTGCCCTTCTGGCCCACGCCCCAGGCGCGGAAGATGGTGTTGGCCACGTCCTCGATGGGTTCGCCCTCCAGAGACGCGACGGTCACCAGCGCCATTTGAGCGCCGGTGGACTGCTCCACGATCCCGCCGTAAGCCTCCAACTGGGCCTTGCTGGCAGGGTCGATGGCGCCCGCGAAATCGCTGACATACCCTTGCGGCTGAAGCGCTTTCCAATCGACCGCCCTACCCGCACAAGCGCACAAGCCGGCCAGGAAGCCCAGCCGCAACCATTTCCACATGGTGAAGCTTCAGTGTACTACTTGGCGGCGCGGCCATTCGGCGGAAGGCTCCAACCGCTCGCTCGGAACGCGCCAAACAACTATGGCCGCCGATGAACACCGATGAACGCGGATTGAAGACAAGATCTTTGAAAGAAGCGGTTGGGAGAGACACGACGGCGATCCAGCCGGTACAATATGGATATTGCGGGCCCTTAGCTCAGCCGGTTAGAGCAGCGGACTCATAATCCGTTGGTCGAAGGTTCAAATCCTTCAGGGCCCACCATCAAACCTGGGACCAACCTCCGTCATTCCAATGGTTTGCCGGCGCGCTTCGGGCGCGCTCCCGTCATCGTTTTGCCGACTTCTTGCGGGCAGCGCGCTTTAACGGGTCGGCGGGCTGGTAGTCGAGTTCCTTCGAGAGGATCTCCACCAGCTTCGAGAGAACCTTGGTGCGGGCCCAATACTTGTCGTTTCCTTCCACCAGGCACCAGGGGGCGGTGCGGGTGCTGGTCTTCACCAGCATCTCCTCGACGGCTTCCTCGTAGGCGCCCCACTTCTGGCGGTTGCGCCAGTCCTCGTCGGTGAGCTTCCAGGATTTGTAGCCGATGGTTTTGCGCTCCTCGAAGCGGCGGAGTTGCTCCTCCTGCGAAATATGAATCCAGAACTTCGCCAGGATGGTCCCGAAGTCCTTCAACTGGCGCTCGAAGGAGTTGATCTCCTTGTAGGCGCGCTTCCACTCGGCTTCGGCGGCGAAGCCCTCGACGCGCTCCACCAGCACGCGGCCGTACCAGGTGCGGTCGAAGACGGCGATTTGGCCGCGCTCGGGAAGCCGGCGCCAGAAACGGTAGAGGTAATGGCGGGTTTTGTCCTCGCCCTGGGGCGCGGCAATGGAGTAGACCACGTAGCCGCGCGGGTCGAGTTTCTCGGTGGTCCGCTTAATGGCGCCGCCCTTGCCGGAGGCATCCCAGCCTTCAAAGAGGATGATGACCGGGCGCTTCCGCAAATACACCTGGTAGCCTAATTCGCGAAGCTGAATCTGGCGCGCGGTCACCTCGCGGACGTAGGCCTCGCGGTCGAGCTTTCGGGTCAGATCGAGTGTTTCCAGCATTAGGGCCTCTCTCCCCCGAGCGACTCCATGGCCGCGCGCAGATCCGCGTCCTTGGCCACCGCGGCGGGGATTTCCACGCGCGTCGGCGCGTCGGCGCCCAGGCGCTTCTCCAGGACGGAGACGATGGTTTCGAAGATCTTTTTGCGCGCGTACCATTTCGAGGTGGCCTCGACAATGGTCCACGGCGCGAATTCGGATTCGGTCAGCTCGAGCATCTCCTCGGTGGCCGCCAGATACTGGTCGTATTTCTTGTAGCGGGCCCAATCGGCGGTGGTGACGCGCCAGGCTTCGAGCGGATCGGCTTCGATGGCGCGGAACCGTTCCTTCTGCTCTTTTCGGGAGATGTGCAGGAAGAACTTCACAATGGCCACGCCGTCGTCGGCCAGGGTGCGCTCGAACTCGACGATATCGCGGTAGGCGTCGCGCCAGGCCTTCTCCGGGATGGCGCCCTCGACGCGCTCGTCGAGGACGCGCAGGTACCAACTGCGATCGAAGATGACCATTTCGCCGCGGTCGGGAACCTTCAGCCAGAAGCGCCACAGCCAGGGGCGCTGCTGCTCGTAGGTGCGAGGAGCGGCGATGGGATGGAGCTTGAAACCGCGCGGGTCGAGGCGCTGGGTCAAGGCGGCGATGGCCGTGCCTTTGCCCGAGGCGTCCCAGCCCTCGAACACGATGACGGTCGCGACACGGTGGCCCCAGCAGGCCTTTTCCAGATCGTACAGGCGCTGCTGGATGGAGGGCAGGGCCAGTTTGTAATCCTCGCGCGACAACTTCCTTTTGAGGTTGATATTTTCCAGCATGGGTCCTCATCAATTCTATGCGAAACAGCGCCGCGGCACCGCCTCCCGCCCACCGATGCATTCCCCACGATGCACTACCCCCTTGCGCGCGGCCCCCATTTCCGTAATAATACTGCCAGATCCCGAAAACTGGTATGGTTCGTCACCGACAGGAGACCTGCCGTGCGTAACGCTTTGGTAGCCGCTCTAGTTTCGAGTGCTGATCGCCCTCTCAAGCCAAAGGCCCGGCGATTCCTGGTGGGCCTTTCATTCGACGAGCTTCAATTCATTGCCGAGTTTGTAGGCGCGTGTATTCTGGAATCTCCGGACGAAGGCCGCTGCTCCCGCGCGGAACTGGCCGAGCGCGTCGCGGAGTTTCAGCGGGGACGGCTGCAGTACTCTCCGGGCTGCTCCGAGGACCAGGATCACAAGATGATCTTGCTGCTCGAGTATCTGTGCCGAAGCGGGTCCCCGCGGATTTCGCTGGCCATGCGAGCCAGTCAGGGCGTCTGAATCTCCCGCTTGTGGCGCGCGGCATCCCAGTTGAGGATGGCGACGTGGCCATTCCGCATTAGTTGCGCACCCTCCGGCGAATCCGCTGGGGGAACCGTGATATTCAGCAAGCGAAAGAAGTACTTTACACCGCCCTCGGCGCTCCAGTTATGGAATGCTTCCGGGAACCCCCGGTAGAGAAAACCGGTGACCGCCGGCCGCGTCTTGGCGAAGTTGCCCAGCGTGGTAATCCACTCGCGGGCATCGCGATCCTGCTGTAGCGTCTGGTTGGCTTGCGCGTTCAGCCAGTAGATGTCGGCCGGTAGCCAAAGCAGGAAGAACAGGGCGATGGCCGCCGGCCTGGCGGTTTCCGCAATGCCGGCCATGACAATGGCGAGACCGGCGAACGGCAGATAACAATACGCGCTGAACATGCGGCCCGGCAACCACAAAAGGGGGAAGAGAAATAGACCCATCATGGCCAGCCCGAACCAGGTGCGGCGGTTCCGCGCAGTGACCGCGCCTAGGGGCAGCAGAAACCCCAAATAGGGTGTCAGAAACATCTTCCCGGCATAGAAAGGCGCCGTCGCTGCGATAGTGTCGCGCGTGAAGTGGAAGCTGTAGTCGCCGCCCTCGACGGGATGGAGCAGCAGCGCCTGTACCGCGAACGACAGCGATGCCGCCAGGAACGGAGCCAGCCGCAACCAGCGGCGGCCGCCGAACCACAACTCGTAGCACACCAGCACGGCCGGCAGCAACACCGCCAGTTCCTTGGACTTATAGGCCAGCCAGAACGCGAGAAAGCTCAAAATCCAACGGCCGCGCGCCCAGAGCAGAACGCTGGCCACACATAGCGTGCCGCACAGCAGATCGAAGACGTACATGGGCTTCCATACGGCATCGAACAGGGCCGCGTGCAGCGCGAAGAAGAGGCACCCGGCGGCGGCCGCCAGCGGCGGGCTCCCCATGCGGCGCATCAGCAGCCATAGCAGCCAGAGATTCAGCAGGTGAATGGCGTGAATCACCGCCACGTACTTCGGGAAATCCAACCCGAAAGCGTGTTCCGCGACGTGAAAGTAATAGAAGCCCACTGCGCGATAGCTTTGCGAGTATAGGGGTGTCAGTGTCCCCTTGAGATATTCGAAAGCGGGGCTCCATCGGGTCCACGCCATCGAGTTGATGTCATCGTCCTGGAAGTAACCCGAATAGGCTGCGCGATTGAGGAAAAGGAACACGGCCGCCAGCAATAAGAACAGGATGAGACCGATCCTCTTCGACATTGAGATCATTCTAGCGGGTTTGCTGCGTTTGCGGGCGAATCGTGGTACGTTCGAAGCACGCCGGGGATCGAAGAGAAATGCGGCTCTGTGCCATCCTGATTGCAGTCTGTGTCTGGGCGGGGGCGACACTCGCTTACGCTCAGGATTGGCCCATGTACCTGGGCGGTCTCACACACACCAGCTCCCGGCCCGGCGAAACCACCATCTACCCGGGAAACGCCGGACAGTTGCGGCAGGTCTGGAAGACTTCGGTGGGTGCGACGGTCTCCTCGGGTGTAACGGTCTCGGGCGGCTCGATCTATTTCGGGGACTGGAGCGGAAGTCTCCACTCCCTGAATGCGCTCACCGGCGCCGCCCAATGGAACCAGTTTCTGGGCAAGGCGCCGGACCCCGCGGACGCGGCGTGCCAACCCCGGGGAATTGGCGTCAGCTCGCAGCCGGCCGTGGCTGGAAACACGGTCTATGTGGGCGGCGGCGATTCCGCGGTCTACGCCATGGACCGCGGCACGGGCGCCATCCTGTGGCGCGTTCCGCTCGCCGACCCGGCGCTGGGAACGTATCTCTGGTCGTCTCCCATGATTTCTCAAAACGCGCTCTACATCGGCATCGCCTCATTGACCGATTGCCCCACGGTGCGCGGAGGATTGGCGCGCATTCCTCTGGACGACCCGACGCATCCGCAGATTGTCTATTTCATGCCCGCCAACTCACAAGGAGCGGGCGTTTGGGGCACACCCTCGATTGACGAGCAGAACAACCTGATATACGTCACCACCGGAAACGCGGGCGGGCAGGATGCGCAAAACGGCGTGTGGGGAAGTGCGCTTCTGGCATTGGACGCGACCACCCTGCAGATGCAGTCGTATTTCTTTATGCCGGTTCCGTCCGTGGATAGCGACGCGGACTGGGGATCGTCTTCGGTGCTGTTCGAGAGCGTCGGGCAGCCGCTGATCGCGGCCAACGGCAAGACGGGCGTGATGTACGTCCTGCACCGGCCCGATCTGGCGCCGGTCTGGTCCTACAAGCTTGCCACGGACTGCGACTCGCCGGAGTTGGGCTGCGGTTCCATTTCCACGCCGGCCTTCGATGGCAGCGTCCTGGTAACGGGAGCCGGGCAACCGGACGGTAACGGACCTTTGGGCACGGTGTATGCGTTCGACCCAGCCGCGCGGCAATTGCTCTGGCGGTACGCGGCGTCCGCCGCCGTGCTGGGGGCGGTGACCTTGACGCCCGGACTGGTCTTCGTGTCCACCACCAATGGTTTGGCAGTGCTCAATGCCGCTACGGGAGCCCAACTGTGGACGGATGGAGGCGTCAGCGGAGCGATGTTCAGCCAGCCCGTGGTCTCGGGCGGTACACTGTTTGCCACATACGCCAACGGCGACGTGATCGCGTGGGGCGTTCCGGCGCCCAGCGCGGGCTCGCCGGGGCTGGCTACCTCACAAGGCAGCTTGCAGTTCCTCTACACCAGTGGGGGCCCAGCGCCTTCCCCGCAAACCGTGGCGGTTACCTCCGCCGGGGAATCCGCGACTTTCACGATGGCGTCGGATTCGCCATGGCTGACCACCGATGTTCAGTCGGCCGCGACACCGGCGACCGTTACCGTGCGGACCAACCCAGTTGGGCTGAGCCCCGGCGTCTACTCCGGCAACCTTGACTTTTTCGTGCCTGGGAACAGCCCCGTCACGGTTCCAGTCGCCCTGGTGGTGGACCCGGCTCTGCCATCCCTGGCGTCCGCGGGCATCGTGAACGGCGCCAGCTTTCAGAACGGTCTGGCCCCCGGGAGTCTGTTCACCATCTTTGCCAACAACCTCTCGAGTGGTACGACCACCGCGGCCAGCGCGCCGTGGGCCACCAACTGGAACGGCATTTCCGTGAAGATCAATGGCATTGCCGCGCCCCTGGGCTACGTGAGCCCGACCCAGATCAACGCACAGGTGCCTTTCGAGATCGCACCCGGGACGGCTCAGTTGACCATCACATCGAATGGGACGACGACCGGCCCCGTCGGTTTGACCATTCAGACCGCGGCGCCCGGCCTTTTCATGTATGCCATCGGGCGGGCACCCGCTATTAACCAGGATGGCACGTTGAACGGGCCAGGGAACCCGGCGCCGGTCGGCAGCTACGTCTCCGTCTACCTCACCGGCCAGGGGCTGGTGGATCAGCCAGTGGCCACCGGAACCGCCGCGCCCATCCGTACGGTGAGCAATACGTTGGCGCAGACCACCGCGACCATCGGAGGGATACTCGCTACCGTCTCGTTTTCCGGGCTGGCACCTGGATTCGTCGGTCTGGGCCAGGTAAATCTCCTGGTACCCAACCTGCCGGCCGGAGATCAACAGGTCATAGTGACCATCGGAGGGGTGGCGTCCAACCCGGCAGCGATCACGATCACGAGGTAAGAGTTTAAAGGACATCTTTGTGGTAAATCAAAGCACAATGTGTTAACGTTGTGTAGCGTAGAACCACAGATGTACTCCATGGGTTGCTTCCGCCAAGTTGCCGTCCGGGCTGCCCTCTCCGGTCTTTTCCTGATATTCGCTACCTCGGTTCAGGCTGTCTCCATCGGGGGCAATGCCGGTTTGACGGTCACGGTTTCCTCGGATGGCTCCTACGAGATAGCCGTCGCGAACCCGGCATGGCGGTTCGCCGGAAGCATTGGCGGTTCGCCCTCGAACCTGGCGGTCGGGTCGGGAATCGACGCCGCGGGCGGGGCATACAGCGAAATCTCCTTTGACTTTCGCACCGACGCCCAGCGGCACGCCGCCATTCGGACGTACTCCGCCTCTTCCGCGGTGCTATTCACGGTGAGTCTGCCCTCCGGCGGTCCCAACACGTTCTCGTTTCCTACCCTGACGGTCTACCCAAAAGGCCTCAGGCACATGGCTTTTTCCGGCACGTTCGCCTTCCCCACCTTTCAGGGATGGAACGACGAAAGCCCGTGGATATCGTTCGACTCCGCGATGAACACTGTCATCCTTTCCCCGGCTTCGCACTTCATGGTGGCGCGCACCGGTTGCCTGCAGACGGGTGAACTGGCCAGCGGAATTTCCCAGCAGATCGCCTCGCTCCCGGCGGGATTCACACAGCAGACCCTGCTGGCCATCGAGAACGGGATCAATCGCGCGTTCGATCGCTGGGGGAGGCTGCTCACGGGTGTGACCGGCAAAGTGCGTCCGTCCAACGATGCGGATGTGACGCTGAGCCGGCTTGGTTATTGGACCGATGCCGGTTCCAGCTATTACTACTCGACGGAGCTTGGGATCACATATCCCGAGACCCTGTCGGCCGTGCAAACCGATTACGCCCGGCAGGGAATTGCCTTGGGCTATGTCCAACTGGATAGCTGGTTTTACCCAAAAGGCGCGGCGGCCGACTGGACCTTGTTTGGAGACGGGATCTACGAATACGTGGCGGCGTCTCCTCTGTTTCCCTCCAGCCTGGCGGCTTTCCAGAGTTCCCTCGGCATCCCGCTGGTTACCCATGCCCGGTGGATCGACCCGGCGAGCCCCTACCAGAAACGGTACCGGATGTCCGGAACGGTGTCCACCGACCCGCTCTATTGGGACGAGGTGGCCCGTTACCTGGCCAGTTCCGGCAGCGCGGGCTTCGAACAAGATTGGCTGGCCGACAAGGCTGCCACGGCGTACAACCTGACGGACGGGGACGATTTTCTGGACAACATGGCGGGCGCCCTGGGGAAGCGGAACCTGAACATCCAGTACTGCTCGGCCACCGCCCGGCACTTCCTGCAAAGCGCCAAGTACAACAACGTCACCACCATCCGCACCAGCCAGGACCGCTTCGACCGCCCTCGCTGGACGAATTTCCTGTATGCCTCGCGGCTGGCCAGCGCGGTGGGGGCCTGGCCGTTTACGGACGTGTTCATGAGCTGCGAGACCGATAACGTGCTGATGGCCACGCTCTCCGCCGGTCCCTTGGGGGTGGGCGACCGCATCGGGAGTCTGCATGTGGGAAACCTGCGGCGCGCCGTCCGTCCGGATGGAGTGATCGTAAAGCCCGATGTGCCGCTAACACCCCTGGACAGCAACTTCTGGAGCGATTCCCAGAATGCCGAAGCGCCGATGATCGCCGCCACATACAGCGATTTCGGCGATTTGCGGGGCTGGTATTTCTTCCTCTATGCACAGGGCGCCGACACGCAGGCCCAGTTCCGTCTTTCCGATGCCGGAGTAAACGCGCAGGTCTTCCTGTACGACTACTTCAACGACACCGGGCGGGTTGTCGAGCCCGGCGAACTATTGAACGAAGACGTTACGGCGGATCGCTACCTGGTGGCCGCGCCCATCGGTACGTCCGGTATCGCCCTGGTAGGCGACACCGGCCAGTTTGTAACGTTGGGCAAGAAGCGCGTCACGGCGCTGACGGACAATGGCGCGGTGCACGTCAGCCTGGCGTTTGCCGCCGGCGAACGGTCGCGCACGCTTCAGGGGTATTCGCCCGATCCTCCAACCGTCACGGCTGGGGCAGGCACCGCTGGCGCGCTCGCTTACGATCCCGCCACTGGACGGTTCACGGTGGAGGCGATGCCTGGGCGAGATAACGTTGCGTCGCTGTGGATACGGCGCGCGAAAAACGCCCCGGGCCGCCGGCCTTGTACACTTTGCACGCCGTACGTGCGGTGATCGGGTGGCGGAGGCACTCCTTTCCGCACGAATCGTGGGGCAGCCAATCGTGGCTGCAGCCGGCTTTCAGCCGGCGACCGCGGCTCCGAAGACTCGCGCACGGCGCGAAAAAGCCGCCTGAAAGGCGGCTGCGGGCAGGATTGCCCAATGCCACATAGTTTTCCCGAAGCCTGGAATTTGGCGAGAATTGTGGGGCAGATTGGCAGGGGTACCCTCTGGGTCCGGCGGGTTGGTAACCCGCCCAGCGCCGGTTGAAAACCGGCG
>Ga0182021_10004434_pt1 | contig 16522 bp, 13 predicted proteins | sample 612E3MmetaG_FD_120493 | JGI IMG/M metagenome (GOLD analysis project Ga0182021, IMG submission 120493) | Permafrost microbial communities from Stordalen Mire, Sweden - 612E3M metaG (Illumina Assembly) | ecosystem: Environmental > Terrestrial > Soil > Wetlands > Permafrost | place: Sweden...
CCGGGCACCGTGTTGACGGCCTCTTCGATGGGCTTGGTGACCGTGACCAGCATCTGGTCGATGGGGAAAACGCCGTTGTCGATGCCCACCACGATGCGCGGAAAATCGGTCTCCGGGAAAACCGCCACCGGAATCGTGAGCGCCAGATACGCGCCCACCGCGATCAGCGTGAGAATGACGAAGATGATGGGCTTGCCGTGGCGGGCCGTCCAGTGCGGCGCGTCGGGAGTAAGGATCGGGTCGCTCATTTGGATTTCGGCTTGGCCTCGTCCTTCTTCTGGTCCTTTCCCGCGGCAGGTTCGGGCGGAGCGTTCTCGTCTTCGTCGTCGGCTTCCTTCACCGTGGTGTCGATCACCTTGACCTTGGCCTTGTCGTCCAGGCCGATGCCGCCCACGATGACCACCTCTTCGCCGGGGCGCACGCCGTTGAGGATCTGCACCTTGTCGCCCTCGCGCACGCCCAGTTTCACCGGCCGCCGGTGCGCGATGTTGTCCGCCGTGATCACCAGGCAGGCCGTGCCGCCCTCTTCGCCGGGGAGGATGGCCGCGATCGGAACCACCGGAGTGGCCTTAATCACCTCCGTCATGATGGCGACGTGCACGCTGGTGCCGGGCTTGAGTGTTTCGCCGGGATTGTCGGCCTGCACCCAGACCTGAATCGTCGTGCTGTTGGGGTCGGTGGCCGGGCTGACCACGGTGACCTTGCCCTCCACGGTCTGGTTGGTATCCATCTGAGTGATGGTGGCGGGTTGGCCGACTCTGACGGATGCCGACTGGTTCTGTGGCACGTTGGCGCGCGCAATGACTTTGGAAATGTCCATCACCGTGACCAGGGCGGAGCCGGGCGTGGCCATCTCGCCGGCGTAGAGCGGGCGATCGGCGACCACGCCCGCGATTGGGCTGAGTATCTGCGAGTAACTAACCTGGGCTTGCGAAGATTGCAGGTGGCTGCGCGCGGCTTCCACCTGCGAGGCCGCCGTCTTGATTTGCTCTTCCTTGCCGACCGATTGCAGCGCGCGCAAATGTTCCTGCGCGGCCAGCAGCGCGCCGTGGGCCTGCGCATAAGCCACCTGCGCATCGTCCACCAGCTTGCGCGCGAGCGCGCCCTGCTGGAAGAGCTTCTCGCGATTGTCGAGCAGCTTCCTGGCGGCGTCCTCGACCTGCTTGTCGGCGTCCACGTCGGTCTGCGCTTTGACGATGGCTTCGGGAACTTGCGCCGAGGTGGTGGAGCGCAGGTTGGCTTCGGTTTGGGAGAGCAGCGCCTGGCTTTCGGCGGCGCCCGCGGTGAGATCGCGGCTTTCCAGCACGGCGAGTAACTGGCCCTGTTTGACGTGGTCGCCGCGCTGCACCAGGAAGCGCTGCACCGGTGAGGCGATCTTGGCCGTCACCCCAGCCTGGTCGCGCGGGAAGAGCATGCCATCGCCCGCCACGATGCGGCGTATGGTGTCCTGGGTGACGGCGGTCACCTGGACGGGGGCGGGCGCCTCGACTTCCTTCTCCTCCTTCTTAGAGCAGGAGGCAAGCAGGAGCAGCGGAATGAGCAGGAGAGGTTTCTGATTCATGGGCTAGAAGGCCCCCGTTAGAGTTTGCAGGGCGGCGAGCGCCAGACGGTAGCGCGCCAACCCGTCGTCGTAGGCGTTGCGCGCGCTGAACAGCGTGGTCTGCGCGTCCACCACTTCGAGCACGGTGACTTCGCCGGCTTCGTAGCGCAGCAGGGTGAGCTTGAGACTCTCCTCGGAGAGATCGAGCGAGTGCTTGAGCGACGCCATCTGGCTGGAGGCGACGTTGGCCTCCAGGTAAAACGCATTCAGGCTAGAGAGCAGTTGGCGCTGGGTGAAGCTGAGATCGATGCGCGCCTGCTGGAGTTTGAGCTCGGCCTGCTTCACCTTGCTGCGCGTCGCGCCCCAGTTCCACACCGGGACGTTGAGGCTGGCCACCACGGAGTTGCCGATGTTGTTCTGGCCGAATTCATTGTGCAGCGCGTATTGACGGGCCTGAAGACCGACCCAATAATCCACCGACAGCACAGGCAGATAGCCGGCACGGGCGCTCCTGATGCCGAAGGTGCCCTGGGTGACGGTGGATTGCGCGGCGCGAATGTCCGGGTTGTTCTTCTCGGCCAGCGCGGCGATTTCAGGGAAGGCGGCCAGCGGCGTGAGGCGGTCCAGATCGTCGGCGACGGTGTAATCCTGGCGGAAATCGGCGAACAGGAAGACGGCGAAGCCGATGCGCGCCTTGTCGTAGGCCAGTTGCCCCTCCTGCACGTCGCGCTGCCGCTGGTCGAGCGTGAGCTGCGCTTTGACCACGTCGGAGTGGGCGGCTTCGCCTCCGGCCTCCTGCTTCTGCGTGATGTCCACGAACTGCTGGGCTTCCTGAAGGCTGCGGCGCGCGTTGTGGTAGTGGCGCTGGGCCACCGCCATGGCGTAGAAGTTCTGCACCACGACGGCGGTGAGGCCGCGCGCCGCGATGTCCACTTTGGCGCGCGCGATGGCTTCGCTGGCGATCGCCATCTGGTAATCCGCGCGTTTGCCGGGCGCGTAGACATCGGCGTGCACGTTGGCGAGGTTGGTGTAAACGCGCGGGCCGTCGTTGGTCACGAAGGTGAGGCTGTTGTCGGGGCCGTTGGCTTGCGTGTAGCTGAAGCCGTTCTCCCAGTTGACAGAGGGCAGTAGCGCGGCCTTGGCCTGTACCTTATCTTCGCGCGCCAGGCGGGCGGCGATATCGGCGGAGAGCAGTTGTTGGCTGTTGGCCCGGGCGCGCTCCATGGCCTCCTGCAAGGTCAGGGTGAGCGCGGGCGTGGGAGCCTGGGCGAATGCGCCACAGCGCAGGGCCAGGGCGAGAGCCAGAATCGGCAATATGCGCGGCATCGGGAAAGCTCAGTATAGAATCCGGTAGATGAACGCACGATGAATCATTGGTCCCGCCCACATTGCCGGGGCGGAACCGCCAATCGTGGATTTCAGTATCGGCAAACGAATTCACTTCCGTCCCCGGAAGGCACAACCAATAACTCGTCGCCATACCATGAAGTGCCATCTCGAATGCCGAACAGCCCGTAGCACCCCCACCCGTGCATCTCGCGGACCAATTCCGCCGAGTTGGCGTCGTACGTCGCCACGGAGAAATGGCGAGCCGGATGATAGATCAGCTCGAGAGCGAAGTCGGGGCTTAACGCCGCGCCGCCGCGAGGGAACCAACCACTGCCGCTCAACACGGTTACCCAGCGCTCGCCGGCTGAAATCACGGGAGCGCCGCTAAGCAGATAGTCGCTGGTTTTCGGGAACGCTTTTCCATGAAAACGGATTCCCTGAGCGTCGGCCTCAAATCGATGCGGCCAGTCCCACGCGGCGCCCGCCAATTTCATCGGCGTGGCGCGCGTCCAGTCTTCCCCGGTTACCGTCTCGACACAAGAGATGCTGCTCTTGGAGTTCTGTTTCGCTAACACGAACTTCCACTTCCGGATGGCATAGTGACCCTCCGAGCTGCCTTTCCACTCTTCGAATCGCTCCGTGATGCTCGACGCCAATGCGACATAGTAGGCGTCTCGATCGGACCGGCTCTTGCGGATTGCCAGCTGGTCATACTTCTCTTCCATGCGGTTGGGTAGTTCCCTTGTGCCTTCATAGGTTTCGGCATCTCGCCAAAGATCCGCCATTTGGACTTCGGCGCAACCCCTGGGGATTCTCATGGGGCGGACTGTATCCAGCTCGCCAACAAGGCAGGCCTCGCATGAAAACGCGAGGTAGAGGCAGAACGCTGCGAGTAGGGCCACGCCTGCGCACCATCGCCACGTCCGCACCGATTGCCTGAAGCGCGTCAACATACCCGGATTGTCCCACAGGAGGGCCGTGGAGTCTGGTTTGACTTTCCCTACGGATTAGGCGCCGTGAAGAGGCGCTTGTAGTCCTCCCAGTGCGCGTTCATGATGTTTATCTTTCGCTTTAACTGCTCCGCGAGATCGGGCCCCAACTTGCGGCTGGTTTCCTGGGCGGGATTCGGGGCCAGGTCGAGCAGCGGCGCCTTGGCGGACAGCAACAGTTGCCGCAGCCGCATGGCGTTGTCGATTTCATTGCGGGCAAGGCGCATCAGGTCGGTGCGGTCCCAGCCGCTCTGGGCGCCCAGCACCGGGTTCGGATCGGGCTTTCCCCCTAACGCCTTCAACCGATCGAGCTGCGCCTGATACTGCACGATATCGTCGGCGCCGTGGACCAGGCACTGAAGCGCGGCCAGCCGCTGGCCCAGCAACTCCCACTCGCCCGGCGAACTGGAACCCTCGCGCAGACGCAGGGCCAGGGCCTCGGCGCGGCTCAGGCTCCTTGTCGCCTTCTCAATAATGTTCTGCACCAGAAGGCGCGCGCCCCAGCCTTCGTACATGCGCATGGCCTGTATATCGATCAGGTTATCCGCCTGCTCTTCGTCCTTGGCCTGGAAGAGGAACGGGCGGTAGTAACTCTCCTCGTCATTCGTCAGCTTCTCGGGGAACGGCACCAGCGGGCGGTTTACCCACCGCGTCAGAATTCCGCCCATGGTCAGCATGGGACCGAAGTTCAACGTTCCCAGGTAGCGTTCCGCATCGTCGGTGGCCATCCATAGGGAGAGCAGGTCGTCCGCCTTTTCCTTGCCGGCGGTCTGGCTGGCGAGCTCGTGCAGCGCGGTCCACAGATCCACTTCGTTGCGTGGCGCGGCCTTTCGGAAGGCTTCCAGGACCTTGAAGTTGAAATCGGCGCCCACGGTGTCGGCCAGGGAGACCACGAATTTGGCGCCGGGCGCGCGTCCGCCAGCCATCAATGCCCGCATCATGGCGACCGCACGTGGGACGCCGACCACGGGCGCGAATTCGCCCGCGCCTCCGCCAAAACGCGTCACTGCGAGCCGGTGGCCGTCCGGGCCTTCGAGATGATTCACCGCCATCCCAGCGGGCAGCTTGCGCGCGATCAGCTCCGGATGATCGAAGGTGGGAATCATCCACTGGCGCGGCTCAATCTCGACCAGGTCCACCGTGATCTGGCGGCCCATCTGGCCGGCGGCATCGTGCAGCGCGCCGAGGAAGCCCGCTACGCGATCTTCCATGGGGCGGCGCTGGCACCAGGCAGGCCCATTCAAGCCAGGATAAAGAGCCGGCGTCCAGCACAAGCCCGAGCCCGCGTCGGTGGTGGTGAAGGAAAAGACTTCCACTTCGGGCAGCCTCTTCAGCAGCTTCCCTAGCGCCTCCCGATAGAGCGCGAGGGTGGCGGGCTGGTCCACGCACGGAGCAAAGCGGGCGGTGCGCGAGCGATTGGGGTGATCCACACGCGGGCCCCGCAAATCGGGGTGGTCCGCGAAGAATGCCTCCGGCAACACATGCGGTTCGTTGGCGATATAGGCTGCCTTCAGACCCACGCGCCGCAGCACTTCGCAGCGCGCCTGGAACAGGGCCGCCACCGCTTCCGCGTAGCCCTTGTCGACGTACTTCTCTAGCGCCGGCGGCGGAAAAATCTTCAGCAAACCCGGGTGATACATGTACCAGGCCGGGTAGGGGTCGCCAGGCGCATCCATCTCCCACAGCGCGGGAGGGATATCTTCCGTAATCACGACGTGGGTGGCGCCCAGTTGTTTGGCCCGGGCCGCATTGCGCTCGAAGGCTTCGAGACCGTTGGCCGCCCGGCACAAAGGCGCCGCGGCCATACACGCTAAGAAGGCGAACCAGGAGAGTTTCATCGGGAAACAGCTAGATCGTACCACCTCTCCGCCAGTGTAGTGTTCATGAAATGACTGGACAGCTGGATCCGTGTGCATCCGTGTGCATCCGTGGCTAAATCTGCTTTACTCTTGCGTGGAGAGTTGCCTGAGATTCCCGGCTGGTTCGAGAAACTCAACCAAGAGGCCACGGATGGACACGGATGCACACGGATCGGATATGAGTCTCACCGAAGGCGTTATTGGATCCGCCTTCGAGGTTGTCAATGTACTGGGCTCCGGATTTTTGGAGAAACTCTACGAACGAGCCCTGATCCGGGAACTCGCGTTACGTGGTCTGAGCGCCAAGGCGCAGGTTTCATTTCCCGTTTGCTACAAGGGCCAGTACCTCGGCGAGCATCCCGCCTTCGCGTGGCTCTGCTGATCAACTTCCAGAGACCAAAGGTAGAGTGGAAGCGCGTTCTCTTGGACCATTAGCCCCTGGTCCTGAGGCGGGCGCTTCGCCCTACGTAGGAATGGGAGATTAAGGTTTGTCCAGTCATTTCATGGACACTACACCAGTGGGTTCCCGGACGAGCAGCGTGCTACCGCTTGCGGCGCTCCGGGTCCCCCAGGCGGCGGAGGTTGGCTGCCAGTTCTACCCGCTTGAACTGCCTCTCCAGCGCCAGGTAGAAAGCGGCGAGCAGGAGGAGTGCCAACGGGAGCAGCGCTGCCCAGCTCTCCGGCAAAAGGGCGGCGAATCTGAGGGCGAGGATGTCCCTCAACGGCCCGCTTTGGCGCAATTGCCAGGCGGTGAGCATGTCGCCGGCGAAGGGCAGGAAGAGCAGGAACCAGATGAACGTGGTCAGGCACCCGCCGCCCCCGGCTTTGAACCAGAACGTCAGCAGGAGCAGTCCCAGGAACATCAGCGAGCCTCCCAGCGCGGCGATGCACTGCGTCCTCACTTTCCGCGTGGCCGGAATCCAACCCGGCGACCGCAACTGGGCCGATTGCGCCAGCGGGATGCTACGGCCGTAGACGGCTTGCGTGGCGCGCGCAAACTGCCATTCCAGGAATCGCGGCGAGTTTTTCGGCCCTACCGAGTACGGGTTGTAATATGGCAGCCCCAGGCGCAGATAGGTTTTCGGCTGGGTCTCCTCTCCCCAGGGCGCTCGGATGACGACGTCATCGTCCGCTGCCCAATGCCAGTAAGTGGCGGGCACCTCAACGCCGGGCGTTCCCGATCCGGTGGACACCACGGGCGGCTTCGGCGGGTCCATGAAGCGTGCGGCCAGGAAAGGGAGAGCGAGCAGGATGGAGATCCCCGGAAGCACCGTCATGAACAGCAGCCGGCGGCGCGAGATGGGCAGCAGCGCCAGCCATTCCACCCGGCGGCAGATCCCCGCGGCTACGAGCACCAGGAGTGCGCCAGCCAGCCAAACTCCCGCAGACGGGAGCACGGGGACGAACAACAGCGCGAGTCCCCAACCGCGGAGAATCGCGCGCCACGCCGGCCACCAGTTCGACGCCCAGGCGCGGCCGGAAAACCAGCGGCGTGGGTCGAGCCGTCCCACTCGCTTGAGCTTCGTAGGCGCGAGCTGGAAGCCTTGCGGAACTCTCACCCAGAGCCGCCACAGAAGGACCGCACTGGCGGCGGCCAGGATTCCCAACGCCGGAATCGTATGCAGAGAAAGCGGCGGCACAACGAGCAGGAATCCCGCGAAACCAAGCAAAGACCCGAAACGAGGGGGCCTGGCCTGGTGAATCCGCAGCGACTGTTCGACAAGCATCGCGAACGTGAGAACCGCCGCCAGCATCAGCAGAGTAACCGCATGTTCCCGGCGGCGCAAGGCCAGCGCCTCCGCGATTATGGCCAGCGACGAAAGCCAGAGCATGGTCAGCGGGGCGATCAGCCGGGCCGCCGCCAACTGCCGCCCGGGAATCGGCAGCGCGGCTTCGAACGGCGAAGCGCGCCGCTCACCCGCCCAAGCAGTCCCCAGTACGACGTAGAAAACGATAAAGAAAGGGGAATCGGCAGGGCTGGCGGTCTTCAGCAGAACGAAGGGCCATATCACGGCCGCTGCCAGAGCCACGTAGGGCGCGTATTTCCAGGCAAGTTCGCGTTTGAGTAGTTCCCGAAGCATGGTCGTCCCTCAGCGCTTCTCGCCCAGCATCTCCACGAACAGGTCTTCCAGCGGCACCCGTATGCAGCGGATCCCGTCCTCGCCCAGCGCTTGGCGAAGCTCGGCCGATACCACTTCGGGCGGCCGCCGGAAAACGGCGTGCCAATCGTCGAAGGACCGGCGCACTCGCAGGCAGCCCGGCATACGCTCCAGCGTTCGCACGTCTGGCGCCGCACCGCACGGCACCATGGCCACGCAGAAGCCCTCGCGAAGGCTCTCCATGTCTTCGTCCAGCCGCACACGGCCGCCATCCAGCAGCACCACGCGCGAGGCAATCCGCTCCACGTCGTTCATCTGGTGCGAGGAAAACAGAATCGCCGTCCCCTCGCGATTCAGAAGCTGGATCACGGTCTCCAGAAACTCGCGCCGCACCGATGGATCCAGGCCGCCGGCCGGCTCGTCCAGAATCAGCAATTCCGGCCGGTGGCACACCGCGCACAGCAGCGCCACCCGGCGGGCCTCTCCCTTGCTCAAGGTGCGGATCTTCGCGTTCATGTCGATACTGAACCGCTCCAGAAGCTGCCGCTCCAGTTCCATGTCCCATTCCGGGAACAGGAAGCGGTGAAACCGGATGATTTCCTCCACCCGTGCTTCGGGCGGCAGCGCCTGGTCCTCCGCCACGTAGCCGACCCGCTTCTTGACCGCGAGCGGCTCTTCCGTGGGCGAGAGGCCGAAGACGCGGACCGATCCCGCCTGCGGGAAAAGAAGTCCCATGGCCAGACGCATGAGCGTGGTCTTGCCGGCGCCGTTGCGGCCCAACAGGCCGACCACTTCGCCCTGGCTGACGCGGAAGCTGACGCCGCTCAACACCGGGCGATTTTCCCAATAGGCTCTATAGACACTCTCGAATTCAATGACGGTGCTCATGATTCCTCCTTCGGGGGGCGGCCTTCCATCACCTCGCGATCCGCTTGTTTCAACAGCTTCAGAACATCGGCGAACTTCATGCCGCCCAGATACGCCTGCGAGAGCAGCAGCCTCGCTGTGGCCATGGCCTGCTCGTTCTGGTCGGCGAGGCAGGGTTCGGGCAGCACTTCGCGGACGAAGGTGCCGCGGCCGCGTTGGGTTTCGAGGTAACCGAGTTCTTCGAGCTCGTCATACACCCTCTTGACGGTCATGGGCGCGATGACGAGTTGTACGGCCAGTTCGCGGTGAGAGGGGAGTTTTTCGCCCGGCGCCAACCGGCGGCCGGCGATGGCTTCCGTGATCTGGCGCACCAGTTGCCGGAAGATCGGGACCTCGTCGGCGGGGTTGACGTAGAGCTGCATTCTAGTGCTCTAGGTCACTATAGCACTCTTTCGGGATCAGCTCCTATCCCGGCGATGCATCATTTCGGCAAGATCACCGTGAAGCTGCTGCCGTGTCCCAACTGGCTCGCGCATTCCACCGTGCCGCGGTGCGATTCGGCAATCCATTTGACGATGGCCAGGCCGAGCCCGAAGCCGCCATCCTGGCGGTTGCGCGCTTCTCCGGCGCGGTAGAAGCGCTCGAAGATGCGCGCCGCGTCGGTGGGCGCGATGCCGATTCCAGTATCGGAAACGCGCAGTCGCACGCTCTTCGCGCCAGCTTCCAGCGCCGCCGTCACTGTGCCGCCGGACGGCGTGTAGCGGATCGCGTTATCGAGCAGGTTGATGACCAGGCGGCGCAGCAGTTGCTCGTCGCCGGTGAATTGCAGGTCGCTGCCTGTGCGGCATTCCAACCGAAGGCCGCGCGCACCGGCCAGGCCCTGCACGCTGCGGCAGCATTCGGCGAGCAGTTCGTTGAGGTAGAAATCGTGGGTTTGTAACGTGACGTGTCCGGCATCGGCGCGCGCCAGGTTGAGCAGATCGTCCACCAGGCGGGAGAGGCGGCGCGATTCATCCAGCACCACGGCGAGCGATTCGCGGTATTCGGCGGGGCTGCGCTCCTTGGAAAGCGCCACGTCGGCCTCGCCGCGGATGACGGAGATGGGCGTGCGCAATTCGTGCGAGGCGTCGGCCACGAAGCGGCGCATGGTGTCGAAGGATTGGTCCAGGCGCGCCAGCAATTCGTTGAAGGAGGTGACGAGGACGGCGAGCTCGTCCGCCGCGTTGGCGATTTCGATGCGCGTTTCCAGATTGCTGCCCGTGATGCGGCGCGCCTGTTCCGCCATCCCCCCGAGCGGGCGCAGGCTGCGCGTGGCGAGCCCGTATCCGCCCAGCCCGGCGAGCGCGAGAATGAGGGGCAGGGCGATGAATATCGCGCGCCGGACCACGGCCAACTCGGCGTGAATGGAATCGAGCGGCGCCGAGACCGCGATCTGGTACGCGCGCCCACCGGCCTGGACCGTGCGCGTGGCGCTGGGGTCGCGCGGGTGCGGCGCGGCTTGCGGGCTCGCGGCCAGCACGCGGCTGCCCTCGCGAATGGTCACGAAATCGCCGTGGACTTTCAATTCGCCGATCACTTCCCTGGCGGCCGCCGCTGCATCGCCCTTCATCTCCTGCAGCTCGTCGGGGAAGAGTACGGCCGCGGTCTCGGCCTCCGAGGCCAGCGTGTCCTCCAAACGCGCCGTCAGCGATCGCGACAGCTCACCGTATAGGAAGGCGCTGAAGAGGACGAACAGGAGCGAGAAGAACGCCAGGTACAGCGCCGTGAGCTGCGCGCGAAAGCTGCGCATGAAGCTGATGTTCGACGTGCCGGTCTCGTCGTTCAGGAAGTCTTTGATGGGGTTCGGGGCTTTGAGGTCTACGCTGCCTGGCCCGGGTTGCGGCGAGCCATATCCTTCAACACGTTCCGATTCAGGTTTTCCAGCATCGACTCGCCCAGAATCTCCGAGAACACTTGCGGCGGAAGTTCCCGGGCTACCCGTCTGCGGACCGCCGGATCCGGAATCGCGCGAAACGCCTCCATGCGCTCCCGGGGAGGAAGAGCCGAGAGTTGCTCGATATACTGGCTCAGAGATTCGGCCATTGGAATACTCTTTCTCTAGCGCTGCAACCAATTTCGGGCGCAGTTCATTTGTAGAATAGCGAATTCGGGCCGCTTCTTCAAGCGGCATCATGCGCCCGCGGTCGAATCCCCGCGTGTTATCGAAAGCCGTGAACCGCACATCGGAATCGCCCGAGTATTTCCGCATCAGGTACCCGAAGTTCTCCGCCGCGTCGCGATACATCCGCGCATGCGCCTCCAGATCGACCACGCGCCCCTCTTCCATGGCGCGCGGCAGCACACCTCCAGTCAGGGCCTCTACTGGATCGCGATGCACAAACATAATCTCGACTTGGTTGCCGGCCGCTTTCGCCGCCTCGATCTTCGCTACGCTCGATTTCTTGCTGCTCAGATTGCTGTCGTAAATGAATTGCGCGTTGCTCAGGTCGGGATTCCCGCGGAGCGCCGAGGTCTTGCCGGCTCCAGTGCCGCCCGCGGTCATCACCACGACGCGCGCTCTTTCCGGGTCCGGATGTTTCAGCGCTTCGCCGAAAAGGTAATCCGACAGCGCCCCAGCAGGCTTCTGCGTAGCCCTGCTCCATTTGGTGCGCGCGTCCTTCGAGACCGCATATTCGAGCGAAACTATTTCGCGCGCGTTGTCCGTACTGATCTCGCTGCCGAATCTTCGGCCGTATTCCTCCGCCAACGCCGGAGCGTTCTGCCGCACGCGATCGATTGCCCGCTGCTCCATCGCGGCTTCTTCCGGGGTGAAACCGCGATCCCTGCCCCTACTCATCGCCCACCTCCGCTTTCGCCGTCAGGATGTAGCCTTCGCCGCGCCGCGTGTGGATCAACCGCGGCGCGCCGCCGGCATCCAGCTTGGCGCGCAGGCGCTTGATGTAGACATCGATCACGTTGGTGAAGGCGTCGAAGCTCTCGTCCCAGACGTGTTGGGCGATGGCTTCCCGCCCCACGATGCGGTCCTGGTGGAGCAGCAGGAATTCGAGCAGCGCGTATTCCTTGGCCGTGAGGCTGATGGGGCGGCCGGCGCGCGTGACGGCGTGGCTGGCGGTGTTCAGGGCGAGGTCGGCGGCCTCGATCACCAACGGGCGCGGGACGCCGGAGCGGCGTGAAAGAGCCCGCAGCCTGGCCAGCAGTTCTTTGAAGTCGAAGGGCTTGACCAGGTAATCGTCGGCTCCGGCATCGAGCCCCGCCACGCGGTCGTCGATGGTCCCGCGCGCGGTCAACATCAGGATGGGGGCGCGGAACCCGGCGGCGCGCAGCTCGCGGCAAACCGCCAGCCCGTTCTTCAGCGGCAGCATACGATCCAGAATCACCAGATCGTAGTGATTCACGGCGGCCTGGTAGAGAGCGCTTTCCCCATCGGCCGCGATATCCACCGCGTAGGACTGCTCGCGCAGGCCCTTGGCGATGAATCCGGCGACACGGGCTTCGTCTTCCACCAGCAGGATACGCACTCCCTCATTCTGACTGGCGCGGGATGAATCCACAATGAACCGGTGGCGGCGGCAAGATTTCTGGTGACACCTCGCCCCGGTTTATGGAATCCTGGGGGCGAGGTGAGGCATGGCTTGCAACCCCGAAACGCTGCGGCAGGTTCCGCTATTTGCATTGCTGGATGACGACGAGACCGCCGTGCTGGCGAGCCAGGTGGAACTCCAGACGTTTGCGCCGCGCCAGCGCATTTACAGGGCCGGCGAGACCGGCGGCTGCGGTTACATCGTGGTGTCCGGCGCGGTGCGCGTGACCACGGTGGATGAGGATCAGCAGGAAGTGGTGGTGGACGAGCCGGTCGTGGGCGAGTTCTTCGGCTTCGCCTCCATGCTGGACCAGACCCCGCACCAGACCAGCGCCGTGGCCGCTGAGGAGACCGTCTGCATCGAAGTGGACCGCCACGACATCATGGTGCTGCTGGAACGCAAGCCGCATGCCGGCATGGACATGCTCGCCGTGCTCGGCAAGCAGTACCACGGCTCGCAGCGGCTGGTGCGCGTGCGCTCCACGCGCAATCCCAACGAAGTGATCGAAGAGCAGACCACCACGGGCGAGTTTGTTGCGGATGCGGTGGCGCGCTTCGGCGGATCGTGGACCTTCATCATCGCCTTTGGCTGTGTGCTGATGACGTATACCGCCATCAATGTCGGGTTGGGACGGCAGGCGTGGGATCCGTACCCGTTCATCCTGCTGAACCTGTTTCTTTCCATGCTGGCGGCGGTGCAGGCGCCGGTGATTATGATGAGCCAGAACCGGCAGGACGTGAAAGACCGCCTGCGCGGCGAACTGGATTACGCGATTAACCGCCGCGCCGAATTGGAGATCCAGGGGCTGGCGCGCAAGCTCAACCTGCTGGGCGACAAACTGGAAGACGTGGAAGAACTGGTTCGGGATCTCAAGCCTTCGCGGTGATCCACTTCTCTGAGGCTTGTGGGGCGGGTTGTCAACCTGCGGCGGATTGTCAATCCGCCTGCCGCCCTGGGACACGCCGCTGCGACCTCCGCGGACTCGCCAACACTGTTGGCGGCAAGCCGCATCAGTCGCGCCGCGGTAACCGCGCCAGTTACAGGCATTTCTCACGATGCGCCACGGCATACCCCACAAGCGCCGGTGAGCAATGCCCGTTAAGACAACACCCGATTTCCATTGGCGGCAACGAATGCCGCTCTGGCGTCAGCCTCGCGGCGGAGCACGGCATCCAGCACGTCCTGGAACTCCGGCAGCCGGGAAAGCGGTTGCAGCCACGGATCGCGCTGTAAAGCGGTCGAGCAGGAAAAGCCTTCCGTCGCGAGATCGCGTATGGTCTCCAAAGCCTCCGCATGCGCTCCATCTCGCGCCAGGTGCCGCGCCAGATAGAACTTGACTTCCGGATCTCTGGCCGGTTGCGCCAGTGCCTGCTTCACGAGATCCACACTCCTGGAGTGGTCTCCCTCCAGCGAGGCCCCTAGCGAGGCGATCAGGGTCCGCATCCATCCGGTGCGGACTCCGGAGTAATGGCGCTGGACCAGCAACCCGGAGGCTTCCGCCTCGCGGCCGGTGAGGGCCAGGATGGCCGCATCCAGATAGTAGCCGGCCTTCGCGCCGTACGATTCGAGCGCGCGCTCGTAGTCTCCCTGCAGGAAAAAGGTATGAGCCACACTGGTCACGGCTTTCGAATCCAGCCGTTGCGCGCGTTGGTGCGCCGCCACCGATTCATCCAACAGCCCGCAGAAACGGCAGGCCTGAACCAGCCCGGCGAACAACTCGGGATCGTTGGGATGCGTCTCCGCATGTCCCAGCAGCCGCGCCATGGCTGCCTGGGCGTTGCCCAAATCGGCCTCAATCTGGGTATAAAGATTGTGAGCGATGGACAGGTCGGGATTAAGCGCAAACGCGCGGTGAAAGGCCCATTGCGCCAGTTCCAGGTTCTCGGGCCCCTCCTCGCCGAACTTTTCCAGGAAGCGATAGCACCTTCCCAGCCGCGCCCATGCGGCAGCGTAGTTTGGGTCTTCCGCCACACATTCCCGGTAAAGGTCGCGCGCCAGCACGATATTCTCCAGATTTCGCCCGCGCTGCACGTGGTTGGCGCGCAGGTAGAACTCGTAGGCTCTGGCGGATCCCGGCACATCATGGTTCAGGGTTCGCCGTTCGCGCTCCGTCAAACGCAGCATCAGCGCTTCCACGATGCGGTGTACGAGGCTATCGTGGATCTCCAGAATGTTGTCCCGCTTGGTCTGCCAGACATAGGACGCGATCAACGTGCCGGTGGGCGCTTGCACCAATTCCGCGCTGACCCGCACCTGGTCGCCGTCACACAGGATGGTCCCCGCCAGCAGCAGGTCCACCTCCGCTTCCTGCGCGATGCGCCTGGGATCCGGCTGGCCTTCCGCCAACCGCGCGGCCAGCAGGCTGGAACGTACCGTCATCGACCGCAATCCGGCCAGCGAGGCGGAGATCGCCTCCGGAAGGCTGCGTCCCAGGAAGCCGATGCTCTCGTCGCCGTGCAGCAGGTGGAACGGAAGCGCGATGAAGCGCGTGGCCGGTGCCGCCGGCGCCTCCTCTGTTGGAGTGGAAGCCGCCGGCGCCGAACCGCGCCCCCAAATGCTGGTTACAGCCGGAACAAACCGGTACCCGAGTTTCGGAACCGTCTGGATATAGCTGCCAGTGGCGGTCTTGTCTCCCAGCGTCTTTCGCAGCAGCGATATGTTATTGGCGAGATTCACTTCTTCGACGAAGCTGTCCGGCCACAACGCCTTCATTAAGTCGCCCTTCAACATCAGATGGCCGGGGTTGCGTACCAGCAGCACTAACGTCTCGAAGGCTTTCGGGGGAAGCGGCAGAATCCGATCGCCGCGGCGCAACACCTGTTCGCGCGGCAGCAGCCGGAACGGGCCGAAACTATAAGCCGGCACTCTTTCGGACCCGGTAAGTTCCTGGCCCGAAACCGCGGCTGCGGCACTTAATCGATTCGGCCCCATGGCAGCGTGAGATTTCCCTGAGAAATCCCTGAAACTTCCTTAAGACTTACTCAGCGCTCGACGGCCATACTGTTTCCGTGCCCGTTTCCGGAGACAGTTCAGTAATTTCAGGTCCCCAACGGCGCCACATCGATTCTAACGTAAAGGAGCTAACAATGAAACTCGCATCATTCGTTCTACTGCTGATGGGAGCCGCCGCGCTCGCCAACGCTCAAACGCCCGGCCAGACCTGTAATCCGGTGGGCGGCATTCTCTTCACCAACGTCGCCGCCATCGAGAACCGTATCAACACCGGAGTGGTGTATGGCGACCTGGCGGGAACCGTCTCAGCCGCCATCATCGCCGGGCCCACCACGATCGGTTTCCCGGCCCAGGGAAGGCAGCAGATCCAATTCACCGTGCAGCACTACTGGATAACCGACAAAGGCGACAATATCCTGTTCAAGCCGGCGGTGGCGACTGCCGACACCACCAGCTCGGCGAACGTCGTATCCATCACGTATGACAACTATGTGGCGACGGTCAACGGGGGAACCGGCCGGTTTGCTAACGCCACGGGAACCATAAAGTTCCTGGGCGCCGTGGATTTCAACCAGAGCCACCTGGTCCTCCGCTATTCGGGACAGGTCTGCACGCCCGCCAAGTAACGGGAAGACCGGCGGGTAGGCCAACAGGTGAGCAGTTCGTTCGTGGCGGCAGCGTCCCTGGCAACCGCCATTGCTTCCGCCCAAGGCTCGAAGTTCGTCCCAGCGGCCAGCCCTGGAGAAGCCGGCCAGAACCATGGCGCCACTGGGCTTTCCCGCTCAGGGTTTCAATTCGAGCCATGGGTTGGCCATCCACCGGAATGGCCCGATCGTCCACTGTGTACCTCACCGTGGGGAACCTGCCCGCTGCCGGTCGCTGCCCTCGGTCGCCGCCGGTGCGTCCGGCAGGTTCGCGGTGCCGAAGCCCACGGATCTGCCGTCGGCGCGCAGCGAGACGCAATGGGACTCGCGCCGCAAGGCGCGGATGGCCGCCAGCAACTCGTCGGCGGCCACCGCCCCGTGGCGCCGGAAGGACCGTTGCCCCGCCAAAATATATGCTTCGCGAACCTGCGCGAACGACAACCGGTCGGCTTCCTGCGCGGCCGAAGCAACAGCCGGGTCATCCACCGCCCAGCCGGTGAGCCTGGCGAGGTAGTCGCGCCTCACCTCCAGAGAAGGCGTGGGGAATAGGGCGAGTCGATCGAACCTTCCCGGCCGCTTGAGGATCGCCGGATTGAGCGTCGACGGGTCGTTGGCCGTGGCGACGATCGCGATTCCGTTCTGCATGGCGAGCCCGTCCAGGC
>Ga0182021_10004435_pt1 | contig 16518 bp, 15 predicted proteins | sample 612E3MmetaG_FD_120493 | JGI IMG/M metagenome (GOLD analysis project Ga0182021, IMG submission 120493) | Permafrost microbial communities from Stordalen Mire, Sweden - 612E3M metaG (Illumina Assembly) | ecosystem: Environmental > Terrestrial > Soil > Wetlands > Permafrost | place: Sweden...
ATGCCCGGATTGATGTTACGTATAAGTATGTGCCGAAGGGATTCTTGGCACCAGAGGATAATTTGAAAAAAGATTCGGATTGTATACGGGACTGCACAAATTAACCATTTCCTTTTCTGCGTGTGGGTTCAGGGATCTCAAGTCTGGCCGAAATATAGATCGGTTTTCGATTGTTCTCACTGTGCGAATGCAATGTTAGGGTGAGAGACCGTTGTTGCTGTTGAAGTAGACATGTTACCTCAATTAATATTTGAATGTTTTCTACTTTAAGTTTACCATTAAGAATTTAAGGCCATTCACTAATTGTGAAAATACATTTAGCAGAAATTGCGTAATAAAAAATGTGTATGAAATGAAAAAGGAAAGTTCTTTTTTTTGAACTTTCCTTTTAGGTTTTTTGAAAACAAAGGATTAATTATTTTCGTTGGTGGCAACTTCGGCCTGTCGTAATTCACGCTCTTGTTCCGCTTTTGCTTCAGATTTGTGTTTAAGTAGTTTTAATCGGAAAGTTTCTTCGCGATCACGTTCTTCTAGTGAACTAACAATAAAGAGGACAGTCTCTTCATATTCTGGAATAAAGATATATTGCAGAGCATTCACACGTCTTTGAGTCTTGCGTAATTCATTAGCCAAACGCCAAACAGTTGTGACTACCATCGAGAGTTCAGGTAGTAATTTGAGAACTTTGGCAAATGCTGCACTGGCTTCATCCAAAGCAGCGGTTGTATCACCCAAGCTGTAGAGCATTTCTGGGGGTTCACCGTGAGATTCAATGGTGGGAACCGAAACACCCATAATACTGCGAACTTTTATTTGAACATCCACGGTTTTATCCGCTGCCAGAGCGGCCCATTCGACCCGTTCACTCCCCATCCTGAGCTGAGCTTTTTCCATGGCAGCAAAGGCTTCGGCCAATAACTGCCATACATTATTTTGCAATTCTTCGGCATTGTGTGCCATTCGAATTAGCTCAGTGGTCAAAACTTCACGTTTGCGATTAAGGATTTCATATCCTTCTTTAGCAAACTGCAAGTCTTGTTTTATACGCAGTAAATTGCTGCGCGTTGGCGCAATATTAATCTTCGCCATTACTTCCTTTATAGTATTGCTTGATCTCTTCCAGACTAACGCGGGTCAATTCTTCTTTTGGCAGCAGGGCGAGTAATTCCCAACCGATATCGAGAGTTTGTTCGATTGTGCGGTTTTCTGTCAAAGATTGGGCAATGAACTTCGTTTCAAAGGCTTTGCCAAATTTGAGGTATTGCTGGTCAACTTCACCAAGCTCTTCCTCACCAATAACGGAAGCTAGAGAGCGGACATCTTGCACATGAGCATATGCCGCATAAAGCTGCGCAGAAAGGTGCGGATGATCTGTTCGAGTGTGTCCCTTGCCAATACCATCTTTCATCAAACGAGAAAGGCTGGGAAGGACTGAAATTGGCGGATAAATGCCATGTTGATACAAAGATCTACCCAAGACGATCTGTCCTTCAGTGATATATCCTGTCAGGTCAGGAACAGGGTGGGTGATATCATCATTCGGCATGGTTAAGATCGGAATCTGAGTGATGGAACCTTTACTTGTCTTCACGCGGCCAGTACGTTCATAGAGGGAAGCCAGATCGCTGTACAAATAACCAGGATACCCTTTACGGCTGGGAACTTCACCGCGGATATTCGAAATTTGGCGCAAGGCTTCACAATAATTGGTCATATCTGTCAGAACAACCAAAACATGCATTTGGCGTTCAAATGCCAGATACTCGGCCAGTGTCAATGCTGCACGGGGAGTGATTAGACGCTCAACGGCGGGGTCATCGGCCAGGTTCAAGAACATGGCCACACGGGTGAGGGCGCCGCTTTCAGCAAATGAATTGCGAAAGAATTCGGCCACATCATGTTTAACACCCATGGCAGCAAACACGATCGCAAATTCTTCTGTTGTGCTGGCAGGTTCACCGGCTGGAGCGCCCAAAGTAGCCTGGCGCACAATTTGAGCTGCTAAAAGATCATGAGGCATTCCTGACCCAGAGAAAAGGGGAAGTTTTTGCCCCATTACCAGTGTATTCATACCATCGATTACAGAAATACCCGTTTGAATGTAGTCACGGGGGTAGACACGGGCAGTTGGGTTGATCGGTTGACCGTTGATATCTGCATATTTATTGGTTAATGGCAACGGTCCGCCGTCGATCGGGTTACCCAGACCGTCAAAAACACGGCCGAGCATTTCTTCTGCAACCGGAATGTGCAGAGGTGCGCCTAGAAAACGGACATTCGTACCATCAACTGAAAGACCAGTTGTGCCGGAGAAAACTTCAACAACCGCTTCTTTTTCGCCAACTTCCAGAATACGACCGCGGCGAACCAAACCATTGGAGTCGATAACTTCTACAACCTCATCATAGCCAACAGTACCCGCATTCTCAACCACAATAATTGGACCGTTGACGCGACTAACGCCAACAACTTCTTGCCCTCCACGATTAACTAATTCACTCATTTGTAATCTGCCTCCAGTTGAGTCATTTGCTCGTCAATCGTTTTGTGGATTTCATCCAACATTTCCAACTTGTTATTGGCGACCTGGGTTTTCATACGAATCAAAGTATCCACTACAGGTAAACTATGAATGACGCTTATAGGAGCGCCTGCTTTTATGATCTGTCGAGCGCGTTCATTGAAATATAAAATCAGGCCAAGCATGCTGATCTGTTTTTGAATGGTTGAATAGGCATCAATATCATCCATAGCGTTTTGCTGCAAAAACCCTTCGCGAAGAAGACGTGCAGTTTCAAGAACGAGACGTTGCTCATCCGGTAATGCATCAGAACCGACCAATTTAACGATCTGTGAAAGACGGTTCTCTTCACTAAGAATTTCCATAGCTTCATTACGCATCTTATACCAATCACGATGTGTTTGCTGATGCCACCATTCTGATACATCTTCCAGATATTCGCTGTAACTATCCAACCAGTTGATGGAAGGGAAATGGCGGGCGGATGCAAGAGCTTTATCCAATGCCCAGAAACAGCGGATGAACCGTTTAGTGTGCTGTGTAACCGGTTCAGAGAAATCACCGCCTGGAGGGGAAACAGCCCCAATAATACTGACAGAACCATCATTACCCGATAGAGTTTTGACGTAACCCGCGCGTTCATAAAATTCCGCCAGACGAGCTGCCAGGTAAGCCGGGTAGCCTTCCTCTGCAGGCATTTCTTCTAGACGTCCAGAAACTTCACGTAAGGCTTCTGCCCAACGGGAAGTGGAATCTGCCATCAAAGCGACATGATAACCCATGTCACGGTAATATTCAGCAATAGTGATTCCGGTATAAACACTGGCTTCACGCGCAGCAACAGGCATATTTGAGGTGTTGGCAATTAAGACAGTGCGCTCCATCAAGGGATGTCCTGAACGCGGGTCGATCAATTCAGGGAATTCCTGAAGAACCTCGGTCATTTCATTACCGCGTTCACCACAGCCAATATAGATAACAACCTGAGCATCCGCCCATTTGGCTATACTGTGCTGAGTGACTGTCTTACCTGCACCAAAACCGCCAGGAATTGCGGCTGCACCACCTTTGGCTAAGGGGTAGAATGTATCCAGAACGCGCTGACCAGTGACCAGCGGAGTATGCTGACCAAGACGAGTTTGATAGGGGCGTAATCGGCGAATAGGCCAGCGCTGCAGCATGGTAATTTCTTTTTCTTCACCATTGGCAGTTTTTAACTTGGCAATTGGTTCAATAATTGTGTACATCTTTTCAGGAGCAATCCAGATAAGAGTACCGGAAAGATCGGGGGGAACCATTACACGGTGTTCAATAGAAGGGGTTTCCGGAACGGTTCCAAGTATCTCACCACCAGAAACAAATTCACCTGCTTTGCGCGTAGGTGTAAAAGCCCATCTATCTTTACGATAAAGTGGAGTAAGATGGACACCGCGGCTGATGAAAGAACCCGTGCGCATTTCAATGACCGGTAAAGGACGTTGAATTCCGTCAAAAATACTGCGCAACAGGCCAGGACCTAACTCAACCGAAAGGGGAAGACCTGTGCCAAAAACCGGTGAACCCGGGTGCATTCCTGAGGTTTCCTCATAGACCTGGATGGTGATAGTATCCCCGTCCAAACCAATGACCTCACCAATAAGGTGCTCTTCCCCAACTTCGACCAGTTCCATCATACCCACACGGCGAGAACCATGTGCGCGAATAACAGGACCATTAATCCAAGTTACGATACCAACCTGTTCGCTCATAAACTCTCTCCCATAAGCAGGTGATACACAGGTGAGCGCAACTCATTTTCTAGCTTTTGCAAACGGGTTTCTAGTGTGTTGTCATAATTTAAATGTCCGTTTGTTGTCGCTGCGATTAATCCTGTTTTACTATCTAAAACATCACCTAATGCAATATTGCCATTGAATTTTTCATTTAACTTTTTTAACACAGACTCAACCAATAATTTATGTGTATATTTATCTGCGCTTAATACAATTTTGTTTTGTCCCATCTGTGTAATGGCTTCATTGGCTAAACTTTCAATGATCGCTTCATAATCATTCCATTTTTGCACAGATGGAAGATTTTTAAGGGCTTCTGCAAACACTTCAATGAGCAGCTTCTCGCGAGATTCCAATTGCATGGTTCGTGCTTTGAGTTGGGTTGTAGCAATAGCCTGGCTGCGAATTCGGTCAGAATCACGTTTCGCCTGGTCTAAAATGCGTGCCCTTTCAGAAGCTGCTTCTTCCTGAGCGCGGATTTGTATCTGTTTGGCTTTATCATTTGCCTCAGATATAATTTGTTCGGCTTCAGTTTCTGCCTGGTTAAGAATTTCTCTTGAGAGCTTTTCGATATTATCATCTGGTGTCATACAAATACCTATCCAATTCCAAGGTTGCAAATATTATATCTTTACCCCAATTGCACGAAGCAAAACATCACCTATTGAGGGTTGATCGGCACTCGTCCCGTTCGGGCCAGGAATTTCAACGACTAGTGGTACAGTACTTTTTTGCCTGAGCTGGTCCATGCGAGTTTGAATTAGGCATGATACATCTTGAGTGATCAAGATAATGCCGATATCATCAGCCACTAATGCGTTATCCAGCGCCTGAATTGTTTCTTCAGGTGTAGATACAGAAATTCCATTTACTCCGGCTAAAGAGAACCCTAATACCGCTTCGGGATGACCAATCACAAGAACTTTCATAAATGATTACCGGTTGAGAATCATAAAGGCGATGATCAAACCGTAAATTGCAACACCTTCTGCCATACCAACAAAGACCATGGAGCGGCCAAAGGTCTCAGGTTTTTCAGCCATAGCACCAATAGCAGCAGCACCTGTGCTGGAGACAGCAATACCGGCGCCAATACAACCCAAGCCGGTTGAAAGACCTGCGGCAAGAGTAACGTAGGGATCTGAGGCGGCGGCAGCAGTGGCCAGACCGGCTGCCAGTACAGTAGACGGTGAAGCTAACCAAAGGATACCCAAACCCGCGACCATCAAGCCAACGATCAGATTGAAACCGTTTAATCCGAACATCAAAGAACGGGTTGCTTTTTGCGGTGCGTTTTTATGATCGCGGAAGAAAAAGATCACGGCCGGAATCATGGGGAGCAGACCTACAAGTATAGCAAGAATCAAAAGCATAATTTTCTCCTTTAATTATTCATTTTCTGCTGGATGGAGTGTAAGCGGTTCAAAGCGCTTGCCGCCACCACTAAAGAATTTCCCAAAGGTTTCGTAATATGTAAGACGAGTCGTTTGAATGTAAACGATCAGTCCTTCGAAACCTACGATGAAGACCAATCCGACCAGGTACATGATCCAGTAACCAATACTGCTGGTTGTACCGAACATACCGGCGAGGATGAAAAACACAGCTGCAAGATTGCCATGTGCCACAGCAAATGCACCAACACGGACAAAGGACAAACTGTTACTGACAAAACTGAGTACGACTTCGAATAATTCAAAGAAAGCTTGGAAGAAATAAATCCCAATGCTGCCTTCAAAGATCGGGCGATGGCCTTCGATCAGATTTTGGAATACTTCAGAGAACATGACTCCAATAACGCCAATGATCAAAGTTACAAGCAATACTGAACTTGGGATAGGTAGGTGAGTGATGGCGCTTGGAACCGGGAAAATGGTACCGACAACAGGAAGGGCCACGCCAATCAAGGATAAGTACAATATCAATCCGATCAAACCATTATGACCAAAAAAGGCCTCGGAATAGTTCTTTGCTACGAGTAAATTATAAATATTGATCAGGAAACCAAGGATGAGGACAATGACACCTCCAGCAATGGCGATGATCAATATTCTCATGATATTCGCACCTGGTGCCATCCAAAGCGGCTTGAGTACATCTTCATATCCAAATATGCTGCCGTAGAGGAAGCCAAAGATAGTAGCAGAAATTCCACAGCCTAAAAGGATAGGGCCGAGACTTCCAAAGAAGTTTAGGAACTTCACTTTTTTACTCATCACCAATGCACCAACAATGGCAATCAGGGCACCGTGACCAACGTCACCAAACATGGCGCCAAAGAGGAGAGGAAATAAAAGAGCTACTAAAGGAGTTGGGTCCAGTTCGCCGTATTTCGGTTCTGCATAAGTTGTTACAAGCATCTGGAAGGGGCGAATCAACCTCGGATTTGATAAAGCTGTCGGAACATCATTAGAATCATTTTTTCGCTCAGTTTTATGAACTTCAATGATCACATCTTGAGAAATTCCCCGGAGTTTCTCTTTCATGGAGATTACTCGTGAAGAAAATATCCATCCAACAATGATGTAAGTATATTTCAAACGCCCGTAATGAAGAATAGCACTGGCCATCATGCGTGAACAACGAACATCCCACAGGATGGAGGTCAATTGCTTTTCTTTATCGGCACGAATTTTTGCAAGTTCAGTTTTTAGTTCGCTTATCTTGGCTTTTGACGCAGCTATGCCAGTATTTAATGTTGAAATGATCTCTAGGGGAGTCCCCTTTTGATCTTCCGGTAGATGAATGGGGTCAAAATAAGCACTCTTGATAGCTCGGTTTAATGTATCAGCATTTTCATTTGAAGTGGCTATCCAAACTACGGCTTTTTGGTTGTTTTGGCTCAATTTGTAAAAGACGAACGGAATGCGGGATAGACTAGATTTAAGCCGGTCGATGTTTTCCGGAGGCATCATTCCAAGGGTGGTGTATAAATACTTAGAATTTCGCAATTGTGAAAAATCAACATCGATATCAGACAACGGTTCAATTTGTTGCAGTAGACTGTTGAAATGATCGATCTGTTTCGTTTCGAAGTTTATTTGTTCTACAGTACCCTTTACCTGCTGTTCAATCTCATCAACCGCCAACTGAGCTTTTTCAATATCAGCCAAATCACCATAACTTCGGTTGATCGGGCTAACATCTGGAATATCCAATGAATTTAAAATTGATTGGATTCTTCTTTCAATCATGGAATAATTGGAAGCTTTATCCTGCCAAAGGTTTGGTTGATTATTTTCTTTATCGTTACCAAGATAATTGACATCAGTTTGGTTAAAAATACCCTGGCCGCTGAGTGCCTTAGTCACAGGAATAAGGTCTTTACTTGGGACGATGATCTCTATTTCAGACATTTCTTGCGGATAGAACATATTCTCTCCAATACGCAATTTGGATAATCACGAAGATCCTAGTTATTTACAAGAAAACCTTTTAATTCTTCTATTGAAGTTTGGTTGGTTTTTGCTTCAAGAAGGACGACCAAGTCTTGAATTTCCAGGTCAAATAAAACTAAATATGCTAAAGGAATGCCAATTTGGAATGGATTGCCTACAAAAGCAGAATGACATTGATTGGCGACATTCTTTTGTAGCAGGAGCTCAAGTTTTGGCAGACCAGTCTTAATATCCAGAAAAATTTGATCAAGATTCGTCAGATCAGGATAAATTTTCTTTACGATCTGCGAAATATCTGCGCCGGCAGCAATACCGCGAATATTTTCATCATGAACGTGGTAACCAAAAGATAGGGTGTAATTAATGATTTCTTCTTCAGAAAGGTTATGATAGGTGCGGTAACGAATCGCCCACATCAAATTATTCATATCAATTAATGGACCAATGATTCGAGTAGCAAAATCACGATCTTCATTCGGCAGGGCTTTAACTTCCTTCCATAATTCGCGCCAATAATCCATATCCAGTGCTACTTCAATGGGGAAGAGAGATTGTTCAACGCTAAACCTTTTCATGGCAAATGAAAGGGTCTCGTAAAAGGGTGTATCTTTTATCAATTCAATTGCCTGGGTAACGCTTCCAGTCTCAAGCATGGCTTGAGCAGGAATACTTTTTTCAGAATCAAAAGGAAATAAAACGAATCTGACCCTATCCCAACTTGAGTTTGTAACAATTCCTCGCAAAACGGCTTTTAAATTATTCACCTGGTAATAACGGTAAAGCTGGGTGAGCAAGGGACGGGTATATTCGGGAGAGCCGTTAATTATTGAATGGAAAGCCTCGCTTAACCGCATTCGCATGAGGAATGCAGCGTGCCTGGCGGTTAATTCTTTTTCTTTTGTTCGTTCGAGGTAAGGAGCATAAGCAGTGTGTTTTAATTGGCTCAATAACGCTTCCAAATTGGGGGTTTCATCGAGCATGATGAAATCTTGACTGGTCAATAAGGTAGCGTACATTACCCGCACACGTGCATTAATTGAAGCAAAATCAGATGTTGCATTGGAAGTCATTGTTATAAATCCCGGCCTAACACTCTGGAAATTACAAAAGTTACCGACCGGTCAAAATTTTGTTTGGCGGTTGTCTGGCTGTGTTGAATATTTTCTTGAGCTTTAGCAAGGATCTTTTCACATTCATCCTTCGCCTCAGCATTCGCCAAAATATTTTTAGCTTCTTTTTCTGCTTCTGCTATGGCTTTATCAATCAAAGCTTTCGCTTCAATTTCTGCCTGATGTGGAATACGATCTGCTTCACTCACTGCTTGATTGAAAATTGCGTCAGCTTGTTTTTCAATTTCGATCACTTCTTGGATTTTTTTCTCGTTCAAAGCAGATTTCTCCTCACTAATGCTCTATAAAAATGATTCACCGATTATACACCTTCATCTTAAAGTAGCAATATATAAAAATAATTAATTTCGCAAGCTATGGATGGGAGCAGGAATCTTCCCACCGAAATTACAGAAACGGCTTGATTTACCGGTATTCCTGATGGGCATGATCGCACTTTCGCCAAATAGTCCGCCAAAAGCGATGAAATCGCCGGCTTCTTTTCCGGGGACAGGGATCAAACGCACGGCAGTTGTCTTTCCGTTGATAATGCCAATGGCCATTTCATCCGCGATGACCGCAGAAATTGTGGCAGCATCAACAGATCCGGGGATAGCGATCATGTCCAGACCGACAGAGCATACACTGGTCATGGCTTCAAGTTTTTCAATGGTTAAGCTGCCATCTCTGACAGCTTCTGCTAAAATTTTATCTTCACAAACGGGGATAAAGGCACCGCTTAAGCCGCCAACACTTTGGCTGGCAAATACACCACCTTTTTTTACAGCGTCGTTAAGCATAGCTAAAATGGCAGTTGAACCCGGCGCTCCAACAGAATCTACACCTAAAATCTGTAATATCTCACCAACACTGTCACCTACATTTGGCGTTGGAGCAAGAGATAGATCAACCACACCAAAGGGAATCTTCAGTGCATTGGCAACTTGCCTGCCGATCAATTCACCGCAGCGGGTAACCCGAAAAGCTGTATGTTTAATGACTTCTGCCAGATCTTGGAGTCCCAGGTTTTGCGCTCCCGATTTGGCGATTTTTCTTTCAAGCGCACGAGCAATGACCCCAGGCCCACTGACACCAACATTGATGACCACCTCGTGTTGGTCCATGCCATGAATCGCTCCGGCCATAAATGGGTTGTCCCCAGGTTGATTAGTAAAAACAACAAATTTGGCGGCTGCAAACCCGCCCTGAGCCGCGCTGGCATCTGCTAAAGCTTTAACTGTTTTGCCTAATAAAACAACGGCATCCATATTTATGCCATAACGGGTAGTGCCAACGTTAATCGAGGAACAAACTTTCTTCGTTTCAGTTAATGCCTGAGGAATGGATGCGATCAGTGCCAGATCGCCGCCAGATGTTCCATTGGCAACATCAGCAGAAAAGCCTCCCAGCAAATCCACTCCAACGCTGGATGCAGCGTCATCAAGTGCGTGCGCAATTTGAACAAAACCGGAGGCGTCGAAACCAGCGCCAACATTGGCAATGGGTGTAACAGCAATGCGTTTATTAACAACTTTAATTGAATATTCGCTGCTGACATTATCACAGGTTTCGACAAGGTGGGCGGCATATTTTTTTATTTTGTTTTGAATTGCGTTGCAGGTATCCTTGACACTTTCGCGGTGACAGTCGAGTAAATTGATCCCCATTGTGACGGTTCGCACATCCAGATTTTCTTTCTGGATCATATCAACTGTTTCAAGAAATTCATCAGGTTGAATCATTGCAATTTATCCTTCAAACTATGGGCAGGTCAATCTCATTGACTGCGCGGAAAATATTGTAATGTTGTAATGAGACTCTAAAACCCGTCTTCATAGAAAATTGGTTTAATCTGACCCGGATCAAGTCAATATCTTCCGCTTTTGTCAAATCGATAAAAAGGATCATTATATATTGATCTGCTTTACTTGTGGTAGAGAGATCAAGGATATTAATCTGATTCTCTTTACAAAATTTTGAGACATGTGCAACAAACCCGATTTGGTCAGAACCGGTAACAGTAAGAACATATGTATTTTCGGGGTAATTATTGGCAGGCAGGCTTACTTTTTCGAGAACCGGTTTCACCTGAATATCCAGATCGGACTCGGAACCTTCTGCCAATTTTGTAAGTATAGCAGCTTGAGTGATTCCAGCAGGGAACGAGATCAATAAGATCATCGTAAAATATCCGCAAAGGACGCGCTGCCGGATATCGGTAATATTTCCACCGAGTTCGCTGATATTTTTGGAAACATCCGCAACAATACCGACCCGGTCTCTTGCCATAATAGAAATCACGTAGGTTGAAATTTGGAGGTCAGCGTTATTCATAGGTTCCTCAATCATCAAATAAACATGAACTAAAAACGAAATATTTATTAAACCGAAGTGACGGCTGCACCTTTAAGAGATACTTCTGGAAAGAAAACCTCACTTGATAGACCAGCTTGTTGAAAAGCAGACTGCATTTCCAAAGAGATTTTTTTATTCAATGAACGATCCGGTGAAAAGACCAACAGACTTGGCCCCGCGCCTGAAAGTACAGTCACTGCACCGGCCTTTTGAGCAGCAGTGATGACGGCATCCGAACCAGGTATCAAAGGCAGACGATAGGGCTGATGAATGCGGTCTTGCATAGCAGAGTTAAGTAAACCTAAATCTCCGGAACGCAACGCTTCAACCACAAAAACCAGATGGCTGGCATTGAAAACTGCATCAGAAAGCAATATTTTGTTAGGTAATGCTGCCCGTGCTAATTGAGTTGGAAAATTAAAATTGGGGTGGATGAGGATTAAATTAAATGGAGCGATTCCCAGTTTCTGGGTAATGATCTTCTCATCCTGCATTAAAGACGCAACTAAACCGCCCAGAAGACAGGGAGCGACATTATCAGGATGTCCTTCAAGCTGTGAAGCACAAAATAATTGAGCTTCAATATCCTGCTTCAGACCTAGAACTGCCGTTGCAGCAAGAATACCTGCAACGGCAGCGGCAGCACTTGAACCGAGACCAGAACCTAGGGGAATACAGTTAGTACACTTAATGCGCAAGCCGGCTGGTAATGGTTTATGGTTCAATTTTGCATAAACAAGCATGGCACGTAAAATGGCATTTTCAGAGGTGGTTGGAAGAATTTTCGACCCCATTCCCTGAATTTCCATTAATAATTGGTCGCCCTCAACATTAATTTCAACTTCGTTCCAGATATTAAGAGCCAATCCCAGGCAATCAAAACCAGGACCCAGATTTGCGGTTGTCGCGGGAACGCGAACGAGGAAACTCATTTTGACTATCGACCTTGAGCCAAGTAGTCTTCCAACGCTTGCATTTCTGCCGGAAGGATGGTTGGTTTTGGCATGTCTTTAATGATGATATCGGGGTCTTTTAACCCATGACCCGTGCAAACAACAGCTACTCGTTTCCCTTTCAAATTCAATTTGCCGTTTTGAAGTTCGTGTGCCAAACCTGCCAAACCGGCGGCAGAAGCCGGTTCCACCCAGATGCCGTTGCTGGCAAGCAGTTTTTGCATGTGTAGGATCTCAGCATCGCTGACGGCGATAATGCGGCCGTTAGATTCTTCTCCGGCCAATAAGGCTTGCTCGCCGCGTGCCGGCTTTCCAATGCGGATGGCAGTGGCGATAGTCTCGGGATGGTCAACAGGATGGCCCAGCACAAGCGGTGCTGCGCCTTCAGCCTGGACGCCGAGGATTTGCGGTAAACCCGTTTTTTCGCGGGAATTCAATTGCTGAAAACCCATCCAGTAAGCAGTGATATTGCCGGCGTTGCCTACGGGTAGGGCTAACCAATCGGGTGCATTACCCAATGAATCACAAATCTCAAATGCTGCAGTTTTTTGTCCCTCGATGCGGTAAGGGTTGAGAGAATTAACCAGCGCAATGGGGTATTTTTCAGAAATGGCGACAACTAAATTGAGAGCATCATCGAAGGAGCCGTCGATCTGAATCACCTCTGCGCCGTAAGCAACCGCACCAGCCAGTTTACCGGCAGCGACTTTTCCTGCCGGGATGATCACAATAGAGCGCATGCCAGCACGGGCAGCATACGCGGCGGCTGAAGCAGCGGTATTTCCGGTGGAGGCACAGATCACCGATTTTGCGCCACCGCCAAAAGCTTCGCTAATAGCCACGGTCATACCACGGTCTTTGAAGGATCCGGTTGGGTTCATTCCTTCAAACTTCACATAAAGCTCAAATCCACCCCCCAGGGTGTTTGCCAAATTGGGGACAGGAATGAGAGGTGTATTCCCTTCGAGCAAAGTAACCGTGCGCGTATGAACGGGAATGTTCAAATAAGGGCGATAACGTTCCAAAACACCAACGTAAGCAGACATGAGCACCTTCTATTTTTTGATATAACCTAGTTTAACCAACAATTCAGCATTGTAAATAGAGCCGCCTGCCGCACCACGAATTGTATTATGCGAAAGGACAACGAATTTTAATCCAAAAAGCGGATCTGTACGTACCCGGCCGACAACAGTTGCCATTCCTTTGCCGGTAAGGCGGTCTAGACGGGGCTGGGGACGATCTGCTTCATTACGGACCACGATCACAGGGTTTGGCGCAGAAGGAAGATCGCGGCTGATCTCAGGTGCCTGGTAATCGCGAAAAGCCTGGATGGCCTGTTCCGGGGTAGCGGGTGTCTTCAATTCAACCGAGAGACATACCATATGGCCGTCCACTACCGCGACACGGTTGGTGTGAGCTGAAACAATGAAGTCAGCCGGAACAATGCTTTCGCCAACTATTTTTCCGAGCATTTTTCGCGGTTCGCTTTCGACCTTTTCTTCTTCCCCTTTGATCAGGGGAATTACGTTGTCAATGATATCGATAGAGGGAATGCCTGGATATCCGGCACCGGAAAGGGCCTGCATGGAAACTGCAAATACTTTGCTCAATCCAAATGCATCTTGCAATGGTTTAAGCGCAACGGTGATCCCGGTGCTGGTGCAGTTTGAATTGGTGATAATTCCGCCTGACCATCCACGTAATTTCCGTTGTATTGGAATAATGTTCACCTGATCCGGATTGACTTCAGGAAATAAAATTGAAACATCAGGTTCCATTCGGTAAGAAGAGGCATTCGAGCATACCATTGTACCGGCACGGGCAAAAGCGGGTTCGACCTCAACAGCAGCATCCGCAGGTAAGGCTGAAAAAGCTAAAGGAACAGAAACAGAATCGGGAGAAGTGGGCAAGATCTCCATATCACGCACCCAATCCGGCATATCTCCCGGCAAGATCCAATGGCAGGCATCGCCGTATTTTTTCCCGACGGTTCGATCCGAAGCGGTGATAGCGGCTACTTTGAAATAGGGATGGCAATCTAATAATTGAATAAAGCGTTGTCCAACACTGCCCGTGGCAGCTAAAACGGCAACTGGAATTCGATTTGACATGATGCTTATCTCCTGAAAAAGTCGAGAAATCGACTGATTTATTGAATTAATTGATGAAGTACTTGTAAGGCCAGTTTGAGCTGAGAAGCTCCAACGACCAGACTGATTGAGACCTCAGATGAGCCCTGAGCAATGGCAATAACATTGACTCTGTTGTCACCTAAAACACTGAAAACCCTGCCGGCAACGCCGGGAGTGGATTTCATGCCTTCACCGACGACGGTGACAATACCTACTTCTTCAGTAGCCCAAATCCGGTCGATGTCGCGGTGCTCCAACTCATGCTTGAAAGCTGTTGTCAATAAGGTGATCACACGAGCAGAAGAAGAGGTCGGGATCGCAAAACAAATACTTTGTTCCGAAGAAGCCTGAGTGATCAGGGGTACGCTGGCACCTGTCTTGGCTACTGCTTCAAATGTACGCGCCGCAACACCTGGAACACCTAGCATACCTCGTCCTTCAATTGTAACCAATTGCAGATTGCGAATTGTAGTGATAGCTTTGATCACTCCCGGCTGTGCATCCAGTTCAGAGACCAACCGGGTCCCTGGATGGTTTGGATTGAACGTGTTGCAGACTCGCAAGCCAATCCCGGCTTCGATCACCGGACGAATCGTTTTTGGGTGCAGAACTTTGGCGCCGTAATAAGCCAATTCGGCAATTTCACGATAGGAACATACTGAAACAGTGGCCGCCGTGGGGATCAGACGGGGGTCTGCCGTCATGACGCCGTCAACATCGGTGTAAATCCAGACATCGTCTGCCGGTAACGCAGCACCGATCAACGCGGCTGAATAGTCGCTGCCGCCGCGGCCTAAAGTAGTGATATTACCTTTCTCGTTGGCGGCCAGAAAACCGGTAATTACCGGGACTTTTCCCTGGGCCAGAATGGGGCTGAGAACTGAGCAGGTTAATTCTTTGGTTTTTTCCATATTCGGATGTGCATCCGTAAAATGGTCATCGGTGCGGATCAATCGTGTGGCTTCCACTGCATCCGTACGTACGCCGGCAGATTGAATAGCTGCAGCTAATACGTGAATACACATGCGTTCCCCGGCAGAAGCGATCGTATCCATAATTCGGGGGGTGGATTCGCCCAAAACAGCGATTGCCTGGCACAGGTTCTTGATCTGAGAAAGAATCTTCTCTACTTCGTTCAATGCAAGATCCCGAGCAGTTTTATCCTGAATGAGTGCTTCAGCAATTTCACGATGACGCCTGGTAATTTCAGAAACAGACTTATCCAGAATATCCGGGTTGCAATCTGCCATAGTTAATAATAAATCTGTAACGCCACTCAATGCTGAAGTGACGACAATTAAATTCTTCCAGTTTTTCTTCTCAGTAGCCACGATGAAAACCACCTGGCGCATTGCATCAGTAGTGCCCACGGAAGTGCCGCCGAATTTCATTACCAAAGTTTCTTTTTTTTCTTCTTTTACTTTAGATATCATTAATAAACCTCCATACACTCTTTTGAGTGTTATTCGTCGGTGGACTTACAAAAAATAAATTAATGGTAACGTATTTGGATACCATACTTGAGTTATACGAAGACCCAATGTGGATAACTTTTTGATTATACATCACGCAATGAAAAAGAAAAATGATTTTCAGAAAAACGAATCAAGAAATGGTGAAGAGTGAAAATTTCACTGAAATTCCGCCGTTGATCAAATGGATCACCTTTTGCGCGGGGCCAATTTCAAGAGCAGCCATCAAGGCTTCTTCACTGCAAAGAATTCCAACCTGCCAACCTTGATAGCTGTTGCGCAGCACTTTACCAAAACTGGCATACAGGTTGCGTAGATCCTTGCTGGAAGTGATGCGCATTCCGTAGGGTGGATTTGTGATCAGACTGCCGGGAATATCGAAGTGAGGAAGATCGGAGACAGCATGACAGGCAAACTGGATGTTGCCGTTGACACCGGTTCGGGCTGCATTGGCGGTGGCCATGTCAATTGCACCGCGATCGCGGTCAGCGGCGTAGAAGAATTGATCTGTAGATTGGATCTCTTTGCGAGATTTATCGAGGTCAAGTTGGAAGACATCTTTTTGAAAAGTGGGCCAATCCATGAAAGCAAACCGGCGGTTGATACCAGGAGCGATGTTGCGGGCGATCAGGGCTGCTTCAATGGGAATTGTACCAGAGCCACAGAAAGGATCTACCAGGGATGTTTTCCCCTGATAATTGGCAGCATAAAGTAACCCGGCGGCCAGCGTTTCACGCAGGGGTGCCTTGGCTACTGCCTGGCGGTAACCGCGTTTATAGAGAAGCTCACCAGAAGTATCGATG
>Ga0182021_10004436_pt1 | contig 16518 bp, 12 predicted proteins | sample 612E3MmetaG_FD_120493 | JGI IMG/M metagenome (GOLD analysis project Ga0182021, IMG submission 120493) | Permafrost microbial communities from Stordalen Mire, Sweden - 612E3M metaG (Illumina Assembly) | ecosystem: Environmental > Terrestrial > Soil > Wetlands > Permafrost | place: Sweden...
GATTCGATAAATTCTCAAAGGCATTGAGATGCGGAGTTGAAGTTTTCCATTCACTTAAAAAAGTTTTAAATGAAAAAGGATATAATACATCTGTAGGAGATGAAGGAGGATTTGCACCGAGTCTGAAATCCAACGCTGAGGCATTTGAAGTGATTATTAAAGCAATCGAAAAAGCAGGTTATAAGCCGGGCAGTGATGTTTTTCTTGCAATTGATACTGCCGCAAGTGAAATGTTCAAAACAGATCCGAAGAACAAGAAGACCGGTATTTATGAATTTTATAAATCGCACATTCCTTCAAAATCTTCGGATGAAATGATAAAAATGTATGAAGGTTTTGTAAAAGATTACCCGATAGTAAGCATCGAAGACGGTCTTGCGGAAAATGACTGGGAAGGCTGGGCAAATTTGACAAAGGTACTCGGTAATAAAATTCAGATTGTAGGAGATGACATATTTGTAACCAATCCTGCAATTTTAAAAGAAGGAATTGAAAAAAATATTGCAAACTCGATATTAATAAAACTGAATCAGATAGGGTCTCTTACGGAGACATTTGATTGCGTAAACCTTGCGGTATCAAACGGATATACAACCGTAATAAGCCACAGGAGCGGAGAAACAGAAGATACAACAATTGCTGATTTTGCAGTTGCAGTAAATTCAGGGCAGATAAAAACAGGTTCGGTTTCCAGGACAGACAGGGTTGCCAAGTACAACCAGCTCCTCAGGATAGAAGAAGCGCTCGGTTCGGGAGCGTATTATCCCGGAAAAAAAGTATTTCGTAATTTAAAATAAACTAAATGAAACTATCACAATTTAAATTTTCGTTACCAAAAAATTTAATTGCCAAACAGCCAAAATCACCGCGCGACCACTGCAAGCTGATGCTGCTGAACAGGGCGGATGAGTCTATCAGGAATTTAAAGTTCAGAAATGTAATTGATTACATGGATCCGGGTGATGTGCTTGTATTAAACGATTCAAAAGTTTTTCCCGCGAGGTTATTCGGAACAAAAGAAAAGACCAAAGCCAAAATAGAAGTGTTTTTACTGAGACAGTTGTCCGAAACTGAAAATATATGGGATGTAGTAGTTGATCCTGCAAGGAAAGTGAGAATCGGAAACAGGATATTTTTCACAAAGCATCTTTACTGCGAAGTTATCGACAACACTACTTCGAGAGGCAGGATAGTCAGATTTAATGTTAAAGACGACTTCAAAAAATATATAGAGAGACTAGGCAAGACTCCTCTTCCTCCTTACATAAAAAGAGAATCTACCGAAAAGGATAAAGAATTTTACCAGACCGTATTTGCCAAGCACGTCGGCTCAGTAGCTGCGCCTGCAGCAGGTGCGCACTTCACAAAAGAAATGCTGAAGAAAATTCACGATAAAGGTGTAAATATTGCATATGTAACACTGCATATCGGGCTTGGGATATTCAGGCTGGTTGAAGTCGAAGATTTATCAAAGCACAGGATGGATTCCGAGTTCTATGAAATTACAAAGGAAAATTCGGACCTGATAAATCAATCAATATATAAAAGGAAAAAAGTTATTGCAGCGGGAACATCTGTTGTACGTGCGCTTGAATCAAGCGTTATAACGGGAAAAAACGTAAGGCCGAGCAAGGGCTGGACCGATAAATTCATTCATCCACCGCAGTCGGTTAGCATCGTAAATAAGATTATCACAAATTTCCACATGCCTCAAAGCACTTTGCTGATGCTTGTTTGCACCATGGCGGAGAGGGATTTTGTGATGAAGGCATATAAGAAAGCCATAAAAGAAAATTACAAGTTCTATGCATACGGTGATTCAATGATGGTAATATAAAACAAGAAAGCTTATTTCAAAAACAAATTTATAATAACTGCAAAAGTCCGGAAAGACTTTTGCAGAATTTTTACAACTTCAAAATTATTTAATCCATTATAGATGAGTTTTTATGTAATTATTCCTGCCTCGGGTTCCGGAAAAAGGTTTACCGGAAAAACTCCAAAACAGTTTGTCAAGATTGCAGGTAAAGAATTAATAGCGCATACTCTTGAAAAATTTAATTCAATAAAGGGAATTGATTCTATTGTCATTTCGGCTCAGAAAATATTTTTTGACAGCTTAATAAAAATTATCTTTGATAATAATATAAAAAAGGTCACTAAAATTGTCGAGGGCGGGGAGAAGAGGATGGATTCTGTTTATAATGCTTTGATGAACCTTAACTGCAGAAAGAATGATTTTATTATGATTCACGATGCTGTCAGACCGTTTGTCGGTGCTGATTTGATTCAAAGGCTAATCAGCGAAACCGATAAATTCAAATCTGTGATTCCCGGGTTATTAATGAGTGATACAGTAAAAAGAACAGACAAAAATCTAATAGTTCAGAACACAGTACCGAGGGAAAATTTATACAGGATTCAGACGCCCCAGATTTTCAGGTATGATATTCTTGTAAAATCATTTGAAAAAGCTTACAGAGATAATTATATTGGTACGGATGAAGCTGCGATTGTTGAATATGCGGGATATAAAATAAAATTAATAGAAGGTGAAGATACGAACATAAAAGTAACCGTTAAGGAAGATTTAAAAAATTTCAAAAAATAATTTCAGCAATAAGGAATAAATGAAACCGGTAGTTTTATCGACATGGAAGCACGGGCTTGCGGCAAACGATGCCGCTTATGAAATTTTGAAAAGGGGCGGTAACTCGCTTGATGCGGTTGAAGCAGGAGTAAAAGAAGCTGAAGACGACCCTTGTGTTTTAAGCGTCGGATACGGCGGCCTGCCCGATGCAGACGGGAGAGTAACGCTTGATGCGGCAATAATGGACTGGAAGGCGAGGATAGGTTCCGTTATTTGCGTGGAAAATATAAAAAATCCCGTGAGTCTTGCGAGACTTATACTTGAAAATACGGAGCACACGATACTTGCAGGAGACGGTGCATATGACTTTGCATTGAAAAACGGATTTACTCCCGAAAGTCTTTTGACTGAACTTTCGATAAAGAAATTCCAGGAATGGAAAGCATCAGATTCGACCAAGGCTGAAGAAAAGCATACCGATGATTTTATTTTAAACAGGTTTGAATATGACAATATAAATGAAGACGGTTTTCACGATACGATAGGAATGGTTGCAGTCGATGCAGACGGAAATTTATCGGCCGCCTGCACTACAAGCGGCATGGCGTGGAAACTGCACGGAAGGGTGGGCGATTCTCCCATTATCGGTGCGGGACTTTATGTCGATGGGGAAGTCGGTGCCGCTGCTTCTACAGGAAGGGGTGAAGAATGCGTACGTGCATGCGGAAGTTTTCTTGTAGTAGAATTAATGAGTAACGGGTTATCCCCTTACGAAGCGTGCAGGAAAGCGTGTGAAAGAGTTTATAAATTAAACCTGCTTTCAACAAAGAACCGAAACCACATTTACCAGGTTGGGTTTATAGCCATTAATAAAGCAGGGGAAGCAGGCGCATGCAGTGTCAGGGGGGGATTCCATTATGCTCTTTATAAAGATGATATAAATAAACTATATGACAGTGAATATTTACTGCATGAGAATTTTGTTTTTGAAAATCTGTAATTTTATTAGAAGATTAGAAGATTAATTTGATTAGAATTTATAATATATATTTTATACTTTATAACATTATTACTTTAAAACCTTATAACTTAACAGATACACCGGGTTAAAAAAGATGGATAAGCTGATAGTCATAAAGAACGCATTGGTATTAACTCTCGACGATTCGGGCAGGACGGGCTATTTCAGTCTTGTTATAAAAAATGACAGGATATTTGATATTGATTACGAAAATGAGCTTATCAACAACAGTGTAATATTTTCAAAGTACCCGGGTGCTTATATAATTGACGCTCACGACAAACTGATTGTTCCTTCTTTTTTAAATTTGAATTTAAATTCCACTTTTTACCAGTGCACTTCATTTCTTAAGGGTTTTAATTTCAGCAACCTGAGCGATAATCTTTCGACCTCGCTTGTGGAACAATATTTTCTGGAGTCGAAGAATAAAGATGATTTAAAAAACCTGATTGCAATAAATTATTATTCTTCTTTGCAAAACGGTGAGGCAGTTATACTTGAAAGTTCGAGATTGTTCACGAAGGATTTTATTTCCGAAAACCGCAAGTTCGGATTTCTTTCTTACCAGGATATTGTCTATACTGCTTATGATAATTCATTCAGCAGTTTTTTAAGTGAAAAAGGATTTCTTCATTGCATCGGTATTAAGGATGAAGATGAGATTAACACATACTCCCTGAATGCGCTTGTGAGCTCGTTTGCCAGCGGAAAAAAAATATTATTCTTTGAAGTTCTTCAGAAATCAACAAGTCTTGAAATACTGAAAAAGAATTTTGCAAAATCACTTATAAAACTTCTTTGGGAAGCAGAGCTTTTATCAGACAAGGTAATATTCAGCAATCCCATTTACATGAACCAGGATGAAATAGAAATGCTTTGCAAAAAACGGTCGAACATTGTTCTTTCACCGACAGACATTTTAAAACTCGGTGAAAAGAATTTCGATTTTTACGATTACATAAACAGGGAACTAAATATATCGCTCGGCTCGGGATTCAACGGGAGAAGCGTTTTCAGCGAGCTGAAAGTTCTATCTTCGCTTTTAAGAAAAGAATATTTCAGCTATGATGAAATATTAAGAATGGTTACCGTTAACCCTGCGAGAGCATTGAAAATATCGGACAATTACGGCAGTATTGAAAAAAACAAGTTTGCAAACCTGGTTTTCTTCAACTTAAACGATTTGAGAAACATTTTAAACGTGCCCGAAATAAATTCGGAAAAAGTCAGCGAATTCCTGGTTGAAAATTTTGACACGAAGGATATATCCGATGTAATATTAAAGGGCATTCCATTAAAGAGGAATAACCAGTGCAAGCTTTATAATCCTGAGACAATAAAGCAGATTAAAAATTCCCTGAATAAAAAGATTTACGAAGTCGGAAAATACCTGGAGTTAAAAGAAAAGTTTTTGATGAGGAAAAGGGTGAACGAGCTAACGGGAACGGAAGTTGAAAAATCGCTTATGTATGTGGATAATTACGGTGAAGAAGATTATGCATCCCAGGATTCAAGAAGCATCATGGACAGTGAGTTCAAGATACTTGGTATAGATAAAGAAATGAATGTGAATGTGATGGATGAAATCGATAACTATGAAAACATAAACCAGGCTGATATAAGCGAGATGAATTCACCGGGCGAAGGATTTTTTGTTTTCGAGGAAGAAGCTGCAGTGGTTAAAGAAAATGTGAGGTCTTTGAGACCGGAAGTGCAAAAAGAAGTGACGCTGAGATTTGATGATTCGTTCAGTACGGATAATGTGATTGTAAAAGAAGTTAAGGAAGAAAAAAAAGAAATAAAAGAAGTTAAAGAAGTTAAGGAAGTAATAAAGAAAGAAGCTAAAGAAGAAAAGAATATTCAATTCAAAAAAGAGAAGCTTAGATTCGGCTTTAGCCAGGAAGAAAAGTAAAAGAATGCTGAGTTATGAATGAAGAACAAGAGTTTTCCATTCATAATTCATAATAAAAGAAGTTCATCTTTCCATATAAATTCTCAGATGTTTTGCTGTATATGATATGTCGTAATATTTTTTAATAAAATCTTCCGGGGTGCCTTCGGAAATTATTTCGCCGCCTTTATCTCCGCCTTCAGGTCCGAGGTCAATAATCCAGTCCGCACATTTAATAACGTCGAGGTTATGCTCGATTACTATTACCGTGTTTCCTTTATCGGTTAGTTTATTCAGAACCGACAACAGCATTTTTATATCTTCGAAATGAAGTCCTGTTGTGGGTTCATCGAGAATATAAATCGTTTTTCCCGTCTGCACTTTTGAAAGCTCTGTCGATAGTTTTACCCGCTGGGCTTCACCTCCCGAAAGTGTAGTTGCCTGCTGACCGAGGCGGATGTAACCAAGCCCGACGTCGTAAAGAGTCTGGAGTTTTCTTTTCAGAGTAGGGAATGAAGTGAAAAATTCAAGAGCTTCTTCTACCGTCATTTCAAGAACTTCCGCTATGGATTTGTTTTTATATTTTACGCTCAGGGTTTCCTTGTTATATCTTTGACCCCGGCACACATCGCATATTACATATACATCGGGCAGGAAATTCATTTCGATTTTCTTTAGTCCGTCGCCTTCGCATTCTTCGCACCTTCCGCCTTTCACATTGAAAGAAAATCTTCCGACTTTATAACCGCGTATTTTCGATTCCGGGAGCGAAGCGAAGGTATCCCTTATATGAGTAAACAGACCGGTGTATGTTGCAGGATTGCTTCGCGGAGTCCTTCCGATAGGTGACTGGTCGATTTCAATTACTTTATCAACTATTCTTTCGGTTCTGGTTTCTCCTTTTTCTGATAAACCTTCTATTGTTTTAAACGGAAGAGGGCGTTCGATACCTCTTGAAAACTTCATTGCAAGAATTTTATAAAGTGTATCGTTTATGAGTGTCGATTTTCCCGAGCCGCTTACGCCCGTTATGCAGATAAATTTTCCTAGAGGGATTTTTAAATTTACATTTTTTAAATTATTACCCGTTGCTCCTTTTAAAGTAACGAATTTGTTTTTGCCATTACGTCTTGTTTCGGGAATATCAATTTTTCTTACACCTCTTAAATACTGTGCCGTGATGGATTCTCCGTCGATTTTATCCGGTCGTCCTGCTGCAACAACATTACCTCCGTGTTCACCCGCCATCGGACCAAGGTCAACTACGAAGTCGGATGATTCAATCATTTCCCTGTCGTGCTCCACGACTATGATCGAGTTTCCTATGTCGCGCAAATGCTTCAGGGAATTTATAAGCCTGATATTATCTCTCTGGTGCAGACCAATGGAAGGTTCGTCGAGAATATACAATACACCCGTAAGCTGAGAGCCGATTTGTGTAGCAAGCCTGATTCTCTGTGCTTCTCCGCCCGATAGAGTTTTAGCGTTTCTTTCGAGAGCGATATAATCGAGTCCTACGTTCAGAAGGAAATCGAGGCGTGCCCTTATTTCTTTTATAATCGGTTTTGCGAGTATTTCTTTTCTCGCATCGAAATTAAGATGTTCAAAATATTCCCTGCATTCAAGGATGGACATTTTAGTTATGTCGTGAATATTTCTGCCGTCAATTTTTACCCAGAGTGCATCTTCTTTCAGTCTTCCGCCGTTGCAGGAATTGCACACGCTGATTGCCATAAAATTTTCCGCCCAGTTTCTTATGTATGCAGATGAAGTTTCTTCCGTGATTTGATTTATGTAAGCAACTATTCCCGTGAATTTATGATTATATTCGTGTGTCTTTCCGAGTGAATTTGTATATATATAATTTATTTTTTCCTTAGTGCCGTATAAAAGAACATCTATGAATTCTGAAGGATATGAAGAAAGAGGAGCTTCAACAGAGATATTAAACTTATCATAAACACCTTTTATTATCGAGCAGAACCAGGTTTTCTTCGGCTTGCCGATAGGAGCGATTGCGCCATCGTTATAGGATAATTTTTTATCAGGAAATATTTTTTCCTTATCGATTATTTTCTTCTCACCAAGTCCGTAGCATTCCTTGCACCATCCGTACGGTGAATTGAACGAAAAAGTATTCGGAGCAGGTTCGGTGAAACTCCTTCCCGTATCGGGGTCGGAAAGTTTCTCATTATAAAGCTTATCTTCTTTTCCGTCATTCACGATAATTATTCCGTCGCTGTATCTCAGTCCTACTTCGAGAGAATTATAAACTCTCATTTTAGAACTTGCAGAAACTTTTATCCTGTCAATCACGACATCAATATCGTGAATCTTAAATCTTTCAATGCTCATCTTCGGCACGATATCTTTTATTTCCCCGTCAATTCTTACCTTTGTAAAACCGTCTGAAGCAATTTCCTCGAAGAGTTCGCGGTAATGTCCTTTTCTTCCTTTTATAACAGGGCTGAGGATATTGATTTTAGTGCCTTCGGGCATTTTAAGAATATTATCCAGAATCTGGTCAAGAGTCTGGCGTGTAACTGCTTTTCCGGTATCTGGTGAATACTGGGTACCGCATCTTGAGTACAGCAGCCTTAAAAAATCATATATTTCAGTAACAGTTCCGACTGTTGAACGGGGATTATGTGAAATGGTTTTTTGCTCGATTGAGATTGAAGGAGAAAGCCCTTCTATTTTATCCACATCGGGTCTTTCAATTCCGCCGACGAACTGGCGCGCATAAGCAGACAATGTTTCCATAAATCTCCGCTGACCTTCGGCATAAATAGTATCGAAAGCAAGAGATGACTTTCCCGAGCCTGACAGTCCTGTAAAAACTACCAGACTGTTTCTGGGGAATTCGAGGTCAATGTTTTTAAGGTTATGAACCCTCGCCCCCTTGACTATTATTTTATCTAAAAAAGAAATATTCTTAAAAATTAATTCAACACTAAAGGTACCGCTATTAATTTATGAATACAATTCAATAAGTAATACTTTTGCATGAAATTTTTGTGGTAAAGGCTGCTAATACCTTAAATTCTCAATTATTATAGCATTATAAATTTATTATTAAATCCTTAATTTCCTCTTTACATTCTAAATTTAAATGGAAAAATTCACAAAATATAAGGATTGTATTGAATATTTATTCGGACTTGAAAGAGTGGGGATTAAATATGATTTAAAGAATATAAGGACTATTTTAAAATTTCTCGGTAATCCGGAAAAAAGAATTAAATCGATTCATATTGCGGGAACAAACGGAAAAGGTTCGGTTGCATTGATAATTAATTCCGTTTTGATTGAAGGCGGTTTTAAAACAGGCTTATATACATCGCCTCATATTATCGATTTCAGGGAAAGAATTCTTATAAACGGAAAATTAATTCCGAAAAATTACGTGATTGATTTTACGAACAGATTGTACGGTTTAATGGAAAAGATTAAACCGAGTTTTTTCGAAGCAACAACTGCCATGGCATTTGAATATTTTGCGAATCAAAAAGTTGACTATGCTGTAATTGAGACGGGGCTTGGCGGAAGGCTGGATTCGACAAATGTATTAAAGCCGATAATATCCGTAATTACGGGAATATCCATAGACCATACCGAATACCTCGGCAATACAATCGAAAGCATTGCATTTGAAAAAGCGGGGATAGTAAAAAGTAATGTTCCCTGTGTTATCGGAAAAATGGAAGTCAGAGCAAAGTCAGTTATAATAAAAATATGTAAAGAGAAGAACAGCAGATTATTTAATGCTGAAACTCTGATGAAAGCAAATATTATATACAGAAATGAAGATAATATTGAGATTGAAGCAGGCATAAAAGAGAAAAAAATTTTATTAAAATATCCGATAATAGGGAATTACCAGATTCATAATATCAAAACTGCGCTAATAGCATTGAAAGAGATTGGAATAAGCGAAAAAATTTCTTTTAGTGGAAATATTTTAAAATCAGGATTTGAAAACTCAACATCCAATTCAAAAATATACGGGAGATTTCAGAAAGTAAGCAATAATCCGAAGGTTATTATTGATGTGTCGCACAACGTTGAAGGTATAAAGAATATCAGGGATAATCTGAAATATTTTAAGTTCAAAAACCTGTACGTGATTTTCGGAATGATGAAGGATAAAGAATATGTGAAGTGTCTGAATGAGCTTGAAAAGCTTGATGCCATAATTATACTTACAAAACCGGGATACAAGAGAGCAGAGGAACCTGAAGTTTTATTCAAATCGGTAAAGAAAAAAGACAGGTTTTTAATTGCGGAGAATGTAAACGCTGCATATAAAAATATAAAGAAATTACTTAAAAAGGAAGATTTGCTGCTGATTACCGGTTCGTTTTTTTTAGTTAGTGATTTTTTAAAACTGAAACACTTTTCACCTTTAACTTGACAGAATCTATTTTTAATTTTAAATATGATTAAAGCCGTAATATTCGACCTCGATAATACGCTTGTTGATTTTATGCTTTTGAAAGAAAGAGCGATTGAAGCTGCAATACACTCCATGATTGATGCGGGTTTGGAGCTGACAGCGGAAGAGGCAAATATAAAAATACACGCGATTTACAACAAGGAGGGAATCGAGTACCAGCAGGTATTCGACATGTTATTTCTCGATTTGTACGGGAAAGTCAACCAGAAAATTGTTTCTGCCGGGATTGTCGCATACAGGACAGCGCGTGAGGCAGCACTTAAACCGTATCCGAAGGTTTTCCCGACATTGATAGAGCTGATAAAAATGGGAATGAAGCTTGCTGTCGTGTCAGATGCACCGTCAAAAGAAGCCTGGCTCAGACTTTCGTATATAAATTTTCATCATCTGTTCGATGTGGTAATAACGTATGACGAGGCGCGCGAGAAAAAACCATCGCCTGTGCCTTTTAACATGGCACTCGAGCAATTGAAGTTAAAGCCGGAAGAATGCCTGATGATTGGCGACTGGGCAGAAAGAGATATGGTGGGAGCGAAAGCAGTAGGAATGAAGACTGTATTCGCAAGATATGGAGATACATTCAATACTCTTCACCCCGGTTCGGACTATGATATTAACAGTATTTCGGAATTAATTAATATTATTAAAAAGGAAAACAAACTCTGATATGATAAAAGGAATCGGCATAGACATAATAGACATAAAGAGAATAAAAAGAATAATGGAGCAGTTCGGCGACAGGTTCTTTGAAAGAATTCTTACCGAGAAGGAAATTGCATACTGTAAATCATTTTCAAAACCCGATTTGCATTTTGCCGGCAGGTTTGCGGCTAAGGAAGCATATTCAAAATCAATAGGGACGGGGATTTCAAAGGATTTTGCATGGAGGGATATAGAAATACTGAATGACGGAAGAGGAAAACCATATATTAACAATACAAAAGAAAACGAATATTCAAAATATATATTTAATGTCAGCATTTCCCACACGGATGAATATGCCTGCGCGGTAGTGACCTGTGAAGAATAGACAAATTTTATTATTTTTAAAAGATTATGGGACCATCAAAAGAAGAACTCGCAAATTATTTTAAACACAACAGAAAATATTTCGATGAGCTTGCGAAGAATTTTAAAAATTCGGACCCCGATTATTACAATAAATATATTGCACCGTTTTACCACAATCAGTTCATCGATCCTGTTAACAAAAAAGGTGCTCCGCGATTTGTAATGGTAATTGCCGGCGCTTCGTTTGCACTTGTAATGGCAGTAGTAACCGTTGTTTCAGTTACACAGAACGCCCGCAATAAAAAAACTGCAGAAGAGATAGAGAAACTCGGAAACAGAGAAACCGAAAATGTAATTATTGATGAAAAGGAGATTTTCAATCAAACAGATTTATCCAAAATGATGGATACAATGGAAGCTGCAAAGGACATGGCGAATTTCAACGAAGGGGTGTTCTTTTATAAGATACAGGATTTTGAAAATGCCAGAAAATATCTTGGGGAGATTACCGAAAAATGTCCGAAATATCCCGATGCTGAAAAGATGTTAAAGGAAATTAAAAAAGGTAAGAACAGGAAAAAATAATTTATTTTACCCGTTAAATCTCTCCGCGATAAAAATTCCTTCCTGCGAATTAATTTTATCTATTATGGCATTTAACTGGGTAAGGTTTTCGACTGCGAGAATCAATGTGCCTTCGAACATTGAGCCCTTCGAAAAAATGTTAAGACTTTTTATATTAACTTTGAAGTTCTTCGATATTGTCTTTGTAATTTCATTTAATACACCGGGTTTATCTTCACCTATAATTTTTATGCCGCCTGTAAACTCCCCGGTGGAAGAGTCTCCCCAGTTAATTTCCACAATTCTCTGAGGGTCAACCAAAAACAGATTTACGATGTTCTTGCAGTTTTTCCTGTGAATCTTAATGCCTTCAGTTTGTGTTACAAACCCGATTACATCATCTCCTGGAATAGGATTACAGCAGTTTGCGAATCCGTATTTGATTCCCGCCATTTCTTTTTCGTCTGTGGAACTGCCAATTAATATTCCGGTTCCTGTAGACCTTGCATCTTTGACATATTTATCGAATTCAGCAGAGTTTCCGGCATTATTTATTTCCTGATTATCGAGTGTAAGATTATCGATGCTTTCAAGTGCCTGTATTTTACTCTTATCGAGCAGGATTTTCAGTACTTCATTGGTTTTCTTTTCATCTTTTGAAAGTTCGAAATAGAAATCCTGGGAACCTTTGAATTTAAGTTTATGCAGGACTTTTTGAAAATCATCCTCATCGACATGGAGTTTGTTTTTCTTAATTTTCTTGTCAAAAATTTCTCTTCCTTTTTGTATCAGATCACGTCTTTCGGTGTTAAAATATTTCCTGATATCGGCTTTTGCCTTATGTGTAACGACGAATTTTTCCCAGTCCATTTTTGGCTTTGAATTTTTCGAAGTGATAATCTCTATCTGGCTGCCGCTTTTAAGGAGAGTATCGAGTGTAACAATCTTGCCGTTAACTTTTGCGCCAATACAGCGCATACCGACTTCCGTATGAATTTCAAATGCGAAATCGAGCGGAGTCGAGCCGTAGGGTAAAATTTTTAATTCGCCTTTAGGAGTAAAGCAATAAATTTCGTCCTGGTACAGATTAAGTTTAAAGCTTTCGATTAGCTGGCTGGAGCTTTCATCTTCTTTATTTGCGGTTTCAAAAGTATCCCTGATGGAGCGTACCCACTCTTCGATTTTCTTATCGTTTAATTTTACGTTTTCCTTATACTTCCAGTGAGCGGCGATACCTTTTTCAGCTATTTCGTGCATTTCTCTTGTACGAATCTGGACTTCGACAAGCTTGCCTTCTTTGCTCATCAAAGTAGTATGAATAGACTGGTAGCCATTTTGCTTGGGAAGTGAAATATAATTTTTAAATCTTTCCGGAATCGGGATATAAATCTGGGAGCAGATTCCGTAAACGGCAAAGCAGTCATATTTATTTTGCGTATCGAGAATAATCCTTACAGCGAAAAGGTCGTAAATCTCATCGAAAGATTTTACACGCATTTTTAGTTTTCTGAAAATGCTGTAAATATGTTTTGCCCTACCGTAAATTTCGTATTTATAATTTTCCTTTACCAGAGCTTCCTTAAGAGGCTCGATAAATTTTCTTACAAACTTTTCGCGCTCGCGTTTTTTTTCCTTGAGCCTGTTTGCAATTTCATCATAGGATTTTCTGTCGAGATATTTGAAAGACAAATCTTCGAGTTCCGATTTTACATTCGAAAGACCGAATCTGTGTGCAAGTGGAGCATATATTTCGAGAGTTTCCTGTGCCATCCTGTACTGGCGTGTATTCGGGAGGAATTCAAGAGTTCTGAGATTATGAAGCCTGTCGGCAAATTTAATCAGCATAATGCGTATATCCGAAGTCATTGAAAGAAGCATTTTTTTATAGGATTCGATTTGCTTCAGTTCGTAATTCTCGGTCAGCCCCTCTATCTGGGTTGCGCCATCCACGATTTCAGCAACTTCATTTCCGAATTCTGCCTGCAGGTCTTTTATGGTGAATTTAGTGTCTTCGACTACATCATGCAGGAGGGCTGCTGCAACAGAGATATCATCGAGCGGAATTTCTTTTGCAACAATTAATGCAACTTCATAGGGATGGGAAAAATACGGTTCACCCGAAGCTCTTTTATCATTTTTATGTGCGTCAAGAGCGAACCTGAATGCATTTGTAATAAGATTCTCATCAACCCTTTTTGTTGAAAGGTTTATCTTGCAAGACTGCAGAAGTTCATCGAGCTTTTTCCTGTAATAGTTGCTTAACATTTAAATTCTTTCCGGTTTATTATGTTCCGAATAATCTGTCGCCTGCATCACCGAGTCCCGGGACAATATAGCCTTTATCATTAAGTTTTTCATCAACGCTGCAAGTAAGAATTTTTATATACTTTTTCTGAATATTATTAAACCTTTTATCAATCGCATTAATTCCCTCGGGTGCACACAATAATGAAACAAGGTTAATATCTTTTATTCCCATATTTAACAAATATTCTATCGTAAAAATTGAACTTCCCCCTGTTGCAACCATCGGGTCAAGAATAATTACTTTCAGATTTTCCTTATGCTTCACATCAGGAAATTTAAAATAATACTTTATAGGCCGTAACGATTCCTCATCCCTGTACAATCCCATATGGCTTATAGAAACATTTGGAAGCAGTGCAGAGAAACCCTGAAGCAGTCCAAGACCTGCACGCAGGATTGGAAGCAATACAACGTTGTGTTTTATCGTTCTACCCTTGCATTTTTTCAAAGGAGTCTGAACAGTAACTTCATCAGTTTTCAGGTTAGAATAAACATATCCTGCAAGAAGATATGATATCCTGTCGAGAGCTTCTTTAAATTCAGGCTTTAAAGTATTCTTATTTCTCAATACAGTAAGATAGTGTGAAACTAACGGGTGTTCGATGATAGTGTAATTGACCATAGTGTTTTAATTTCTTTGAATTTTTGAACCGGTGAAAAAATGTTCACCGGTTAATTACCGGATGTGTTTTTAAAAAATCAATACCGGTTTATTTACTCCGTGATGAATTTAAATAAATTACAATAATTCCAAACTCAGCGAAGTAGTAGTATTTTGTATTGCATTTGCGGATTGACCTTTTACCGTAATTTTTGCTTCCATCGGTATTTTTGTGTTCGTTTCTTTTTTAACGATACATCCTTTTGTCAGGTTATAGAAAATCGAGCCTTTACCTTCCGGTTTCGATTCCATAACTTTTATACTGACACCCGATTTATCTTTTTGTTCCTTATTAATAAAATCTATATTAAGGCTTGCATCTATTACAACAATTACGTCGCCGTTTGAATTCTGAAATTCTTTTACTTTATAATCTAAGATATTTCTGATCGGGAACACGGTTATTTGCAGGAAAGGAATACTTGTCTCCTGAGTAAAGGACCAGCTTGAGTCTTTATAAATTTCCCCGCCCTGGAATTTTTGAAACTGGTTGGTAGAAATTTTCTTTAATTCTGAAACAATATCCAGAGATTGTTTCAGGTTCTCTTTTTGCTGTTGTTTCAGAGTATCACCGAAGGCCTTGAAAATATTATCATGAATTTTTTCGAGTTCGTAGACATCAAGAATCTCTCCGAGAGGTGATACCCTCATCTTGAATTCTTCTCCAATCAAAGCATTATTTAAAATATTACTCTGCATTTTGTAAACAGAATCTTTAACATTGGAATTATACAGTACAGTAATGGATGAATCCATGCTTGAAATCTTAAAGCTTGCCAGGATGCTATCATATTTTATCTTATAGGTCACGACACCTGCGCTGCTTATTTCCGTGACTTCCTGTTTATAATAAAAAGTATTTGTATTTTCAGATGTTATTTCCTTGTCTCTTGTATAAGGACTTTTTTCAACTGATACAGTTTTCGCAGTCATTTTATAGCTGAACTTATCATTTACTTTCGGCGCATATTTCAAATCAACTTTTTCGCCTTTATCATCTTTTTTAATCAGGTCGCTTGTCTGTTTCTTATCTTTTTCTGTTTTATCCTTGTTGTCGTTTTTACCGCAGGACGATAAAGTTGATATGCTGATAATGATTGCAAAAACAAGAATTCCGTGGCTTAGATTTTTAAACATCGATAAATCTCCTTAAATTATTTAATTTATTAAAAAATACCATTTTTAAAACCTATTTTCAATTTTAAATTAAACCCAAAATTTGGTTTGAAACTTACACCTAAAAACGATATTTTAACAGTCTAATTCGAAAAAAATCAGGGCGATTAGCTCAGTTGGTTAGAGCACTTCGTTTACACCGAAGGGGTCTGAGGTTCGAATCCTTAATCGCCCACTGATAATCAGATAATTAAAATTTATAGATTTTTCCTTCTCAAGTAAAAATTACCACATAAAAAGGTTATATTTTAAAATATTTGAAAAAGTTTTTTATACACAAAATTAAATTTTTAATCTTATGAAATACGCAAAAAGAATGAGTAACCTCGGAACGGAAACAGCTTTTGAGGTTCTGGCAAAAGCTAAAAAGCTTGAGGCAGAAGGTAAAAGTATTATACATCTTGAAATCGGCGAACCTGATTTTGACACGCCAAAAAATATAGTAGATGCAGGAATCAAATCGCTTTTAGCGGGTGATACACATTATTCTCCTTCGGCAGGAACTGTCGAAGTAAGGACTGCAATCGCAAAATATGTAAGCAGGACACGCGGAATGAATTTTATTCCCGACGAAGTCGTGATGGTACCCGGCGGAAAACCGATTATGTTTTTTGCCATTATTGCATTGATTGAAGAAGGTGATGAAGTAATCTATCCGAACCCGGGATTTCCGATTTACGAATCTATGATTAATTTCATGGGCGGCACGGCAGTTCCGATTCAATTGAAAGAAGAAAAAGAATTTGCATTCGACCCTGAAGAATTGAGAAAGCTTATTACGGATAAGACTAAAATGCTTATACTAAATACACCTCAGAATCCGACAGGCGGAATATTAACC
>Ga0182021_10004437_pt1 | contig 16517 bp, 9 predicted proteins | sample 612E3MmetaG_FD_120493 | JGI IMG/M metagenome (GOLD analysis project Ga0182021, IMG submission 120493) | Permafrost microbial communities from Stordalen Mire, Sweden - 612E3M metaG (Illumina Assembly) | ecosystem: Environmental > Terrestrial > Soil > Wetlands > Permafrost | place: Sweden...
CAATGTCGTCGGCGCGCTCGTAGCAGATCACCTGCGGCGGCAGCCCGGGCGCGGCCTGGCTTTCAACCATGGGCGAGCCGTCCTCCTTCAGGAGGTTCTTCGAGAGCGTGGTGAGGAATCCGCCCATCGCCGGCCCGAAGCCGACGCACACAATGTCGACGGACATGCTCTGACGGTCAACAGGGGAAGACATGACGGGAGGAAGAAGTCAGGAGCCAGGAGTCAGAATCCAGGAGGTGAGATCCAGATAGCAGTGGCAAGTCCACGCTAGATTCTGACTCCTGACTTCTGTCTCCTTCTGGGCCTCACGCCGGATAATCAAGCGCCTCGGGGATCATCACCTTGGCCAGGGCCTCGGCCGCGCGGTCCTTGGCCAGTCGCGCGCCGGACAGACTGGCGTCGAGTTTCATCCGGAGGTAAATGAACGGCTCCATCACGGCGGCCGCCGCTCCGGATTGATCCGCTTTGCCGCAGGTGCAGTTCTCGTCGGTGCAGGCGGGCAGTTCGTTGTAGCCGTAGACGAGTTCGGCGCAGATGCGGGCGGCTTCGCCAGCGGCTGCCGCAGCCTGCACCGCGCAGAGATCGGTGAAGAAATTGACCAGACCGTTCAGGCCCTCAGCGGCGACGAGGTGCTCCGGGCCCTTGGCCTCCAGTTCGAGTACATCGAGAATCTGGAAGCGCGCGGCCAGCAGCCAGCACAGCGCATCGGTCATCGGGAAGGTCACCCCCTGCCGGTTGCCGGAGTAAAGCTTGGTGCCGAGCGCATCGGCGGTCTTCTGCAGATGCTCCAGCGTCCAGAGCCAAAGTTCCATGCCGGTGGCCAGCGTGCAGGCGCCAGTGCCTGGCCGGGCGGCGGCAATTTTGCGCATCTCGGCGATCCACGATCGGAAGACGGCCAGGAAGACCTCGTTTGTCATGGTCACCGTAAGCTGACGCCGCTGGACGGCTTCGGGGCCCTCGTAGGTGGCCTCGAGTTGCGCGTCCATCCATTTGTGCCCAAGGAATCCCGGGCAGTCCTCGGTGATGCCGTAACCACCGACCAGGCTGACCGCTTCGCGCATCAGGTTCGCGCCGTGTCCGGTGTTCCAAAGCTTGGTGGCGGGGCAAAGGACGTTGGCCTGGGAATCGAGAATGAGATACTGGACCAAGACCTCGGTCTTTAGGGCGGCATGACGCTCCGGGTCGCGCTCGGCGGCCGGCATCGCGTCAAGCCCGACGAAATCCACCGCGTCCTTCTGCAGCCGCCGAAACGTCTTCATCTGGGCCGTGCCGGTGGTGACCCCCATCTCTGCAAACTTCCGATCCTTGAGTTTCTCGATTGGATCGAGCTGGTCAAAGAGCCGCGCCGCGGCAAAGCCGAGCGAGGCGGCCGCTTCGCCAGTGGCCCAGACATCGACGAGCCGCTGGAGCGTATCCTCCTTTTGCTGCAGCCCCATGTCATACCGGGGCGTGCCTGGGCTCACGCTCTGGCCGCCGCGGAAGCGGTTGCGATGATACCGAATGACGGGCTCGACTGCGGACAGTAGCTTCGCCGCAGTCATGATCCCCACGCCTACGCGGGTGCGCTTGAACACCGCCTCAATGATCTCGCCGTGGCTGTAGTTCGGGATGATCACGCCGTCTTTCACCGTATAGCCACCGATGATCCGGCTGGCGGGCACGCGCAGGCTGAACACGGGGTCGCGGGTGGAGGAAAGCTGGTGCACCAGTTTGCGGGTCGGCACACCGCGATCGTAAACCCCGGCATCGGTCTCCTCGAGGATCACGATGCAGCTGCCCTTGATCCGCGGATCGTCGCTGTCGACCGCGGCCGTTGTGAAATTGGCGAAGCCCATGTTCGTGATAAAGCGACCGCGCTTTTCCACCTGGAGCATGGGCTCCTCGCCAGGCTGGGATTCCACCAAGCGGACCTTGCCGCTCAGGAGTCCGGTCTCAACCCCGACGTAAGGCAACGGTTCCGTCAGGCTGAACGCGCCGCGCCAGATCGTTCGCTGCTCGCCGGGCTGCGGAGGCACACACCGGCTCATGTAGTAGTTGCGCTGTTCGGGCGTGCCGCGCTCGTGGATGGGTGACAGGGCGAGATTGCCTGCCAGGCTGCACGTCGCAGCGCCGGCATCCACCCACGATAACTCCAGAGCGACGAGGGACAGGGCGAGGTTCTTGGGTCCCTCGATAAATCCGCCCTGCTGGGGATCCATGAAACAGGTCGTGATGCCGGCCTCATCAAATGCTTTCAACAACTGGGCCTTTTGCGGGGTCCACTCGTGGCTGTTGCGCGCTCCGTCCGCCACCAGGTGGGCGACGATTCCGCGGGCCACGGAACGCGAAGACTGGACCAGCATCTGGAGATCGTAACGGTCTTTGAACCGCCACATGATCTGACGCACATCATCGCCCGGAAGGGTTCGGAGGGTATCGCGTGGAGTTGATTCAGCGGTAGTTTCCATGAGGAATCCTTGATGGGGGCCGAAAAGTGGGCTCTTTGTGAGAGATGTCGAGTGAAGGAGGGCGGGAAGGGAAGGCAAACCAGGAGTGCAGGCTGTTCTTGGCGTCACACCGGCCAGCGTCGGGCAATCCAATTCTTCTCGAAACTCGCGCAAGCCACTGCGGATCAATCCCGGACCTTGGTATCGATCAGGATGGTGACCGGGCCGTCATTGACGAGGGCGATCTTCATGAGCGCGCCGAACTTGCCGGTTTGGACGCGCCGTCCAAGGGCCGTCTGCAACTGAAGGATGAACTCCTCGTAAAGCGATCCGGCGAGCTCGGTCTTGGCCGCATCGTTGAACGAGGGGCGGGAGCCCTTGCGAACGCTGGCGTGCAAGGTGAATTGGCTTACCACGAGAATCCCGCCGTCGATGTCAGTAACGGCCCGGTTCATCTGACCATTTTCATCGGGGAAAACGCGCAGTTTCGCGATCTTCCCGGCGAGCCAGGAGCAGTCGGCAGGGGTATCATCTTTTGCCACACCGAGCAGGACGAGCAGACCGGCGCCAATCTCGCCGGAGACTTCCCCGCCGGCTCTCACGTTGGCGGAAGAAACTCGCTGGATGACGGCGCGCATGACGCGGGTGCGGATGGGAAACGCGTTGTTCGAACCGAGATCCGAGGCGGCTCAGAACAGTATATGAGGTTCCACGTCAGCCTCGTAATCCACGCCGGCCAGACCAAAACCGAAGAGCTTCAGGAACTCGACGCGATAGCCGTCGATGTCAGTCAATGACCGGAGGCTTTCCGTGGTGACCTGCGGCCAGATCTCCGTAATCTGCCTCTGCACTTCGGGCCGCATTTCAAGATCGTCAAGGCGCACCCGGCCCCCTTCGTCAAAGTTCAGGGCGGAACCGTTGTACATCTGGGTGGCGAAGAGCCGCTGCATCTGCTCGATGCAGCCCTCATGAGTGCCCTGGGCTTTCATGATCTTGTAGAGGACCGAAATGTAGAGCGGCACGACCGGGATCGCCGAGCTGGCCTGGGTGACGAGAGCCTTGTTGATCGAAATGAAAGCGCGACCATACCCTTTGGCTTTGAGCATTGCATCGATGCGGCGCGCGGCGCGTTCCAGGTCGTTCTTGGCCAGCCCAATCGTGCCATTGCGATAGATGGGCCAGGTAACCTCGGGCCCAAGATAAGAATAGGAAACCGCGGTCGCGCCTGGAGCCAGGAGCCCGGCCGCGTCAAGCGCCTGCATCCACATCTCCCAGTCTTCGCCACCCATCACGGCAACCGTGTCGGCGATTTCTTCTTCGGTGGCCGGCTCGATCGTGATGTCGCTGACCACCCCGAGATCGGTGTCGACCGTCTTGTTCGTGTAAGTCTGACTAACCGGCTTGAGGACAGACCTGTGAACGACACCGGTCTTGGGATGGACTCTGCGTGGCGAGGCCACGCTGTAAACCACGAGGTCGACCGGTCCGAGCCCGGCCTTGATGAGCGCGATGACCTGCCGCTTGATATCATCGGAGAACGCATCGCCATTGACACTCTTGGCGTAGAGACCGGCGGTTTTGGCGGCGCGCTCGAACGCGATGGTGTTGTACCAGCCCGGCGTGGCGGGGCGGCCTTCCTCGGAGGGGCGATCATAGAACACTCCGAAGGTGGCGGCATTGGCACCGAAGGCCGCCGTGATGCGTGAGGCGAGTCCGTAACCGGTGGAAGCGCCGATCACCAGGACCTTTTTCGGACCGTCCTTGATGGTCCCCTGGCGCTTAACGTAGTCGATTTGCTCCTGGATGTAGGCAGCACAGCCAACCGGATGGGCGGTCACGCAAACGAAACCGCGAACCTTAGGTCTTAGAATCATCGATGAATTAGTCTTCTAACAGCCTTACAAGTGACAAGAATCAAGCAAGATGCAACCGCCCCTGCCGGATTAGCTCTGCAAATCGGAGAATCAGCCGATCGGCAGGGTTAATTGCCCGGAGAAGTGACAAAAACCGTCATTGCGAGGAGCGGAGCGACGAAGCAATCCATCCAGTTGGATCGCCAGTCTGACTTCGCCGGACCCGCGATGACAGTTGTCATGCCATTCGGTGAATCTCAGTAGGGGCGAACCCCCTGAGCGGAGTATCACTCGAAGGCACACTCCAGCCGTTGATGGTGCTGGATGCCGTCGAGAACCGGCCCAGGATCAGATCTGGTTTGCCGATCAACTTCGGCGGACGCCAGAGCGCGCCGCCCACATTAGGGCAAGCACAGCCACAAGCCATGTCTCGATCGCGCCGCCACCACCACCTCCGCCGGACGGACCAGCGCTAACGACGTTGACCGTCAGCGTCGCCTGACCGCTGGTGACGGTACCCGCGCTGTTGGTGACGTTAACGGTATACGTGCCGGCGCTGGAGGATTGGACGCTGGCTAGACTCAGGGTGGCGCTGGTGGCCCCGCTGATCGCCGTGCCATTGAAGTTCCATTGGTAGGTCGGCGCGGGGCGGCCCGTGGCAGTCACCGAAAACTGGACATTGGCTCCGGCTGTCACGGTCTGGCTTGAGGGCTGTGCCGTGATGATCGGAGCAGTCGGGAATCCGCCGACGCGGATGGTGTGGTTGTTGGTATCGGCGACATATACATTGCCTGAACCATCCACCGCTATGCCGGTTGGGTAATTGAAGCGGACCGCCGATCCCGTGCCGTCCGTGCTGCCGATGATTCCGGCCATGCCCGCCATCGTGCTGACGGCGCCAGTCGAACTGATCTGGCGGAGAGTGTCATTATCGGTGTCGGCGACATATAGATTGCCCATTCCGTCCAAGGCCAGAGCCGACGGGTAGTAAAACCGTGCCTGGCTGCTGGTCCCGTCGGTGCAGCCGGGAGTCCCGGGCTGCCCGGCCACCGTGGTCACGACACTGGTGGCGGCGACGACTTTGCGAATGGTGGAATTGTTGGTGTCGGCAACGTAAAGGTTTCCGGATGAATCGACGACCAGTCCCTGGGGCCCGTGGAATCGCGCAGCCGCGCCGGTGCCATCCAGCGTGCCGAACGCGCCGGCGGTGCCAGCGATGGTGGTGACCGCTCCCGCCGGAGCGACCTTCCGTATCGTGTGGTTCAATGAATCGGCGACAAAAAGAGCCCCGGAGTTATCGACGGCGATGCCCGACGGGCTGAAAAATGTGGCGGCGGTGCCGATGCCATCGGCGCTGCCGTAGGTTCCCGCGCGACCGGCGAGCGTGGTGACTACCCCGGCCGGAGTAACCTTCCGTACCGTGTGATTGTCAGTGTCGGCGACATAGACATTGCCGAGGGTGTCGACCGCTACGCCTGATGGACGTTTAAACATGGCGGCAGTGCCGGTGCCGTCAGCGCTGCCAGTGGTACCGGCGCGACCGGCCAGCGTGGTGACAACCCCGGCGGGAGTGGCCTTTCGGATCAAATGGTTATCCGTGTCGGCGACAAAGAAATTGCCGGCGCTGTCAACAGCGACATCGGAAGGGCTGAAGAATCTCGCGCCGGTGCCCGTCCCGTCGGTGCTGCCGCTGGTTCCGGCTTGTCCGGCCAGCGTGGAGACTATCAGCGGTGTGTCCACGACCAGTGTCGCCGGGGATGTGGTGATGCTGCCGCTGGCGTTGGTAATCACGCATTGGAACGCATCGCCGTTCATCGCCGCCGTGACCGAGTTCACGGTCAAGGTGGCCGTTCCGGTGCCGCTGTAGGTGGCAGTGTCGCTCAGATTGGACCAGGAGGAGCTCCCGGATGCCTGGCGCTGCCACCGGAAACTCGGCAGCGGGCTGCCGCTTGCGACCACGGTAAAACCGGCGTTCTGGCCCGGCGTCGCGGTCTGGCCGCCGGGCTGCGTCGAGATCGATGGAGCGATCGGGACGGCAGGCTGAAGGGAAAGGACGGTGGCGGAGTACGGCGCAACGGAGACGGTGAAGGCAGTGCTGGCGGTGCCCAGGCTGGAGGTGGCAATGTCTGCGGACCCACTTCCTGTACGCGCGGCCTCGTCTTGCGGAATGCCGTAGGCATACACCGTCGCAGTCGCCTGAGGGGTGAAGCCGGTCAGGCTGAGGTTGACGGTGAAAGTGCTTCCCGGACTCTTGTTGAGCACGAGTATGGTGAGCGAACCGTCAATGCGCCGGGCCGCGAATCCTGAAAGGAGAGTGTTATTGCTCGTCGCTTTCACCACGGTGTCACCGCCCCGCGCAAAGTGGGACAACAGCTTCATTATGTAGTAGGTCGGGTAGGGGTCGTAGTAAGTGGACGAGCCCCAGGTGGAAGAGCCGGATGGAGTGGAGAGCACGCCGTAGTCCCCATAAAGGCGCCAGCCATACAAGGCGGAACTGTTGTTCTGCGTATTGTCCTGGCCGTTGCGCAGATCCCACCAGACGAGGGAGTTAAATTCAGTTTGCAGCACACTACCAATGCTGTCGGCCAAATAGAGTCCGTTGACCACACTCGTGGTCTGCTTGCCCGGATAGGCATAGACCGAGTTGTTTTCCGTCACGTCGATCTCCACGCCCGCCCCCACGGCTCCGAAGTAGTCAGACAGCTGCTGCCGCAGGTCGGCGGCATCGTTCGGCCAGGTCTTCGCCTTCTGCAGCAGGGTCGCGTCGGACTCGGCATTCGCCAGGGTCGTGTCGTGCAGCGGCGTTTGCTCGTAGCGATGATAGATGAGGAAGTCCGGTGTCACGCCGAGGCTTTTGAGTGTAATGAGCATCACCGGAGTCCAGCCCTGGTGGGTCGCGCCGGTGCGCGGATTAGTGACAGTGTGACGTGGCGACTGGGAATCGAGAGTGTCCTCGCCGACCTGGGCCACGACACCGATCTTGATGGTGGGATCGACCGCCTTCATTCTCGCGATGTAGTCCCTGGCCAACGTGGCATATGTCACCGGATCCCATTTGGCGGCGTGATAGTCAGTCTCCCATGAACCGTAGCACTCGTTGCCAATCTCCCAGTATTTGATCCCGATGGCGCTGGAACGGCTGGCGCGGAGGAAATTGCGGCCGTCGTCGGTCGGAAGCGTGGCGGCGGCTCGGAGGCTGGACCAATAGCCGGCCGTCCTCCAATTCACGCCCGCAGAATCGACGCCGAGGTTCACATCGGAACCGCTGCCGAGCAGGGAGGAACTCGCGTTGGCGCACGCCACCCAGGCGGCCGCCTGTTCGGGCGTGCCCGAGCCATAGTTGACGGTGGCAAAAGCCTGGCTGCTAACGCCGAGGATGAGCTGGGAGAACTTGTCGAATCCGGCGGACCAGGTCCAGGAATTGAGCACCCCGGCACTCGCGTATCCCTTGTTCGTGCTCCAATCATAAGCGTCGGACGCCGAGCCGCCGGGAATCCGGAATACGCGCAAGCCGGCTGCCTGCATCAGGCTGATGGTTTGGGCCGACGCCGTCTGCGGGTCCCACATTACGGCATTCAAGCCGAAGATGCGTTCATCCACGATGCGGACCACCTGGGTCGCGTCCACCGCGAGGTTGACATTCTGCGCGCGGCTGGCCGCGGGAAGCGCCAATCCGAGAAGCCCAAGCAAACCGGATCGAATCAGGGGACAAAATGCCGATCGTGAGAGTACCATGAGCTTCTTGGCCTGGAGCGGCTGCGTCTACTGGCTTGAGAGAACGATGGGACCTTCGATACCCTTTACTCCTCCCGTGCGTTCGACGCTGATGGCAAAAGCAGCGTCGACCGAAACGGGCCGGTCGGTTTTGAAATGAACGCGGATGTTGGTCGCGGCCGGGTCGACGGTAAACGCCCCCGCGCTGGCCGGAACAGGATTCTTCGGGTCGGTGATCCAGAGCTGGTAGGTCCTGTCCGGCCCCGGATCCGGAAGCCTGAAGACTACCAATTCTCCATCCTGCAGGCCGGGACTCCAGACGGCGACCGCCATGGACAACGGTGTTCCGTCCACCCGGGGCCCGAGGGGAACAATCTCGACGCCGGGCCGGGCCTGCGCGTGCTGCTCCGAGACCAAGTCGGCGACGCGCCGGACTGACAAGATATGTTCGGCCTCGACTCGCTGCTGGAGGCTCCTGAGCTCAATCCCGGCCAGGGCCGTCTGCTCGCGCAGCGTGACGAGCTCCGCCTGCGTGGCGTAGTGAATCTGAACGAGGAGACCGGTGAGTGCTGCAAATACGGCTGTCGCGATCCAAGGCAACCAAGCCAGCAGGCCGGAAGGGCCACCTTCCCGCCGGACCGAAGGCGGTTCGCTGGCGGCCTGGCTGAGCCTGCTGGTGTCGTCGTCACTCATCATTGATCGGGCTTCGGTGTCGTCTGAGTGGCACGGGTCTCCCGACCCGTGAGGAATGGGAACATCGGTCGAACACGGGTCGGGAAATCCGTGCCACGAAACTGACAATGGAGGAAGCAGGACATAGAGGATCGTGCGCAATCGCCCCGGAGCTTGCTCCAAAAATGTCGGTCGCCGGCCGGAATATTGAGTTCATAAAAGCACCAGTCCGAGCAGGCCCAGCACCAGCAAGACCGCAAGCACGGTGAGGACCCTTCTTTCCTGCCGGGTGACGCGCAAAGGCATAAGATTGGTCAAAGCCCGAAGGCGTGCAAGTGATTGAAGATTTCGGCCAGCAAAGGTTCGCCAGCGATCGCGTTCCAGGGCCGGTTGCTCGAAACCCGCACAAAGAGTTGCTCGCCGGTCGGGCGAAAGCCATAGCGCCATGCGATGGCCAGAAGCTCGCGGGGCGATCGCGGATCGCGCGGGGTGATGGACACCCCATCATAGAGGTGCCAGAACCAGACGTACTGCGTCATGTCGCTGCTCGTGAACAGCCGAGATTCCGCGGCTGGCAAGGTGCGTCCGGCGACCGCGGGCGCAAAGCGCGCTGCCGCTGCGGCCACCGGCTGCCAGCCGGCTCCGGGCCAGCAGGCATCGGGAGTATGTAGGGCGACCGTGCTTACGGAGGCCTGGCCGGGCGGCCAATAGGCAAGGTAGACCGTCACTTGCGTGAAGTCGTCCGCCGTTCCCCGGTAATAGGTCCGCTGGAAAAGATGGTTGGTTTGCAGGGTGTCGGTGAACCGATACAGGTCAGCGCTGGTCGCGACCGTCCAACCGGTGGGCGCTGCCGGCAGAATTGCGGCGAGATCGGGTGCTGGCCGGGCGGTCCGGCCGGCGGGCCGGGTGTGCAGTACAAAGAAAATCGTGAGCGCGGCACCCAACAGAAGCGTCGCGGCCAGCCCGGCCTGGCCCACCAGCAAAGCCGGCTGGGAACCCCGGCGGGCCGCCAGTGCCGGCGGCAATTGGGCGGCGCCGGGCCGACCGGAGCCGAGCAGCAAGGCCAGGCCGGCCAGCGCAGCAGCGGTGACGCCGAGAATCGCATAGCCCGTCGCATCGTGCCAGAAGCCACTGATGTTGGTGCCGGCGTTGGCCAGCAGGGTCAGCGCGAGCGAGCGGACGAAATTCATGCCGATGGCCAGCGGCGCCGCGACGGCCAGCAGGATCACCCGGGCCCAGGGGCGACGGACGAGAAGGGCCGAGAAGAAGAAGCCGGCATAGACGCATGAGATGAGACTGCGAATTCCGCTGCAGGCCTCCTCGACGCCCACGGTGGAATTTGCGAGCTCGATCAGATTTCCGTGCTGGCGCGCCGCCACGCCCAGGATATTCAGGGCGGCCATCACGCTCCCCGTGACCCACATCTGGAGTCGCAGAGTGAGCATCGAGTAGGTGCCCGGAGGCATCGGCGCAGCCAGCAACCACAACGCAGCGACGGAAAACGTCGTCCAGTTGAGTGGGATGATCCGCAGCGGTTCCGCCGAGAGGGCAACGAACCCAGCCAGAAGAGCAGTGGCAAACGCTGCCGACAGCGTGAATCCAACGAGGCTGAGCGACCAGCCCAGGGAAACGGCAAACAGGCCGGCGGCGGCCAGGCCGGCGAGCGCGATGCCTGCCAGGAGAAAGGTGGCGGTCAACGTCAGCACGCCTGGCCGGGGATACCGCGGCACCCCGCTGCGTTTGCTCTCCCAAAGTAGATATGCGCACACGACCGGCATAAAGAGCCCATGCGAAAGGTCGGGGTCGTGCAGCCATTGCGGCCACAAATATCCGGTGAGCGCGAGTGCGAGCCCGCCCAGCAATCCGATGTTCAGCACCACCAGCGCGCGCACTTCGGGGGGCACACCTGGTGGCTCAACGGATCTGGATTTCTCAGCCGGATTCATGCAGTCGGACCGTGGTCGTCATCCGAGGAAATTGAACTGTTCGGTGAATGATGTAGGAAGCCCGCTTGCCCGTTCGACAGGCTCAGGGCCCCGAGCGTGTCGAGGGGCGGGCGATTTCCTCTCTGCCATCCTTCTTCGCCTAGCCTTCCGCCGCCGCCAGGCCTATGGCGGACAGGACGGAGGACAGGTCGCGCGCGAGCGCGCTTCCTACAGATGATTTGTTCCGACTCAGATGTCTGGCCGGGGCTAGACGGTGCGATCATGGCGCCGGAGCAGTCGCAATCGTGACGGCGGGCCGGGATTCGCCATAGCGGTCAAAAAGCGAGTAGATCAGATCCAGCGGCAGCGCGGGCACCATCGGCAAGATATTCTCAATTCCGGAGACTGGCTTCTGTTGGAAAAACACTTCGATCGCTTCGAGCCGCGACATGCGGGACCCAGCAATCTCCTTGAGGCGGATGCCGGTGGCGTGCATCTGGTCCCAGTCTCCCGCCACCCCGCAGGCCACGAAAAGCGCAGCGAAGGCCGGGTAGGTCGACGCGTCGGCCGGCAGCCGGGAACGCAAGACGCATTGCCCAAGGGCTGCCAGCACCGCGGAGTTCGGATGGCGCACCAGGTGGATACTCACCAGTTCGAGTTCGCGGGCGTTGATGGGAGCCTGTTCCAAGCGCGTGCGCAACAGATCCTGCCGGCCGAGCCCCGCCATGATGTCGAGGCGAAGCTGAAACTCGTCGGCCTCGGGAAGGCGTTTGCCCGCGGCGTAACGATTGAGCAGCGCCAGGGCATCGGCATAGCGTCCGAGGGTGCCGAGGCGGCTCACCTGGTAATACGGGCCATAGAAGCCGGCGGCAGCGGGCAGTTCGGCCGTCAGCCCGGGAAGCAATTGGAGTCCCTGGCCCTGGCGGATGAGCAGCTCGGAGTTGATCAGGGCGACATAGATCGGCTCGAGGCCGGCCGGAGGCTTGGCGACGAGCGCGCGGAGGGGTTGGTCATCGCCGGTTTGGCGGGTGGCAAAGAACAGGGCGTGCAGCCACACGGGCCTCTGCTGGGCGTCATCCAGCAGACGCGCCGCGGCGAGTTCCGCGATGCGCGCGAACCGGCCGTGCACCAGCAGAAACCGGAACCAAGCCTCGCCAGTCGTGGCGCGCCGGTCCGGATGTTCGCGCATGAGGAGGGCGAAGACCGGATCGGCCAGTTCCGGCTGGCCGGGCGACGTCAGTTGCGCGAATTGGAAACCGGCCTCGTAGTTGCGCGGGTTGTTGCGGAAGGCGAGATCGAGCGAAAGGATGGCTTCGTTGATGCGATGCGCTTCGAGCGCGCGCTGGGCCTTGGTCACAAAATATTCGCTGCGTGCGAGGCGCAATTCAGGCCAGCGCGGCGGCCAGGCCAGCGTGAGCGGCGAAAGGGGGTAGCCGATGAGGCGGAAGAAGGCGAAGGCACCAAGCGCGACCGCGAGGTAGATTCCGGCCAACGCGCCAAGGTAGTAGGCGGCGGCGCGCTGCCAGAATGGGCGCACGTCCTTCGCGTCCACCGAGCAGCGCAGCCCGGCGGGCGTGGCGACCAACAACGGACACACGCGGCGAAAGCGCGCGGGCTGGTGCCAATCGTTCAGCGCATCGCAGCCGGTTTCCCCGGCACGGCCGGAATCGCTGGGGTTCTGGCAGGGACCGCGGGCCCGGTCGCGGCGCAGGCGGAAGAAACTCTTGCGGGTGTTCCAGTAGAGCAGGCCCCACCAGAAACGAAGAAGATCACCAAGCCATCCAATCACCCCGACATGCTATCCTGCCGGCGGTCCCCACGCCAAGCTAAAGTAATCGCCGACCCGGCCAGGTGTCGGGCCGCCGCCAGAATTCGTCGTCCCGCCCGCCGTAATATGCGGAAAGCACCGTGTCCATCACCCGGGACGTGCGGCGGGCCGACTCACCCGTGCTCGGGCAGGTCCCGCGGCCCAGCAGATCGTCGACGACGGTCTGGATAAGCGGCTGCTGCACGTGCGGCGGATTAGGCCGGTCCAAAGTCCGGACGCCGGCCTCGTTCTCCAGGCGCAGGGCCTCATTGCCGAAAACGCTGCAGGTCAGCCGCCCTTCTGTGCCGCTGATTTCGAGCAGATCATCCCGGGCGGCACTCGCGAAATTCCACACGGCGGTTCCGGGCACACCGGTCGCGGTCAGGAAACTCATCGCCACGTGGTCCTCGACCTCCTGGTTCGTGACCAGGTTGGCCGCCATCCCGGTTACTTTGGTGAGCGGGCCAAACAGGTGGTCGAGCAGGTCGAGCGCATGGGAACCGAGGTCGAGAAACAGCCCGCCGCCCGATTTCGCCGCGTCGAGTCGCCAGGCGCCGCCGGTGTCGCGATGATTGGGCGCGGCCAGATGGCAGCGCACCTCCGTTGGCTGGCCGAACGCACCCTCCGAGAGCAGTTGCTTTACCTGCACAAACCGCGGCAGACACCGTCGGTAGAAGGCGACGAACAGTTTCTGTTGCGCACCGGCCGCGGCTTCGATCATCCGGTCGCACTCGGCAGCATGGCGAGCCATGGGTTTTTCGACGTAGGCCGGCTTGCCCGCGGCAGCAACCATCTCGGCGTAGTGGGCATGCGTTTCAGGGTGGGTAGCAATATAGACGGCGTCGACTTCGGGATCCCGAATGAGCGCCCCGGCATCGTCGTACCAGCGCGGCACGCCATGGCGTCGCGCGTAGTCGGCGGCGAGGGCCGTATTGCGTCGCATGACCGCGACGAGTTGGGATCCGGCGGCCTTCTGGAAGCCCGGGCCGCTCTTGATCTCGGTTACGTCGCCGCAGCCGATGATGCCCCAGCGAATCGCAAAGCGTTCCTTTACTTGGGCGGAAAGCATGCGGCAAGATGACGGTCAATTTGCCCGGGTGCAAATTCCCATTCCGTTTCGTGGCGCTCACACTCGCGGCGCGTCCCAGTTCAGAAGGCGGGCGGGCGACGGCCCGGTTTGACGTTCGAAAAAAACCGGCCGGTCCATCTGGGGACCGGCCGGTGAACAGACCTGCCAAGCAAGGCTTAAGACCAGTGCTCAGAAGTTATAGGTGGTGGAGATCCTCCAAGAGCGCGGCTCACCGGCGATCAACGAGGTGCGACTGCCTGCGGCGAGGATGTAGTCCTTGTCCAAGGCATTGGCGAGCATCAGGCGCACGGTCCAAGACGGCGCGCGATAGGTCACTCCGACGTTCACAATCGTCCGGCCGGCCACCAGGAACGAAGGTTGCTGCGGAACCAGGGCGCCGACGCCGGCGACGGGCACGCTCGTCGTGAGGGCGTTCACATTTTCGCCCGCGACGTCGCTCTTGTAGTCGATACCCACATTGGCGCCAAAGCCCTTCAACGCCCCATCGGTGAACCGATAGTCGAGGTAAACCGCCGCGGCGTGGTCGGGCACCGCACGAACCCGCACATTGGTGATCGGCTGGCGCTCCTTGAACGACGTGTAGTTGCCCAGAATCGTGAGATTCTTGCTGAGCGAATACGTGCCTTCGAACTCCCAGCCCTTCGCATTGAGATTAAGGTAGATCGGGTTCTCCAGGGCGTTCGCCGCCGCCTGGTTGCCCTGCGCCACCAGCGTATAGTATTCGCTGTTGGGGACCCCGTAATTCTGCTGCGAAATCTTGAAATAAGAGAACGAGCCGGTGAGAGTCCCGTTGAGCAACGAGGTTTTCACGCCGAATTCATCCTGACTGCCGGAAGTCGGCCGAAATCGCTGAACGGTCACCGCCGTGGGGGCTGCAGGGGTCCCGGCGGCGTGGTAGACATCGGGACCGAACGTAGTGGTGTTTTCGAGATAAGTGCCGGGAGAGAGTTCGCCCGGCATCGTTCCACCGGTCGTGTTCCGGCTGGCAAAGAAGGAGACCTCCTTGATCGGCTTGATGACGATACCGAGGGACTTGGCGTTCGTGACCAGATTATAGGTCGGAGCAGCCAGGAGAATGTTCGCATTGAGACTGGTCAGGGTGGCGTCCGCCCGGCTCAACTGGCCATAGAAGCGGGAGAAACCGCCCGAGAGCTGCACCTTGTCATTGAAGGCACTCAACGTCTCGAAGATGAAACCTTGCAGCGTGGACTGCTTGGACGTGATGTTGCCTCCGCTCTGGGTGGCGGTAGGGTTCTTGGCTGTTGCAGGAAGCACGGGCGGGCTGAAATCAGCCGGCACAATGGCGGGAAACTGGTAGGGCGGGTAGGTGATCGCAAAGAGACCCGGATAAGTCACACCATTGATCGTGGCACCGGCAGGATTGTTGGAGAGAGACGGGCGCGTCGCGGCGGCCCAGCTCTTGTAATGGACCTTGGAGAAATCCGCGGCGAAACCGCCAAGGGTGGTCGACTTGAACCAGGAGCTCTCGAACTTGGCCGCATAGTCATTCTTGACGTGCGCTTCCGCGTATTCCAAGTCGACCCGGGTCACGCTGTGCGTGTAAATCCATTGGGACGGATCGGTGAGCGGAGCGGAGATGCTGACTGGCGTGGCAACGCCGTTGGCGGTCGTCGTGCTCCAGTAAACGCCGGGTTCCCAAAGACCGGTAGAAGGATTGCGGGTGCCGCCATTTAGGGCGTAAGAGGCGGGCACGCCGGCCGGTGTGGTGCCGATATTGGCCATGGCGTCGTTGGTGCCGCCGACATCGATGCGGCGGACGTGGTCGCCCATGACATAGAAGCGGGATGTCACGTGCTCGCCCAAGGTCGAGAGCAGCTCCGCGCTGAGGCGCTCGGTTGAACGGTGGCGGCTGTCATCCTCGTTGCCGAACGACCAGTCGCGGGGCAGGCCGCGCGCGATCACGGCGTAACCCGTGCTGCCAATGCTGGGATCGATCGGAAGGCCGCCCATGTTGGTCTCGCGGTTCTGCAGGAAATCAGCCTTGAGCGTCAGCTTTTGGGTCGGCGAAAGTTCAACGGAGAAGGAAGGAGAGATCTCGTAGCCGATACGAAACATGTTCCTGATGTACATGTGGGTATTCCTCCAATATCCGCCAACGAGTCGGACAGCCATATGGTTCTTTTCGTTGAGCACGCGGTTGATGTCGAAGCTCACGTCGTTGCCGAGATATTGGGCGAGTTCGAGGGTCACCGAGGTCGCATTCCTGGCCAACGGCGCCTTGGTAATTGGATTCATCGCGCCACCGGGACTGCCGCCGGGGACCAGAATCGCATTCGGGCCTTTGATGACTTCAATGCGGTCGATGTTGAACGTGGGGATCGACATGCTGTAGCCCGATCCGCCGGAGATGACCGAGCCATCGATGAACTCGTTTGAAACCTGAAAACCGCGGATCATATAGCGGTCGCCGCCGAACGGCAGCGTTGATTCGACCACCGGCGTGACATACTTGGCAGCGTCCGACATCTTGAAGCTCATCGAATCCTTGATGAATTCAGAGGATACGACCGAGACAGTCTGCGGGATGTCCTGGATGTCCATCGCAATGCGCGAGGCGGAGAGCGCTTGGGCTGCCTGATAGGGATTCACACCTTTCTCAGTCACCTCGAACTTTGGCAGTTGGATCACTTCCTGATCGGCGGCAACCGCGGCAGGTGCGGCGGGCTGGGCAAAAGCGAAACGACAGGCGCCCAGCGAGAGGGCGGCAATCGTTGCGCGCAGAATGACACGGCGACGCGTGTCGGAGCTTACGGTGTTCATAGTTGGACTAGACGGGGTTAAGGTTAACCAAACGAACCACCCATGCCTGCAACGTGATGGGGAAGGACGATAAGGCACGAGCGCGATGCCGAATACGGGGTACTCTGCTTACGTGATGTGATAGCGTGAATTCTGAAGGTTCAACGAATGTGTGATCTTACTGTAATTTTAGAATTCTGACTGTAATATCGAGAAATAGAAATAGAAACCGAGAAGACTGGCCTGGCGCGCATCAATGCATAAGATACG
>Ga0182021_10004438_pt1 | contig 16514 bp, 10 predicted proteins | sample 612E3MmetaG_FD_120493 | JGI IMG/M metagenome (GOLD analysis project Ga0182021, IMG submission 120493) | Permafrost microbial communities from Stordalen Mire, Sweden - 612E3M metaG (Illumina Assembly) | ecosystem: Environmental > Terrestrial > Soil > Wetlands > Permafrost | place: Sweden...
ACAAGTTTGTTGTAACTCCATTTGTATCCGTATAGCTCACCGTCCAACTAAGTGCACTATAAGGATTTGCGCCCGGCGAGTTGAATGGATAGAAAGGTGCACCCGTCCATAAAACCCTCAAGGAATCCCAAATATTCTGACCGGCTTCACCCATTGTCCTTGCTTTCACAAAGGTAAAGCCATCTGTTTCTCCTGGGAACCGATGGTCTCCTGTAGCATCTATACTCGGACGTTGTCCATTAGAATAATAATTTTGGTTAATAATTCCGTTAATATCTGTATATGCGTTTTCTGTTTGTACAACACCATGTCCACAATAGAACCAGACAGGTGTATTCTGTGGAACTGGATTACCAAATTTATCGCCTGGTTGTACTCGGACAACATCTATCAAACCATCCCACTGCATTCCTGGAAAGTTGAGCTTTTCTGCAGAAACTGAGAAACGAGATGGATCTGCAAAACCAGAGCTAATGAGAATCTGTACAAGTCCGGATTTAATCGTGTCTCCATTGACAATTCCATAAGCTAAAACATACGGCACACCGGAAAGCGATCCTGACTGTACAACCGTTGTGAAGCTTCCGGCAGCGTCTGTCAATCCGCTATTCCGCTGTATTGTCGCACCGAACGTCTGCCCCTGGAATCCAAACTGCATTAAAACTGCATGATTTGCATCCACAGGCCTATTCAACGAATCCATAGCTATGAATTCCAGAGTTGTTGTCGTTGGCCGACCCGACCCTGCGCCTCCGCTTCCCTGAACATAGATACTTCTCTTAGCCAAAGGATCAACGAGAACAATTGACTTAGCATATCCCGAGGTACTTCCACCCAAAACACCAGGCGCCAATAGGAACCCGTCTATTGTTCTTACTGCCGTTCCAGATTCGCCAGTAACTTGAATCGTTACTTTAAATTTACCTTGACTGCCACCATTGAGAATATTATCGCGGATAGTAAAGCGATAATTTGTTGCTGATCGATCCCACGTCACCGGCAAAGTTAAATTGACATCACCAGCCACATTGATTTCTGAAGCAACATCACCAGAGACCGACACAGTAATTGTATTGCCGCTTGAAATCGGATTTCCATTTTTATCTGTTACCGAAAATTGAATTTCTTCACTACCACCATCTGCAAGTGATCGTTGTAATGCACCAGCCGCCGTATCGACCACAGACGTACTGGTAATAGCAATCTTTGGAGCATAGGAGAATAAGAATGGCACACTTTTGGTTGTGGTTCCTCCACCATGCACAAGCACCGAAGCCCGAACATATCCAAAACCAGGGCCAAGAATTGGATCATTTGGTTCATAAGAACTACCAAATAAACCAACCGCTACTTTACCGCCTACCGTAAGTGGAACCGAATTCACATAGCCGCCCGATGTGGTAACAGTGATATCACTAAAGGCTTTCTGAGGCGCAGCATACGAGCCATATATATCCGACAAAGAAAGATTGATAGTGCCGACTTGATAGCCGCTCTTATTAAACATATTCGGTTTACTCAACTCAATAAAGACTTTATTTGAGTCGGGTAATCCATGCGCTACTTCTATCGGAAGTGAAAATGTTGAAGTAAGAACTCCGTTTGCCACATCCAGCGTTGTAGCAGAAACAAGAGCTATACCGGCTGCATCACCGGCAGAAATGTCAACAAAGACACGACCAGAAGAATTCGTAGAATCTTGTGTCTTCGAAAGTGTTGTTCCCGTTGGGGCTTGTAAGAAAGAAAAATCCACACGCGCTTTGGTTGGCGATTGAATCACATTCCCCAGAGCATCTTTCACAACGAAATTGAGACGACGAGTTGTACCGGGTAATCCAGTTTCTCTCAGATATAAGAAATTCACAGATGAATCTGCAAGCTCAATTGATGCTGGAACATTAAAGTTCCCTGAACTGCTGCCGCTGACATATCCTACAAGCCAATTGGGATTTATATAATTTCCATTTGTACTCGTAATTTCAATTCCAAAAGTGATATAGCCGGCAATCTTCGATGTTCCCTTATCCATAACACTCACTCTGATATTTGTCGCATTCGTATCTCTTGTGTCAGGAAACGTGTATATACCATTTGTGCCGAACAAGAGCTGCAAGTCCTTCATTAAAGTATCCGGTGCATTCATGGTAATTTTCACTGTCGATCCTGCTACAAGCGGATATCCAAGATCATCGGATACTTTGATATCAAAGAAATTAGTCTGTCCATCAGGAACTGTAAAATTTGCAGCATTGGCAGCGGGACGAGGTGTCCTCGTAGGGCCTGAGAACAATATTTGCATAGGCCTCACTATGCTGATAGATGAATCACCGGAGGTTGTTGCAGTGATGGTTACTAATCCTGTTGGAGGGGGATTCGTTGTGCTAATAAGGTCGGTAACCGCATTACCTTCTTTATCAGTAAAAGCAAGTCCTTGCGGCACTGAAAGTTTACCATAATTGCAGATGAATTGAACCGGTGTATTCTCAAATACCGGACTTCCATATTTATCACTTGCAGACAAAGTGACAGTCGTCCTTAAATTGCCGAACATACGACCAGCAATATTAAGCACTGTTGCTCCGATACCAACGCGAGCCGGATCCGCAAAGCCACCACCCGCACCAATAACTACCGGACTCGCTATAGCTTTCGTTCCGCGTATAGAAGCATAGACCTGTAAAACGGTGGGTAGTGTTCCACTGCCTACCGTTATTGATACCTGCCCGTTTAAAGGATTTGTGCGCACTGAATCCGGGAGCAAAAAAGCACCACCGCTGGGAGAGGTACTTATCAAAACAAAATTTACCCAATATTGATTTGGTGCAACAACCGGACGACCGGATGAATCCTTGACCACAAAGGTGAGGATGATCGTCTCTGGATTGCCGTTTCCTTTTAAAGCAATGACATGCGATTTTGACGGATCCAATAATTCAATACTATTAGGGCCAGAAGCGTTGGTTATTACGGTGGAATCTTGAACCTTTAAGCGAATAGCAACTGTTTGATCCTTTCCTACATCAACACTGACATGTGTTGTATCAGCATAGTACTTTGCCATAGTTGTAATCAACGTTGTATTATAAGAAGAACTCAGGACACCCAAAGGAAGAGAAAAGTTTCCCGATGTATCTGAAAAAGTCGTTTTCCCTATGGTCCCTTGATCAGCAATGAGAGCATGAACAATAGGGATAGTATCATTAAATCGTGTTATTTTTCCATAGATCGTTGAAGCGGCAGTTACAGGTTCTGTAGGATTCTCTTTACATCCCGCATACAGCAGCAATGCAACAACAGATACTCTTAACACATAAGCACGAAAACTCATAAGATACTCCTCAGGAAAGGGTCCCTGGTTTATGAAAAATAAATTTTGTCAACCTTATTTTTCTGTTCTGCGTTTGTTGAGGTCTTTTTCCATCTCTTCTGTTGATTCCTTGATCACATTTTTCCCTGTCTGTGGTTTTATCGCACGGTCTTCTAATGATGGAAGTATTTCTGCTTTGAGAAGAACGATAAGTTCCCGTTTCACTACATTTTTCGAATCATATCCAAAGATATAGCGGAGTCCAAATACCCACCACGGTAAATCTTTCAGTAAAGGAACTCCCTGTCGAACGATTGTCTCTGAATTGGAATACATCCCACCGATATAACTTTCCTCACCGTTCAACAGTGTTAAAGAACCTGATGTAGAAGTTTTATGAATAATAGTTGTAACCGTGCTCGCTTCAAAAGTACTTTTTTCCACCTTGTATTGAATATCCATAAATTCCATTTCGCCAACTTTAAAAATTCTCGGTTTAATGTTAAGAATTGTTCCTGTTGGATAAAACTTTTGGACTGTGTTTCCAGAGAAATCTTTTTCTAACACAGAAAAATCATCTCCTACTTGAAGGGTACTGGACAAACCTGAACGAACTGGAATCTTAGAATTTGAAATCACTTCGCCAATCTGATTAGCTTCAAACATCTTGAGCGCTGCATTGATGTCCACTCCAAGGTTATTCCCTGTTGGATTTACACTGACACTCGTGAATTCATTGCTGAGCCTACTCGTTGAAGCTGCAGAAGCTGCACCTGATGTGCTTGCGCTTAATGGATTCGTTGCGCCAAAAATATTCACTCCAAGATTCAAATTACTTCCACGGAAAATGGAAAAATCCATCCCGTCCTCCAACAACTTTGTTCTGTTTAAATCGAAGAACACACATGAGATGGAAATATCGCGCATTTTGGAATAGTAATCGCTGGAATCAACAACCACGGCAACCTGTGAAGGAGCAATAGGAGGAGCAGAACTCGACGATGGTGTTTGGGAAATATCCCTAGAAAGACTTTCTTTCTGTGCTTGTTCTCCTTGCTTCTTCCCGATTTCCTCAAATGAAGCAATTTCCAAATACTCCGGATAGTCGATGTACCACAGTTGATTACTCCTGAGAATAAGTTCAAATGCATCCTTCCAGTACATCGATTCAATGTTAATCCCAATGGTTTTATCTTTCCCTTGCGAAGGTGATCTATCAATGATCAACTTTCCATCGAGTTTTTTACTCAATTCTCCGAGCGATTGTATCGCTTTTGAATATGGGACGTCGGACTTAAATGAAACCAGTTCGTCTTGATTGACAACTTTTCCCTTTGCTTTGCGTTCAATCGATTGTTCAGACTGTGCTTCCACAAGTTGTACAATCGCGGCAATAATCAGAAAAAGGAATAATAAAGAGCGTACTCTCATAGTTACCTCGTTTGTTTATCAAATAGTATTTTCTTTGTTAATTTTCGGGTAATTCCACCTTCGTCAAGAGTAAACTCCACAGCACTTTCCGCTGGACTGACGCGAGTAACATTCCCGCGCCATACTTTATCTCCAAGATGCAAAACGATAAGCGCATTATTAGAAAGTACAAATACTTTTCCCGGCAACACTGCTTTTACCTCCAATATATCTGCATTTACTTCACCAAGTGGAGCTTCCGTAGAAAGAGTTTGAGTAATCATATTCTGGAAAGGATCGTATGGAGATACAATCATCGTTAAGGACTTGGCTGCTAACGATGTGCCAAGTTCAGGAATGTTTCGAACAAAAAATGCATGAATTTCCATGTCAAATGCAATCCATTTTGTAACCTCTTTTGTTTCCTGATCAATTGCCTCTTTTTGTTCCAGCTTCATCGAAGAAATTTTATACAATCGTTGTCCGTTTTCGAGAAAGTACACAAATTTAAAAAGATTCTCAAATTGCGCCTCGCCAAGATCTAACTTATAGGCGTTGTATCCCCAGCTTATTTTTTCACTTGTCCCTAAAAATTTCATGTCGAACTTCAAGAAGCCGGCTTCATCGATACCTTCGCTCATATACTCATACGTTTGCGAAGATATATCAAACTGAGGTATTATTTTACTTCGAGAATCGTATCGCCGCTTTACTTCCTGATATTGAGTTGTTAAACGTTGAACCTCATCCGTTAACCCTGGCAGGTCCTCCAACTCCTTATTGATCGCTTGGATTTCTTTATCAATTTTTTTTAACTGGCGCGGCTGCCACCACGCCCACCATGCCATTCCTACTACTGCAAAAACAAGAAAGACGGCAAGAAGAACAATTGTATTTCTAAGTTTATTAGTCACGGTTCTCTCGCTCCCTTATCTTGAACCATAATTGGGTTCGGGGATATCATATTTATCAACTTTTTCAATAACAATGTCAAATTCGTATAATATTTTTTTACGTATTGTGATGGTGCGTACCTCCCTCAACGTCGCGGCTTCAAAGATACTTGCGATGCGAGGAATCCGTGCGCGATAGATGCATCTTCCTGAGATAATGATATTCTGCGGATTTCTGTCATCCGGTCTCAGACTGTAAATCCACAGGGAATTCAGATCCTCTATACTATTTGCAAGATAATGTAGAATTCGGCTCCACCGATCACTCCCTGGAGCGATGGAATCATAGACACTGGTCGCATTACTATAGCGGTTAATATCGTCAGTTAATGCCCCTCTTCGCTGACGAAAGACGTCCAGTTCTCCTAGTTTTTGCCGCTTCTGTACAAGCTCCCCTTTAGCCCGTCTGATTTCGGCTTCCCGTCCAGTAATTTGAACAACGAAGAATGGAATCGTCAGACTAACAAGAATGGCCGCAGCCCAGCCATGCCAAGCGAGTGCTAATGTCCGTTGACCCTCCAGAACAAAATGCGGAATGAGGTTTATATTATAAAAACCGGGAAGCGTAGGTTGCAACGTACGCCATGCTGTCATTAGTGGAATAACATATTCTGATACTGCTTCACCAATAGAGCCTTCGAATTCGCCAATATCGAGAGTAGGGGCTTTCATATATTCCACAAGAGCGCTCGAAAATTGTGGAGCGATTGCTTCTAATAAATTCACTTTATGGCTTTCGCCAGCCAGTAAAATTCGATCAATGCGTGTCAATGCAATATTATCTTGCTCGAGCAAAATGCGACTATAGATCGTGTTCTCAATATTGGGAGATTCATATCCTTCACTAATGATAGGGGCAAAGTGAAGATAGTTCTGACCCTGCATAAAAATCAAACGGCTAAAATCATGTCCTACATATATCAGAACGGAAACTTCTTCTTCTTGAGGCTCGTACTGTGTACGCACCATTTCCATCAACACCGCATCTGCACTATCCAGCAGTTTTATGTTTGGGACACGCCCACCCATAAACTGCTTAACCTCCATAAGAAGATCATAGATATGCATTCCATCTTCACGGATGAGTGAGAGTAAACCGCCTGATGCTGTTGGGATAACATCAATCGCATCTATCACTGGAGCGGAAGCACGCATCATTGAAAGTTCTTGAGATATTTTTTTCTTAAGCTTATCTCCTTTTAACCCAAAGTCTCCCTCAAACTCTTGATAGGTCACGGCAGGCTCAGAGATAGCATAGGAAAGTAAATATTTCCTGGGAGAGCCAACTTCATTTAATAGCCCAAGTAATACGGAAGCATTTGTGTTGCCTTCTTCGCCTGAAGATTCAAGCGCCTCGGCAGATGAGAAAGAATCTCCCGATGAAATATCGGAAAATGATGGACCTTCGCCGGCTGCCGCACTGGCTTGCTTTTCTTCAAATTTTCTCACCAAAGCAACGGTTTTAAAATCCCTTAGCGTTATCTTATTTCCTTTGGCAGAAAGGCGTACGAACTTAAGTTCTAGTCCGTCCACAAATAAGGCAACCGCTGTCTTTCCTTCTCCTGCTTTAATAGGCATGAGGTGGTATTTCCTCGTTCGTTAATATTTAGAAAATTGTCATAGGCTACAAAACTTATGGCCCAGTAGCACCTATACGACTAGAACTTGAATCTGTTGTTTGTAATTGTAAAAGTTGCTGTAGACGCCGCTTGTTATTCGCATAGTTCATAGCATTTTCCATCGAAATCTTCTTCTGCAAGTACAGGCGTTTTAAGTCTTGTTCCATGGTGACCATACCAAGTTCCGTGCCTTCTGCGATCATTTGATAGATCTCGCTCACATTATTATTTTTGATAGCGGCATACACCGAGGGAGTTCCAAGCATTACTTCCTTCGCAAGTACGCGTTTACCATCTAAACTGGGGACAAGTTTTTGTGAAATAACACATCGGAGCGTCTCTGCTAAACGATTCCGCACTCGTTCCTGCTCAATAGGCGGTGTCTCACCAATGATACGGTCAATGCTTTCGACTGCTGATGCCGTATGTAATGTAGAAAAGACCTTATGACCGGAATCTGTAATTTCTAATGCTGCTAAAATTGTGTCGGCATCTCGCAACTCACCGACCATGATAATATCCGGGTCTTGACGTAATGCCTGCACCGCACCATCTCTAAAGGAAAGCACATCTCTGCCAACTTCTCTATGTCTAATAATGCATTTGTCTGATTTATGTACAAATTCAATAGGTGAAGCAATAATAACAACATGTCCTTCTACACTATGATTGTTGGCATCGATGATGGAATCCAGCGTGCAGCTCTTTCCTGATCCGGTTATTCCTGTAACGAGACAGAGCCCTTCTTTCGTATGCGCTAAACTAAGTACTTTAGTGACATTTGAGTGCAGTTCCAGCCCTTTATAGGGGCGAAGGGTGTTATTGATTGCGCGCATATTCAGCGCAAGCTGATCTAAGTCAAAATATGCATCTGCACGGAATCTTCTGAAATCTGAACTTTCCATATAAAGCATATGAGAGAAGTCAAGATTTCGGTTCTCAAAGAGAAATGCTCTTTGTCGTTCTCCAACAATGCTTTGGATGAGAACATTAATTTCGTCTTGCGAATATTTCCCAAGCGACGGGTCTGATCTTTTTGAACCGTACACTCGATACCAGATATAACCTTGCGAGCCATATCCTCCCATGTCGATATCAGAAGCGTTGATCCCAAACATCCGAGTGAGAAAATGATTAACCAGAGCCAACAGTTTCATTTTCGTTGTTTCATCAGTCCGTGTCATGATATCGCTAATCATCATCTGCCGTTCAAGTCCCGTAACTGTTTTTGGGAATTGAGCAGCCATCTCTTTCAGAATTTTTTGTCCCTCGGTAACGACCGGTGGCAAATCTGAAGATACAGCAACATCAAATGGCATATTTGGAGATGGAATTTTGACTTGTGCTGCCATGCAATTGAATTCTCTTATGAAACCTGACAATTAAAGTTCAAAGTTTTTTCAGCATCTCTCATTTCCATGGTCGGTTAGATAATAAGGAACTCCAATTAAAAAAGCAAATGATGAAAAGGATTTTTTTAAGTGTTAACCCCATCTTCCTACACTGACTCCATTTACCTGTCCTATGACGCCTACGATTTTTGTTTCTGAAACGAAGGTGTAAAATAGAAAGGTGATCGAGAATTTTCTCCTTCACCTTGATTATCGCCCATTTTGCCCTATTTTTTCGTTCATCGGAACGATTAATCCTCTTCGGTTGTGTTCGAGACGACTTCTTCCAATGTAGTACTTCCCTCTTTCATTCTCTCTATTCCTGATCGTCGCAATGTCCACATCCCATCCTTCATCGCTTGTTCACGAATAGCATTCTCATCAACTTTATCGCCTGCATTCAAAATAATATCCTTGATAGGTTTAGTAAAGTAGAGAGCTTCATGAATTGCAGCGCGTCCTTTATATCCGCCGCTGCATTTTCCGCACCCGACCGCTGTATAAAAAGTACGGGTAGCAACATCTTCTTCGGTAAGGCCAAATTTTAAAAGATCTCTCTTTTCGCTGTTATCCATCGGTTTCTTGCATACACCACAAAGGGTACGAATAAGCCGTTGGGCGACAATGACATTGATAGCATATGCAAGGAGGAATGGTTCAATACCCATTTTGAACAAACGTGCAATTGCACTTGGAGCATCATTTGTATGCAATGTTGAAAATACCAAATGGCCGGTATTTGCCATTTTAATAGCAGTATCGGCTGTAATTTTATCGCGCATTTCGCCAACGAGTACAATATCTGGATCGTGGCGTAAAATTCCGCGAATAGCCTCTTCAAATCCCATCTTAGGGCCAATTTTTAGCTGACGCGCACCTTTGATAATATATTCCACTGGTTCCTCGATCGTCAGCACATTTACCGTGGGATCAATAACCTGATATAACGCGGCAATCAATGTTGTTGATTTCCCGGATCCAGTCGGACCAGTAAGAATAATAATTCCCTGAGGTTTATTGATCGCTTTAAAAAAGAATTGACGTGCTGGACCTTGCAAACCTAATTTTTCCAAATCCGTAATAACCTTGCGATCATCCAGTACACGAATAACGACGCTTTCAAACTTGTGTTTAAATTCTGTAGTCACAATCGGCATAATTGAAACACGGAACCGGAGCTGATGTCCGTCAATAACGCGTTGTATGAATCCATCTTGAGTCATCTCCCGCTCAAACCGATCGACATTTTTTGTACGATCTTTGATCACTGCAAGTACCGCCTCAGGAACCGTATTTTCTTGAATATGCCAGACTTGCAATTCACCATCCACACGAAATAAAAAATTGGTCCGATTTCCCTCTGAGGCAACGACGTGAACGTCACTCACACCACGCCGAACTGCTTCCACCAAACATCCTTCGAACAAATTTACAAGAGCACTCTTATTAATTTCTGCTTCAAGAGCCTGCTCATCCAGTTCTTCTTCTCCTCCGGTGCCATCCTCAACTGTAATTTTATTATCATCAAGAAGTTTCAAGAATTCGTTCTGTGCTGGCGCCACTTTATCCATTAACGACTGGAGTTCTTTCAAGCGCACATAACAAATTTCGTACTTCTTCACATTGAAACTGCGAGCCACGATAGGAAGATTGCGATCAGTTGGATCCGCTGCAATAATGATGAGTTTATCCGGCTGGCGTTCGTCAAATTTGAACGGCAGCATTTTTGATTGGATCATCATCTCTCGCTGTTGGTCTGAAAGCTGGTCGACATATTTCTTTGTAAAAGCAGTCCGTGCATCATCAACTTTCTCGTCTCCTAGAAAGACTTCGCGGAAAGCATAAAGATTTGCCACTTCGCGGAATACCGCATCGTGATCTGCTCCAAATTCTGTTACAAGGATTTGTCCGAGGTTTTTTCGATTTTTCCTGTTTTCATCGGAATCCTTCATTTTGAGGGACTTCTCGAGTGTTTCAAAGTCGATAATTCCCTTTTTGAGGAGCGTGTAACCGATTTTATCAGTTATATCTATTTCGGCCATAGTTCCATTCCTCTTCCCTTCAAACTACCCTCCGCATATCTATCACTAGATTTTAAGGAAGTAAAAAATGCAACGGTAAAAGCATGTGCGGATTTTCAGGCTTTACCAATGCTGTTTCCGAAGAAACAAGGGTCAACGCTGTAAGCACAACCATCATGATCATGGAGACTGACAATTGAATAACTTCGATAGCGTTTTTCATACGATACGATGTTTCTTTTTCGTAGTACTCTGCCAACTGAAGAGCAGTCGCTTTCACCGTGCCCGTCTCTGCACCGGAACTAAATCTAGAAATAGCAGTTCTGGTAAACACACCTGTTGCTTCAAACGCTTCCGTTAGACCTTTGCCGCGTTCAAGCATCATTGGTATCGCTATCGTTTTGATTTGATGTTCCATATATCTGTTGCCGCATGCCTCTGCTGCCATCCGGATAATTTCGATGTTTTCACCTGATCCGCTGTAAAGCGCGTAAAACACACGGCAGAATATTTCGATGGCGGTTTTGTGCAACATAGACCCAATCACCGGAATTTTAATTAAATATTGATCTGCTAAAAATCTACCCCGCTCTGTCCTTATAAATCGAAACAATACTATTAATGGTACTGTAAAGAGGATGGTAAGAACTAGCGCGTGGTCCATCAACCAATTACTGAACTTTAACGTCGCTGCAGTCATAGGAGGAAGTTTAATATGAAATTTCACAAACATTTCTGCTGTTTTGGGAAATATATATGCGACATAAAACAAACAAGCGAGAAACAATACGAACAACGTAATCAATGGTGTTATGAGTGCACTCTTGAGGTTTCTTTTGAATTCAGCATTTCGTTCCATAAATTTTGCAGCACTCTCATAGATCTCCACCATATTACCGCTTTTAGATGCTAAGCCAAGCATCTGTGCGGTAAACTTGCCGATCACCGGCGATTGTTTCATGAAAACTTTTTCGCTGTCTTTTCCTTGCTTCAATTCTGCATTAATTTCCTTAATAGATTCACGGAGGGTCGCATTGGGGATATCGTTAATAAGTAATTGCATCACTTCATTGAATGGAAGTTTCTGCTTCATTAAATCCGTACTCACACGCACAAAAGTGATAACGTCAACTACAGGAGCGGCATGTTGTTTTGTGCCAAATAATTTTTTTCTCACATAGACAACGCGAAACCCCATCTTCTCCAATGCAACGCGAACTTCATCAGAAGTGAAGGCTTTCTGTTCCCCGTCAATCGGCTTGTCAGTTCCTTTTTGTACACGATAGATGAACGAAAGCCGTTCGTGAATTCCCGTCACTTTAAATTTCTTGTCGCGAGAGAGTTCTGCTGCTTTCGATTTAGCAATGCTTTTAGTGTCAGCAGTAATTGCCCCGGAAACTACCTTCCCCGAGAGTGTCACACCATCGATACGATATTCAGGCATACGATTTTATGTTTTAATGGTGAATAAATAATTTGAATAGAATTATCTCCGTTCTTATACTACGATAATACACTTTTTCGCTCTCTGTGTCAAGAACCCACATTTCAACAATTCTCCCGCTACTCATGGAAATTGAATATCATAGTTGTCCAATCGACTGCCGAATCTCGCATATCGGCCTTCGAAGTCTAAGATCATCTCTATCCTCTTTGTAGCATATCCCGTACCATTTCTGTAATACGGCGGAAGTCAATCTTGCCATTTCCCATTTTGGGGAGATCTTCAATCACTACGAAGTGCTTCGGCAAAGCAATATTAGGCAATTCTTCGGACATTTTTTTTAGAATCATCTTTTCATCAATTTTTCGTGTAATGGCTGCGACTATCTTTGCTCCCCGCACAGAATCCGGCACTTCCACAACACAGCATGAAATTTCTTCCGGCAGAAAATGCTCCAGCACATTTTCTACCCGGATCAGTGACACCATCTCGCCGCCGATTTTCATAAACCGTTTTAACCGACCCACATGCCAGAGATATCCCTCTGCGTCGTGATATCCCATATCGCCGGTATCATACCACCCGTGACGGATACTGAGTGTCGTTGCTTCAAAGTCATCGAAATATCCCTTCATGACATTTTCACCCTTCACGAGTATCTTTCCAATTTCACCGACACCGCATTCCTCGCCAGTTTCGTAGTTCTCAACGCGCACACTTACATTGTGTAGTGGTTGCCCCACACTTCCAGCTCGGTGGGCCGCTGGAGAATTAACGCTTATCACAGGACTCGTCTCTGTACAGCCGTATCCTTCCAGCAAAGTAACATTGTGTTTATGAAGAAATTCCTCACGAAGTGAGTCCGGTGTTTTATCTGCACCGGTCAACATAATGCGGCATGTGGCAAAATCTCCCGGCGCAGATTTTCTCAAATATCCCCACATGAATATCGGTGTGCCCACAACAAATGTAATTTTTTCTTCGCGAATGATATCGCAAATATTTTTGAAATCCAACGGATTAGCGTATGTCACAATCGTCATCCCATAATATAGCGGAAGCCATAAATTTGCCGTCAATCCGAAGACATGGAAGAATGGAAGATTGGCGAGAAAAATATCTACATCGCTAAGATCAAACACCTCGGAAATGCCGACAAGATTAGCAGAAATATTTCGATGGGTTAAGAGAACTGCTTTAGGATCTTTTTCACTTCCGCTGGTAAAAAGAACGACTGCATTATCATCTTCCTCGCCTCCATGTATTTTTTTCAGAAGCCGTTCCACCGGAAGTTTTGCCCGGAGCGCCGCTTTGATTTTATCGAGAATAGATACGTTTGTCAAAACGTCCTCAATAAAGATCATTCCAGGAACTCGTGCACAATTAATTTTCTCAAGGAGCGCTTTCGATGTGATGATAGTTCTCAATGCACATTTCTTCTGAGTATATTCGCAGTTTTGTGCCGCACCGGTGGAATAGTTTATCATCACCGGCGTTCGGCCGCTCATGAGCACTCCAAGAATAGAAAGTGCACATCCGGAAGAAGTCGGTATCATAATACCGATAAAACCCTCTTCGAATTTCCTAAACTTATCCGCCAAGATGAGCGAAGCAATAAGCGCTTTTCCGTAACTGATATTCTGACCTGTTGTACGGTCGATAATTGCCGTTTTATTCTCGAATTTTTTGGCGATGCGCACGAAGTGGTGATGAAGAAGCATATTTCTTCCTTTTAAATGATACTCGAAATATAAAATATATTCCGTGCTATCAACTGAACGGCGATGTACTTTAATTCAAGATAGAAGAGTTTACGAACAACGGCAAGAAGAATTTTCTTCATCAAGAATCCCGGCAAAAGAATAATGAAAACTCAGGATAGAGTACTATTGCCAATCCCAAAATACTGTCATGAAATAGAGGATCGTGAGAATTGCCCCGATGGCAGAAACGCCAAATGTCATCGCCGGTGAAAATGCATACCACAGCCATCCCGCCATACTGCTGGCAATCAATGTGCAAATGCTTTGCATACCAGTATAGAATCCGATTGCAGTTGCTACATCGCTCTTCGGAACACTATTGGATATCCACGCCTTGGATATTCCCTCAGTACAAGCAACATACATTCCATAGAAGAAGAACAGTACAAATAAAGCAATTATCGATGTTGCAAAAATTATTCCGCTGTAGACAAATGTAAACAACGCTAATCCAAGAATGAATGTTGTCTTCAATCCAATCTTATCTCCCAGCATACCCATCGGATACGACATCAATGCATAGATAAGATTATAAAAAATGTACACACCGATCACTTGAAAGTCGGTTGCTCCTTGATGCCGCATCATTAAGAGAAGCAGAATATCGGAACTATTGATTAACGCAAAGAAAAGAAGTCCTACGACAAGAAATCGGAATTGAGGCGAAGCCGTTTTCCAGTACTTCAAGAATGCAAAGAAACCGGGCATTTTCACCGGTGCAAACTGATGGTGTTTTTCCTGTACACAAAATGTTAACGCAATTGCAAACACGCCTGGAATAAAAGCCAACAGAAACAACGTTTTATACTGCCCCGGATAAAATATCAAAAATGCCAATGCCGCAATCGGGCCGAGCGCGGCACCGAGTGTATCGAAAGCCCGATGAAATCCAAATACTCGTCCTTTATACTCGACTGCGGTTTCCGCCGAGAGCATTGCATCGCGAGCACCGGTGCGAATTCCTTTCCCCAATCGATCGAGTGTACGTACGCCAAATATCCAAAGCGGAAATGACATGACCGCCAACATCGGCTTGGAAATCGCACTGAGAGAGTAACCTAATTGAATAAATCTTTTTCGTTTTCCAATTCTATCTGAAAGATGGCCAAAATACCCTTTACTTAAACCAGCAGATGCTTCCGCAATACCTTCTAAAAGACCTATGAGCACGACAGAGAAACCGATGCTGGTAAGATACATCGGCATGACCGGATAGAGCATCTCACTAGCAATATCAGTACAAAAACTCACTACTGAAAGAATGATAACTGTACGTGTAATAATTTTCATATCATTTTTCCTATCAAAACATTTAAATATACTCACCAACTTTCGATAGAGCAACACTCCAAATTTATTTCCGGATATTTAGATGGAATGAAACAAAAAGTTTCTTATATTTTCTCAAGTGTAGGAATTCTCATTGGTAGATAAAGATGTTTCATAATATATTGAACTAGACTTTTGAATTTTTTACTACAATCTTTTATTCTATGATTCGTTCGTTGCTCGTTTGGGTTACCACCAGTATAGTCATTTTTCTTTGGCTCTTCTTACTTGCCCTGAGCCGTCTCTTTGACCGTGATCCTGTTTTGTATCGAACAGGGTTTCTCTTTAGAAAACTCGGGAAAACTCTGACACAAATCAATCCTGCATGGAAGCTTCACATTTCCGGAGAAACCATTTCAAATCCAAGACAGCCGTATGTTGTTATTTGCAACCATCAATCTATGGCAGATATTCCATTGATCAGCAACTTGCCCTGGGAGATGAAATGGATGGCAAAAGAGGAATTATTTAAGATTCCGGTAGTCGGATGGATGATGCGGCTTTCGGGTGATATTTCCGTCGATCGAAAAAATCCTCGCAGCGGTGCGATGGCACTCATCAAAGCCCAGCGAGTGCTTGAACAAAAATGCTCTGTAATGATTTTCCCTGAGGGCACACGCACACTTGACGGGCGTGTGCGGCAATTCACCGATGGAGCATTTCACCTTGCCATCAAAGCCAAAGTATCGATCCTCCCGCTCGTCATCGAAGGCTCACGCGATTGTATTCCGAAAAATAGCTGGAAATTTGGCAAACCCTCGCACATTTTTTTGAAAGTTCTGCCTCCTATCGATACTTCTTCGATGACCATACAAAATGTTTCTGCCTTGCGCGATACCGTCCGCATGACAATTATGGAACAAATAGCAGAATTGCGTTCAGTACCTGTCGATTCTGTAGACGGAATAAGTTTACTTTCTGCAACATAACTCCCGTCCGCAGTCTGACTGCATATAAACCCTACAGGGTTTTTATCGGGCTTTCACAATTAGTATCATTACATAATATAGAATATACCACCAACCAATTGAGAGACTTTGCCATCGACATCGTACTATTCCAAACAACAGCATTAGCACAGGCGGCGAGAAACACAATGCAAAAAGCTAATGATAAAAACCTAAACCCAGCACCAGCCATGCGCAACATACCCCACGCTCATTCCGTCAGCTTGAATACTATGACAAAGTCAAGCCGATTTGAGAAGTATCGGATTGACAGATCTATAATTTGGAATGTATTCCGTTTCAGTTCTGACAAGCGCACAAACGACTTTG
>Ga0182021_10004439_pt1 | contig 16514 bp, 17 predicted proteins | sample 612E3MmetaG_FD_120493 | JGI IMG/M metagenome (GOLD analysis project Ga0182021, IMG submission 120493) | Permafrost microbial communities from Stordalen Mire, Sweden - 612E3M metaG (Illumina Assembly) | ecosystem: Environmental > Terrestrial > Soil > Wetlands > Permafrost | place: Sweden...
GAACTGGAAAGAGTCAGGTTGGAAACGGTGCGTCAAATTTACTAAATAACAGGAAAGAGTGCAAACGGGAACGCCGTTCACCCGGCCGCCGCGGGGCGGACGAACCGGACGACGGATATCAGGCTCCCGGCGAGACCGAGGAGCATCCCCGTCCCCAGCACCGAGACATAAAACAGCGGCGGCATGCGGAGATAGGGCGCGAACTCTTCGGAGACGAGCTTCGCGGCGTATTCGAACAGGAGAAACATGATCCCCGAGGCCGCGAGTCCGCCGAAGAACCCCTGCAGGACCCCCTCGATGATGAACGGGCGCCGGATGAAGCCCCGCGTCGCACCGACGAGCTCCATCGTGCGGATCAACCTGCGCTTGGCCGTGATCGCCAGCCGGATCGTGTTGGCGACGAGGAATATCGCCGTCAGGCTGACCGCGATCCCGAGCCCCAGCATCACCTTGTTCACGCTCGCAGAACGCTGGTCGATCAACTCAAGAAGGACCCGGCGGTAGACAACGGTGTCGACTCCCTGTATGGCGGTGATCCGTTCATAGATCGCATGCGTCTTCGCCGACGTCCGGTAGGGTTCCTTCAGCATGATCTTGAAGGAGGGAGGGAGGGGGTTGAAATCGAGAACCTTGGTGATGTCGTCTCCGGTCTCCTGCTTGAATACCTTCATCGCTTCGTCCTTGGAGATGAAGACGACTTTTTCAATCCCTTCCAGATCCGTGATCCGCGACTGGAGGCCGGTGACTTCGTCTTCCGTGACCGGTTCCGTCAGGAACGCCTCCATGTCGAGACGGCTGCGCAACGTGTCGATGAGCCTCGAGGCGTTGATGGTGACGGCGGCGAATATGCCGACAAGGATGAGGGAGATGGTGATGGTGGCAACGGACAGCAGGCTGGAGACCATTGCCCTGCGGAATCCGGAGACACTCTCCCGGAGCGTGTATGAAAAGCTCATGGCGAAAGGGTCAGAAGTTCGATTCGTCGCGCCAGCGGACGATTCTCCAGGGGGAGCTGGCGCTGGAGCGCTGGAGCGTCAGGTTCGCGTAGCCGGAGATCTGCTCGATGTCGCTGGCGTTGAATACGACGGTCAGGTTGAAGCCCCGGACGACGTTGACGGTTGTCGATTCGGCCGATGTGGAGATGACGTTGTTCCAGATCAGGTCCAGTTTCTGCGCGTTCTGGAACAGCCCGTACGTGCTCCTCATCTCCTCGTCCCTTCCCCACGTCTGGTCGACCCCGAGGTCATAGTCACGATACACAAAAATGAACTGTGCGTCAACAAGGGGGCCGTACACCGTTGTATCGCGGAACGTGTACGCCGCCTGGAAGCACTGGAAGATCCCGTCGACCGTGTGCGGATCGCATGCGGCGGCGGCGGCGCCGTCGTCGCGCCCGGGGGCGAACGGATTGACGCAGTCGGCGCAGCAGAAGCACCCCAGGATGAGAAGCATCCGGAGAAGGAGGCTCTCCGGTCCCCCCCTCAGTTGCTGAATTTTCCCTTGAACAGGCTCCATGTGATGTCGTTGGCGGTCTTGAAATCTGTCCACCGGTATATCGTCCAGATGTTGCTGCTGCTCCTCTGGAGCGCGAACTGGAGGTTGCCGCTCGCGCGCGACGGGAACCCGGCGGCAGTGTTTTCAAACGTGAGCGTATAGTCATACTCCAGGTACGCAGAGTCGGCCGCGAGCGAGCGGGTCTTCTCTGTGAGGTCCAGTTTCGAAATGGAGGTGGAGGTTGTGCGCGTGGTAAGGTTCTGGAAATAGGCCTGCTCCTCGGCTGTCGACCAGTTGCGGAACAGGGAGGCATACAGCGCGGTACCTTCCGAAGACGGGACGAAGAGGAACGTGTGGACGCCTGCGAGCGGGTCGGCGAGGCATTGAATGTAGTTCGGGACGCTCTTCTGCTCGATGGCGCTCTGGAGGTTGCTGATGACGATAAAGGGATCGGTCGCGGGAAGGAACGTCTGGCTGGACTGCGTCGGCGCCTCGGGAGATCTCGGCTCGAAGAGCCCGCAGCCGCCTCCGAACAGTGCGAGCCCTGCGATGAGGAGGAGTGACGCGTTCCGCCCGGAGGCGTTCACAATGAAATCCTCCCTTCCAGCGCTCTGCTCAGCGTTGCTTCGTCGGCAAACTCAAGGTCGCCCCCCACCGGCAGCCCGCGCGCGATGCGGGAGACCCGGACTCCGAGGGGCTTCAGCAGCCTCGTCAGGTAGATCGTCGTCGCCTCACCCTCGACGTTCGGATTCATCGCCAGGATCACCTCCGCCACATCGGTGTTCACCCTCATCAGCAGTTCCTTCACCTTGAGCTCTTCAGGTCCGATCCCGTCGAGCGGCGAGAGTGACCCGCCGAGAACGTGGTACATTCCCCTGAATTCGTCGGTCCGCTCAAGAGCGATGACGTCATTGGGCTCTTCCACCACGCAGATGATCGTCCTGTCCCGTTTGGGGCTTGCGCAAATGGCGCAGGGATCCTGTTCGGTGATGTTGCAGCAGACCGAGCAGTAGCGGATCCGGTCCTTGACGTTCACGAGCGCTTTGGCCATCCGGACAACCTCTTCCCGCGGCCGCTTCAGGATGAAGAGGGCAATCCTCTGCGCGGATTTGCGTCCGATCCCGGGGAGGCGGGAGAATTCCTCAATGAGCTGCTGCAATGCTTCGGAAGTGTACAGCATGACGATGTCGTTGAGTTTGGCGGAAGGAGTGGAGGGGCGCGACAGACGACCGCGGCCGGATGTCAGAACCCCGGGAGTTTCAGTCCGGGAATGTTCGGGAGCATGCCGTTTGTGGCCTTGGACATCTCCTCCTGGGCCAGTTTGCCCGCATCCTCGAGGGCTTTGTTCGCGGCGGCGAGGATCAGGTCCTCCAGCATCTCGATGTCCGCCGGATTGACGACCTCCTTGTCGATGGTGATCGCCGTGAGGAGCTGTTTCCCGTTGGCGGTCACCTTGACCATTCCCCCGCCGGCTTCCCCGACGACCGTTTTCGATTCCAGTTCCTGCTGGATGCGGGACATCGCATCCTGCATTTTCTGGATCTGTTTCATCATTCCCTGCATGTTCGGAAGACCGGGCATCGTGAGTCCCTTCTGATGCTGTATTGAGTGAACTTCTCTTCTCTATATATCGGTTTTGAAAGGGAAAGTCAAACAGGGGGGACGCCGGGAATCCTGCGTGGGGGGGGGAGAGGGACGCGTGGTGGTCCCGCTCCATCCCCGTGTCGCATATGCATCCGAGGAGCGGGACCGCCCGTTAAACGCGGTCAGTCTGTCACAATGACCAGGTAGTTTTCCTGCCAGAACTTTCCGGGACTCATGATCGTCAGCTCGGAGCCCTTTTCCGGTTTTTGCGTTGCGGCGAACAGGTCCGCATTACGACGGGGGAGGATCTCCTGGATCCGCCCGTTGACCTGGATTGTCTGATCTTTTGTCTTGTCAATCGGCGTGAAATTCGATTGATCAGCACTGGTGTTCATGATGGTGGTCGAGCCGAGGAGTCCCCAGAGGAACCCGCCCTCATCACTGATGATCCCTTTCTTCCGGAGCTCGTCCCGGGTCCCAATCACGTAGAAAGCAGTGTTCAGCGTCCTCTGCTGGTCGCCGATCGTGCCTTCCTTCTCTTCGAGCAGCTTCGTCTTCTCCGCCATTGTTGCCTGCAGCCCCTGAACCTTTGCCTGCAGCTGTGTGATGGATTGTTCCCGCTCCAGTATTGAGGCCTTCAGGTTCTCGACCAGCGTGTTCAACCCGGCAATCTCTCCCTTGAACTGCTTCATGCGCCCCTGGATGGCGGCGACTCTTTTCCGGTTTTCCTGCAGCGACGATCCGATTTCGTTGATGTTCTGAATCAGCCGGTCGCGCGATTGTGCATTGGTGTACTGGGGAGCGCCCTCGAGTCCGGCACCGTTTTTCTTGAGCACGCCTTCCTTGATCCGTGCTTTCTCCAGGTCGGTGTAGACCTCATTGACTGACTTCATGACCGATTCAAAATATGCATCCCGGTCAATGATGTCCTGCTGCAGCGATGTACGGGCGTTTTGAGCGTCCGTAAGCTGTTTCTGCATCTCTTCCTTGTTATTGTTGCAACCGATCACGAAAATGGCGCATAACGCAACTACCGCCAGTTGTGTCCTCATACTGTCACCTCGTCTTGTGGGTTGATGCCCGGCCCTTCCGCCGTCCGACTCCATCCGGTCTCCGGACCATGCCAGGATCAGGGGAAGTGTACCTATCTCCCCGGAGAGGATCAATCGGGGACTTGATGTATTCGGAGACGCGTTTTTTCCCCTAGAGACAATGCTGTAGATCCGGCCGGGGAGCCGGGAGGTCCGCCACAGGGGGTAGATCGGACATTCATGAGCCTGATTTGACGAGTCCCAGGTTGATGGCGTGCCGGACCAGACCGGCGGTATCGTGGATGTTCAGTTTCTGCATCAGGTTGGCGCGGTGGGTGTTGACTGTCCGGAAGCTGAGGAAGAGTGCCTCCGCGATCTGCCGGTTTGTGTAACCCTGTGCGATGTACTGCAGGACCTCCCGCTCCCGCTTCGTCAGCTGCTGCCCGTCTGCGGGGTCCCGCTTCTCCTCCGGATGATTGAGTGTGTTCCCTTCGTTTGCCCTCTTCATGAAACCGTCCACGATGAGCTTCGAAATCCCCGGGCTGAAGAATCTCTCGCCGGCCATCGCGGACCTGACCGCCTCGAATATCTCCTTCCTGCTCGCGTTCTTCAGCAGGTAGCCGCTCGCCCCGGCACGCAGGACGTGGAACGCATATTCCTCGTCCTCGTGAACGGTCAGGATGATGACTTTCGTCTCCGGACGGTTCTGTTTGATGATCTTTGTCGCACCTATCCCGTCCAGTTTCGGCATCGAAATATCCATGAAGACAATGTCCGGCTTATTTTTTTCGACGAGCCGCACGGCTTCTTCCCCGTCGGCGGCTTCCCCGGTGACCGAGAATTCCGGGGAAGTCCTCAGGAGCATCCGCAGGCCGCTCCGGACGACGTCATGGTCATCGGCGATGAGTATCCGGATTTTCTTCATGTGCGGCCTCTGCTCTCAGTGGTAGTGTGACGGTGACGGTTGTTCCCTTGCCGGACCCTGACTCGATGCGGAATGTGCCGCCGAGCAGCTCCGACCGCTCACGCATCGACATGAGTCCTATGCCGTGACCCTCTCCTCTGGCGCGGGCTGCATCCGTTTCATCGAACCCTGTCCCGTCGTCGGAAACCGTGAGCTGGATCGACGTATCATGGCGTTCGAGGTGGAGCATCGCCGTCCCGGCATGTGAGTGTTTGGCGGTGTTGGAGAGCGCCTCCTGGGCGATCCTGTACAGCGCGATCTCGATGTTCCCGTCGACTGGGCCGGAGGGGGCATGTGCCTCGCGAAACGTCGTCCTCACCGCGTGGAGCTTTTCGAATTCCTTGCACAGCATCCTGAGCGCGGTCACGAGCCCGAAGTCGTCAAGCACGCTCGGACGGAGATTCGAGGAAATCCGTTGTACCTCGGTGATTGCCCGGTCCAGTTCCTGGTTGATATCGCGCAGGCCCCGGACCATCCGTTTGCCGGCGGGTTCCGCCCCCCCCGCGAGGACCTCGACCCTGAATTTCATCCCGCTCAGCCTCTGGCATATGTCGTCGTGCAGCTCGCGCGATATCCGTTCCCGCTCTTCCTCCTGCGCGCGCTGGACCGATATCGCATATGCCCGCAGCCCTGCCGATCGCTGCCGCTCCGCATGCTCCAGCTGCACGGTCATGAGGTTGAACGCTTCCCCGAGGGACCGGAGCTCATCGTTGGAACTGATCTCAACTCTCCGGAGGGTTCCTCCCTCGGCGACCCGGTGCATCACCGAGGCGAGCTCTCGAATCGGGGCCGTAATGCTCTTCGTCGTGAGCGCACCCCCCAGCAGTCCCACCGCGACACAGGCGAGGACCGCGATCAGTATCCACATGTTCGCCGCCGCTTCCGTCTGCAGGACATCCTCTTTCGCCTGGGACAGATTCCTTTCCGTCCGCGATTCGAGCCGGTCGTTCAGGATCCTTCCGAGTTCCGTGTATGCGAGCACGAACGCGCTCAGTTTCTGGGTCCGCTGCTTGTGCTCGTCGGCGATCACCTGGGCGAGTCCTGTCGAGCGCCCGGAGAGAAGGGCGAGCCTTGCCGTCCATCCCTTTTCCTCCGAGGAGATGAGGACATTGCGGTAGATATCAAAGAAGCGCCGGAATTCGCTTCCGGCATGCTGGAGGCGCGATTCGAATTCGGATTCTCCCGTGATGAGGAAATTCCCGAGCGATTTCGTCATCGCGTTGGCGTTGACCTCCATCTCGAGTGCGGCCTGCTCCCTCCTGTAGGCGAGGGGATCGTCCGCATTGATGGAGGGGACGATCCTGTCTTTGAGAAGACCTTCGATCTCGTCCACTTCTTTCAGCAATGCGGACATGTTCCGGCTCTGAATATTCCGCAGCTCGATCTGCTCGGCCGCCAGAGCGCAGAACTCCGCGTAACCCTTCCGGAGCTTCACGCCCGGATCGGCGCCGCCGGCAGCCCCGTATTTCCGATCAGACTCCTCGAACTCATCCCGGGCGGTCTGGAACGATCCCAGGAATCTGGCGTCCCCCGTGGAGAGGAATCCGAGTGTCGCGAGTGCGGTTTCTTCGAGGCTGGTTTCCATCGCGTGAACGGCGGTGTTCACGGGTTCCCGGACGTCCGTGATCTCCCTGATCTTGCCCCCCACGACGCGCGACTGAACGTAGGATACAACTCCGATCGCGATGCAGAGCATCACCATCGCTCCTACCCCCACGCCCAATTTTGTTCCGATTGTCGACATATGGCCACTCCCCGATGAGCTTTCACAGTTGTCCATCGCCGGTTCCGGTGCGCGCTGTACAACAATATAAAGTAGTTTTTGAAGAAACCTCTTGGACGGGCAAAGGCGCGCGCGCCAGGTCTCCCTGATCGGAGCGTTTCCTTGACTTTCTGCGGTAAATCAATTAAATTTTCAATTCAGGATCATAACGTCTCCTCGATAGGAGACGCGAAATCATCACGCGAGAGTCCATTCCTTGGGAAAAGGTCCACAGCAGGCGACGGGGGAAGACCGGAAGGTGCAGGAAAAGCTGCGGACGGGGGGCGAAATCCCCTGCCATATCGCCATCATCATGGATGGCAACGGCCGCTGGGCCAAGAAACGCGGGCTGCCCCGGATCGCCGGTCACACCGAGGGTGTTGAGTCGGTGCGCGACACTGTGGAGGCATGCGGCCAGCTCGGCGTGCAGTACCTGACGCTCTACGCCTTCTCGACGGAAAACTGGAAACGGCCACAGGAGGAAGTGTCGCTCCTCATGCGGCTCCTCCTGAAAGCCCTGAAGGACGAGACCGACAGGCTCAACACGAACAATGTGCGTATTCAGGCGATCGGCGACATCGCCGCCCTCCCTCAGGAAGTCCAGAACGAACTCCTGGAAGATATTCAGAAGACGAAGGACAACACGGGGCTCACACTGGTCCTCGCGCTCAGTTACAGCGGGCGCTGGGATCTCACCCGCGCGGTGAGGAAAATTGTGGTCGAGGCCGCGGAGCAGAGGATCACCGGGGAGCAGGTGACGGAGGAGCTTCTGGGCTCGTTCCTTTCCACGGCGGGGATCCCCGATCCTGACCTGCTCATTCGGACCAGCGGAGAGTTCCGGATCAGTAATTTTCTCCTCTGGCAGCTGGCGTACACTGAAATTTACATCACCCCGAAATTCTGGCCGGGCTTCCGGCGCGATGAACTCTATGCGGCGGTACGAGATTACCAGAAACGGGAAAGGCGGTTCGGGATGGTCAGCGAGCAGGTCCGTCCGGCTCCGCCAGAAGAGGCGCGGTTCAGCAGGCTCATCAAGAGCGTCACAGGACTCTGACATGAAGACGGCAGCAGTGGTGCTGGTGGTCGCAGGATGCGTCCTGTGTTCATCTCTCAGCGCTCAACAGAAGACCCCTCCCCAGGAAGTTTTCAAGATCCTCGGTGTCTCCGTCGAAGGCAACACGCTCGCCGACCCGGCCGCGATCATCGCCAACTCCGGTCTCAAGGTTGGAGACGAAGTGACCTTTCCCGGCGATCAGATCGGGCAGGCGATCCGGCGGCTCTGGGGGCTGAAACTGTTCGAAGATGTCCAGGTCTCCATCGACAGGCGCGTGGGGAACGGGATCTATCTCCTCCTCGCGGTCAGGGAACTTCCGCGATTTGATCATACGGAGTTCGTCGGGCGCAAGGAAGTGAGCGAGGACGATATCACCAAGAAGATCGGACTTGTCAAGGGACAGGTCTTCCAGCCGCAGGAGACCATCCGGATCCAGAAGGAGGTCAAAAAGCTCTATGAGAAGGAGGGCTATCTTCTCGCGGTGATCAAGGTCGAGGCGGTCGGGATCGACACCATGAAGAACCGCGTCATGCTCAGGATCACGGTTGATGAGGGGAACGAAGTCCAGGTTGACCACATCCGCTTCCAGGGGAACAGTGCCTTCACCGACGGAGATCTCCGCGGGGCGATGGACGAGACCTCGGAGAAACACTGGTGGAAGTTCTGGTCGTCGGCGAAGTTCGACCGGAAGAAATACGGCGAGGACAAGAAGAAGATTCTGGAATTCTACCAGAAGAACGGGTACCGCGACGCGCAGGTCCTCGGGGATTCGATATGGTACTCTGCGTCGAAGGAGGATATGGACATCCTCATCCTGGTGAAGGAAGGGGCCCAGTACAGGATCCGCCACATCACATGGCAGGGGAACACCGTCTACTCCGCGGACGAGCTCAACCAGCGGCTCGGGATGATCTCCGGAGAGATCTACAACCAGGAGAAGTTCGACCACAACCTTCGCGGCAACGAATCGCAGAACGACGTGGCATCGCTCTACCTGGACAACGGGTACCTCAGGGTGAACATGGAACCGACCGAGACGCGGGTGGGCGAGGACTCCGTCGATATCGCGATCAACGTGTACGAGATGAACCAGTTCAAAATCGGACACGTGAGCATACGCGGAAACACAAAGACGCAGGAGAAGGTGATCCGCCGCGAGCTCTACACCCGGCCGGGGGACTATTTCAGCCGCGCGGCGATAATGAGGAGCATCCGCCAGCTCTCAGTGTTGAACTACTTTAATCCGGAAAAGATCAAGCCCGACTACAACCTGGTGGACGACAAGACCGTCGACCTGACGTACGAAGTGGAGGAGAAATCGAGCGACAACATCAACGCCTCGGTCGGCTACAGCGGGGCGTTCGGCGTGACGGGGGCGCTCGGGTTCACGATCAACAACTTCGCCATCAGCGAACCGCTTACCGGCGGTGCGGGGCAGATCCTGAACTTTGAATGGCAGTTCGGTGAGGGCTCGCGTTTCAGGACATTCAGCCTCGGATTCACGGAGCCATGGTTGATGGGAGAGCCGACTCTCTTCGGGGTGACGTTGTTCGACACCCGCCAGATCTACGGGTTCGACCTGCAGCAGACCGGCGCGTCGATTCGGATCGGCCGCCGCTTCAAATGGCCGGACGACTTCTTCCGGGGCGACTGGATCCTGAACGGCCAGTTCAACAACGTCCGCGCGGGCGAGGGGATCTACAGGGAAGGGGTATCGCAACAGGTGAGCGTGACGCAGATAATCACCCGGAACAGCATCGACAATCCGATCTTCCCGACGTTCGGATCCAACGTGTCGCTGTCGATTCAAATGTCCGGAGGGCCGGCCCTCCCGGGGAATATCAACTTCACCAAGTGGATATTCTCGTCGGAATGGTATCTCCCGATGTTCAACAGCACCCGCGTGGCGTTGTACTGGAGTTCGCTGTACGGCTATCTTGCGCCCATGGGCTCGTCACTCATCAACCCGATCGACGAGTTCATCATGGGGGGGACGGGACTCGGGTATGTCGCCACGACGCCGTTGCGGGGATACGACGACCAGTCCATTGGCGTCCGGAACGCTTCGGGGACGGTGGCGTACGGGAATGTGATGACGAAGCAGACGCTCGAGCTGAGGCTTGCGGCGGCGCTCAACCCCATCCCGATCTATTTCCTCCTGTTCGCGGAGGGGGGAAATGTCTTCCCGACCCTTGCGGAGGCGAATTTCTTCGACCTGAAGCGCTCGGTCGGCTTCGGCGCCCGCGTCCAGATTCAACCGATCGGGTTGCTCGGGTTCGATTACGGCTACGGGTTCGACAGCGTTGTTCCCGGCTCGCTCGCTGCCTCCGGGTGGCATTTCCATTTCCAGTTCGGCCGTGGCTTCTGATGCACCGGCAAGTGTCGTTGTGTACAATAACTATCCCAATCCCATTTCTCATATTGAGGTTCTCGTGAAAACTCGTTCTCTCTCTCTCATAGGTGCAGGCCTGTTGCTGTGTGCCTGTGGCGCGGGCGCGCAACAGCGCATCGCATTCGTGAATTCGACAAAGATCTTCCAGGAACTCCCCGCAGCGCAGGAAGCGCAGAGGAGGATCGACGGGATCGGCAAGCCGATGCAGGATTCCCTCGAGACGATGAAGAAGGACCTCCAGGATAAATACGCCGAGTACCAGAAAAAGGAAGCGCTTTACAACGATGCCACGAAGAAGAGCGAGCAGCAGAAGCTGCTGGAACAGGAGCGGGCGGTCCAGGAATACCAGCTTACCCGGTTCGGCCAGGAGGGCTTGCTGGCCAGGCATTCCGAGTCGATCATAGGCCCGATCCGCGAGCGGATCAAGGCGGCGATCGGCGCAGTTGCCAGGGAATTGAAGTACAACTTCGTGTTTGACAAGACCGAGCAGATCCAGATCCTCCTGTATGGCGATCCGAAGGACGATATCACGTTCAAGGTCATCGACAGGCTGAGACGCGGCTAGCACACACCCGGAGGGGAAGGAATGAGACGATTAGCGGTGGCCATGCTTCTCGCGCTGGCGTGTGCGGGGACCGCGGCGCAGATGAAGATCGGGCATATCAACTCCGAGACGATCATGCAGACGCTCCCGGAGGCGATCGATGCCCAGAAGTCGATTGATGCGCTGGTGGCCGGGTGGGAAGCGGACATGCAGAAGATGCAGGCGGAGTGGAAGAAGAAGTTCGACGACTACGACAGGCGGAAGCTGATCCTCACGGATCAGGTCCGGGTGGACCAGGAGCGCGAACTACGCGAGCTCGATCAGAGCGTTACCGATTTCCGCACCAAGAAGTTCGGGCAGAACGGCGAGCTGTTTCAGAAGCAGAACGAGATCATGAAGCCGATCCAGAACAAGATGTTCCACGTCCTCGAAGAAATCGCCAAGGACGACGGATACGATTACATCTTCGACCGGAGCGGCGAGATCCTCGTCCTGTACGCCAACGACAAGTACGACCTGACCCAGCGTGTCCTGCAGCGCATGCAGACGTTCGGGAAATAACCCGTCACCCCGCCCATGATGACCGTCCGTGACATCGCGGCCGTGCTCGGCGCCGCCGTTGAAGGGGATGCAGCGACGGGGATCGGGCGGGTAGCCAAGATTGATGAGGCGGGTCCCGGCGACATCAGCTTCCTGGCCAACCCGAAATACCAGAAGTACCTCGACACGACGCTGGCATCTGCCGTGATCATCGGCAGAACCGTGGAGGCTCCCGGACGGACCGGCCCGCCGCGGCCGGTGTTCCTTCGCGTGGACGATCCATATGCTTCGTTTCTGAAGGTCCTCCTCCTGTTTCACCCTCCAGAAGATCCCCTCCCCCCCGGGATCCACCCTACGGCCGTGGTCGATCCGGGTGTGAAGCTCGGCACGGATGTCCGTATCGGGTCCCATGTCGTGGTGGGGGAGAGGAGCCGCATCGGGGACGGAACGATGATCATGCCGGGTACCGTCATCGGCAGGGACGTCACCGTCGGTGCGCGGACGCTCCTGTACGCCAACGTGACTGTCCGCGAAGGGTGCAGGATCGGGGACCGGGTGATCATCCATTCGGGGACGGTGATCGGCAGCGATGGTTTCGGTTTCGCGCCGAAGCCCGACGGATCGTACGAGAAGATTCCCCAGCTTGGCATCGTGGCGGTGGGAGATGACGTCGAGATAGGGGCAAACTGCGCCGTGGATCGGGCGACGATGGGCGAGACACGCATCGAGAAGGGTGCAAAGCTTGACAATCTGATCCAGGTGGCCCATAACGTGATCATCGGCGAACACACGGTGATTGCGGCACAGTCGGGAATCTCGGGAAGCACGAAAATCGGCAAGCGTAACATGATCGGCGGCCAGGTTGGATTCGCGGGCCATCTGGTCATTGGGGATGATTCGAAATGGGGAGCACAGTCCGGCGTTCACCGTTCGGTCCCCGCCTCCGGGGGGACGTACATGGGGACCCCTGCCGCCTCCTTCCGGCTGGCGTCGCGCATCATGGGCGCAATGCCACAGCTCCCGGAGGCACTGGCGACGATCCGCGAATTGAAATCCGAAGTTGAGGTTTTGCGAAGAGAGATTGAGAAGTTGAAGTCCAGGTCGTGAACGCAATCCAAAGGGACCCAGACCCCCGGAGCCTCCATGCTCGTCCAACAGCACACGATTAAGCACCCGGTGTCGATCAGCGGCATCGGCCTCCACACCGGAAGCATCTCGACGATGACATTCAAACCGGCTCCGGAAAACTACGGCATCCGGTTCCGGCGCATAGACCTCGGAGGTTCCCCCGAGGTGCCGGCGGACGTGGACCACGTCGTCGACATTTCGAGGGGCACGACGATCGAAGTGGGCGAGGCCCGGATCCACACCGTTGAACATGTCATGGCGGCTCTGGTGGGACTCCAGGTCGACAATGTACTGATCGAACTGGACGCCAATGAACCCCCTGTCGGTGACGGGAGCGCAAAGCCCTATGTGGACGTCCTTCTGAAGGCGGGCTTCGAGAAGCAGAACGCCCCGAAAGACTACCTGATCATCGACCAGACGGTCCACTACCACAACGAAGAGAAGAAGGTCGACATCGTCGCGCTGCCGACGGACGACTACCGCATCACGGTGATGGTCGACTATAATAACCCGGCGCTGGGAAGCCAGCATACAGGTCTCTTTAACCTGGAAAAGGAGTTTGTTGAGGAATTTGCCCCCTGCCGGACGTTCTGCTTTCTCCACGAGATCGAGGTCCTTCACTCGCAGGGACTCATCCGCGGAGGGAACCTCGACAATGCGATCGTGATCGTCGACAGGGATCTCGGCGACGCGGAGATCAAACGCATTTCCACGAAGCTGGGGATCAAGGATGCCGTCATCCTCGGGAGCAGCGGCGTACTCAATAACAGGCCGCTTCATTTCCCGAACGAGCCGGCGCGCCACAAACTCCTCGACGTCATGGGCGACCTCGCACTCATCGGCGTTCCCCTGAAGGCCCAGATACTCGCCGCCCGTCCCGGCCATGCCAGCAACATCGAGTTTGCCCGGATGGTGCGTAAGCTCTACCAGCAAAAGAAGCTCATCAGGCGATATCAGCACGAGCGGAAAGAAGGGGTGGTCTTCGACATCAACGCGATAAAGAAGATCTTGCCGCACCGCTATCCCTTTCTCCTCATCGACAAGATCATCGAGTTCCAGATGGACGAGAAGATTGTCGGTGTGAAAAACGTGACGGCGAACGAGCCGTTTTTCGAAGGGCACTTCCCCGGCCGCCCCGTGATGCCCGGCGTCCTGATCCTCGAGGGGATGGGTCAGACCGGGGGAATTCTGCTTCTGAACGGCATCGAGAACCCCGGCGACAAGCTTGTGTTCTTCATGGCGATCAACAACGCCAAATTCCGCAAACCGGTCCTTCCGGGGGACCAGCTGGTCTTTGAACTTACAATGGTGAGCCGGAAAAGCAGAATCTGCCAGATGAAGGGTCTCGCCTTCGTGGACGGGACGCTGGTCGCGGAAGCCGAGCTCCTCGCGTCGATCGTTCCACGTGCTGAAGGACCACAGGAGGCGGCGGGCGGGAACGGCGGACAGCCGAATCCTCTCTCCCGGTCCACCCCCACAATGAACTGAACCCCGCATGAGCATTGCCATTGATCCACGTGCCGCGGTGAGCCCGAAGGCCCGCCTCGGCACGAATGTTTCGATCGGCCCCTTCACGATCGTCGAAGACGGGGCGGTGATCGGCGACGGCACCACCGTCGCCGGGAATGCTCTGATCGCCCTCGGTGCGCGGATCGGGAGGGACTGCCGCATTCATCACGGTGCCGTGATCGGTCACGCACCTCAGGATCTCAAGTACGATAACGAACCGTCGACCTGCGAAATCGGCGACAGGACCACCGTCCGGGAGTACGCGGTGTTCCACCGGGGGACGGGTGAGGGAGGGCGTACAGTAATCGGAAACGATTGCTTTTTCATGGCCTACACACACATCGCCCACGATTGCATTCTCGGCGACCATGTCATCATGGCGAATGCGTCGATGCTCGCCGGTCATATCCGTGTGGAAGACTGGGTGACGATCGGGGGGATCACGCCGGTCCACCAGTTCGTCAACATCGGCCAGCATGCGATGATTGGCGGTGGTCTGCGTGTCCCCAAGGACGTCCCTCCCTATGTCCTGGCAGGAGGCGAGCCTCTTGTGTTCGAAGGGCTCAATTCAATCGGGCTGAGGCGGCGCGGGTTCATGCCGGAGGTCATCGACGCGCTCGATCGCGCCTATGTCCTGATTTACAGATCCGGGCTCAACGTCTCGCAGGGCCTGGCGCGGATCAGGGAGGACGCGTCGCTTGCCGGCGTCAGGGAGGTGCAGAATGTGATCGAATTCATTGTGAAGAGCAAACGAGGAATCATTTCCGCCCCGCGCATCAGGCACTGAGCGATGTCCCTTCCACTCTGGAACTTTATCGATTCAGGCGAGCAGACCGGCGCCTTCAACATGGCCCTCGATGAATCGCTCGCCCGCGCCCTCGCAGACTCAGGAGGGACTCCCTCGCTCCGCCTCTTCCGGTGGAGACCGTGGGCGATCTCCCTCGGGTACAACCAGGGGGCGGAGGAACTCGACGCGCCGCGATGCGCTCGGGACGGCGTCGATATCGTCCGGAGGCCGACCGGGGGGCGCGCGATACTCCATGCCGAAGAGCTCACCTACAGCGTGGTGATGCCGGCGGAAAGAAAGAGCATCCTCCAGGTCTACAACGAGATCAGCGCAGCCCTGGTGCGGGGCCTCGCCCTCTATGGTGTCGATGTGTCGCTGCAAAAATCCCAGCCTGATTTTGCAAAGGAATACCGCTCGTCCTCCTCCATCCCCTGTTTTGCGAGCTCTGCCCGCTATGAAATTGAATGGCGTGGACGGAAGCTCGTCGGGAGCGCGCAGCGCCGGTTCAGCGGACCGGGGGGCGACGTGGTGCTGCAGCACGGGTCGATCCTCTGCGGTGACGCTCACCTCCGGCTGGCCGACTACCTCGCCGCTCCCGTCGCGGAGGCGCGCGGGCGAATCCGGACCTCATTGCGGGAGAGGACGGCCGATCTGCGTATGATCACCGGTGGGCCCGTCGGCATGGGCCCTCTCGGCGAGTGCATCCGCCGGGGATTCGAAGAGGCGTGGGACCTGGCGTTCACGTCGCCTGCGGGCATCCACACACAAACGGCATGAGGGACACATGAGCACGGCACAGAAGACATCCGCACGCGTCGTGACGACAAAAACCGTGATGACGATGAAACGTGCCGGGGAGAAGATCGCGATGCTCACGGCCTACGATTTTCTTACGGCCAGGTACCTCGATCAGGTGGGGATCGACATCATCCTTGTCGGGGATTCGGTCGGCAACGTCGTGCAGGGTCACGAGACAACGCTCCCTGTCACCGTGGATGACATGATCTATCACGCCAAGGCCGTCAAGCGCGCCGTGAAGAACGCCCTGATCGTCGTGGATATGCCCTTCATGTCGTACCAGAACACCATCGAGGAGGCCGTGCGGAATTGCGGGCGGGTCATGAAGGAGGTCGGCGTGGGCGCCGTGAAGCTGGAAGGGGGGGAGTATGTTGCCGGGATCGTCAGGCATCTCGTGAAGATAGGCATTCCGGTGATGGGACACCTCGGACTCACGCCGCAGGCGATCAACCGGTTCGGGACGTACGAGGTGCGGGCGCAGGACAAACATGAGGCCGCACAGCTCCTCCGCGATGCGAAGATACTCTCGGATGCCGGGGTTTTTTCCGTGGTGCTCGAAAAGATACCGGCCGGGCTGGCGCGGAAGGTGACGGCGGCGATCTCCGTCCCCACGATCGGCATCGGCGCCGGACCCCACTGTGACGGACAGGTGCTGGTGGTGCACGACATGCTCGGCCTTACCGAGGAATTCAGACCCCGGTTCGTGCGGCGGTATTCGGAGATGGCGGATACGATGCGTGGAGCGTTCCGGCGCTACATCAGCGACGTGAAATCGAAGCAATTCCCTACGATGAAAGAAAGCTATTAGTAACTATGTTGCAACGTAGTTGAGCCTCACGGGTGGAGTTGATATTTTGTAGGGGTCCAAACCAACTACAAATTCACACCACACGGAGGCTCAGGTGAAAAGGTACGAGCAAATTACCA
>Ga0182021_10004443_pt1 | contig 16510 bp, 14 predicted proteins | sample 612E3MmetaG_FD_120493 | JGI IMG/M metagenome (GOLD analysis project Ga0182021, IMG submission 120493) | Permafrost microbial communities from Stordalen Mire, Sweden - 612E3M metaG (Illumina Assembly) | ecosystem: Environmental > Terrestrial > Soil > Wetlands > Permafrost | place: Sweden...
TCGCTACCTCCATTTTGGCGTGCGTGAACACGGAATGGGAGCGATCGTAAATGGATTGGCTTATCATAAAGGCCTCATTCCATTTGGAGCCACTTTCCTTGTATTTACCGATTATATGCGAGGAGCAATTCGTGTAGGTGCACTCTCTCATGTGCCATCTATTTGGGTAATGACTCATGACAGCATTGGACTTGGTGAAGACGGGCCAACCCATCAACCGGTTGAACATCTGGCTGCTCTGCGGGCTATTCCGAACCTTGTTGTACTTCGTCCTGGGGACGCAAATGAAACGAAAGAAGCCTGGCGGGTAGCCATTGAAAGGCGTAATGGACCGACCCTGTTAGCTTTAACACGGCAGGCTTTGCCGACCCTGGATCGAACCAAAGTTGCTTCTGAAACAGGTGTGCAGAAGGGTGCTTATGTTCTGACCGACCTGGGTAAAAGGGAGCCGGAAATGATCTTGATGGCTTCAGGCTCAGAAGTCAACCTGATCCTGGAAGCTGCAACCAAACTTGCAGAAGAAGGACATAGTGTCAGAGTAGTTTCTTTCCCCTCTTGGGAATTATTTGAAGCAACCGATGCGGCTTATAAAGAAAGTGTTTTCCCGAAGAAAATCAAAGCACGACTGGCAGTCGAAATGGGTATTCGCCAGGGTTGGGATCGCTATTTTGGCGATGAAGGCAAAATGATCTGTATGAATGGCTATGGCGCCTCTGCACCGGCAAAAATATTGTTTGAAAAATTTGGTTTTACTGTAGAAAATGTAGTTTCCACAGCAAAAACTCTATTGAAAAAGTAGGGTGATGATGAAAATTGCACTGGCATGTGACCATGCTGGCTTTCCTTTGAAAGATGAAGTAATTGAAGTTATTGAGCAGTCTGGTAATGAAGTAGTTGATTTGGGAACTTATAACCTTGAACCAGTTGATTATCCGGATTATGCCGAAAAAGCTGGACGCGCTGTTTTGCAAGGTCAAGCAGAGCGGGCAATTCTTTTGTGCGGTTCTGGTGTAGGCGCCTCGATCGCTGCCAATAAAATCAAGGGAATTTACGCTGCAGTGTGCCATGATACTTACTCTGCTCATCAAGGGGTGGAGCACGACAAAATGAATATTCTATGTTTGGGCGGGCGAATTATTGGTGGAGAATTAGCCAAGGAAATTGTCCTTTCTTTTTTGGGAGCAAAATTTATTCCTGAAGAAAGACATATTCGCCGCACTGGAAAAATCAATGCTTTGGAAGCTCATTTTGGCCAATTAAAAATAGACTAAATTCGGTGACCAGGTCGCTGAAATATTGATTTATATAGGGAAAAGATATGAAATCTACAGAATTACTTTATCAACTCGGCCAATCCATTTGGTATGACAATATCCAACGAAGATTGCTTCAAAATGGTGAGTTAGCTGGAATGATCGAGAGAAGAGAAATATTTGGCGTTACTTCAAATCCAAGTATTTTTCAAAACGCAATTGCGAAGACCAGTGATTATGATTCAGCCTTAAAACCAATGGCATGGGCTAACTGGAATGCAACCGATATTTTTTGGGAATTGGCAATCGAAGATATTCGCGCTGCAGCAGACTTGTTTAAACCGTTGTTTGACGAAACCAATGGCGGTGATGGTTATGTGAGCCTTGAAGTGAATCCATTTCTTGCCCACGATGCAGAAGGTACTTTTAAACAGGCTGTTGATCTTTGGCAACGGGTTGACCGTGAAAACTTGATGATTAAGATACCCGCGACCAAAGAAGGCGTTGCGGCTGTTGAAAAAGCTATTGCGGCCGGCCTAAATGTAAATGTCACACTGATCTTCTCTTTGGAAAGATATCAGGAAGTGATCGATGCCTACATGAGAGGGCTGGAACAACGGGTTAAACAGGGAAAACCAGTTGATCATATCGCTTCAGTTGCTTCTTTCTTTGTCTCACGCGTAGATTCCAAGGTAGATTCACGCCTGCAGAAAATTGTTGATGCCAATTCTTCTGACTCGAAAAAAGCTTCACTTTTATTCGGAAAAGCAGCTATTGCAAATGTAAAACTCGCTTATGAATTATTCAAGAAAAGCTTTACGCAAGCAAGATTTGAAAAGCTGGCTGATGCCGGAGCACATCTACAAAGGCCGTTATGGGCCTCCACAAGCACCAAGAACGCTTCTTACCGGGATGTGATCTATCTAGAGGAATTGGTCGGCTCAGACACCGTAAATACGGTTCCACCTCAAACCCTGGTTGCATTCCTTGACCACGGCAAAGTTGCTGTTACTGTAGACAAAGATGTTGAAACTGCGCATCAGAATATCACCGCTTTGGAGAGCGTTGGCATTTCCATGGATCAAGTTACTCTTGAACTGGAAAATGAAGGCGTCAAAGCATTTGCAGATGCGTTTGAATCTTTGATCCAAACAATCGAGAATAAAGCAAAGAATGCATTAAAAGAGGTTGGAGCATTGGCAGAACCTGTTTCGAAACAGGTTAAAAAGATGGTCGATAATTCAACCATCAAGCGGTTATTCGATGTTGATCCAACTTTGTGGACGGCAGATCCATCTCAAAAGGCTGAAATTCTGAAGCGGTGCAACTGGCTTAACGCCCCTTGGATGAAAAATGATCAACTAAATGAATATGAAACATTACTTAAACAATGTGCAGCCGAAGGTTTTACCCATGCGCTTTTATTGGGAATGGGTGGGTCTTCTTTGGCACCTGAAGTAATGAGGTCAATCAATGGAGTTTCAGAAAATAACGGGGTAAAAGGACTTGATCTAGCCATTTTGGACTCAACAGATCCACAGCAGGTAAAAGACGCTGCTGCACGATCTACCGTAGAAAAGACTTTATATATTGTTTCCAGTAAATCGGGTGGAACAGCAGAAGTAAATGCCTATTTCGACTATTTCTGGAAACTGGCTGAAGATAAGTTAGGGAAAAAAGCCGGAGAACATTTTATTGCCATCACTGATGCGGGAACTTCTCTGGAAAAATTGGCTGAGCAGAAAAACTTCAGGCACACCTTTTTTGCGGATCCCAAAGTAGGAGGAAGAAACTCTGCTTTGACCGCTTTTGGTTTAGTCCCAGCAGCATTGATCGGTATGGATCTTGATGCATTGATATCAAATTCACTTGCCATTGCAGAACAATGCGTTCCAGAAGTACCTTTTGGAGCTAACCCGGGCGCCATGTTAGGGGTTGTAATGGGTACTGCCTGGGCCAATGGAATGGATAAACTGACCATTATCACAGATTCAACCTGGAATACTTTTGGCTCATGGTTGGAACAATTAATTGCCGAGAGCAGCGGAAAACAGGGAAAAGGAATCGTACCTGTTGCGCAAGAACCGCTGGCCGAGATCAAGAATTATGGGAAAGACCGGTTATTTGTCTATCTGCGGTCAGACGGAGAAAATTCGACATTCTGTGATTCTCTGCGGTCTGCAGGCCATCCTGTGCTGGAATTTGGTGTAAATTCCGCCTATGATCTGGGTGGTCAATTTTATATGTGGGAAATCGCCATCGCAATTGCCTGTTCAATTTTGCAGGTAAACGCATTCGATCAACCCGATGTACAAGATAATAAAACCCGGACCCTTAATAAAATTGACGGTTTTCACAAAGACGGTAAATTGACTGATTTTGTCCCCGCATTAACTCTTGAAGGAATTAAAGTTTTTGCCGGGAAGGAAACCAAAGTTTCATCTGCGAAAACGATCCGCGAGTTGATCTTTGCATACCTGACCAGTGTGGTTAAACCCGGGGATTATGTGGCGATAAATGCATATTTGCCCAGAAATCAATCTACATCAGAGGCTCTCTCTGAGTTCAGAAAACAAATTCTGGATAAATTTGGAGTTGCCACTACACTTGGTTTCGGACCAAGGTTCTTACATTCCACCGGTCAATTACACAAAGGTGGTGCGAATAATGGCGTGTATATTCAGATTTCTGCTGATGAGGACGTAAATCTTGATATTCCAGGCGAGAACATTACCTTTGGAATCCTTGAAAGAGCACAGGTTATCGGCGATTTTGAAGCCTTGGAAGCACGCGGTCGTAGAGTGGTTCGCATTCAACTCTCTAAGCCGGATGCCTCATTTCTGCTTAAATAAGAAATTTATTTCAAATACTATAAATGAAAAACTGGTTTCTCATAGCAGAGACCAGTTTTTTGACATTATTTTTCTTTTCTCGAAAGAAGCCTCTTTAAGGTTATGAGCGAAAGAAATATTTCAACAGGATGTGAGAATATCCATAAAAAAGCTTGAAGGATCTTGCGCAAGAGAGTTATTTTTTGTCCAGATTGTTTGGGGAGTTCGATGGGCCCGCTCCAATCGAAATTGATCAGCCGCTCAAGATAATTGTTCCTCATGCTGCCTTCAAGGCTAAAAATATAGATATGCTGGGAAAATTCCTGCGCGATCAATAGATCGCGGCGAAGATCGATCCAACGCATTTCACGCAAAGGTTCTCCGCCATCTAATTCAACACCACCACCTGTGCTCCCCAGGCCAATACCCTGTGCTTGATGAGCATAACTCCACAGAATCGCATCACCATTTTTGGTAAAAAAACTGGAATAAAGCATTAAAACTTCTCGGTCAGCTTCCAAATCCGGTGTTCCCAATAATTTAGAAAGGATATTGGAGTCTGCTTTACGTTCTTCAATGACGAATGGAAAATTATAAGTTTCTACCGGGTAACCATCAGCACGAATTTGATTGACCAATGCACGTAAATCATTTTCCTGTTTTTGATATTTATTAGTTAAAAAAAGTCGCTTAATGAGATCTGGAATTTCGTATGTCCAGTTTTTACCAAACAATTTCATCCGGTCCAAACGGGGTTCAATATCCAAACCTACTGCAGCCCAGTTCAGTCCATTTTTTTCTGTCCAAACCTTAATATTTCTGTAGCAATGAACAGTTTCCGAGACAGTATCCAAACTCGTCCAATATCCCTGTTCTTTGGGTAAAAGCAGCCACGCCGTAACTGGAATTCCTGCGCGTGTGAGTTTTTTCACAACAGAGGCACGGTCTGAAGAAAAATCCAGCAGCCCCAGGCTGACATTGGCATTTAACTGCAAAAGCTGCCTAATTACTTGATTATTCGTAAAAAGCTCTTTCAGTTCATCTGCTGGCATTTCGCAAAAGAAAGTGATATTGGGTTTCTTTTCCATTTTTCAACTTCCTTTTATTTACTAAACTTACACAAATTGACTGAGGCTGGAGAAAGTGTAATTTGGTATCCATTTTCTGCATTTACCACAAAATTTCTTTGATGAATTCGAACATCTGCAGGATGTTCAAAAGAATTGAATGAAAGTGGAGAAGATGCTTTTATCTCTTTCATACTTATAGTTTGATATTTACTCTTTTCTGAAAATTCAATTCTAAGTTGCATTCTTTTTTCAGGATGACGATTAATGATTAAAAGGGTTGTCGTTTCCGCATCTTCACTTTGCGCTGCAGAGACATCCAAATATGGAACATTCTCGTGTGCCTGTACGTTCAAACCAATCTCTGTACTGTTGAATGCGGGAGATTCAATAGTTGTTTCAAGTACCTGATCTTCCATTTCTGACGCCAACACGAATGGATAATAGATTGCTGTGGCTATAGCGGTTTTATCATTGGTTTTTATCAAGGGCAGGACGTTTACCAATTGTGCGAGATTGGCGATATCGACAAATTTGAAATTGCGGAAGAGGGTGTTGATTATGCCGCCAACGTAAAGGCTGTCGCGCATTGTATAAGCAACTTGATGCAAGCTTTTTGCCTTATCACCCGGGGGCAGCCAAATATTCCATTCATCAATACACTGGGTAACTCGTCCCTTTGCCAAGGAATTTTGAATTTCACTCCCGACGCGTTTTATGATCTTCTCGAAATCAAGCGGAGCTGCACAAACGGCTGCAAATAAGGCTTGAGGATCATAGCTCTCTTTCCAGGAATCTTGCTCTGGCTGATAAATATGCCAGGAGAGAAAATCAATCTCACTGCCTGCAGTTTCGAGGACTTCTTTATTCCAAAGCGCGGCAGGTGATTCCGGGTCATCAGAAAGTGGACCATTTCCAACGGCAATGATTTTTATTGAGGGATCTACAGCTTTCATTGCATGAATAAATCTCTTCAAACGACGTGCATACTCTGCTGCTGAGGTTGTCCCAATTTGCCAGGGGCCCCAGACCTCATTTCCAACTCCCCAATACTTTACATTGTAGGGTTGAGGATGGCCGTTAACGGCTCTTAAGCGGCCAAGTTCGGAGTCTTCAGGTGAATTACAATAAGCGACCCACCGGGCAGCTTCCTCTGGGGTTCCAGAGCCGTCATTGACTGCCAGATAAGGTTCCGTATCCAATTCCTCACACAAAGTAAGAAATTCGTCTGTTCCAACCCGGTTGGTTTCCTCCGCCTGCCAGTCTGCATCGTGACGAGCCGGCCGCTTTTTGCGAGGCCCAATGCCGTCTTCCCAATGGTAGCCGCTGGCAAAGTTTCCACCCGGATACCGGATTATGGGCGGATGTAATTGTTTTATTAGCTCCAGAGTATCTTGTCTTACACTGGTGCCTTCTTTGGTCCAAATTCCATCGTAGACACAGCGTTCCAAATGCTCGACAAATTGACCCAATAAAAATGGAGAAGCCTCGCCCAAAGGTTGATCATTATTTACACTGACCCTGGCTTCAATCGGTTTTGTAAACCTGGAAATCCAGGCTGATTTGAATCTTTTGTAATGCGGTTTTTTGAGGGAATCAGCCAGGGTAAATTCAAATGGACCAATCTCTTTCGTGTCAACTGAAATTTGTACCGGACCATTTAATGCCTGATTATCAATGAGAAGAATAATTTCCACACCGACAGCAGTTGGCATTGGATTTTCTTTGTTTACCTTATCGGCAAAAAAAGGTTCAATGTTTGCAGGAGATATTTTTATCTCTGAAAGTGGAACTACTTTTGTCCCTACCTTAATGCTAAAAGAAGTAATTGTGGCAGGTGCAAAAGTATTTAACAATACAAACTGGAAACCGTTGCCAACCGGTTTTAAGCTGCCCGGGACGATCAATTTCCGTAAAATAAATTCTGGAATTGCCATTTTAATTCACCTGTTGGTAAAAAGTGGATTTGAAAAGTTTTTCCTGCCTTTAATTAATCTAGAGATTTCGCCAGTGCAACAGCACCAAGTACTCCGGCTCGATCTCCCAGGGCCGGTAATTGAATAAAAGTTTCAATATTTGAAGTGATCGTTTCATTTTGAACGTAACCACCAAGATACTTTAAAGTATTTTGACGAACCCGATCGATTAAACCAGAAATTTTCATTACCCCACCGCCGATAATGATTCGCTGGGGGGATAACGAAAGCACTAAATTTGTAATGGCATAACCAATATATTCAGATTCTAATTGCCAGGCAAAATGGTCCGCGGGTAACGTTTCTGCGGGTTGCCCCCAACGAGCTTTAATCGCTGGACCACTGGCCAGTCCTTCCAGACAGTCCTGATGGTAAGGACAGGCACCGGCAAAAGGGTCGCGGTTGCGATCGTGTGGGATCAATAAATGACCCACTTCTGGATGGATCATGCCATGAAGTGGTTGTCCGCCAGAAATGATGCCTCCGCCAATCCCCGTACCAATGGTTAAGTAAATATAATCACGGAAATTCCTGGCATTTCCCCACAGTCCTTCACCCAGGGCAGCAGCAGCGACATCAGTATCAAAAGCAATTGGAATATTCATTTGCTGTGAAAAATAAGAAACAATTGGAGTGTTTTTCCATGCCAGCTTGGGAGTGGAAGTAATATACCCATATTCAGGTTCTTTTTTATCCAAGCACAGCGGACCAAAAAATCCCAGACCTATTGAGGATAATTGAATATTATGTTTTGATTCAATTTGCTTGAAGAATTGGATTATCTGGGGAAGAGTTTCTTGAGGTGTAGTCGTTGGAATTCGAATTTCGGCTAAAATATTTTCTGGATCACTGGCTACAATGCAATTAAATTTTGTGCCGCCTGCTTCAACACCTGCATACCATGTCATGAGATCACCATATAAGTTCTTTTTCGAGTAATGATAGCACACAAGATAAAATAATTAATCGCAAATTCGAAATATCTAAGTAAAATTGCGTATCTCAATTCTTAATCGAAGTGTTCTTTCATATAGTTATCTATAAATGTGAAAAGATTTGTACGGATTTTTATTTTTTATTTGCCGTGCTTATCTTTTAACAAATTCATTTTTATCCGAGGGAAAACAATGGATCTTTTTGAAAAATGCAGAAAATATACAGATGCAAGAGAGGCAATTGCGAGGGGAGTATACCCATATTTCATTGCGCTGAATGAAAATGAGGGAACTGAAGTTGTCTATAAGGGTCAGCGGCTGATCATGTGCGGCTCTAATAACTATCTGGGGTTGACAACCCATCCCAAGGTAAGAGAGGCAGCCATAGAGGCTATCCAACGTTTTGGAACCAGTTGCACCGGTTCACGATTTTTAAATGGCACCCTGGTGATGCACGAACAACTTGAGAAAGAATTAGCTGATTGGGTTGGTAAAGAATCCACGCTGGTTTTTTCAACAGGGATGCAGACCAATTTAGGAACAATTAGTGCACTTCTCAATCGGGATGATGTAGTGATCCTGGATAAGGAAGACCATGCCAGTATTGTTGATGGTGCACGCCTTGGATATGGCAAAATCGAACGTTACCGCCATAATGATCTGGATCATCTCGAAAAAGTGATGAAATCAATTCCGGATACGGCAGGAGCTTTATTGGTCGTTGATGGGTTATTCAGCATGGAAGGTGACCTGGCACCAATCCCAGACTTAGCAGCACTGTCAAAGAAGTACGGCGTTCGTTTTATGGTGGATGATGCGCACGGCATGGGAGTGATGGGCGGCGGACATGGCACTGTAGCACATTTCAATGCGACTCAGGATGTGGATTTGATCATGTCGACTTTTAGTAAATCCTTTGCTTCTCTGGGCGGCTTTATCGCAGGAGATGAAAACACAATCGACTACATCAAGCATAATGCCCGTTCACTAATTTTCAGCGCTAGCATACCGCCGGCCAACACAGCCGCAGCCCTGGCAGCTTTGCATGTGATGCGTGATGAACCTGAACGGGCTCAGCGGGTTTGTGAAATTGCTGAACGTATGCGCAGAGAATTCAAAGCCATGGGGTTTGATATCGGAAAATCTGAGACACCGGTAATTCCAATTATCATCGGTGATGACGAAAAGACCTTCTTGTTCTGGAAGACCCTGTTTAACAATGGAGTTTTTGTCAATCCAGTTGTCAGTCCCGCAGTCAGCCAGGGACATCAATTGTTGCGTACCAGTTATATGGCCACTCATACTGATGAACAAATGGATATCGTGCTGACGACATTCAAAAAAGTGGGGAAAGAACTCGGAATCATCTAACAAAAAAGGCGAGGGGTTGAAGAATCTCTCGCCTTTTTAATACTTTATTTTGTGATAAACAAAATTCCAATACAATTCGGTCCACAGTGGCTGCTAATGGTAGCGTTTGAAGTAGACAAACAAACTTCTTCGATTGGCGCCAATTTCAGCAGTTCGTCCCGAAGATAATTGGCATCCTCCAAACAAAAAGCATGGGTAACAAAGACCCGGTGAAGATCGATATCGGGTAACTTTTTCTTAAAATCAAGCAATAGCGCTTCCAAGGCTTTTTTTCGACTTCCACCAACTTTTCCTTTTATCCCAAGCGTTCCATCATGATGCACTTCGATCACCGGGTGAATTTTTAACAAACTACCCATCACGTGTTCCATGGAAGTGCAGCGCCCGCCCAAATACAGATAGTCCAGCGTGTCTATTACGAAAGATGTATTTACCTTTGAGGTCATATTATTGATTTCACTCTCAATTTCTGAGAGGTTTTTTCCCGCATCCCTTAATTCTGCAGCCTTCAATACCAACAAACCGATCCCGGTAGAAAGATTGAGAGAATCAATCACACGAATATCAGCCGGTGCCAGGCTTCTAGCGGCCATCAGGCCATTTTGAAAGCTGGCAGATAATTTGGAACTTATGCTGATATAAATACCTTCCTGATACGGTTTAAATGCATTTACAAACATTGCAAGCGATGGTGCTGAAGTTTTGGGAAGATTTCCAGTTTCTTTTACGATGTTGAAAATTTGGGGAGTTGTGATATCAACGCTATCCATGTAACTTTTTTCAGCGATAAAGACCCCCAAAGGAATAATATGGATGTTGAATTGTTTGATCTGTTCCGGTGACAAATCGCAGCAACTGTCTGCAAAGATTTCGATTGTCAATGTGTTTCTCCTTGATGAATAATGAAATATAGTGTTATAAAAAGAGAATCAATTTCAATGAATGAATAAATATTCCTTGATTCTAATACTAAATATGACTTTATACACTTCCATCATTTAATAAAATATGATTTATGACTCCAGAGAAGGAAAAAAGCAATGGACAAACAATTATTTCAAGATATAGCCAGGTTGGTGAATGACTCTTTTATTGCCGAAAATTCAGTTGGAATTGATTTCTGCGTTCAATTGGAAATAATTGGGGGGACGAATGAGAATTGGTATTTGAAGATAAAAGGGCAGAAATGCCAGATCGAAAACGGAATTGATCCTCAAGCCAATGCCCAGGTAAAAATCCAACAGGAAGATTTAATCAAACTCATGCAAGGTAAATTAAAGCTGACGATGGCCTTTTTCACCGGGAAAATTAAGATCTCTGGTGATCAATCTGGATTATTAAAAATGGTTTCCCTTTTCAATATAGATAAAGAAAAGATAAACCATTTATTGGAGCGATTCAAATAAAAAAATTACTCTAGAATAGACCCCAATCCTCGCCGAGGCCTTCTTCCATCATGGAGAAGTCCCATACATCCATACCCAGATCTATTCCGACGGGACGTTCCAAGTATTCTTCAGATTTTTGTCGAACCGATTCCAGCATGGAGGGTCCGTAAGGGCAAAATGGGGTAGTCAAAATCATCTTTACAATTGCCCCATCAGGATCAATCTTTACATTACGAATTAGTCCCAACTGAATAACGTTTAAACCTAATTCGGGATCAATAATTTCGCTTAAACCTTTTTTTAGTTTATTGGTTAATTCAGGTTCGATTTCTTCCGAATCCCAAACCGGTCGATTAGTACCAGGTTTACCATTTAACATTATTTAAGCTCCGCAACTTGTTTCTTTGTGATGATATAGGAACACTGATTATCGCCATCCAGTACACATTCAACTTTTACAGTAGGGATCGAGAGAATCGAAGAAATCAGGGTTTGATCCATTGTGCAAACTTCGGGATGAAATTGCCCAACATGAAAGAACGGGCAGCTAATCTCTTTTATGATGTAGTTTTCTCCAGATTTTTCCCATTCAATTGAGAACCCCTGGTCAGAAAGTGTCTCTTTTATGTAGTTTAATTTTTCTTCAATTGAGAGTTTTTTAATTCTCTCCAACTGTTCTGAGGCAATTTCCTTTGCCATTTCCGAAAAAATCGCTTCGATTTCTTCTTCTGGCATTCGTAGTTTTAATTGGGTCAAAAGGCGATTTGTCAATTGCAAATAACGTGTAGGAAATTTTTCAAAACCACTTTCGGTTAATGAGTAAACCAAACGCGGTCGTCCTACACCATGGCGAACTTCTTCTGCTCTGATCAACCCTTCCAGTTGAAGGCTGGTGAGGTGGTGCCGCGCTGAAATGGTATTAATATTAACTGAATCCGCCAAATCACTGATCGTGGCCTGTGGATGATTTAACAAAGTTTGCAAAATTCTATCGCGCGTGCTTTTCATAATTTCCTCTTTAGTCTGGGTGGTACAAAAATTATCATATCATAATCAGATAATATTTGTCAATAATCATATAGATATCCTAAATATTAATGGGATTATTAGAATATTATAGATAAATATGGTAAATATTGACCCTGATACGTCCATATGATATAATGTTTTCGTTGTGATAATATATATGAATAAATTGATATAAATGATAATAATTGATCTTTAATCTCAAATTAGGAGCACAACTCCATGTCAGAACTACTTATAAAAGACCTGCACGTCAATATTGAGGAAAAACCCATCTTGAATGGCGTCAATTTACGCGTTCCTCAAGGTGAAGTCCATGCGATCATGGGCCCTAATGGAACGGGTAAATCCACACTGGCAAATACAATATTAGGACATCCTTCTTATACCGTTACCGGGGGAGAGATTCTTTTCAAAGATAAGAACATTCTCACTTTATCTACGGATGAGCGCTCCCGTATGGGTCTCTTCCTGGCATTCCAATACCCCGTATCTATTCCTGGTGTTACTGTTGCCAATTTTCTACGTACGGCATTGAACGCACGCAAGCGGTCAATCAACCACGACGATAAAGGAATTGCCATCCCAGAATTTCGGAAATTGCTTAAAGAAAAAATGGATGAATTGAAAATTGACAGTTCTTTCGCCGGCAGATATCTGAATGAAGGATTTTCTGGTGGTGAGAAAAAGCGTGTTGAGGTGCTGCAAATGGCAGTACTTCAACCAGAAATAGCAATTTTGGACGAAATCGATTCTGGCCTGGATATTGACGCCTTAAGAATTGTCTCCGAAGGCGTTAACTTATTACGTGAAAAGCAAAATCTGGGTGTTTTGGTGATTACTCATTATCAAAGATTATTAAATTACATTCAGCCAGATGTGGTACATGTCATGATGGATGGCAAGATCGTTGAATCCGGCGGACCTGAATTGGCTGTGCATCTTGAAGAACATGGCTACGAGTGGGTCCGTGAAAAGGTCGAGGAAGAATCTTTATAAATGAATCCCTCCATTTGAAGGTGAGGATATTATGGGTACAGAACAAAACACGAAATTTTTAAATGACCTGGACGAATATCAATATGGGTTCAAAGATCCTGAGACCTATGTTTTTAAGTCCAGTAAAGGCCTCAGTGAAGAGATCGTTCGCAAGATTTCTTCGATGAAAGGCGAACCTGATTGGATGCTGGAGTTCCGTTTGAAGGCTCTGGCACATTACCTAATTCGTCCCATGCCTACCTGGGGGGCTGATCTTTCTGGATTAGATTTGGAAGATATTTTTTACTATGTGCGTCCGATGAAAGAATCAGGCAAATCCTGGGATGATGTTCCAGATACAATTAAGAACACTTTTGACCGTTTAGGTATTCCTGAAGCAGAAAGAAAATTCCTTGCAGGGGTTGGTGCCCAGTATGAATCTGAAATGGTATACCACAGCATTCAAGAACATCTCTCAAAACAAGGTGTTATCTTCTTAAGTATCGAAGATGGTCTGAAGCAGCACCCGGATCTATTCAGACAATATTTTGGAACCGTTATTCCAATTGAAGATAACAAATTTGCTGCATTAAACTCGGCCGTCTGGTCAGGCGGATCTTTCGTTTATGTTCCCAAAGGCGTTCATGTGGAACTGCCTTTTCAGGCATATTTCAGCTTGAATGTAGCCAATATTGGTCAATTTGAACGTTCTCTGATTATCGTAGAGGAAGGTGCGCAGGTTCACTATGTAGAAGGCTGTACGGCTCCGCAGTATTCTACCAATTCATTTCACTCCGGTGTGATCGAGATCATTGTCAAAAAAGGCGCACGCATGCGCTACACGACCATTCAAAACTGGTCTACGAATGTATACAACCTGGTGACACAGCGGGCAAAGGTCGAAGAGAATGGCACAATGGAATGGGTTGATTGCAACCTTGGTTCTAAAGTGACCATGAAATATCCTTCCTGCTATTTGGTGGGATCTGGAGCTCATGGTGAAATTTTATCCGTAGCCTTTGCCGGAAAAGGACAGCAGCAGGACGCAGGCGGTAAAATTCTGCATTTTGCACCCAATACCAGTTCAAAGATCACTTCAAAATCGATCAGCAAAAGCGGCGGACGTTCTTCTTACCGCGGAATGATAAAAGTGTTTAAGGGTGCCACTAACGTCAAATCGAACGTCGTATGTGATGCACTCCTGCTTGATCCGGCTTCAAGGTCAGATACTTATCCAACCATCGAAATCGATGAAGAAGATGTGACCATTGGCCATGAAGCCTCGGTTTCCAAAGTAGGTGAAGAGCAGCTTTTCTATTTGATGAGCCGGGGTCTATCTGAAGAAGAAGCTACCACAATGGTAGTTTCCGGGTTCATTGAGCCGTTGGTCAAAGAATTGCCCATGGAATACGCAGTTGAGATGAATCGGCTCATCCAGTTGCAAATGGAAGGTTCAGTTGGATAGCATAAAGGATAATATTAAATGACTGACTCTCCTGTCGTAATTATCAAAAAAAGAGCTTCGGCAATAAACGAAGTTAAAAAAGATGTACAGTTCTTACCTGACACTGCCGGGTTGAGCGGGCAAATTCTGGATTATTATCAAAGGGCCTGGCAGGTTTATCAAGGATTAAAGTTACCAACGTTAGCTGATGAAGCCTGGCGCCGCACGGATATTCGCAATTTGCAGTTGGATAGCTTACAGATTTCCAATCCTAATCAACAAATGCCGGTTCCCTCGGATCTATTGGAACCTTTGACTGATTCAAAGCACGGCGGTCAGATCGTAATTTCTCAAGGCACAGCCCAAATCTCCTTGGAAAAAAGCCTGCAAGATCAGGGAGTGGTTTTCACTGATCTACAGACAGCTTATCGTGACTATCCAAAATTGGTCGAAAAGATCCTGGGAAAGTTGATCAATCTAGAAGAGGATAAATTTGGAAGCCTGGCAGCTTCCATGGCAAGAACCGGGGTATTTCTGTATGTACCAAAGCACGTTAAGGTGCAAACTCCTTTACACAGCCTTTTTTGGGCTTCTGGAACCAATGCAGCCTTTTTCTCGCATTATTTGGTCTATTTGGATGAAGGCGCAGAGGTTACCTATGTTCATGAGTCTTCTTCGCCTAGCCAGGGTCAAAAACAAAGCATGCACTCGGGTTTGATGGAAATATTCGTCAGTCAGGAAGCCAAACTGACCTTTGTCGAGCTGCAATCATGGGGAGACAATATTTGGAATTTTACCCATGAGCGAATTAATGTTGAGCGCGACGGTAAAGTGGATTGGATTTTTGGTGCATTGGGCAGCCACCTAACTAAAAACTTTTCTGATCTAAACCTTGTGGGCGAGGGCAGTACCGGAAAAATGTCCGGGTTCTATTTCACTCAGGGAAGTCAGCATTTGGATCATGATACACAACAAAACCACTTGGCCCCCCACACTACCAGCGATTTGTTGTTCAAAGGTGCCCTGGTTGGAGAAAGCAGATCCATCTGGCAAGGGATGATCTATGTAGCCCCGAATGCTTCCAAAACGGATGGGTACCAGGCGAATCGTAATCTGGTACTGGATAGACGCGCAAGAGCCGATTCAATTCCGGGATTGGAAATATTAACTGATGACGTGAGATGTACTCACGGCGCAACTGTTGGAAAAATTGATCAAGAGCAAATTTATTATCTTGAAAGTCGCGGTTTGCCCCGCACAGATGCAGAACGCTTAATCGTTGAAGGTTTCTTTGATCCAATTATGCAAAGAATACCTTTTGAAGGTGTCAAAAATCGGTTTCAGCGTGCCATTATTGAAAAAATGCAAGATTTTCATAGTGAAAAAGCAGGATAATGAGTTCTATGCTAAAATTTAAAGATTAAATCTTTGTTGGAGTAGAAGATATGGCACAAATTCCGTTCATGAAACCCCCGGAACACGAATTTCAATATGAAGTTGGTGATCCTGTAGAAGTATTTTGTGATCACGAAAAAAACGGAGAGCGTTTCCGTGGTTGGTTGCGAGGTATTGTGGTTCAAGTGGATCCAAAAATGGTTGCAGTGCAATTTCGCACAAATGTATTTTTAACTGATGGCTGGATGGTTCCAGATCATATTTTATGGTATCCCCAAAAATCTCCACATATTCGTGAACCGCTGAAGAAATCTTCAAAGTCGGATGTCACACGAATTGGTGAGCTATAAAAGGATTCTAATGGGTGAACAATTGAGCAATGATTTTGATGTTGAGAAAATTAGAGCAGATTTTCCAATCTTAAAACGCGAAACAAAACCTGGTGTTCCGTTGATCTATTTTGATTCGGCTGCCACATCACAGAAGCCAAACGCGGTGATCAATGTAATGGATGAATATTATCGCAATTACAATGCGAACATTCATCGTGGGGTTCACACACTGGCAGAGGAAGCTACTGCTCGTTACGAAGAAGCTCGTGAAAAGATAGCCCGTTTTATTGGTGCCAATAAAGCCAATGAACTTGTTTTTACCCGAAATACGACTGAATCCATTAATTTAGTAGCCAATACTTGGGCGAAAACAAATCTGCAAAAAGGGGATATGATCCTCTTGACCGAAATGGAGCATCATTCTAATTTAGTTCCCTGGCAAATGTTGGCTGCCGAAAAAGAATTGAGGCTTGAATTTATACCGGTGAACGAAGCTGGTGAATTGGACCAAACA
>Ga0182021_10004444_pt1 | contig 16508 bp, 12 predicted proteins | sample 612E3MmetaG_FD_120493 | JGI IMG/M metagenome (GOLD analysis project Ga0182021, IMG submission 120493) | Permafrost microbial communities from Stordalen Mire, Sweden - 612E3M metaG (Illumina Assembly) | ecosystem: Environmental > Terrestrial > Soil > Wetlands > Permafrost | place: Sweden...
ACTTACTACCCGTTTCCCCACGACCCCAGGCTTGCCGCGGCTATCGGCGCCGCATTGCTCGCCGGCTTCGAAGAGGAATAGGACTGACGGCCGGGAACGTTATTTCGAGCTCCAACCGAACTGTCTCGAGTTGAAATGGCATTATTCGACGAACAACTGGGTGAAGTAAGGCGCGTGCTGGAATCCATGAGCGCGGGCGGCGCCGCGCGACAGTTCGCAGCCGGCGCGCGGGAGCTGTGGGATAAGGGTTCGACCCTTGTGCTCCAGGAGGACACCGCGCTCGAGATGGGTAATCCATCGGTGGCTTCGCTCTCGCTGTTACTCTGGAGTGAGGACGGGGGAGTGGAAGACGGGCGGATAACCCTCGTCGGACCGGACGTCGGCGAGGCGCTCAAAAGCGGAAGCCTGCCGTTTGCCCAGGTTGTGATAGTCGACGGAACGTTCGAAAGCGAGTACGACTCATACCGTGATATAAGAGACGCGGTCTACGACACGAGGCTTGCGGGGCTTTCGATACGCACGATGCCGAGCAAGCGGACGCTCTGGTGCAGGGTCGGTCGCGATGCCGCCGACAAGGGGCTCTCGCTCATCGACCTTGGCGCGGCGCTCATCGATTCGGTAAAGCGGCTGGAGGAGGTCGGCTCCGCGGAAGTTGTTTTCGTGACTTCGAGCGCGGAAGACGTCCGGCGTCTCACGTCGCCGGCGGCCTCGGCGCAGAGGCTGGTGGATGCGATGATGAAGATGTACCAGGAGCAGAACTTCGACTGCGAGACATGCGAGTATCAGGATGTATGCGATACTGTCATGGACCTCAAGAAGATAAGGAGCAAGCTCACCGACTCCCAGGACTGATCCCCCCTCCCCTCCGAGAGGGAGGGGTCAGGGTGGAGGTGCAGTTTTGTTCAACGTATTTCGGCCGCCGGGCATATGGAGAACCGGCTTGACTACTGTGAAGGCGGTGTAAACATGATTCTGGCTGTCTGCGGGAAAGGTGGGGTAGGCAAGACGACCGTGTCCGCCATTGCGGCTCAGGCACTTGCCGAGAAAAACGGCCTGCGGGCTCTGGTGGTTGACGCGGATCCGGCCGGAGGCCTCGGCATGGCTCTCGGGCTCACTCCCCGCCGGACCCTCAATGATGTGCGCAAAGAGATAATCGAGGAGGTCAAGGAGGGCAAGCGCGACAAGAGGGACCTCTCCGTCTCGCTGGACTACCTCATAGCCGAGGCTCTCACCGAGCGCGGCAACATGGCGTTCCTCTCCATAGGGCGACCCGAGGATGAGGGTTGCTACTGCAAGGTCAATGTCATCCTGAAGGACACTATTGAAGGACTTGCCGGGCGCTTTGACGCCACCGTGATCGACGCTGAAGCAGGCATCGAGCAGGTGAACCGCAAGGTGATAAGCTCTGTCGACTATATGCTTCTAGTCAGCGACACATCCGCCAAGGCCGTGCGGGTCGTCGAGACGATCAAGGACGTTGCCGACCGCATGATCGGCAACGAAGGTGCGGGGCTCGTGGTCAACAGGGTGCGCGACAGGGCCGAGATAGAGGGCATTCAAAGCGGCACCGCTCTGGATGTCATAGGGTGGGTCCCCGAGGACGACACTATCCGACGCTTCGACGGCGAGGAGAAATCATTTCTCGAGCTTCCCGATTGCCCCGCGCGCGCGGCAATTCGTGGGGCGCTGGTCCGCGCCGGCCTGTTATGATCTGGGTGCCGATAGCGTAAGCCCGGCTGTGTTCAAGGGAGCTTGAGTTGCCCGACGAGAATGACAAGAAACACCCGAACAATGAGCATGCCGAAACGAGGATGAGCGAGGCCTCACGCCGCATCGCCATGGAGGCGCGCCGCCGCATCGAGCTGATCGCCTCGCGTATCCCGGGCGCGAGGACGTTTCTCAAGCAAGCCGAAGAGCCTGTGGCCGCCGACCGGGTGGTCGTGATATCCGACCTGCATTTCGGCAATCCCTTCGCCGCTCTCAATAACGATGGTTCGCTTGCACGTTTACTCGAAGCGCTACGCGGGATGGGCCAGATCGACGAACTCATATTACTGGGCGATGTATTTGACTTCTGGCAGGCGACGTTCCCGGAGGCGGTGGAGCTCGGCCGCAGCCTCATGTCGGCGCTGTTCCAGCTCAACAACGTGGGCCGCATGATCTACGTGCCGGGTAACCACGATCACAGGGTGGTGAGGCTGTACCTCGACGAGCTTGCCAGCCGGAAGTTGCGGGCGGGGGAGCTTGGGACTATCGATCTGACGATTCCGATGGTTGAGGACTGCCCGGCGATGCAGCCGCTCAAGCCGGCGGGAGCGTCGGTCCCCCTCTACATGACGTACCCCTGGCACCGTGTGGCTATCCAGGGCCGCGAGGCGCTCCTGACTCACGGCCAGCTTCTGGGATTCTTCGAGCAGAGGTTCTGGCGCCCGCGCCAGCAACTCCTCAACGCGTTCTTGCTTAAGCGCAACCCGAGTGTGGGCCTCGACGACATCGAGAAGTTCATCTCTCCATACTACGAGCTCATAGCTCTCAGCACCGAGGTGCCGGGCGTCGTTGACGGCCGCTACCGCTTTTACCGCTTCATCAGTAAGACGGCTCGCAGCCTTGGAGTGGAGCGAGAGTACAGGGTCTCCGCGCAGCGCAACAGGACTATCGAGCAGAACGCCGTAGAGATTGAAGCTCTGCTCGACCATTTCTGCGAGGAGAAGCCCGCGTACTTCGTCTACGGCCACACCCACCGCGCCGGCGCACTCGAGCTGCCGCTCTCCGGCACGCTGGCGATAAACAGCGGCTGCTGGCTCGACGATCCCGGCGAAGAGAATACCAGGCACACCATCGTCGAGATCACGAACGAGGCCCGGATCATCGACCTCCAGGCTCCACCCGGTTGACCGGTTGGCACACCCTTGATAACTCGTATATGATGTGCGTTGCGTCTTGTCTCAAAGAGGGTGGATCCGGGGAGGCGTCATGAATCACCTGCCGAAGAAATCCCTGACCATGGTCACGGTTTTGTCGCTGTTGGCGATGGCTTTCACGCTGGCTCCTGGCAGTGCGATGGCAGCGGACAGCTACAACTGGACGTGGCAGAACCCGCTGCCCCAAGGCAACGACCTGAACGCCGTGACCGCGGCCGACGCGGCTCACGCATGGTCCGTTGGCGGCGCTGGAACCATCATGTTCTTTAACGGAGCCGTTTGGACTCACCAGGCGAACCCGACCACGAACGACCTCAACGACGTGGCGGCGGCCAACACGACGCACGTTTGGGCGGTGGGGTCCGCGGGTACGGTCCTCTTTTACAACGGTACTTCGTGGAGCTCCCAGTCCAGCGGTACGTCAAACACGCTCAACGGCATCACCGTTGTCGACGCGACGCACGTATGGGCGGTTGGAGCGGGCGGAACAGTCCTCTTCTTCAATGGCACCAGCTGGGCCACACAGACAAGCGGCACGAGCCAGGCGCTCCTCTCGGTCAGCGCGAGCGACTCCTCGCACGTGTGGGCCGTCGGTTTCAGTGGAGCGGTAGTCTATTACAACGGCGCGAACTGGACCACTCAATCGAGTGGCATCAGCGACGGCTGGATCACGGGCGTCTCGGCGGTCGATTCCACGCACATCTGGGCGGAGGGGTACCGACAGGTCAGCCACGCGCTTTCCTACTTCATCCTCTTCTACAACGGCAGTTCCTGGACGACTCAACTCACCGGTGACGACTACTGGCTCACTGACCTGAGCGCGCTGGACGCGACTCATGTCTGGGCGGTAGGTTCTACCGGGACCGTCCTCTTCTACAACGGGACGTCATGGGCAAAGCAGGCCAGCCCCGCGGATAAGACCCTCTACAGCGTCTATGCGCTCGATTCGACACACGTCTGGGCGACCGGAACCGCCGGGGTCCTCCTTTTCTACGGCGGAGCCTGGAGCAAGCAGTCACAGGGCGCCACGTTTGACATCAGCTCCATCTCCGCCCCGGATCAGAACCATGCCTGGGCCGTCGGTGCGAGCGGCAACATCCTCGCTTACACCGGGGATGACTGGGTCGAGCAGGATAGCGGCACAGCCGGGCCTTACTACGGGGTCCGCGCCCTGGACGCCGACCACGTCTGGGCGGTCGGAGGTAACGGCAGGATATCGTTCTGGAACGGAAGCACCTGGTCACAGCAGGTCAGCGGAACCACCAACGCGCTCTTCTCGGTTACGGCTTTGGACGCTCACCACGTCTGGGCGGTCGGTACGAACGGCGCGGTGAGGTTCTTCAACGGCACTTCGTGGGCAGGTCAGGCTTCGGGTACGACTGAATGGCTGACCGGCGTGTCCGCAGCCGACGCCAACCATGTGTGGGCCGTCGGCACCGGCAAGAGCATCCTCTTCTACAACGGCTCGATGTGGAAGAACGCCGACACAAGCGCCACCAACGGACTCAACTCGGTCAGCGCGCTCGACGCCACGCATGTCTGGGCCGTCGGCCCTGCCGGTGTAGTCCTGTTCATCAGTGGGGAACTCAACTGGACCACCCAGGACAGCGGCACCACGCTCGGTCTGAACGCGGTATCGGCCGTTGCTTCCGACCACGTGCTGGCGGCGGGAGAATCGGGCGTTATCCGGTACTACGACGGCAAGACGTGGACCGCGCTGTCCAGCGGTTGCCTGCACGATATCGAGGGAGTCACGACACCTGACGGTGGGCACGTGTGGATCGCGGGCGACGATGGCAGCATCATGCTGGGCCAGGTCATCACTCAGGCCACGTCACGGACATGGGGGACGGATTCCATCGGTGTGTCCACACCCTCAACTACCTGGTACCTCGCTGAAGGCTGCACAGGGCCGGGCTTCGAGACGTGGGTGCTCATACAGAATCCCGGTGCATCAGCGGCAACCGTCAACCTCGATTACATGACCGGTTCGGGGAAGGTTACCGGACCCGAGGTGACCGTGCCCGCCAGGTCCCGGGCGTCCGTGAACGTCGCCGGTACAGTACCGGGCATGTGGGACGTATCCACCAAGGTGACCAGCAACCAGCCGGTCGTCGTGGAGCGCGCCATGTACGGGAGCAACAGGACATGGGGACATGATTCGATAGGGGCTACGACGCCCTCGCTCAACTGGTACCTCGCGGAGGGTTCGACCGGCACAGGCTTCGAGACGTGGGTGCTGGTGCAGAATCCAAATCCAGCCGCGACAAGCGTGACGCTGACGTACATGTTATCCAGCGGGGCCGTGAGAACGCGCAACGTAAGCATCCCCGCCAACTCTCGAAAAAGCTACAACGTCGCCGATACCGTACCCGGCGAGTGGTCCGTATCGACAAAGGTGCACAGCAACAATAGCGCGAGGCCGGTGATTGCCGAGCGCGCCATGTACGGGGGCAGCAGGACCTGGGGTCACGACTCCATAGGGGTTACAGCCGGAGCGCGGCACTGGTACCTGGCCGAAGGGTGCACCGGAAACGCGTTCGAGACCTGGATACTGGTTCAGAACCCGGGCGACGGCACGGCGGATATCACACTGACGTACATGACCCCTGAAGGCACCGTGGCAGGCACCACCGAGACGCTTCCCGCTCATTCGCGTAAAACATACAACGTCGCGGACGTGGCTCCCAATGCATGGGAGGTCTCTACCAAGGTCGATTCAAACCGTCCGGTCATAGCCGAGCGTGCGATGTACGGTAACAACCGCACGTGGGCACACGATTCAATAGGCGCGTCCGGGGCTTTTACTGACTGGTACCTGGCCGAAGGGTGTACGGGCTCGGGCTTTGAGACCTGGATACTGGTCCAGAACCCGCAGACATCGACAGCGCTCGTGCAGCTCAACTACATGACAGCGGCCGGAAAGGTGGCAGGACCGAAAGTTCAGATCCGAGCGCAGTCTAGGATGACGTTCAACATCGGGCAGACCGTGCCCGGCACGTGGGACGTTTCGACCCAGGTCACGAGCAGCGTTCCGGTCGTTGCCGAGCGCGCCATCTACGGAGACGCGAAGTAGCGTCTTGGGTCAGGCGCGCCGCGCGGCTCTGGCGCCGCGGTAGTTCGAGATGTACGCCGGCGTGTAGCGTGTCACGTAGGTGAACCAGCCGCCCGGCGGCTCTTTGTATCCCGGCACCGGTCGCATAGCCCTGATACCGTTGGGGCACGCCACGGCACAGAGTCCGCAGCCGATACAGCGTTCGCTCCTGTGGACTATTCTCATCGAGTCGCCATCACCGGTCAGGACCAGCGCCTTCATCTGGCACGCCTGGACGCACTTGCCGCATTGTTTGCAGCCGGCTTTCTTCACCTCAGGCATGAAGTGTGGCGGCGCGATGAAACCGGGGGCGTTGAAATCTGTGACGACCCTGAGAATGCCGCAGCAACAACCGCAGCACGAGCACGCGCAATTACCGAACCTGCTATTCTCGGGATTCATCGTCCATGTGATGAGGCCTTCTTTCTCGGCCGCGGCTTTGACCTCGATGATGTCTTTTCGGCTTGCCTGTTTCATGCGTCCCTGGCGCACGAGAACCCCCGATATGGGACCCATGACAGTGCACGTCTCCAGCATGCCCCCACAACCTTCGCCGACGAGTTGCTTTGAAAGACGGCACTGGCACACCCCTATGGCGAACGTGTCGAAACGCTCCAGGACCGCTTCCAGGCGATCCGATGGCAACGCCATTGGCTCCTGGGAGATGACCTCACCCACCGGCAGGTAGCGCACCGCCTCGGTGGGTTTCTTGAAGTGGTCCGTAAGGAAACCCGTTTCGAAAAGCGCTTCGTACAGCTCGGCAAAACGCCTGTGCCACTCAGTCACGCTATCCGGAGAGACGCGCATGAGGACGCTCTCGAACGTGCCGGGGACGATTGGGACCATGTTGAACCGTTCGTGCCTGCCGGTGCCAAACGAAATGAGGACGTACTTCTCATGCGCGAGCCGGTGGAGAACGGGGGCGACCTCATCGACGCTCCTTCCCGCCGCCTTGGCCAGGCCCGCGGCTGTGCGGGGCCGCCACGGTTTCATATATCGCATGACCTCGGCCTCTTCATCGGAGAGCATGTGGCCCACGAACGCGATGAGCTCGTCGCACATTTTCGGGCCCAGCAGGGAAGGGTGGGAGTAGAGCCGCGCGACCTCGAGGTGTGCCTCGGAAACGGGATATTCTCCGAAGGTGTTTAATGAGCTCATGAGTGCTCCTTTCCCCTGTCTCGAGCAGAGGCAATTCCGTGTTCGCGCGTCACGCCGGGGCCGTCACCAGGCGTGCAATCGACCACGGCTCTAAACGTGGTTGTTTCGCCGTCGCTTTACAGTGACGCTCAAAGCATTGGAGAAGAAATTCGGTGCGAACCGTGCCATGAACGAGAACCAACCTTTGGCTGGCTCCCTGTAGCCTGGCACGGGATCCATCTTCACGTTTCCATCAGGGCAGGCCACGGCACAGAGCCCGCAGCCTATACAACGCTCGCTCGTGTGTACGAGCGTCCCGGAGCTTTCGTCACCCGTCATCACCAGCGATTTCATCTGGCATGCCCGGGCACACTTACCACACAGCTTGCAACTCGCCCGGTCGATGTACGGCACGAAATGTGGGGGGGCGACAAAACCGGGGGCGTTGAACTCCGAGATCGTCCTCAGGGCGGCGCAGCAGCAACCGCAACACGAGCAGGCGCCGTTGCCCAGCTTACCGCTCTCCGAGTTGCCGACCCACGTTATGAGCCCTTCTTTCTCTGCCGCCGCCTTTGTGTCCAGGAACTCTCTCTTGCTCACCAGCTTCATTCGCCCCTGGCTCGCCACGATCTTCGCTATTGGCCCCATCACGGCACAGACTTCGAGCGACCTCCCACAGCTCTCGCCAATGATCTCCTTTGTCAGCCTGCACTGGCACACCCCGATGGCGAAGTCGTCGAAGCGCTCGGCTATTATCTCGAGACGGTCGGAGGGGAGGGCCATCGAATGGTTCTCGATGGACTCGCCGACCGGCAGGTAGTGCAGCGCGTCGAGCGGCCTTTTGTTTGCATACTCGGCGGCGTAACCGGTCTCGTAGAGTGTCTCGTAAAGCTCCGCGAATCGCCGGTGCCAATCGGTGACGCTGTCCGGCGACTTCCTGATGAGAACCATCTCGAACGTTCCCGGCATCAGGGGCATCATGTTGAAGAGCTCGCGCTCGCCCGAGCCCGCGCTGATGAGCACGTATTTCTCGTGAGCCAGGCTATGGAGCGCGGGAGCGATCTCCTCATAGTTCATGCCGGTCGCCCTGGCAAGGCCGGCGGCGGTTCGCGGCCTCTTGAGGTGGCGCATTATCTCGGCTTCTTCGTCGGTCAGCATGTGGCCAACGAGTGCTATGAGCTCATCGCACATCTTTGGGCCTAGAAGAGTCGGGCGGGTATAAAGCCTGGCGACCTCGAGGTGCGCTCGGGACACGCCGGGGTACTCGCCGAATGTGACGCTTGCTGACATAACGCTCCTTTTCATGCCTCGTGCCGAGGTGGGGGTATCAATCAGTGCCGCGATACCGTAGGTACCGCGGACTTGCCTGCACTCTGCGCGAACAGTATATCCTCACCAACCCGACTAATGAATGTCCCAGCCCCTCACCCTCGAGGGAGGAGGGTTGAGGTGGGGGTGAAGTTAACGAAACAGTGCGAAAAGATGGGTTTCTGTGGATCTTAGATCCGGGTGAAGATGAAGACCGCGGCGGTGGTGAGAGAGAAGAGTATGCCCAGGATACCGCAAATAAGGCCTGCACGCGCCAGGCCGGCGCCGCCGAGCGCCATCTCTTCAGTGGAGTGGGAATCTCCTCCCAGGGCAAGGCCCACAGCGATCATCCCGGGGAATATTCCAAGAAACGGGACTATCATCGACACCAGACCCAGCGCGAAACTGGCACGGTAGCGTCTGTCTTGCCTCCCCATTGTCGATGCGGCGAGGTGCTGGATCTGCCTTGCATCGGCGACCTCCTGTCGAGGTTGGGTTATCATCACCCTGCTCCGGCTGCGCGAGATCCTCGAGGTAACCGTGGATACGATGGTCGCAAGCGCCTTTCTGAACCCCGAAGCGCCCTTGGCGGCTTCACGGCTCGCCCGCGGTCTTTGCTGCATGCGTGCTCCACGCGCTCGGGCGGCGTTCCTTATCTCGATCGTGTCGCGCCCCGGCATCAGCCGCTTTATATCGACCTTGTCACCGGAGCGCTGGAGCCTTCCTGTCGTAGAGTTCTGGATATCCAGCTTATCCTTCCTGGCGACGTATGCCGACCGGGCGCGATTGGCCGTTGCGCCCTGGCGCGCCGGCTGTCCCTTCGGCCCGTACTGGATCTGGCCCTTCGGCCTGGCGCGCGCGGCCGTGGAAGCACTGTCGCCCCGGGCATGAGGCCTGGTTCCGGGGATCCTTTGGAGATTGGTGTGATGCGGGACCTGAGATGGTCTCACGCTGGGCGCTCCTTGCGCCACGTGATTCGCCAAGAGTCGGACCTCCTGTCCAAGAGTTCGTTCCTTCCAAGGGCCGGGCTCGGCGCAGCACGGAATCGGGCCGCGCAATGCGCGTGGTGCCCGGCGATTCCATTTTTCAAGGAACACGATCTGCTCACAAGCGAGAAAAAGGTGACTGACCAAAGTAATTCGGTTGAGGCTGTCGATCGTTTTTCTGAAGGGCACCTGATGCGAAGCCGGGCCTGCGAGACACGGCTCAAGAAGAGATATCGGAAGAGTCGGAGCTAATCAGAGAAGCCGCCGATCGTGTCAGTACCCGCTCCTCGATTGTTCCAGTACATCGCCCTCTCGACCATTATCTTCTTGCCCGATGTCTTGCACCTGACCAGGATGGCGGCGCGCCCGTTGGGTATCTTGTCGGCCATGTTGAAGGTCTGTCGGGAGTTCCCTGCTATGACCGCCGTGACCGTAGTGTTTCCCTTACCGGTCGGGGTAAGGTATGTCACGGCTATGGAGACCGAGGTCGGGTTGGGGTTTTGAACGAGCGTCCACGTTTCGTAGCCGTTCTGGGTCTGACCATCGGGCAGGTAGAAAACCTTGTGCGGCGAGCTCATGCCGATAGAGTCGTGACACGCCTCTCCAAGTCCCTTGTCCCAGTACATCGCGCGCTCAGCTATGAGCGGTAGAGAACCCTGGACGTGCGCAGACAGGTCTTTGCCCGGTACGTAGTCGTTTACCTTTATCGTCTTTCTCGAGTTGGCGGGCACAACGAACGGGTCTTGCTTGACGGGCCCCGCCGGTGTCATGTAAGTGATGTTGACTGTGTTATCCGAGCTGTTCGGGTTCTGCACGAGCACGTACGTCGTGAAGCCCCAGTCGGTCGTGCCCTCGGCCAGGTAGTAATCCCTTGCGGGGCCCGTAGTGCCTATCGAGTCATGTCCCTCTCGCCTGTTGTTTCTGTACATGGCGCGCTCGCAGATGACAGGCTGAGACCCCACTACTTTGATGGACGCATCGTAGGCGCCGATGTCCTTGGACATGTCGAACGATGCGCGTGATCCCGCAGCCACGGTCTTGGTGACGGTCCGAGGCCCGGTCCCTTCGATCATGTACGTGACCTGGCAACTCGCGGCTTTCGTCCCCGGGTTCTGGATGAGGAGCCACGTCTCGAATCCCCAGTTCGAGGAACCTTCCGCCAGGTACCACACGGGCGAGGGAGCCGTGACTCCGACGGAGGAATGTCCTTCCTGGGATGCCGCCCCCGGCCCGGTCCAGAGCATGCGCCTGTCGACCGCTATCGGCTTCTCCTCCAGGCACTGCACCCTCGTGGAGAAGTCGGCTTTGCCTATATCGTTTCTCGGGTTTATCACCGTCTGGGACATCGCCGGCAGCTTGATGTCAGGTCTCGTCTTCGTGCCTTTCTTTGTGTTATAGGTAACCTTTGCCGTGACCGTTTCCGAATTGGGGTTTTCTATTGTCACGTAAGTATCGAAACCCCAGTCCGACGAGCCCTCGGCGAGATACCAGTTCACGGCTGTCGAAGGTATGCCACTCCAGACCTCGCAGCCCTGCTTGGAGTTGGACGTGCCGACGTACGCGACCTCCTGGCCGGCCTCTGTGACGGTCGCCATCGACATCATCCCGGAGTTGTTCGCGTTGCCGAACCCGTCTATCGCGGCGGCGTTCCAGGACTTTCCGTCAAATGTCTCGAGCTTGCCCGGGCCACTGGCGTTGATCGCGCCCACCAGCAGGTGTTGCTTGCCGCCGCTCGTTATGTTCTCCATGCATGCCGCCGCAAAGTCATCGCTGCTTCCGAACCCGTTCTTGACGACCTCCGCGGGTGTCCCACTGCCAGTGTAGCTATATACGAATAGGCCGTCGGACTTATAAGTGAGGTTGTCCAACCTGTTGGTCGTGTAGTTGAAGACAAGATGGACGTCGGCGTTGGCCGTGCCGATATACAGCTTGCCGCCGTAGACCTTCATGCACAGGCCGGCGATGTTCCTGGTGTCGGTAAGACCGTTGTTCGCGACCACCGAGAACTTCCCGCCCGAAGACCTCAGTAGCTGGCAGCCCTTCGAGACGATATCTATTGATATCGTCTCCACGGCAAGCTGGGGATTGTTCCAGTCGAACCTCGCGGTACATGCGTACAGGTAGCCATTGTATGCTGCAAAAGACGTGATGCCCGCGTTGAACCGGTTGTCGAGATTACTCGTGCTGACGGTCGACCATGTGTCGGTTGTTCCGCTCAGCTTGTATACGTGGACACCCTCGGTCTTAAGCACGCCCGAAGAGATCTGGTCAAGGACGTAGTTGGTCGTCGCCACGTACAGATCGTTGTTGTACTCCTCCATGGCGGTGACGGACAGGTTGTATTTGTCTCCGAAACCCCTGCCTCCTCCACCTGTGAGATCGGTGAGCGCATTTGTCCAGGTCGAGCCGTCGTAGCGCCACAGGCCGCAGCCAACGGTTAGATTCGCGGTGCCGACGTAGAGCTTGTTCTTGAAGACCTTCATCCGCGGTATCGCCGGGTCAGCGCTCCAGTTGGGAGTGTTGAGGACTCGTGCCCAACTCGAGCCGTTCTTTTCCCAGAGCTGCGCTCCGCCCAGATTGGTGGCGGAGGCATACAGCTTCCCGCCGAACTGAACAATCGATGCAACGGCTCCATTCGATTCCACCGCGCCGAACCCGCTCGCGTGTGAAAGGTGCCAGGTGTCGGATGTCACCTGCGCGGTCCGAGCCTGTTCCCCGGCGAGAGTCAGGGGTGACAAGACGAGCAAAAACAGCGATACGCATATGCAGACAGCCAGCCATTTATGGGTTTTCATCTAAAAGCCTCCAGGGCCTCCAGGTACGGACTGCGGGTAATGCGATTATAATCACTATCATACAAGCTTGAACGGCGAATCGCTTAAAGCTCTACAACGCGTAGCGGGGGCGGCAGATACGCCTGTGGTATGGAATGTTCGTTGACGATCCTCGCGCCGGATGCCCTTATTGAATGAAGTGCGAAAAGCAGCGTGTGGCTACATAGACTGCTTGAGGCTTGCGAAACCGGCCTCCACTGCCCACGCCATCAACCCGGCTCTGGAGAACCGCATCTCGTCGCCGAACCGCAGGACGGGAATCTTACCCTGGGCGGCCAACTCCCGGACCTTCTCGAGTTCTATACCCAGATACTTCGCGAGCTGTTCGTCGTTCATGAAGTCGGTAGCGCCTTCATCGTTCGGCTTCAACTCCTCGGCCATCGTCGCCTCCTCGTTGCTCCTGCCTAATGTTCAAGCTCCCCAGCAGGCCGCCTGTCCGGACTTGATTAGCTATATTCCCCATGCCTCTTCGGCCGCCTGTGCGTCGTTGGGCTCGACCATTATCAGCATGCTGTATTTACCACCGGCCACCGTAGCCGCGCTCAAGACGATATTCACCCCCGCCTCGGCAAGTGGCCTGATCACGTCCGCGCCAAGGCCGACCCTGTCTTCCCCGCCCAGCAGGAAGCCGACATACTCTTCAACCCCGCTGCCTTTGGCGCGCGCAAGGTCCTCGATCACCTCGGCCTTATCGGTGATGATGTACAGAGTCCCCTTGCCTTCACCGGTTGTGAATGTATCGAGGAAGACGACGTTCGAATCTTCTTCGGCGGTCCTGGCCAGAACTTCGTAGAGGGCTCCCGACCTGGCTTCTATGTCGACCTTGTACACCGTTTCACGATTTATCGCCATTTTGGACCCCCTTAACCGCCGAGCATTATACTGGGCTATCTTAACATTCGGCACGCCGCGATATCGTCCCCCCCTGCAAAGAGCAAACATTTCAAGCGGATGGGTGGTGTACCGGGTGCGGTTTGCCAGGGCGCGAGGTTGTACGGTTGGACGAAAAGAAGGAGGGCACCACCCCGGCCTCGTACTATTGCTCCGAAGGCAATTCAGGGTGGCAACCCGGGAGTTTTCTGCCGCACCGCTGGCAGGCGCTGGACGTGCGCGAGGCCATGCGCAAGAACTACGCACGGTGGGGCAGGAGAGGAGGAAGGGGAGATGTGGCATAAAGTCCATGCAACGATTCTGGTGTTCGCTGTTCTCCTTGCACTTGTCATGCAGTGCGGCATTGCGACAGCCGCCCATGTGGCAGACGGCACGGTGGTCGCGAGCGGTGCGGCGTCGAGCACCTGGTACCTCGCGGAGGGGTCCACGGCCTGGGGGTTCTCCACTTACATTACCATCGAGAACCCTAACAACAGCCGGCTCCACGCGCATCTCACCTACATGACCAGGGATGGCGTGGTTAACGGTGGGGTCGTATCGCTGGCGCCCGAGAGCGAGACCACGATCTACCCCGAGGAGATAGTGGGACGGACCGACTTCTCGACGAAGGTCGAATGCGTTGAGGGCGAAGAGATCGCCGCCGACCGGACGATGACGTGGTTTTACCCGGAGCAGTCACAGGAGAACCCCGATATGGAGTATCCGTACTATTACTGGAACGGGGACGCGCATTCTTCGGTCGGAGTAACATCGCCTGCCACGACCTGGTATCTTCCCGAAGGTTGCTCGGCGTACGGGTTCGAGACCTGGCTGTTGATCCAGAACCCTAACGCTGGCAAAGCCAGGTGCACCATCACGTATATGACTGAGGATTCAGGGCCTGTGACTGTCACGAAAGTGGTTGCCGGAGGTTTTCGTGCTTCGTTCAATATGAAAGATGACATCGGAGAGAAGAATGCCTCAATAAGGGTCGATTCAGATATCCCGGTCATCCCGGAGCGCGCTACATACAAAGACAACAGACGCGCGGGGAGCGATTCCATAGGGACCACGACCCCGGCCCCGGATTATTACCTCGCTGAGGGCTCAACCGCGTGGGGCTTTACCACCTACCTGCTCGTTCAGAACCCGAACCGCGCAGCGGCGACGGTGACCGTCTATTGCCAGACACCGAAGGGGGAGAAGGTGCTCAAACCGATTTCGGTTCCCGGCAATTCCAGAAAGACCATCAAGGTAAACGACCTGCTTCACAAAACCGACGCTTCGTTCCGCGTACACGGCTCCCTGCCGATCGTAGCCGAACGCTCGATGTACTGGAATAGCGATACGGGTCAGGCGTGTCACTCCTCTATCGGCATGGCTTCGGCCCATATGAAGTTCTATCTGCCGGACGGGGATGCCGGGGACCAGGAGACGTGGACCCTCGTCGAGAACCCGAACGCCACCCCCGTAAGCATCGAGATCGCTTATTACTGCGAAGCCGGGCAGGGCGACGTCTGGTTCACCGATACGATACCTGCCAGATCGCGTAAGTCTTACAACATGCAAGACCGCCTGCCGTATGGCAAAGCCGCTATCAAGGTAAGATCGATCAACTCGGGTCGCAAGATCATGGTCGAGCGTTCGATGTACTCCTACGGGCGCGAAGGAGGCACCAATACCATAGGCGCCTTCAGCGAATAGTGAGGCAATCCTGCAGTGAGCGGGGTCTCTTGAGGCCCGGGGGTCCGAAAACAAACTTGAGCCGGGTCTCTCAGGCCCGGCTCCGTTTACAGGGTGAGCGAATACTTATTGAACACCTGAGGTTCTTGCATCACGCACTCAGAGGTTGACCGTTATGACAAGGTCGCCGTCATCCGTGCGATGCCACTCGTGGGTTGAGGTCTCGGCTCCCCAGGCAAGCTCGTAGAGGGCGATAGCCATCCCGACCATAGCAAGGTGCATGCTGGGGTTTTCGAGCGTGAGGGTCATGCTGCTACTGTCAGCCTTGAACGCGGTTATGTTGCCGAGACCGCGGAGCCCGGCCCATGTCTTAAAGTCATACCCGCTGCGCCGCCAATCGTCGGTATTCATGCTGAGTTTTCCGAAGCGGCGCTGGGCTTCGATGATCGCTTCCGGAACGGATTCGCCGAGTTCGGCCTCGAGGTCTTCGAAAACGGTGTCGATCGCCGCTGGGTCGAAAAACGCCATCCGCCTGCCCGTTTCCGGGTCTATTATGGTACCTTCCTCGAGATCCCATATGCATCCCGCTACACCGGCCGGGACGCCGCATTCCGGGCATACCCCGTAGGAGATGTCACCCGGTTTAAGCTCGAACGTCTTTCTCTTGAGACGCGCCGCGAGCTCGATGGGGTGCCCCCCCGGGAGCGTGGAGATCAGATAGATGTCATTTGATACCTGCTCGTACTTGACGCGCATGTCGCGCTGTTCGAACGCTTCCACCGTCGCAAGCATATCGGCCGCGAAGAAGATGATCGAGTATGGGTTGCTTATTATCTGCGTGCGCCACGGGAAGGAGTCCCAAAACTCCCAGAGCTCGCTGAAGTTGATATGGCCGTATCCATAGACCATGCCGATAGTGGTCGCCTGCGAGTTGACCATCTTGCCGATCTCGAGTATCTCGTTCTTCAGCGACGGGTCGACCGACGAGACCTTGTCCACTTTTTCGCCGCCGAGGATAGTCGCGAGCCGCTCGATGCCCGCCGGGAATACCCTTTCCATGAACTTTCTCGTATCGCGTCGCTTTCTCTCCATGACTATGTGCTCTATTGGAACGCCGATGAGCTCCGAGACGCCGCGAAAGAGGTTGTCGATATTCGGGGATTCGTAGAAGACCATGCGCGCTTTGTCAGAGCCGAATATGCTTATGATTCCAGCAGAATTCCACGTAAACACCCCGCTGATCAGACGGGGCACTTTGCACGTCTTGCAGACTTCAAGTCCAGGCACGAATAACCACCACTTCCAGGTCTCCGAGGCCCCTTTCCCCAACCCTTATTATAAGACTCGTCATGCACCCCCCTGTGCCTCGAAGTGCATCAGGATTGTCCTCGATTTGTGGCGTCTCGCTGCATCGAACGGGGGTCTCGATTTGATTCGGATTTCATTGTGTGTTAAAGTGCTCCCCGATTTGGGTTTACAACGAACCAAGAACGCACCACAAGAATAATCCTCTCCAGTAACAATCCATGCTGCTTTTTGTTAGTTGGATTTGGAGAAGGAAAAAGCACCGGGAGGTTGATAGCATCTTTACGAAGAGGCCAAGAACAGGATTAATACTGGGCGCGGCACTGATCGTGATGCTTGTTCTAACGCTTGCTCCTGCCACTTTCGCCCA
>Ga0182021_10004445_pt1 | contig 16503 bp, 13 predicted proteins | sample 612E3MmetaG_FD_120493 | JGI IMG/M metagenome (GOLD analysis project Ga0182021, IMG submission 120493) | Permafrost microbial communities from Stordalen Mire, Sweden - 612E3M metaG (Illumina Assembly) | ecosystem: Environmental > Terrestrial > Soil > Wetlands > Permafrost | place: Sweden...
AGCCCGGGCGAGCTGTCCGCGGTCAACATCGCGGACCATCAGGTGGGCCAGCTCGACGTGCCGCCTCCGATCGTCGTGGTCGGCGCCGAGCTTCCATCGCTGCCGGCCCAGCCACTTCTGCGGGCGAGGGGCGAGATTGGCGCCGGCAACCCGGTGGTGATCTGGGACCGGGCTGCCGCGATGGGTAGGCGACCTGTCGGTAGCGCGCAACAGGTGATCAAGAGGGGTCTGCTCTCGGGGCGTGCTCGCGTTCACCGTCGCGGGCATGCACACCTTCATCGCGCCAGGGGAGTGGCCATTTCCCAACCGGGCTGATGGGCGCACATTTCCGTTCCAGGATGCCCTATTTGTCCTATGGCATCGTAAAGGTGGCAAAAAAGACCATTTCTACAACCCCTGTTGTCATGATTTAAGGGTATTTCGTCGGTTTAGAAAGAGTCTTCGAGAAAGTCAAGGCAAGGGTTCGCTGAAGCCCGTGGCATTTCGGGTCCCTGGCATCTAGTCCATTCGGTCCCACGGTGCGGCGTCGATTGGCCATTGATGCGCGATGTTCGGCTATCTCCCGGGCGAACCCTACGTGGGGTCCCAGAGCCGATGCCAGCATGAAAGTAATGAAGTCCGGGCGGCGGATATGGAAGGCATGCCATATCGACCGGCGGACACCGGGTTATGGAAGGCTATTATGAGAACCAAGGAGATCACCGACAGGGACATCGCCAACAAAGGCGATGGAGGTTTGGGCCGTGCTGGGGGTGGGGCTCTGCTAGGGCGCAAGTCCGTCTTGCTGGGGATACTGACCTCGGGCCTAGTGGTCGCCAATGTTGCGCATTCGCCGGCTGCAAATGCCGCTGGCCAGATCCAGTCCCTGGCCGCCCAGCCGGCTTATGTCACGAAGTGGACAACGGCCACCGCCTATGTGGTTGGCCAGCAGGTCGTCAACCCGAACAATGATGTGGTGTCTGCGAATGTCGCTCACACGTCCTCGGCTGTCTACACCACGGACACCGCGAAGTGGACCCTCAGTCCGACGTTCATCTGCAACAAGGCCAACGCCCGAGTTCGGTCCGCGGTGAAGCTTGACGGCACTGACCAGTCGGCGGCGCTTAACGCCGAAATCACGGCGTTGGCCGCTTATGGTGGCGGCACCCTTGAACTGCCCGGCGGGGCGCCAGGGATCAAGTGCAACTCGACGATCGTGCTACACGACGGTGTGACCCTGGAAGGTGCGGGCTTGTCCCCGGTCTCGGGAGGGCCGACCCTCTTCGACTTCTCGAGCCTGGCCACGACCTCGAACGCCATTCAGCTGAACAATGTGTCTGACGTGGCCCTGAGAGACTTCTACCTCGAAGGGTGGGACTCCGGAGGCACTGCCTCTGTCATCAGCACCATTGGGACCAACCGCCGCGTCAACATCGAGCGGGTTATCATCAACGCCGCAACCACCGGTTCAGGTATCGACTTGTCGTCAACTGGATGGACCATCACCGGCGCTATCCGGGGATGTGTTGCTCTTGGCTGCGCTGTCGGGTTCTATATCGGCAGCGCTTGCACGTCGATCGCCCTGTCCAATTGCTACGCCGACGTCAATACTGGTTCGGGATATGTTCTGTGCGGCACCTACCTTTCTCTGGATGCGTGCGCGGCCGACTCTAACGGCCTGTATGGCTATCAGATTCTGGGCGGGAAGGCTATCGCATTCATCGGTTGTGGTGCCGAGGAGAATGGGCGAAGTGCTTTCTACTGCTCAGGCGCTGATGGCATCACTTTTGTGAGCTGTCGCGGCCATGTTAACAACACCTCTGGCGGGCGCAATATGTCGTTGGTTGCGATTAACGACTCATCGGACAACATCACCCTCATAGGGTGCGTAGACAGTATGGCGAACGCCGCTTCGACCAACTCGGTCGGCAACTCCAACGCCTCAACTGCCGGCGCCAACGTGTCCGTCATCAACTGCGACCTGGTCAAGGGGGTTCAGCCGGCTCAGGCTAGCGCCTCACTGACCGCCACGACCGCGACGGCCACACCCGCCGCAGGTGCGGCCGGAGCACTGCCTGCCAAGCCTTGCGGCTACGCAGCCGTCACAATCAATGGAGTAGCGCGCAAGATTGCCTACTACTAGGGGTCCGGCTCGATCCTTCAGGCCGCCAGTTCCGCCCGGTGGCGTGCGCCGCCAGCAGCGCCATATCGTTGATGGCGGCGCACGCTCCGTCTCTGGTCTCGGTTTGGGCGGCTTCAGTGCGGGTTTGTCGGCCTGTGCCACAGACATCGACCCATGGTGGTCGCCACCCTGACCACCAACGCGGTCACGATGGCGACTGGGAACCAAGGTTTAAGTGTGTCTGAGCCTCAGTCGCCTCTGACTTGCGCTCAGAGGCGGCCCGGCTTGGCGGCCCAGCCGATGAACGCATCTATGTCGGCGCTGGCAAGCAGGTCGACTGCAGCGTCGACGTCCGCCGCAGGCCAGTTCCACCATGCAATCTCGAGCAACGCGGCGCACTGCTCAGGGGAGTGGCGGTATCGGATCACCTTGGCAGGGTTTCCTGCGACGATGGCGTAGGGCGGCACGTCCGTGATGACCGTGGAGTTGGCGGCCACTACCGATCCGTGGCCAATGGTGACCCCGCTCAGCACGAGAGCACCGTAGCCGATCCAGACGTCGGAGCCTACCTGTATGTCTCCCTTGGAATTCGGATAGCCGTCGGTGCCTGCCCCGGGCAGGCCCCGCTTCATGCGCAGGGGGAATGTGGTGACGCGGTCCAGCGGGTGGTTGCCACCCAGGATGAACGTGGCCCGAATGGCCACGGACGTGTAGGAACCAATCACCAGTCGGGTGCTGTCATGGGCGTAGATCATGATGCGGGGCACTCCATAGCTGCCCGGGCCCATCTCGACCCGGCCAGCCGCCTGCATCTTGAGCAGCATGTCGAAGTCGCGACCAAAGATCGCGCGACGTATCGGGCTGGGCAGGAACCGGGCTCTACTCATGACATGCCTTCGCCTTCGAACGGGTGATGTGGCGTCCTGATGGGATCAGCGCGAGTCTAGGAGAGGAACTGTTGGGCGCCTTCTTTGCGCGCGATCAGCACTATCACCAATGCGGGGATCCCCGCCGCGGCCACAGCGCAGGTCAGCGTCAGTAGCGACCTTGGAGGCAGGAGCAGGGAGAAGAGGCCCAACCCGAAGGCGCTGCCGGCCACCAGCAACAGGCGCACCGGGCGCAACTGCCCAAGACCCCGGTCGAACGCTGGCACGTTGCGTGCCATGATGCGGTAGAAGTAGATGACGCCGGCTAGCTGTACAGCGAAGGTTGACCACACAGCGCCGGCCAGGCCACCGAAGTAGGTGCACGGCCCGCTCAGCGCCAGGTTGCCGACGACCAGGACGACCGCATACCTCGCTTCCAGACCCGGCCTGCCAATGGCCCGGACGTAAGCAGTCGCCACGCCGGTCAGCAGGTTCAACCCGTTGCCCATGGTCAGTACGACGGCAACGGTCGCTGCGGCGAGCAGTGCCCCTGCCCAGCCGCGGATCCCGAAGGCGACCGTCGCGATGGCGATCACGGTGTATGTGGGGACGATCGCAAGCCAGGTCCGGTTGCGGCGGTTGGCGGTTTCGGTGGCGCTTGTCAGGCCATCTTTGCCGAAGGCATCGGTGATCTGCGACAACAGCGGCGGCAAGGCGAACAGTGGCAAGGTGCGAACAGCGCTGGCTACCTGTGCACCGATCGCCAACAGCCCGAGTTCTTCGATCGGCAGCAGGGCGGCCACGAAGATCGCATCAGTTTGCAGGATGGCCAGCGAGCTGGCATTCATGATCTGGGCCCGCCAGGCATAGGAGAAGAACTCCTTGAACTCCGCTCGCGACAACAGCCGCGCTCTGACCTGCAGGAGATGCGACAGGCATGCGGTCACGAGCATGGCATTCAGGACGACGAGCTGGATGAGGGTCAAGGTGAACATCTTGGCCACCGTGAGCGAGTTGGCCGAGACCACGATGGCCACCAGGAGGCTGAGCTGCGCAAGAACGGTGCTGATGGCGATTCGGCGGAACCGGTTGCTGGCGCGCAGGTAGCCGATCAGGATGTTCGAGCAGAGCATGAGGCCAATGAGTATCCCGATGTTGCGCATCAGGAAACCGGCATCTGCAGTCAAGTGGGCCGGGACGTGGGCAATCCCCAGGACTACACGCGAGATCAGTGGGCCGAACGCGTACAGCACGACTGTGGCAGCCCCGACCAGGGCGAATAGCGAAGCAGTGAACCTGGCGGCGAGGCTGGCGTCGTGACGCGAGAGGTGCAAGGCATAGAACCTCTGTGCCGACGAGCTGATCCCCCCGTCCAGGCTTACCCCGAACACGATGACCGTGTTGGCCAGCGCCCAGACGCCATATCCCCCCAGGCCAAGGTGGCGCAGCAGGAGCGGGATCGTGATCAGCCCAATGAGCTGCGGTGCGACCTGGGTTACGCCGTTCCATGCCGTGTTGACGCTGAGCGCGTCGCGAGAGGGCCCGAAGAAACGTCCGAGCAGCTGATAGGCCACCGGCATGCTAGCGCTCTGTCCGGGGACCAGGAACTGACCAAGCAGCCGACGGCTGTCGGCGCGTGCGAATCTGGCCGTGAACAAAGGAGAATGTATCCCGGACGACCACGAGTTCGGGCATGTTTCAACGATACCAGCAGGGCCGGTGCCACCAACGTCGCTTTGGCCGCGGCCAAAGCGCAGCACTGCAGGTGCGGGGCAGAGCCGCCCAATGAGGTCCGCAACCACTTACGCTTATGATGACGACCTATTTGGGGACTCACATGACACCCGCGGGCGTGGTCGAATAGATGACCCCTGCCGGTGAGGAGGAGTACATGAGCGGGACGCGTGTCAGGGGCGGTGTTCGGCTGGCCCGCCCTGGTTGGGCTTTGGTGCCGATAACCCTGGTCGTGGTGGTTCTGCTCCTGGTGGGCGCATCGATCGTTGTTGACCTCCGTTGGGCTCTGATGATCGTGGCTGTCGTCTCGTTGGCGGTCTGGATCATGGTTAGTCGTCCACATCCAGCGCTGATCCTCCTCGCGCTGCCGATGTCCTTGGTGCCTCCTCCGCTCCTGATCGTCATGTTCGGTTCGAAACAGCTTGCGGTGACTGTCTCCGACGCGGTCATCGCACTGGCTCTGTTTGCCTGGGCCGGTCGTCCTGTCAGGGTCAGTCGCGTCTGGCTGCTCGGCAACGCTTTGCTCGTCGGATGGACGTTTCTGTCTCTTTTTGTCACCCAGGACTTCGGGCGAAGTGTTATCGGTCTCAAGGTCGTCATAGAAGCAGCGCTGGTCGCAGCCATAGCGGCAACCGCCACCACGACCACACCAAGAAAGCTGTTTCGTCGGCTGGCGTGGAGCACTGCTCTGATGTCGATAGCTCTTACCGCCCAGATAGCCAGCCAAGGTGCGCTCAATCTCCTGGCGGCTGGGGGCGCTGACACCTCGTTGGCCGCTGATGTCGCAACTGCCCACAACTCGACCACTGAGCTCACGATCTCGGTTGGTACATCGAACTACACGGGCGCCGTCATCCTCCTGGGCTTGATCCCCATCTTCTGCTACTGGCCGTTCATCGAGGCGAGATGGGAGCGTCTGGTTGCGGTAGTGGCTCTAGCCATCGGGGCTGTGGGAGTTCTCGCCACGGCGTCGAAGTCACAAGTGCTGTCGCTGGCGGTCATCTTGCTGGTGGCAGCTGTCCTGGCAGTTGTCTCGCGCGTCGAAGGCCGCAAGAGGGCCGGACCGCTGTCGATCGTCATCCTTGGGGCGCTGGTGTTCGCAGGCGTGGCGGCCAGCTGGTCATACGTCGGAGCGATCTTTGCCCCGCTCTTGAGCACGGGGGTATCAGCCTACGGAACGGCGGGTCGGCGCATCGAGATCTGGGGGTCCGCGCTCACCACTATCTACGACCATCCCTTCTTCGGGGTTGGGGTGTTCGATCTCCAGCTCCAGAGCGAGACGGTCGTCTTTCCGACTGCCCACAACACCTTTCTTCAGGTTGCCGCCGAGACGGGGATACCTGGGCTGCTGATCTACCTACGGCTTCTGTGGGAACCAATCCGGTGCAGCCACAAACAGGTGCGCACTGTGGCTATCCTCCTTGTCGGCGGCCTCGTCGTCGCGGGCATGGCGGAGCCCACGCTTCGTACGGGTGCCTATGACTACGTCGCCTGGCTGCTGCTGGGCAGCGTCGTGGCCCTTGGACAGCCAGCTGCGGGCCACCAGAGGCCAGCGCTGGCCATGACCGGGCACACAGGTCAAGGGTCCCCGGGTCGCGCGAGCCAACAGGTAGGTTCTGACACGACCACTGACATGGCCTTGGACTGAGGTCCATCAGTTACGACTCTGAAGGCTGAGCTTGCATGACAGAGGCCATGAGGGCGAGCCGTGTGCTCGCCCTCGGCTGGCGCCACGATCTGGTATCTGCCACACCACCAGTCCTGCCGTGGATGAGCGAACCAGGCAACTTCTGGGGCGCCCCGGTTGGCGGGTCCACCAATGTCCAGTAGTCCCAGCGGCGCCGGGACGATCTGCTACCTGGCTGACGCGGGAAGCCCGCTGGTCCACCGCTGGCTCGAGCACGCGGTCAGCCGCGGATGGGAAGTCCACATCTTCTCAGTGGATCCGCTCTCAACTCCCATGTAAGGCGTGCAATCGCACCCGATCCCAGCAAAGGCATGGCCTTTTCGCGCAAGTGGATGCCGAACACATACGGGAGGTCTACGAAGAAGTGGATGTGTATGTGCAGTTGGCGCTTCAGAGCGAGGGTTTTGGGGTGGCCGTTCTGCAGGCTGAGTCGTGCGGGCTACGGTCATCGCATCCGACCTTGGGGGCTGCCGGAGGTGGTCCAGGACAATGTCGCCGGGCTGCTCGTAGCGGCGGGTAATGTCTTAGAGCTTGCTGGGGCCATGACGTGCCGGCACCAGGACCCGTCACTGCGCAGACGCATGGCTGCCGCTGCTCGCGAATTCGTCCTCGAGCACTACGACTGGGAGCCAACATCGGCCATTATGGACGACGTGTACCTCAAGGCCCTCTCCGGGAAACCGCAGTGAAGTCCGATAGTGATAATCCCCCAGCCCTAAAGGTGGGCGCACTGTGCGTCCTGTACGGTAACGAGCAGCTTCCCCGACTTCTGCGGGACCTGTCCGGGGTTCGGGGCGTATCGGTGGTGGTCCTGGATAACTCCGGAGACCTGGCCGAGTCAGCTCCCGCCGGTTTCGAGCTTGTGCGACCTGGGCGCAACCTCGGGTATTCGGCGGGGGTCAATCGTGCTCTTGGCGTGCTGCCACCAGATATCGACGCGCTTTTGGTGATCAACCCCGATATCGTCGGCGACGTCGACAGCCTCCTTCGGCTGGCTCGTGAGGCGGTCGACATGCAAGGTCCTGCTCTGGTCTCGCCCACAAGTGAGGATGGGATGTTTGGAATCCAACCAGGGCAATCTGTAGCCTCGACCATCATCCAGTATTCGCTTCGCACAGATAAGGCGTTTCACAGCCGTACGAATGGTTTCTTGTCTGGCGCATTGTTGGCTATTAATCGAGCGGCCCTCAACATGCTCGTCTCTGACGGGCGGCTGCTCCGGGAGGATTTGTTCTTCATGGACGACTTCGAACTCTCGGCTCGTGCACGCCGACTCGGCGTTCGGGTCAGGGAAGTCGACACTCGGGGGGGCATCCGACATATTGGGGGAGTCAGTATGCGTCGGCGACCATCGGTCCCCATTTACTTTTCTCGGGTCTCAAAGGTTCGTTATTGGTCTGAGGTCCAGCCCTTGCGGGCGAGGCTTTTGGCCGCCTACTTCCTTCTTGAGAGCTCACTGGGTTGGCTGGTTGCGACGCGGAAGGCTCGAGGTAGGAGAGTCCAGCCTGGCTCTGGCGCAGCAGATGGCTTCAAGGCAGTGATCCAATGGCTCATCTCCAGAGACAACTCAATTGACGAAGCCATCTTGGGCAACGTGAACCCTTGACTCCCGGCTCGCCGCGTCGAGGTGGAAGGACCCAGGATTCCAGTGCGACTCTCTGTTGCGCGCTAGCGCGAGATTCGCTCGTCGTGCAGTTCTGGGGTGCGTTGCGATGCTCACAGGAAGCGAAAGGAACACCCATGTCAGAGCAGTCTGTGCCCAGGGCGCAAGGTCGGCGCTCGAGTCAACCGCCAAGCAGGCCGACCAACGTATCGGCAGCCGGCGACCCCAGACCCCAGCCGATGTTGGCTGCCTACAGCCCCGCCGGTGTTGGGCGCTCTGTCCTGCCTTGGAGACCGTCTGAGCCTTGGAGACTTCCTGAGCTCAGGTCGACCGTAGCGAGGCTCACCGGTGGCGTCCCTGTCATTTTCGGCGCACAGACGGGCAAGGTTCTCGCGTGAATATTCTTTATGTCAACCACAACGCGGGTAGCCCTGCACTGGGCATGGAGTACCGGCCCTACTACCTGGCGCGCGAGTGGGTGCGGCTGGGGCACAAGGTGCAGATGCTGGCCGGCGACTTCTCGCATGTGCGCACCAAGCAGCCGTCGCGCGGCGACGAGGTCATCGACGGCATCCACTACCGCTGGTACCCAACCTCCTCCTACGAAGGCAACGGAGTCGGCCGGGTGAGGAACGTGTGGGCCTTCCTGCGCGCAGTCTGGGCCGACACACCGCGCCTGCTGCGTGAGTTCAGACCCGACGTCGTGATCGCTTCGAGCACTTACCCCATGGACATCTGGGTCGCGCGCCGCCTGGCCCGCCGTGCCGGCGCACAGCTGGTGTACGAGGTGCATGACCTATGGCCGCTATCCCCGATCGAACTCAACGGCATGTCGCCCCACCACCCTTTCATCATGCTGTGTCAGGCAGCCGAAGACGCCGCCTACCGCGACGCCGATGTCGTGGTCTCACTGCTGCCGAAGGTCCAGGCCCACATGAGGTCGCACGGCCTGGACCTGAAGAAGCTCAAGATCGTGCCGAACGGGATCACGACTGACGAATGGGAGGGCGAGCCGACTTCGCTGCGCGCGGACATGGCGCAGGCGCTGACAGCCGGCGGCACCGTCGTTGGCTATGCCGGCTCGATGGGACGCATGAACGAGCTCGACACCTTGCTCGACGCCGCAGTGCTGCTGCGCGATGAGCCGCTGCGCTTCGTCCTGGTCGGCAACGGCCCAGACCGGGCGCGGCTGGCGCAGCGTGTCAGCGACGAGCACCTGAGCAATGTCACGATGCTGGCACCGATCTCCAAGGCGCAGATCCCGGCGTTTCTGGCTGGCGTCGACATCGGTTACAACGGGTATCGGCGCTTGCCGATCTACCGCTTCGGCATCGCCCCGAACAAGACCCTGGACTATATGATGGCGCGTTGTGTCGTGCTGCAATCGGTCGAGGCCGGCAACGATCTGGTGCTCGAAGCAGACTGCGGGCTGACGGTGGCCCCCGAGGATGCCGCAGCGGTCGCCGGCGGGTTGCGCAGCCTGGCTGCGCTGACACCTGCACAGCGCCTGGCGATGGGTGAGCGGGGCCGCGCCTTTGTGCTGGCCAACCACACCTACCCGGTGCTCGCGAAACGTTTTTTGGAGGCGCTGGCCTAAGAGTCGCTTTGCCTGCTCCCAGGCCACGCTGCCTGGCAGCGATCTGCAGATCGCTACCGGTTCTGCCACCGGCCCAGCGCCGCCCTGGTGCCGGCCGCCCTGGTCGGCGTTGTCACGGGCGCAAGAGCGCGATCCGCTCGTCGATCCTGGGCTCGATGTGGGCGCTTCGGCTCAGTTGCAGGCGGGGCTGCTGAGGGTGACATGCAGCGGGCGCACTAGTGGTTGTTGGAGAACGATCGGCGCCGCGGTGCTGGCTGGTTCGCTCAGATGCAGCACGATGGTGCGCGAGGTGCCACGGGGCAGTTCGACGTCGATCATGTACACCGGATGCCCGCGTTCTAGGCCGATCCGGCCAATGCCGGGCCGGCCTGCGACCGTCACGCTATGCACGACCGCTCCCTGGGTGGCGAAGTAGCTCACTTCCACGCGGTTGTCTCCGACCTTGATCGGGTAGGAGCGGGCGTCGCTGCGGCCAGTGACATACAGGGGCAGGCCAGTAGCCGGCGCGTTGTTGGTCAACGTGATCGTCACCGTGGTGCTCCGGGTGGCTCCGCAGCCGGTGGCCTGCCAGGTCAAGGAGCGATCGAGGTAGTAGTCGAGCTTGTTGCCGGCGGCGTTGACGATCGACATACCGACATACGGTGCGGTCGTCACGGGGATGACGCCGGCCACCGAGGTCTGCGCCAGGTCTGCCTGGATGGCCGGGTTGGCGCTCCATACCAGCAGCCGTCGTTCACTGGCCGCCTCGCCTGCGGCTTGCAGCAACGCTACGGGTTCGCTGCGCGTCTGCAGGATCTTCTTGCTGGCGGCGGAGGCGATCTGGAGCAGGTACGCCTGTCGTTGTGCGTTCGCATCGATGCCCGTGAACATCGCGTAGCTGGTGGACTGGGTGAGGGCCACGGCGTTGTCCCCGCTGATCTGTGACGTGTCGGGCAATGTGGCCGGGCCAGTCACGGCCAGCAGATAGCCGAGGGCGGTGGGGTCCAAGGCGATGACCCCGTCGACCTTCTGCCCGCTGTAGTTCTTCCACATAGACGCCCAGATCTGCGCGGCATAGGGAAAGTTGGGACTCAGGTTGCCGTTGCCGTAAAAGGTCGTCGTGCCGGCCGCGTCGTAGAGATGGTGGTAGTCAGGGCCGAAGTCCACGTTGGCCGCGACGCCGTTAAGGGCGGTGTCGCTCTGCATGTTGGTGACAGCCAGCTTGCCGTGGTTTGCCTCGATGATTGCGAAGGCACCGGGCAACCCGCCGGTGCCACGGGACTCCGCCTCGTTCTGGAAAGCGACGAAGTATCGTTGGGGGCCGTCCTGGCCGAGCATCGTCGGCAGGATCCGCACGGCGAGGTCGGCTGAGGTCAGAGCGCTGTTGAGGTCGTTGACCTGGCGCAGCGCGTCTGAGTAAGAGGCATCGATGGGGCTGAGCCACGTGCGGGCGGGAAGCTGCCTCATGGTCTTGGTGGTCTGGGCCACCACAGCCGACGCCGAGGCGATGGCGGGGGGGACAGCCGTGATGCGTGCCAGGTCGATGCTTCCGTCAGGGCGACGCAAGGTGCGTGGGTTGAGCCGCTGGACGGCGTTGACCAGTTGTGGAAGCGCGCCGCGGCCGATCGCATCTGCCCCAGCGGTGATGCCGCGGATGGTCTTCAGTGGCTCGCCGCCGGAGGGCAATGCCGCAGCCAAGGCCCACACCGGTCCCGAAGTCAGCTGGTTGGCCTGGTGGGCGTGGCTCGCTAGATCGGTGGCCGTGGCCCGTGCGGCCGGCCAGTTGCCTGCCGAGAGCTGGGACCCCAGCGTGTGGGTCTCCTGCGTCATCTGGTTGAGCTGGCTGCGGGCCATCAAGGCGGTGACGGTGACCCACAGGATAGCCAGAAGGAGCACGCCCCCTACCGTCATCATGGCGAACCCGATGCGTCTGCGCCGTCGCCACGCACGCTCCGAGATGTTCACTGGTGTTGCTTCAGACATAGCTCACGTATTCAGTCATGCTGGGTTGGCCTACTGGCTGGCCTTGAACGTGTGAGAGCCGTGGGCTCTGGCCGTCCAGAGCAAATGCGCCCTGCAGGGGTCTTTGATCGCCGCAGTCAGCGCCGGTTACTACCCCGATGATGTCGCTAAGACTCACTGATTGCTCCTCCATTTGCATTGTGATTAGAGTGTCGCGCCTCTGCGAGCTTCATGCCCGGCGGAAGTCTGTAGAAGCAGGCTCGCTTCAAAGGTATTCAGCCCTTAGTGCGTACTCATAACAACTCTACTTGACTGTACTGACTGAGCTTCAGTGACTGAGCACCGTCGCCTTCACCTCACCGTCCCCGAGACTTGGCTGAGTGGGTCGTTGGCCGGCGCGCTGCCCAGTGGTTGCCAGCTGCCCTGGCCGACACCGACTCGCCCGCGTAGCGGACTCAAACTTCTCATGTGCCGGTCAGGGTAAGGCGACGGTAAGGGCATCGGCTGGTCCGCCGCTAAGCTACTCAGCCCATGACGGCGGTCTCTTCATGAGCAGGGCGCGGCCCACTGGAGCTGCGTCAAGGGCCTAGCTGCAGGCGGTGATCACCGAAATCGTCGGCGAAGGAGATCAGGGCGGACACTTCTACCCCATTACCGACGTTGCCGGCCTGCTGCATGAGTGCGCGAAGTCATAAGGGCGCTTCGTAACGGTTCTTGGGCTCGGTCTCCCATCGAATCTACTTGGCAGAGCACATATGCTTAACCCAACTGCTCGCATTCAAGCACCGAATACTGAAAGGCCAGGGGAGTCTTGAAAGATGTTGATCATTTCCTGCCGTTTGCACGCCCCGACATCGGCGAGGAGGAGATCGAGGCGGTCGCCGAGGCCATGCGCAGCGGGTGGCTCACCAGCGGACCTCGGGTAGCAGCGTTCGAGCAGGAGTTCGCTGAGTTCCTCGGGGGGGACCTCAACGCCGTGGCCGTCAACTCCGCGACGGCAGGTTTACACCTTGCCCTTGAAGCCGTCGGGGTGGGACCCGGTGACGAGGTCATCGTGCCCACGTGGACATTCACTGCGACCGCCGAGGTGGTGCGCTACCTCGGTGCCGATCCTGTCCTGGTCGACGTCGACCCAGCGACTCTGAACATCGATCTGGAGGCTGCCGCGGCTGCGATCACCTCTCGGACCAAGGCGATCATGCCGGTGCACTTTGCTGGCTTGGCGGTTGACCGCCAAGCCATCGCCTCCTTTGCCGAAACTCATGGTCTGAAGGTGGTGGAGGACGCAGCCCACGCGTTTACGGCGACCTCAGCCGGCGACCTGGTTGGCAAGGGCAGCAGTGAGGCGGTTGTCTTCAGCTTCTACGCCACCAAGACGATGACAACCGGGGAGGGCGGCATGGTGGTGACCCCCGACGATCGGATCGCCGCACGAATTCGCACCATGCGGCTGCACGGCATTAGCAGTGACGCGTTTGAACGTAACCGCGGGACGAGTCCGGCCTGGTACTACGAGGTCGTCGCCCCCGGATACAAGTACAACTTGACCGATCCGGCTGCGGCACTGGGGCGCGTCCAGCTGCGCCGCTCACCTGAGATGAGGGACAAGCGGGCAGCGGTGGCCGCTCGATACGACGAGGCTCTGTCAGGGTTACCGCTGCTGCTGCCAGCTCATCCTCCCGAGGGCGACACCCACGCCTGGCACCTCTACGTCACACGGTTGAGCGATGATGCCAGCCTCGATCGCGACGTGTTCATATCAGAGATGGCCAAGTCTGGCGTGGGTTGCAGCGTCCACTTCATCCCGCTCCATATGCACCCATACTGGCGCACCCAGTGCCGGCTGGACAACGGCCAGTTCCCTGTGGCGACAGCCGAGTTCAGGCGCGTCGTCAGCTTGCCGATCTTCTCGAGCATGACGGACTCTCAGGTTGAACAGGTGATCGAGACCGTGCGCAAGATCTTGTGGTGACGTGAGACACGACGCAGCGTTCGACCCCAAGCGAGGATTCGACCTCGTAACCTCGGTGATGGCCCTGCTGGTGACCTGGCCGGTGTTCGTGGCCGTGGCAGTTGCGGTGCGCCTCGACAGCCCAGGACCGGCGTTCTACCGGCAAGAACGCGTGGGGCTGGGTGGTGAGATCTTCAGAATCCACAAGTTTCGCACCATGAGGGGCGGGCACAACGCTGCGATGGTCAGCGCGACGGGGGACAGCAGGGTGACTCGCGTGGGCCGGTTCCTGCGCAAGAGCAAGCTGGACGAGCTGCCACAGTTACTGGACGTTCTCGCGGGCCACATGAGCATCGTGGGGCCTCGACCGGAGGTCCCGCAGTACGTTGACATGTGGCCGGCCGGAGCTCGTGAGGTCATCTTGTCCGTGCGACCGGGAATCACGGACCCGGCTAGCATCGCGCTGCGCAACGAGGCCGACGAGTTGGCTGCAGCCGAGGACCCGGAGCAGCATTACATCGAGTCGCTTCTTCCTCGGAAGACGGCAATGTACGTCGAATACGTGAACAACCAGAGCTTCCTAGGCGATTTGGCAGTGATCGCGCGGACTTTCTTCGCCGTGATCATGCACTGAAAGAGCTAGATTCTGGGCAGGCGGCCAGGAATGGGCGGCCACCGGGCGCGCGGTCGACGCCTGCAACTCCATCCACTTGCCAGCTGACTTGTGGTTGTCCAGCTCGGCGGACTTGACCTTGTCGATGTCCAGTTGGGGCACGTCCACGCTCGTGATCAGCGCGTTGTGCGTGGCCCGGCGTGCCTCATAGGCGGAGAAGAGGTCTTCACTCATCTTCTCGCCGGGGCGCAGCCCGGTGTAGCTGATGTTGATGTCCTTACGCCCGGACATGCGGATGAGAGTCTTGGCCACATCAAGAATCTTGACCTGCTCGCCCATATCCAGGACCAATACCTCTCCTCCGGCGCCGAGAGAGGCGGCTGCCAGAACGAGCTGGCAGGCCTCAGGAATGAGCATGAAGAAACGCTCGACATCGGGGTGGGTCAACGTGACCGGGCCGCCACCTTCGATTTGGGCGGCAAACGCATGCACCACGGAGCCGCGTGAGCCCAGTACGTTGCCGAAGCGCACTGAAACGTAGTCCCCCGGCTGACTGGCGGAGAACGATGCGGTCAGCTGCTCGGCGATGCGCTTGCTGTAGCCGAGCACGCAGATCGGGTCGGCGGCCTTGTCTGTGGAGATGTTCACGACGGTGCCGACGCCCACCTCGGCGGCCGCTGTCAGCACGTTCAGGGTGCCGAGCACGTTGGTCTTCCAGGCCTCCAGCGGGTAGGACTCCAGAAGCGGAAGGTGTTTGAGCGCGGCCGCGTGAAAGACCAGATCAGGCAGGCTGGCCCTGAACACCGTGCGCATCGTGTCAAGGTCGCGAATATCGGCGAGGATCACCTCATCGCCCTGCAGCAGTCCCTGGCCGGTCAGGCTGAGCTGTGTCTGCTGTAGGCCGGACTCGTCACGGTCCAGCAGATAGAGCTTTTCGGGGTGGAAACGGGCGATCTGGCGAGCGAGCTCTGAGCCGATCGAGCCTCCGGCTCCGGTCACGAGCACCGTTCGCCCAGCGAGCTGTTCGGCGATGACGGTGGTGTCCATCGTGATGCGCCCACGGCCCAGGAGGTCCTCAACGTTCAGGTCGCGCAGATCATAAGAGGTCGGCTCACATCCGATGATGTCTCGCAACGGCGGCAGGACCAGGACGTCCAGCCCGGCGGCCTCCGCCAGGTCCGACAGCTCACGGACCAGCTCCGAGCTGGCCTGGGGAAGCGCCACGACCAAAGCCGTGGCGTTGAACTTACCCGCCACCTCGCCAATGTCCTTGCGGGTGCCGTGAACCTGCACACCATCGATACGCAGGCGTTGCTTGGCCTTGTCGTCGTCCAGCAGAGCCACCGGCAAGAATCCGCTGTCCTCGTCACGCATCATGGACCGCAGCAGTTGGCGGCCTGCTTCGCCGGCACCGAACACGACGACGCGCCGTTCGTCTTCTCCCGTCACGGCGTGACGACTACGCCAGCTGCGAAGACAGAAGCGCGCGGCGAACATGCCCATCAGAGCCAGTGTCCCAGCGATCACCGGGACACTGCGGGGGACAACCGATGGCGTAGTCAGGAAGGCCCAGACCATGAGCCCGGAGGCGGTGGCCAGAACGGTGCCGGCAAGCTCGGAGGTCTCTTCGAAGGAACCTCTGCGATGGTCGATGGCATACGGGCCGATGGATGCTCCAACGACGAGGGAGGCCGCGGCGGCACCGGCTGCGAACCCCAGGGTGCTACCCACGAGCCAGGAGGTTTCCTGGAAGTCATAGCGCAGCCAGGTGGCGCCGTAGATGGCGGCGAACCAGACGCCCCCATCGAATAGCAGCCACACCCACCGGCGCAGCCAGGGGCTGCTTTTTCCCGCCGTCACGAAATATCCCCATTCCGTCATAAATATCCCCACGAATCTCAAATGGTCCAAAAGCGACATCTAGGCCGAAATGGGAACATTAGTACCTTAGGCGATTCAACCTTTACCACACCTATAATAATGGTAAAGAACTGGTATGCCAAGGGCATCGTTCGAATACTGAATAAGACAGCACTTGATGCAAATGGCATTTCCTCAGTTGACGCTGAGTGCCCGATTGAGACCGCCAGAACGAGGACTCCTCCCACAGAGCCAGCATTACCCCTCCCACCGGTTCGCGGATGTAAGGGGTACCTTACCTGCCGTCACCTAGGCTGGATAGAGACCCGCGAGGTGGTGTCACTCATTGCGCGTGACGCTCAGCACTTTACACGCGTGGGTGAATTTTGCCTGGCGAACGTGTCGGTGTCCACACCTGCGCTTTGGTGTTGGACGCGATCGGGCTGGCGGGGCGAGCTGGGCCACGGATTCCATAGGGACATAACGACGTTGACCGACTCGCCACTGCTCAGCAGTCTTGATGAGCACGCAGGTCGCAGGGCGCTCAAGG
>Ga0182021_10004446_pt1 | contig 16502 bp, 10 predicted proteins | sample 612E3MmetaG_FD_120493 | JGI IMG/M metagenome (GOLD analysis project Ga0182021, IMG submission 120493) | Permafrost microbial communities from Stordalen Mire, Sweden - 612E3M metaG (Illumina Assembly) | ecosystem: Environmental > Terrestrial > Soil > Wetlands > Permafrost | place: Sweden...
CCTCTCGCTGGAAGCCGACCACCGGCTGCCCGCAGAGGGGATGGGAAGATTATGTATCCGCGGGCAAAAGTCAAACAAAAACGCCCAGACGCGCCCGGTCGTCCACGACGGCCCCTATCTCTTGCCCGTGAGGAGTTGCGCCGCCTCCTTGGCGTGATAGGTCACGACCAAATCAGCACCCGCTCTCCGTACCGAAAGGAGAGTTTCCACCATGGCTCGGTCGTAGTCAAGGAGCCCTTTTTCGCCCGCGAGCTTCAGCATCGCATACTCCCCCGAAACGTTGTATGCGGCGACCGGCACGTCGAACTCACGGCGCACCTCGCCAATGACGTCAAGGCAAGGAAGCGCAGGCTTGACCATGACGATGTCCGCACCCTCTTCCACGTCGAGGGCCACCTCACGTATTGCTTCACGGATGTTCGCCACGTCCATCTGGTAGCCGCGGCGGTCGCCGAATGACGGCGCTGAAGCCACTGCCTCGCGGAACGGCCCGTAGAAGGCCGACGCGTACTTGGCCGCGTAGGACAGCAGGATGACGTCTTCGTGCTCGGCCTCGTCCAGCGTTTCGCGCAGAAAGCCAATCATTCCGTCCATCATCCCTGACGGAGCGACGATGTCTGCGCCCGCGTGAGCCTGGGCGACAGCCGCCCTACCCAGGTTCTCCAGGGTGGCATCGTTGTCCACCACGCTCTGGTCCCCCTTCTTCTCCAGGATGACGCCGCAGTGACCGTGGGTCGTGTATTCGCAGAAGCAGCAGTCAGCCGCCACCGCGAGGTCCGGCACCGCCTTCTTGATGGCGCGGATAGCGCGCTGGACAATGCCCTCCGGATGCCAGGCCTCGCTCCCCACCGGGTCCTTTCGCTCCGGCAGCCCAAACAGCATGACTGCAGGGATACCTAGGTTGGCGATGGCCTCAGCCTCACGGGGAAGTTGGTCCACCGAGAAGTGGAACTGCCCAGGCAGCGAGGCGATCTCGCGGCGGACCCCTTTGCCCGGGCACACGAAAAGGGGAAAGACCAGGTTGTCGGCAGAGAGGGTCGTCTCGCGAACCATTCGACGCAGGGTTTCGGTGCGGCGTAGTCGCCGGGCCCGGTTTTCTGGGAACGACATGCTAGGGACCTCCTTTGGGTGTGCGTGCGCTCGTGATGGCCGAGATGAGCGCATCGATGTTGGGCTCATCGGCAATCACGGGCGAAAGGCCGTGACTGACTGCCTCGGCTGCCGTGGTCGGCCCGATAACCGCGAGCGTCTTGCTCGCAAGGGCGTGGGTGCCGTGTCTCTCCACGAAGGCGCGCAGCGCCGATGGGCTGGCGAAGGTCGCGACGTCAAACGCCGGTGGGGGTGGCAGCGGACTGCGGGGAGCGGTCTGGTAGGCCGCGACCACATCAACCTGGCAGCCTCGGCCGCGCAGGGCCTCTATGAGGGTATCGCGGCCGGCAAAGGCATGCGGGAAGAGCAGCCGGGTGCCGGCTTCGAGGTCGCGGAACGCTTCCATGAAACCCTCCTGCCGCTGGTCGGAGGGCACGAGATCTGCGCGGGCGCCGGCTTTCTCGAGTGCCCGCGCGGTTTCTGTTCCCACTGCGGCGAGGCGCGGACGACCCCGCCCGGAAGGAAAGCGGCCGCCGTCAATGCGTGAAGCGGTGAACGCGACGGCGGTTTGGCTGGTGAAGATGATCCAGTCGTAGCTGCCGACCTGCCGGAGGGCTTGGTCGAGTGGTTCCCAGGAGGGCGGCGCGAGCACCTCGATCGTCGGGTAGAGAACGACGGTAGCGCCCGCCGCCGATAGCGCCTGTGCCCATTTGTCGGCTTTGCCGCGCGACGGCCGAGTCACGAGCACACGGAGCCCTTGAAGCAGACCTTGGGACACGCGACTAGACCGCTCCCTACTCTTCCAGTTCGACATTCCAGTACGAGGCGTTGGCGAGATCGAGAAAAGGCAGCCATTCACGGTAGCGCACGCCATCGCCGGCGGTGCGGAAAGTCGGAGTCCAGCGCGGTCGGGTCGGCGCGCGGAGAAGATGCATTCGGGACTGCTCCGGAGTTCGCGCGCCCTTGGCCAAGTTGCAGTCCACGCAGCAACACACGACATTTTCCCAGGTGGTGCGACCGCCCTGGGATCGGGGCTTGACATGGTCCAGATTCAGATCCGAACGGGCAAGCTGGCGGCCGCAGTACTGGCAGGTGTTGGAATCCCGTGTGTAGATGTTGTGGCGGGAAAACCGGACCTTTGCCTTGGGGATGCGATCGTAGAGCTGCAACATGATCACGCGCGGCACCCGGATGGCGCGATTGACGGTGTGAATCACGTCATCGCCTGTCTCGGTCGAGAGCTGCGACCAGCTATCAAAGTCGAACGTACGAAACTGCGGGTCGATGGCCTGCGCCGCGCCCAGGTAGAGCAGGGTAAAGGCCCGCCTCACATTGGTGACGTGAATGGGCTGGAAGCTCCGATTAAGGACCAGCACAGATGAGTTGATCACGACGCAGCTATCCTGGTGCTGCGCACCTCTACATGGGAACCCTGAAAGGGTTCGCTTCGCCCTTCGGCCCCACACGCCCACCCCCACCTCCCTCGCTTCCCCCTTCGGGGACTTCGGGACCCGCACCTTCCCCACCACAACTGCTCGCTACGCTCGCACCCTCGCGCTCGGCATCGCCAAACCCTTCGGCCCCCCATCCGCCACCCCACCCCGCTCGCTTCGCTCGGCCTCGCGCGATGGTACGCCACGCGCGGCGCTGGCGAGGGCGCGCGCGAAGCGCGCGGGGCGGGCAGTGTGGCGGGCCGTCCCGAAGTCCCCGCAGGGGGCAAAGCCGGCGGGCTCCCCACGCGACTATGCGGCAAAAGGCGGCCAGTCGTTGCCCCCGCGCCGCGCCACCGCGAAGCGTCAACTGAGGGCCTCGACCGCCGGAGCGGCCGCGAAATCCTGGCCGCGCTCATGAGCGGTCATGCTAACAGAGCGAAGCCGGGACGGCAAAGGCTGTAAAATGCCAGGGTCTTGAACACCCAGACCCTATCTGCCCTGGTGGCCGCCATCGTCAGCCTGGCGATCGGAGGTGCCGTGCTTCTGCGTGAACCGCGGCGGGCGGTCCACGTTCTCTTCGCGACGTTCGCATTCAACATCGCGGTCGAGAAGCTCCTGTCATTCTTCTCCACCGGCGCGGCCGAGCCTGATTCGTTTCTCAAGTGGGCGGTCATGGTCGCGACGGTGTCGCTGCCTGCGACCGCACAACGGTTCTTTCAGGCCTTCTTGGGCGACGAGGCCGGGCCGCCGCCACTCTCGCGCACCACCGTGGTGGGTGCGGGATTGCTCTACTTGGCGTTGCTGCTCAGTCGCTTTCTCGCCGCGCCCATCCACACCGCGCTGTGGTTTCACGCGGCCCTGGTCGCCTATGTGTTTGTCGGCCTCTATCTGTCCGTCTACTACCTCTACCGCCGCTACCGGGGTACGCCATCGCGGGTCGAAAAGATCCGTCTCCTCTACCTCCTGATCGGTGGTGTGGCGACGGTGACAGCGGCGTTGCTCGATCTGATTCCCGGCGCGCCGTCATTCGGGAACATCTTCATCACCATCTACCTGTATTTCCTGTCGCAGACCCTGGCCCGCTACCGCCTGCTCGACCTCAACGAGTTGCTCGGCCGGATGGTGGTGCTGGCCACCCTGGTCATGATCGCCACTGTCATCTACGGTCTCCTATTGGTGAAGTGGGTCGAGCTCGATGAGCTGGGCGTGTTCTTCCTCAACGCCCTAGTGGCGTCGACCGCGATCATCATCGTGTTCGAGCCCCTGCGCACGCGCCTGGAACGCGTCGTGAATCGCTGGATGTTCCAGGAGAAGTACGAGCTGTTCCGGCGTATCGAAACCCTGCGCACGGATCTGATGAACGTCATCGACATACGGGATCTGGTTCCGCGCGTGCTCTCTGCGCTGGAAGCTTCCCGCCGTGTCACCCACGCCTCGCTCTACACCGTCGATCCCGACGGCTCCGCCTACGAGCTAGCCGGACATGTCGGGCCGCGGCCGGAGGGCCGCTTGGACGCGGTTGCCTATCGCGCCTTCCTCGAACGCTTGCGGCGCGCAGGGGTGGTGTCCATCGAGGGCCTCGAGCGAGAGCTGGGGGCCCTGCGCAACACGCAGAGCGAAGAGCGCGAGAGTCTCCTGCTCATGATGCGCGCCCTGGAACTGCTCAACGGTTCGGTCGTGCTGGCCGTGATCGGCGAGGAGCAACTCCTCGGCATGCTGGTGCTGCGCGATGAGCGCCTGCGCGAGGCCTATTCCTCGGAGGAGATCGAGCTCTTTCGCGGGGTAGCCGCCTCGATCGGGGTCACCCTGCAGAACTCGCAGGTGTACGAGCGCATGAAGGAGCGCGACCGCCTGGCGGCGCTCGGCCAGATGGCGGCTGGTCTCGCCCACGAGATCCGCAATCCGTTGGGATCGATCAAGGGCGCGGCCCAGTTCCTTCAGCCGACCGGGTCGCAAACGGCCGAAGCCGGCGGAACGCGCGAGTTTCTCGGTATCATCGTCGAGGAAGTCGATCGGCTGAACAAGATCGTGTCGCAGTTTCTCGACTACGCCCGGCCCTATCGCGGCGACCAGAGTCCGCTCGATATCAACGATGTGGTTCGCAAGACGCTGCATCTGATCGACAAGGAACGCAGCGCCGGTGTGGAGATCTCGACCAGCTTCATCGAAGGATTGCCGCCTGTGCGGGCCGATGCTCAGCAGCTGCGGCAGGTGTTCATCAATCTGACGCTCAACGCGCTTGAGGCCATGCCCCAGAACGGCAAGTTGCACGTGTCGACCAGCCTGCGCCGGTCCACGCGGCGTGGAGCAGCAGCTGCATTCCTGGAGATTCGTTTCAGAGATACCGGCGTGGGAATTCCGACAGGTGATCTGCGCAACCTCTTCATTCCCTTTTTCACTACCAAGGAACGGGGCACAGGGCTGGGCCTGCCGATAAGCCAACGCATCATCGAAAACCACGGCGGAACCATCGAAGTGCGTTCGCAGCCAGGCGCCGGCTCGACCTTCACCGTGCTTTTGCCCGTGGAGGCCGATGCCTATGCCTCCTACGCGGAATCGAAGAAGGGCCCGCCGCCCTTGCCCGGTTCCGGCCCCATCCCGCTGTCGCCGCCCCCGGTCATCGCACCGGCCCTGCCGCTTCCGACACCGCCGCCGATGCCCTCCGGGTTGAAATGAGCTAACGTCACGCCGTGGCCGCCAACGAGACTGAAGCCAAGCGCGTTCTCATCGCGGACGACGAACTCAACATGCGCCGCGTGCTCGAGGCGATCCTGCGGCGCGATGGCTACGATGTCGTGACAGTAGCCAACGGGAATGAAGCACTGGCCAACATGGGTCGTGGCATCAACATGGTCATCACGGACCTCAAGATGCCGGTTCTCGACGGCATGGGCCTTTTGCGCAAGCTTTCGGTCGACTACCCGGACGTGCCAGTGGTCATGATCACCGCTCACGGGTCGGTGGAAAACGCGGTCGAGGCAGTCAAGCTGGGCGCCTTCGACTACCTGGAAAAACCTTTCGACCAAGAGCAGATCCACCAGATTGTAGCCAAGGCGATGCGCACACACATGCTCGCGCGGCGCGATGCCCGGCCCGAGGACACGACCACCCACGGGCGGTTCCGTCTGGTGGGCGAATCGCTTGCGATTCGCCAGGTCTACGCGGTCGTGGAGAAAGTGGCCGACACGCCGTCCACGGTCCTCATCACGGGCGAGTCGGGCACCGGCAAGGAGCTGGTGGCGAGGGCTCTGCACGACAATTCTTCACGGCGCGCGGGGCCGTTCATCAAGATCAACTGTGCGGCCATTCCCAAGACCTTGATGGAGTCCGAGCTCTTCGGCTACGAGAAGGGCGCGTTCACTGGCGCGGTGGGCTCCAAGCCGGGCCGTTTCGAGCTGGCCCACGGCGGCACGCTGTTTCTCGACGAGATCGGCGAGATTCCCGTGGAGATGCAGGTCAAGTTGTTGCGCGTCCTGCAGGAGTCTGAATTTGAACGCGTGGGCGGGATCAAGACCATCAAGGTCGATGTGCGCCTTCTGACTGCGACCAATCGGGATCTCACCGCCGAGATCGCCGCGGGCAACTTCCGCGACGATCTGTACTACCGGCTCAACGTCGTGCCCATCCACCTGCCCGCTCTGCGCGAGCGCCGTCAGGACATCCCCATGCTGGTGGACCACTTCATTGCGCGCTTCAATGACCGGCTGAAGAAACAGATCACGGGCGTCGAGCCCGCGGCGGTGGACCGGCTGATGGCGCACAACTGGCCCGGCAACATTCGCGAGCTGGAGAACGTCATCGAGCGAACCATGCTTTTCTGCGAAGGGCCGCAGATCTGGCTCGAGGACTTGCCCGCCGAGCTGGGAGGGGTGACCATTTCGTCATCACAACCCGAACTTCCGGCGCTGGCGGTGGCTGTGTCCCCGGCAACGAGCCCTGCGGCCAGCCCGGCGCCCTCGGCCGCGCCACTGGTGGGTGAGGAGGTGGGCTCGCTCAAGGAAGCGGTACGCGCGGAGACCGAGCGGGTCGAGCGTGAGATGATCCAGCGCGCTCTGGATGAGACCGGGGGCAACGTGACGCAGGCCGCGCGCAAGTTGCAGATTTCGAGGAAGAGCCTGCAGACCAAGATGAAGGAGTTGGGCCTGCGGGATCGCGAGTAGACGCGGGATTCGGAGTCGGGGACCGGGGCCCCCATCTCCCGGGCTCGGTCCCCGCCTCCCTCCCCGCCCCGGCCTCCGAATCCCACAACAGCGGGATACCCAAGAAGTCCCCTGCTTGTGGTATCGTCGACGCCGCACCGTGCGAGGGACAGGCACACGTACCGTTGGCCTCTTGGCCCTTTTGCTGATCGGCATGGCCGAGCTGGCCCAAGCCGCCGAGGAAACCCGTGTGGTGACAGGGCGTCTCCCCGCCCGCGAGTGGATGGACTGGACGGTCTCGCTCGACTACCTCCACGAGCACGAGCACGGCGCCCTGAAGCGCGAGTACCAGGCGCAGGACACCGGGGGGCATATCGGCCTGGTGAGCGACCTCCTCTACCAGCGCAGCCGGGACGTGATGCAGCTTCGCGGCGAGGCGGGACTGTTTAAGGACCTGAGCCTCTTCACCGTGCTGTCCATCGTGGTCTCGGACCAGCGGTCGCTCGATTTCGACCGGACCAATGCCTGCGCGAGTGACCCCAACCTCTGCGTAGACGCGACGAACTCGACCACTTTGCGCGATGGAATTCTTCCCGGGTACGGAACCCAACTTCCGTCCACGACCGTATTTCGCGGTCCCACGCGGCGTGGCTTCGAGTACCTGGGGCTGGGAGCAAGCTGGGCGGTGTTCAACCAAGCGCGGGACGACACCAAGCCCACCTGGCTCCTGCGCTTCGAGACGCGGCTTTCGCTGGCAGAGGACATGCGTTTCGATCCGGCTGCGCCCGGGAAGAACACGGGCGTGGGCCTTGGCTACCACCAGTTCATCTTCTCCACGCTATTCTCACGGCGTTTTGGCCCGCTGGAGCCGTACTCGGGAGCCTGGGTCGTTTTGCCCGTGCTGACGCAGGGGAGCCCGTTTTCCGCGCCCGGGTTGAGCGGTGGAGCGCAGAAACACCTCGGCTTCGAAGCCGGCATGGAGGCGACCTTGTGGCAGGACGAGCAAGACAAGCAGGCTCGCTACCGTTTCGCCTATGAGCTACGCGGCCAAGCGGAGTTGCGCCTGGACGGCCTGGAGCAGAGCCCGCTGTGGGAGGCGCTGTCCGGCGATCCAAGCTGCCGCCCCAACAATACGGCCGCCTGCCGGCCCGGCGTGGACCAGGACAGAGACGGCGCTGCGAGCCCCAATCCTGGGGTCACGCACAGCCCGCGCTTCGGCCAGATCGGTGGTGACACGGGCATCAGCATCCAGATCGGGCCGCATGCGCGTTTGCGCAGCCTGTTCGGTCTCTTCTGGCAGCAGTCCCGCGATTTGACGGACGGCTCGTCCGGCAACGCCGTGTACGACGTGCCGGGACGGCGCTACCGCGTCGAGGGCGGGTACCTCTGGAGGATCTTCGTAGACGGCGGCGTGGTTTTCTAGTCGCTCCCGGACCTACCGGGGCGACCGCAGGTCGCCCCTACTCGCGCGCGCGCAGGTCCAGCACCAGTCGGTAGGTCTCCCGCCGCGGGCGGCCGGTTTCGCTGGCCAGGGCGTCGGCGGCGTCGCGCGCTGATAGACCCGAGGCCAAGAGGGCCCGCGCGCGCACGCGCACTTCCTCGTCGGATTGCCCGTCGCCTTCCCGTTTTTGCGCGGCCGCCCCGCCCACCACGAGGGTCACTTCGCCCAGGGGACGCTCGCTTGCGTACCGGGACGCCAGATCAGCCAGCGTGCCGCGCACAAACTCTTCGTGCGTCTTGGTCAGTTCGCGCGCCACACAGGCGGGCCGGTCCTTGCCCAGGATAGCGGCCAGGTCAGCCAGGGTGGCCGCGACTCGATGGGGCGACTCGAAGAAGACCAGCGTAGCAGGGAGCGAAGAAAGCTGAGCGAGCAGGCCCTGGCGTGCGCCGGTCTTGCGCGGGGGAAACCCCACGAAGAAGAAGCGATCGGTTGGCAGGCCGGAGCCCACCAGCGCGGCCAGCACCGCCGAGGGCCCTGGTACGGGCACCACCCGAGCGCCCGCCGCGATGGCCGCGCGCACGACCCGGTAGCCCGGATCGGACACGGTCGGGGTTCCCGCCTCGGAGAGCAGCGCAACACTGGCGCCCGAGCGCAGCAAGGTCGCTGCCTGTGCGGCACGCGCTGGCTCGTTGGCATCGAAGCACGATTGCGTGCGACGGTCGATCCCGTGCCCGTCCAGCAGTTTACGCGCCGAGCGGGTGTCTTCGGCCAGGACCAGATCGGCGGTGCGCAGGGTTTGAAGCGCACGCGGCGACAGATCCTGGGCGTTGCCGATGGGCGAAGCCACCACATAGAGCGTGCCAGAGTGAGATTCGGTCAACAGCCTCTCCATCGCATGTGGGCGTCCGCGGGCCACAGCGGCCGGGACGCTTTTCGAATCCTCGCACGACGCCGTGGTTCTGTCTTGCTATGATTCGGCCACAAGTATGGATCTCATCGACGATCCAGGTTCATCTCCTCCGACACAACCGGAGCCATTCATGCGACGTCTACGCAAGGCATTTATCCTTCTAGGGGCCTGTGCCCTTGCCGCGGTTCTCACCATCCAGCACCGCGGCGATGACATACGGCTGGTCACCAATGCCTCCGTGTCCGCCGCGGTCGGCGCGGGCAGTTCGACCTACGACCTGGCACGGGCCGAGATCTTCACCAAGGCACTCTACTACGTGAACAACCAGTACTTCGACAAGACCCGGCTCGATCCCAGGCGCATGCTGGTGGGCGCGCTGGATTTCTTGCAGCGGGACGTGCCGGAGATCCTGGTCGACCGATTCCCCGAACAGGACCCCAAGCAGGTCACCGTGCGGGTGAACGGCGAGCAGAAGACATTTCCCGTCGAGCGGGTGGACTCGCCGTGGACCCTGCGCAGCACTCTGCAGGACATCTTTCGTTTCATCCAACCACGCCTGCAGCCAGTGGCGGCCAAGGATGCGGCCAGACACCTGGTCGAGATCGAGATGACCGCCACCAACGGCATGCTCTACACATTGGATCCGCACTCGGTCCTGCTCGACGTGGACAGCTACAAGGACATGCGCACCACCACCCAAGGTAAGTTCGGGGGCTTGGGCATCGTCATCGAAATGGATCGCAAGGGGCGGATCCTGGTCAAGAAGCCCATGCCGGACACCCCGGCCATTCGCGCAGGGCTCAAGGCCAAAGACCACATCGTCCGCATCAACAACGAGTCCACCATCAACATGACCCTGCAGGAGGCGGTGGACCGGTTGCGCGGTGAGGTGGGCGCGCCGGTGGATGTCTACGTCGACCGAGCCAATACGCCGGCGGCAAAGAAGTTCACCATCGTCCGCGATTTCATCCGCCCGCCCGCCATCGACCCGCCGCCACGCGTGCTGACGGTGCCCGCCGCCGCCGGGCAGCCTGCGGCCAAGATCGGTTACTTCCGCGTGCTCAGCTTCTCGGCCAATACCGAGAGCGACCTCAGCCGAGCGTTGGCCTTCTTCGACCGGGAGAAGGTCAAGGGGATCATCATGGACCTGCGGGGCAATCCCGGCGGCCTGTACGATCAGGCCCAGAAGGTGGCCGATGCGTTCATCGAGTCAGGCGTCATCGTGTCCATGGTCGGGGTGGGCGGGGCGCAGCGCAAGGACGAGCACGCCACCCGCAACGGCGACAGCAAGGTTCCGCTGGCGGTTCTGGTCAGCCAGAACTCGGCCAGCGCCTCCGAAATCGTCGCCGGTGCCATCAAGAACCTGGACCGCGGGGTTGTTATCGGCGAGACGACCTTCGGCAAGGGCTCGGTGCAAATGCTGTTCGACATCCCGTCGCCGGTGCCCTTCGGCAACAAGCCCGAGGACGACAAGCTGGGGCTCAAGCTGACGACGGCGCAATACCTGACCCCAGGGGACACCTCCATCCAGGGCGTGGGCGTGACGCCCGATGTGGAACTGGTGCGCATGCGGGTGGAAAAGAAGAACGACGAGGCGTGGATAAACCTGCAGAGTTCCACGCGACGCCGACAGGAATCGGACTACGAGTGGCACCTGGTGAATCCGAGCGTGCGCAAGGACGCGAAGCCCGAGGAGGTCGTCTCGTACCTCTATCTGCCGACAGCGGCTGAATTGCGACGCCGGCAGGATCTGGACGAGATCGACACCAACTTGCCCGACGAGGACGAGAGCGACAACGCTGAGCCCGAGGAAGATCGCATGGATTTTCCCATCACGCTGGCCCGCGACCTGCTCGCGCAGGCGCGCACGGTGCGCCGACAGGACCTGGTAAATTCGAGCAAGGCGCTGTTTGACAAGGTTCGCGCCGAGGAGGACAGGCGCCTTTCGGCCGCGCTGGAGAAGCTGGGGGTGGACTGGAGCGCCGGCCCGGCCAACCAGGGGGCGGGCGAGATTCAGGTGACCCTGGCGGCCACGGCCGAGGCCCAGGTGAAGGCGGGCAACACCATCAAGATCCGAGGCACGGTGAAGAATGTGGGTGCCACCACCGTCTACCGGGTGCGCGCGGTGCTGAAGAGCGACAACCCGCTTTTCGACGAGAACGAGATGGTCTTTGGCAAGATCGCCCCGGGCGCCAGCAAGACCTACGACCTGAGCGTGAAGGCGTCCAAGAGCAGCCTCACGCGCACCGATGTCATCCGGGCCGATATGTCCGGACAGGGGACGCTGCGAGCCAACAGCCCCGAGATGACCCTGCACATCGAGGGCAAGGCGCACCCGCTCTTCGCCTACAGCTACCAGACCATCGACGACGTGGTTGGCAATCGCGACGGCCAGGTGCAGAGGGGCGAGCGCGTGCGCACCCTGGTGAAGGTGAAGAACATCGGACAGGGCGCGGCTCTGCGCACCGAGGCGATTCTACGCAACGGTGCCGGGCAGGAAGGGATCCTGATCAGCGCCGGTCGCTTCGAAACCAAGGATCTGGCGCCGGGAGCTAGCCGGACGTTTACCTTCGTCTACGAGGTCGAGTCGGACTTTCGTGGGGACGAGTACCAGCTTGAGCTGGTGGTGGCCGACACCGTTCTCGGCGAATCGGTGACTGACAAGATCAAGGTCAAGGTGGCGTCGACTGGCCCCGCCCCCTCGGCCGAGGACCAGCCCGTCACCATCACGCGTTCCGAGGCTGTCTTGCGCGAAGCACCCGCTGACAAAGCCTTGGTCGTGGGTCATGCTCCGAAGGGAACCGTGTGGAGGAGCACCGGCCGCATTGGTGCCTTCCAGCGGGTGGAGATCGAGAGTGGCCGGCCGGCGTTCGTCGCTGCGGCGGATGTCACGCCGGGCGGTTCAGTCCACGGCAGCTTCGTCCCCGAGTGGCAGGTGACCCCGCCCATCCTGACGGTCGCCGCGCCCACGGTGGTGCCGGGCAACACCGTGCACGTCAAGGCGATGGCCTCGGACGACAGCGAGGTCAAGGACGTGTATATCCGCGTGTGGAACCGCGACTCCAAACTGCCACCCAAGAAGGTCTTCTACCTGCCCAACAAGGGAGACAAGACGCATCTGGCCTTCGAGACCGATGTGCCGCTGTGGCCGGGCAGCAACCTGATCCAGGTCTTCGCCCGCGAGACCAACGAGATCCAGTCGGTGCAGACCGTGGTGGTACTGGCCCGGGGCGCGCCCGCGGTGGTGCAAAAGACCGGCAGCGCCGCGGGGCCGCCCGCGAAGTGAGAATGCGCAATCCCGCGATGGCCGAGTGAGGTCGTGGCTGTTGCCCGCGATGTTCTATATAACGACGTCGTGGAAAGCCCCGAGATGTCCGAGCCTTCACACAGCCCGTCAGGATGCTTGGGGGAAGCCCTGATCCGCGGGCTGAACCCACGCCAGATCGAGGCGGTGACCTATCCGGCCGCGCCGCTGCTCGTGATCGCCGGCGCGGGCTCGGGCAAGACCCGCGTGATCACCTGCCGATTGGCCCGCTTTCTGGCCGACGGCGTCGACCCGCGACGCATCCTGGCCGTGACCTTCACCAACAAGGCCGCGCGCGAGATGAAGGAACGCGTGGCGCGCCTGCTGGGCCACGAGGGCAGCGATCTGCCGGGCATGTGGCTCGGCACCTTTCACGGCCTGTCGGCGCGGCTCCTGCGTCTGTACGGAGAGGCGGTGGGTATTCGCAAGGATTTCGTGATCTACGACGCGGATGATCAGCGGCGCCTGATGGCGCGCGTGCTCCATGACCTGAACATCTCGGAAAAGACCTTCCCCGTGCGGCAGGTGGTGGCCATCATCGATCGCGCTCAGAATCAGGGGATCACGTCGGCCAGCTTTGCGGTGGCGGGCCCCCTGGATGAGGTCATCGTCAAGGCCTACCGCACCTACGAGCAGCGACTGGCCGCGGCCAACGCGGTGGACTTCGGCGGTCTTCTTCTCTGGGCCTTGCGTCTGGGCAGCCCCGACAGCTCGGTGGCCGCTGCGCTGACCGAGCGGTTCGATCACGTTCTGGGCGACGAGTTCCAGGACACCAACAGCGTGCAGTACCGCCTGGTGCGTTTTCTTTCGCGACGCACACGCAGCATCACGGTGGTGGGCGACGAGGATCAGTCCATCTACGGCTGGCGGGGGGCCGACATCCGCAACATCCTCGACTTCGAGCGCGACCATCCCGGGGCAGGTGTCATCAAGCTGGAACAGAACTACCGTTCGACCGCAAACATCCTGCGCGCCGCCAATGCGGTGATCGCGCCCAACACCGAGCGCCGGCCGAAACGGCTCTTCACCGAAGCATCCGCCGGGGATCCGGTGGTTGTGTACGAGGGTGAGACGGAGCGCGAGGAGGCCGAGTACGTCGCCCGCACGGTGGAGGCCGGGCTTGCCCAAGGAGCGGCGCCGCGGGACTTTGCCGTGTTCTACCGGACCAACGGGCAGTCGCGCGTGTTGGAAGAAGCCCTGCGCACCCACAACCTGCCCTACGTGGTGGTGGGTGGCACGCGCTTCTATGACCGGGCCGAGATCAAGGATCTGATCGCCTACTTGCGCGTCTTGCAGAACCCCGACGATGCCGTGGGTTTGGCCCGCATCATCAATGTGCCGGTGCGCGGGATTGGCAACAGCACCGTGGATCGCCTGTCAGCGCTGGCGCACGACCGGGGCATCGGGCTACACACGGCCCTGGAAATCGCTGCTGTCGAGCACGCTGTCTTGGGCCAGGGACCGCGCAACAAGGTGGCGGCCTTTGGCGAGCTTCTCAGATCCCTGCGCGCGGCCAAGGACTCGCTGTCGCCCGCGGAGCTGGCGGAGAAGGTTCTGGAAGACTCAGGCTATCGCGATCAGCTCGCGGCCGAGAACACCATCGAGGCCGAGGGCCGCCTGGAGAACCTGATGGAGTTGGTGGCGCAGATGCGCGAGTACGAGCGCGAGGCCGAGGAGCCGACCCTGGCCGACTTCCTGGAACGCATCACCCTGGCTTCCGACGTGGACAGCTACGATCCCGAGAAGGGTGCAGTCGCCCTGATGACCGCGCACACGGCCAAGGGCCTGGAGTTTCCCGAGGTGCTTGTGGTCGGCCTGGAGGAGGGCGTGTTCCCCCACCAGCGCAGCATCGACGATGATACCGCTGTCCAGGAGGAGCGCCGCCTCTGCTACGTGGCGCTCACCCGCGCCATGAAGCGACTTCACTTGTGCCGGGTACGCTGGCGCCGGCTGTCGGGCCAGCAACTGGGCGGCGTACCCAGCCGCTTTCTGCGCGATCTACCGGCCGAGGTGATCGACCACATGATCACCGCGCGGCCAGCGTACCAGGACGAGAAAACCGATGGCGCGGGCCCCTGGCAGGGTCGCTGGAGCCGGGGTGAGCTGCCCAGGGCGGGGCGCGGGCAGGGGACTGCCCGTGCTGCGTCCCAGCCGGGCACGATCACCCGGCACTACGACCCAGGTATGGCACGCGGAGAGGAGGGCGAACTGGGTCTGCGCGTGGGAGGCAAGTTGAGACACGCGAAGTTCGGGGTGGGCGAAGTGCGCGCCTGGCAGTCGGTGGGCGACGATTTCAAGGTGACCGTTCGCTTCGCCAGCGTGGGCGTCAAGACCGTGATGGCGAAATTCCTGCAACGATTCTAGGGGAACCGATCCCGCATGGCATCCGTGAAGACGAGGCTCGAAACGAACCGGCAGATGGTCGAGGCAGCTTTCGTGTGCGATCTGGTGCGGGTGCGCGAGTTGCTGGCCGCCGGGGCCGACCCGAACGTGCGCGACGAAGAGGGCCGCGCGCCCTTGCACCAGGCGGTACTGGGCAACAGCGTTGGTCTGGTCGGGCTTCTCCTGGAAGCCAAGGCGGACCTGAACGCGGCTGACCAGCATGGTTGGACGCCACTGCACTTCGCCGCCCAGGAATACCTGCCCGACGTCGCGCGCATCCTGCTGGCCAAGGGGGCCGACCCGAACGCCCGCGACGACGAGGGCTGCTCGGTCTTGTGGCGCGCAGTCTTTTCAGCCTGCGGTCAATTCGACCTTGTCCGCTTACTGCAAAAGAGCGGTGCGCGCGATGATCTGGCGAACGCGGAGGGAGTGACCCCGCGGGCTCTGGCGGAACGGCTGGGACTGGCCGTCTTCAACGCCAGCTAGTTTTCACGGGGCGCCATCTGCGCCTGTTTCGGGCGCGCGCATCATCTGCCGCGCCGGGCGCGGTTCCATGGTGACTGCGGCCGGGGGTGCCTCGACTTCGGCGCAACGCCTTCACGATCCGCATGAACGTTGCGTCAACTACCCCCACGCCTGTTCTGCTACCAACATTGAAGCTTTGAACGACTCACCCACATTGGATGTGCTGAAGCGACTGTCATGAAACCCACTGCCGGGAGAGGCTCCATGAACCATTGCGTTGGCAAGATATTCTTCGCTCTAGTTGCGATGCTACTGGTCGTATCAGCCGAAGGATGTGACACGTCTCCGCCGGCACCAACCGGGAATACAGGCGGATCAAGTGGCGGGAATTCCGCAACCAGCGGCGTGCCGGGAACCGCGGGCAACACGGGTGGTTCACCTGTGGCTACAGGCGGCTCGAATCCCGCAACCAGCGGCGCGCCGGGAACGGCGGGCAACGCGGGCGGCTCACCTCCGGCAACAAGTGGCTCGAATCCCGCAACCGGCGGCACGCCGGGAACGGGAGGCACGCCGGGATCCGGCGGTGCCTCTGGCGGCGCCTCTGGCGGCGCCAATAGTTCGGCGGGCGGGATCGGCTCCGGTGGTGTGACCACTTCCGGTGGCGTGACGACTTCCGCTGGCGCGACCGCATCTGGCGGTTCAGGCGGCAGAAGCGCGGGAGGAACGGGCGCGGGCGGCACAACCAGGACTGGCGGCGCGACAGCCACAGGCGTTACGACGACAACCGGCGGCACGACGACAACCGGTGGCACGACGCCAGCCGGCGGCACGACAAGAACGGACGGCGGAGTCGGGGGTGCGACCGCGACTGGCGGGACGACGAGAACGGACGGCGGAGTTGCCGGTACCACGGCGACCGGCGGGACGACAAGAACGGGCGGCACCACGCCAACCGGCGGTGCGACGGCAACCGGCGGTGCGACAGCGACCGGTGGTACGATCGTCATCAACCCCGGCCAGTGCGACGCAACGACGACGCCGGTCGCCAGGCATGGCCAACTCAAGGTCGTAGGGAACAGAATCGTAAACCAGTGCGGCAGACCTGTCCAGCTAGCTGGAATGTCGATGTACGACTGGTCGCAACAGGGACGGCAGTTCTACAACGCAGACGCAGTCAAGAACCTTGCCGGGACAGGAACGGGACAGAAGAAGTGCTCGATACTTCGCGTTCCGCTTCTACCCACCAACTATCCTAGCCAAATGGCTCGGGTGAAGACCGTGATGGACGCCTGCATCGCCAATGGTATCTACTGCATGCCCAACTGGCATGTGGTTGGCG
>Ga0182021_10004447_pt1 | contig 16499 bp, 12 predicted proteins | sample 612E3MmetaG_FD_120493 | JGI IMG/M metagenome (GOLD analysis project Ga0182021, IMG submission 120493) | Permafrost microbial communities from Stordalen Mire, Sweden - 612E3M metaG (Illumina Assembly) | ecosystem: Environmental > Terrestrial > Soil > Wetlands > Permafrost | place: Sweden...
CAGCCTCTTCTCCCGCACGCGCGAGGTCTGGACCTGCCTGCGCAAACGTGCGGCCAGCGTGCCGACGAGGAGGGCTACGACGGCAAGCACCAACAGAGTAAAGAAGTACTGGATATCCCGTACGGCAAAGGTGTAGTAGGGAGGGACGAAGAAGAAGTCGAAGGCGAGGACCGAGGCCACCGCCGCCACCACGCCCGGCCCCAGCCCCCACCACATGGCGGCCAATACGACCGCCGGGAAGAAGACGACTGCCTTGTTTGCTTCCGACAGGTTGGCTTGCTGCAGCAGCAGGGCCGCTACCCAGGCCACCACCACCAGGCCGATCGTTGCAGCGTAGGGCCGCCAGCGCCGTACGGGCGCCGGGCGAGCCTGCAGAGGCGCCTCGCCCGTCTCCCCCATCCCCTGGATCACGTAGATGTCGATGTCGCCGCTCTTCTCGAGCAATTGGCTTACGATGTTCGGTCGAATCAAGCCGCGCCACCTGCTCTGCCGGGACTTACCTATGACTATGCGGGTGACATTCTGAGACTGGGCATAGCTCACTACCTCTTCGGCCACGTCGTCGCCGCTCAAGGAGACGGTCTCAGCCCCCAGCCCCTGGGCCAACTGCATGTTCTCGTTCAGCCGCAGCCGCTGCCCCTCGCTCATGCTGCGAGTGCGGGTGGTCTCGACGCTCGCGGCTATCCAGCGAGCATTGATGGAGGCCGCCATGCGCTTCGACACCCGTATGACCTTGGCCGAGGTCGGGCTCGGCCCTACGCACACCAGAAGCGTGTCGGTGATGCGCCATATCTGGTGACGGACGTCCTTTTCGAGCTGGCTGCTTTCGATGTGACCATGGATACGGTCCGCGGTGCGGCGAAGAGCGATCTCGCGAAGTGCTCCCAGATTCGGCCCGTTGAAGAAGTGCTCCATGGCGTGGGCCGCTTGGGTGGCCATGTACACTTTCCCTTGACGCAGGCGCTCGAGAAGCTCGCCGGGAGGGAGATCGATAACCTCCACCGAATCGGCTTCGTCGAAGATGCCGTCGGGCACCGTCTCCTTCACCTGGATGCCGGTGACGTCGCGGATGACGTCGTTGAGGCTCTCCAGGTGCTGCACGTTCATCGTGGTGAACACACCGATGCCGGCCTCCAGAAGCTCTTCCACGTCCTGCCAGCGTTTGCGGTGCCGCAGTCCGGGTGCGTTCGTGTGGGCCAACTCGTCTACCAGCACCACGGCGGGATGCCGCGCCAGCGCGGCATCCAGATCGAACTCGCGTAGCTTGATGCCACGGTGTTCCACCATGAGCGGAGAAAGCGCCTCGAGACCTGCCAGTAGGGCGTCGGTTTCGGCGCGGCCGTGGGTCTCCACGTAGCCCACCACGACGTCGGTGCCCGCGGCGGCCAGGCGCTGGGCGGCGTCGAGCATCGCGAAGGTTTTGCCGACCCCGGCAATGTATCCAAAGAAGATCTTCAGCCTGCCGCGAGAGGCACGGCGATCCTGCTCCTGAATCTGCTCCAGGAGCTTGTCCGGATCAGGCCGACGAGGTTCTTGCATTCACGGTCCCGGCTACTTGGTCAATGCGTCAAGCGCGAGGTTCAACTCGAGCACGTTCACTCGAGGTTCTCCCAGAAAGCCGAATTGCCTCCCTCTAGTGTACTTCTGCACCAGCGCTTCGACGGTGGCCTGCGAGAGTCCGCGAACGCGGGCGACTCTGCCGATCTGATAGGCGGCCGCCGCCGGGCTGATGTCCGGGTCGAGCCCGCTGGCCGAAGCCGTGACGAGATCAATGGGAACCGGCAGTTCGTTGCCCGGGTCCGCGGCGCGAAGCGCGGCTATGCGGTCGGCGATAAGCTTTAGCAGAGCCGGGTTCGTCGGCCCCAAGTTCGATCCGCCAGACGCGTCGGCGTTGTACGGTCCTCCGCCGGTAGCCGAGGGTCGCGACCAGAAATAGCCTGGATCGCTGAAGGGCTGGCCTATGAGCGACGAGCCGACGATGGCGCCGCCTTGCTGGATCAGGCTTCCGTTGGCCTTGTGGTGGAATGCGGCCTGCCCAATACCGGTGATGAACAAGGGGTAGATCACGCCCACCAGAATGGTAAGGCAGATGAGCATCGCGACGCTCTGCCAAGCGTACCTGCCGAAACGCCTCAGAGCACCGCTCTCGGTCGTTTCGGCCGGGGTGACCTGCTCTTCTTCCATATGCTCCGCAGTTCTCATAGGTTCACGCTTCTAGACGACGTGGATGGCCGTGAGCAAGAGGTCCAGGAGCTTTATGCCCACAAACGGTACGATCAGGCCGCCAACCCCGTAGATGAGCAGGTTGTTCCTGAGAAGGAGCCCCGCGGGCAGCGCCCGGTACTTGACGCCGCGCAACGCGAGCGGGATGAGTGCGACGATAATGAGTGCGTTGAAGATGACCGCGGAGAGAATCGCGCTCGTCGGTGAGTGCAGCCGCATGACGTTCAGGGTGTCGAGTTGGGGATAGGTGGCCGCGAAAGCCGCGGGGATGATAGCGAAGTACTTGGCGATGTCGTTCGCAATGCTGAACGTGGTCAGGGCTCCTCGGGTGATGAGCGTCTGCTTGCCAATGTGGACGATCTGCAGGAGCTTCGTCGGGTTCGAGTCGAGGTCGACCATGTTGCCGGCCTCTTTGGCAGCCTGCGTCCCCGTGTTCATGGCGACGGCCACGTCGGCCTGTGCGAGTGCGGGAGCGTCGTTGGTCCCGTCTCCAGTCATGGCGACAAGATGGCCCTGAGCCTGATAGTCACGAATGAGAGCGAGCTTTGCCTCCGGCGTCGCCTCGGCGAGAAAGTCGTCCACGCCCGCTTCGGCAGCGATGGAGGCCGCGGTAACCGGGTTGTCGCCGGTGATCATGATCGTGCGGATGCCCATCACGCGAAGCTCGTGAAAGCGCTCCTTTATTCCGCCCTTGACGATGTCTTTGAGGAAGATCACGCCGAGAACCCGCCCACCGTCGGCCACTACCAGAGGGGTGCCTCCCTGTTTGGCGATGTCGGTCACAGCCACTCGCACGTCTGTCGGCAGCGAAGCCCCGTGCGAGCCCACGAATGCTTCCACGGCATCGGCCGCACCCTTGCGGATCTCCCGACCGTCGAGATCGGCGCCGCTCATGCGGGTCTGGGCTGTGAACGGAACAAAGGTTGCGTTCAGCTTCTCGAGGTCACGGCCCCGCAGCCCGTAGCGCTCCTTTGCCAGCACAACGATGCTCCGGCCTTCAGGCGTCTCGTCGGCCAAGGACGCAAGTTGAGCCGCGTCGGCGAGTTCCTCGATCTTCACTCCGGCAGCGGGGATGAACTCCGCGGCTTGACGGTTACCCAGCGTGATGGTGCCGGTCTTGTCCAACAGCAGTACATCCACATCCCCCGCCGCTTCAACCGCTCGACCCGAGAGGGCCACCACGTTCGCTTGGCTCAGGCGGTTCATCCCGGCGATGCCGATCGCCGACAACAGCGCGCCAATGGTCGTGGGAGCGAGGCACACGAAAAGCGCAGTGAGCACGGCGATCGTCACCACCGTCCCCTTGCCGGAAGCGATGACGCTGAACTGCGACATAGGCTGGAGGCTGACGACTACGATCAGGAAGATGATGGTGAGACTGGCCAGAAGGATGTTGAGAGCGATCTCATTGGGGGTCTTCTGGCGCTTCGCCCCTTCAACCATAGAGATCATGCGATCGAGGAAGGTCTCGCCCGGATCGGTGGTCACGCGGATCACCAGCCAGTCGGAGAGCACGCGCGTGCCCCCGGTGACCGCACTGCGGTCGCCCCCGCTCTCCCGGATGACCGGAGCGCTCTCACCGGTGATGGCGCTCTCGTCCACCGCGGCAGCACCAGCCACGACCTCGCCGTCGGCGGGTATCTGTTCCCCGGCCTCCACAAGTACGACGTCTCCTTTGCGGAGCAATCCCGAAGCGACGCTTTCGCTTCGTGCGTTCCGGTCAGGTGCCGCCAGTCGGCGCGCCATTACCTCTTTGCGGGCTTTGCGTAGCGACTCGGCCTGCGCCCGCCCCTTCCCCTCGGCCAGCGCCTCGGCGAAGTTGGCGAACACCACGGTGAGCCACAAAAGGAGGGCGATGGCTATGGTGAATCCCGGCGTCCCCTCGGACATGCCCGCGACTGACTCGAAGAAGAGCACAGTCGTCAGCAGAGCCCCGACCCATACCGCGAACATGACCGGGTTCCGAATCTGCGCACGAGGGTCCAGCTTGCGCAGCGAATCAACAAGCGCGCCCAGCAGGAGCTGCCGATCGTAGGCTACGAGTCTCTTGGCCATCAATGCACCATCATCAGGTGTTCAATTACAGGGCCCAGGGCGAGCGCCGGCATGAAACTCAGCGCCCCGATGACCACCACAACGGCCATGAGCAGCCCGACGAACATGGGCCCGTCGGTTCTCAGCGTGCCCGCGCTCTCGGGAACGAGCTTCTTCTTGGCGAGAGACCCGGCTATGGCCAGACACGGCAGCAGCATCCAGAAGCGGCCGGCCAGCATGGCCAGGCCGAGACCGATGTTCCAGAAGTGCGTGTTGGCATTCAGCCCTGCGAACGCACTGCCATTGTTGCCCGCCGCCGAGGAAAAGGCGTACAACGCTTCACTCAGACCGTGAGCGCCGGGATTCGCGAAACTGGCGGTCGCCGCGTTGGTGGAAACGGCGGCTGCGGTGCCCAGAAGGATGACAAGGACAGGCACCAGGATGACGAGTGATGCCATCTTCATCTCGTACGACTCGATCTTCTTGCCGAGATACTCCGGAGTCCTCCCGACCATGAGCCCGGCGATGAAGACGGCGATGATGGCGAAGATGAGGATGCCGTAGAGACCCGAGCCGACGCCGCCGAAGATCACCTCCCCGAGTTGAATGAGTATCATTGGGATCATGCCTCCCAGCGGAGTGTAGGAGTCATGCATGGAGTTCACGGCGCCGGTGGAAGTTCCAGTCGTAGCTGCCGCCCAGGCGGCCGAGTTGCCGATGCCGAAACGGGTCTCCTTGCCCTCCATGTTGCCGCCGGATTGAGCCGTCGGTCCCGACTGCGCGGCGTGGATATCGGCGCCCATCGCGGCCTCCTGGGGCACGCCCTTGGCTTCGAAGGCATACACAGCCGCGGTGAGCCCCACCAGCATGATGACCATCACACTGAGCACCGCCCATCCCTGCCGGGTGTTACCGACCATGCGGCCGAAGGTGTAGGTGAGAGCACCGGGGATCAGCAGTAGCGACACGATCTCCACGAAGTTCGAGAACGGCGTCGGGTTCTCGAACGGGTGAGCGGAATTGGCATTGAAGAAGCCGCCACCGTTGGTGCCGACCTCCTTGATCGCCTCCTGAGAGGCTACCGGCCCAACCGCGATCGCTTGCGCGCCGGCCGCTTGCTGACCGGTGCTTGCGGCCGCTTGGACCACGTTGGCCTGCTGGGTGTCGTGGAAGGTCTGCACCACGCCCTGCGACATCAGAAGGACCGCGACGATGACGGAAAGCGGAAGGAGGACATAGAGAACCGAGCGCACCAGGACCACCCAGAAGTTGCCGATCATGTCGGTCGTCTTGCGGGAGAACCCGCGGATCAGGGCGATGGCCACGGCTATCCCGGTGGCCGCCGACACAAAGTTCTGAACGGTCAGGCCCGCCATCTGGGTCACGTACTTCATGGTGGTCTCGCCGGCGTAGGACTGCCAGTTGGTGTTGGTGACAAAGCTGACGGCGGTGTTGAAGGCCATGTCCGGCCTGACGGCCGCCAGTCCGCTGGGACCCCCGGGAAAGACCCCCTGTACTCTCTGCAGCAGGTACAAGAACAAGACGCCGAACAGGTTGAACGCAAGAAGGCTGATCGCATACTTCTTCCAGCCCATCTCGCGCTCGGGATCGACCCGGCAGATGCGATACAGAAGCCGCTCGACGGGGCCCAACGCCTTGTCGATGCCCACCGACTTGCCCTCGAAGACCCTGGCCATATAGATGCCGAGCGGCTTCGCCAGGAGCAGAACGACAGCCAGCCCCAGTACTATCTGCAACCATCCGAGCGTCGTCATGATCTAGCCCAGCTTGTCGGGCTTAAGAAGGGCAAAGAGCAGGTAGCAGAGAAGAAGGCCCGCGATGATCGCGCTGATTACCAACATGTCTGGGTACCGTCCATCCGCTGTCTACAACCGGCCGAAGAAGACCACAAGGCCGCCCGTTAGAGCGAAGAACACAACCACGATGACTATGAGCACGGCGTCCATTCCACCACCCGGAGCGATGACTTGACTTGGTCACAAAGTACCGCGTCCCAGATGGCTTTCACGCGCATCTATACGTTTTGTTTAGGTCCGAAAGGGGGATTCATACACCTCCCATAGACCCCTAGTGGTTTGATGATGGTGGCGCTATGGATGACGAACGTGAGGACACCGCCGTGAACGTTCCGATAACACTCATCAAGGAGAGCGAGGACGAGCTGATCGTCCGCTATGCGGAGAAGGATGCAGGTGATGATCCCCTGCTCGCCGCTGGTCTCGTTCTCAGAAGATCAGCGCTTCCCGACCCTCCCCCTTCGCTCCTGCGCGCTACGCTCCGTTGGGAGGAGGGTGTGGCCGCTTCCGACACCGCCCTCGCCGCCGGCGGGTATGTGTCGCTGGAGAGTGTCGGCTCGTGGCGGGACGAGGTGAAGCCAGGCGATCGTCTGACTATCATCAAGAGCAGAGGCGCGAGCGTGAAGAGCCCACCGGAATGGCTCGAGCAATACGTAGGCAAGACCGGCGTCGTGCTCTGGACGACGGCCGACGGCGCGATGCTCGACATCGGTGGCAAGGCCTCCTGGTTCTCCTACCAAGAGCTCACGCCAAGGGCGTGAACCGCCTTAGGGGACTCGGGCCGTCCGTGTCCTCCTACAGCCGCCCGCCGGCCGGGACTGGACCGTATTATGGAAGCGGGGCAATATGGCGCCAGTCTACTAGGCCGAAGGGACGACGATATGACAGATACGAAGAGCTCCGCTCGCGACTTGGTTCTGGCCTTCTACGAAGCCGCGCTCAACGAGAAGAACGCGGAGAAGGCCAAGACGTTCCTGGGCAACGTCTACCTGCAGCACAATCCGATGATCGCCGACGGTCCCGAGGCGTTCCTACACTTCGTGCGCTTTCGGGCCGAGCGGTTCCCCCAGTCACACAGCGAAGTGAAGATGGTCATAGCGGAGAACGACCTGGTGGTCCTCCACGTTCACTCGGTGCTCGTGCCCGGCACTCCGGGCCGCCACATCATTGATATCTTCCGCGTGGAGGATGGCAAGGTGGTCGAGCACTGGGACGTGATCCAGAACATCCCCGAGCAGCTATTCCCCCCTATCAACGACAACGGGCTGTTCTAGCGGCCGGGTTCAGCTACCCACCCGGTAGAGCGTGCCCGATGACGTTCCGCTGTATTGGTCGGAGGAGACCTCTTTGCCGTTCTGCTCCACCCATTGGATGACGCTGGAGGTGGTGCCTTCCCCTCCGCCCGGTCCGCCACCGTTTCCGCCCATGCCGCCCATGCCGCCGCCCACGAGCACGTAGTGGACTTCGCCCGCCGCGACCATCTGCTTGAATTGCTCCAGCGTGGGAGCGGCATCGCCGCCGTTGAAGCCGCCCATGGCGATCACCGGTTCGCCGGTGGCGAGGATTATGGGCTCGGCAGATCCGGCCCCTTCCACCGCGACCAGGAACTTGGCCGAACCCTGGTTCTTCTCGAGGAAACTCACCAGGGCTTCGTTCACCGTCGCCTCTCCTCCGCCGGGACCGCCCATGGTAGCGCCGCCGGGCGCCATGCCGCCGCGGGGCGGCCCGAAACTGACCTGCTGTCCGGACGGCGGCTGGGCGTGGGTGGTTTGGCTATTGTTGCCTGCCGTACCGCCCAAGCCATCGGTGCCCGTGCTCGCGAGGAGTTGGCGAGCCCCTCCACCGCCATCCGTGGCTTCTGCCGGCCCTGCCGCTGCGAATGAGCCGCTCACATTCCTCGAGACCGTGCTTAGGCCGTAAGCCGTGGGACCTGCCAGGACCGCGAACAGAGCTACACCCACCGCCGCGTAGCGGAGGATGCGGCTCGGGCTGATACCTCTCCGGCTGGCTTGCGACCACCCAACGCCTACGAGCGAGAGCCCGAGTGCCAGCGCGGCCACCACTCCGCCTACGATGACGGCGATGCCAAGCCCGGGGGCGTACCCCGAGGTCCTCCAGAGAAGCTCCGCCGACCAGACGGCCGTGCCAAGTATCCCAGCCGGGAGAAGCCAGGCCAGCCAGCGATGCTCGCGACCTGCACGCCATAGCGCCACCGAACCGCCACCCACAAGCGCCGCGATCCCGGGTGCGGCCATCACGGTGTAGTAGGGATGGAGCACCCCGTGTGCGAAGCTGAACACCCCGAGAGAGAGCAGGGCCCACAGCCCCCAGAGCAGATAGCCGGCGCGGGAAAGATCCCGCCGGCCGCCGCGCCTAGTCATCCAGAGCCCACCGGCCAGCCCCAGAAGCGCCAAGGGGACGAGCCATGAGATCTGCCCGCCCAGTTGCGAGTTGAACATGCGCAACCAGCCCGCGGCGCCGCTGAAGTTCGGTTGGCCTCCCGAGGTGCTGAGGTATCCCCCGCTCCGGCTGAAGACTAGATCAAGCACGGAGTTAGAACTGCTGCTGCCACCGATGTACGGGCGGCTCGCCGCTGGCCAGAGTTCGACGATCGCCACCCACCAGCCGGCCGATATCAGCAGGGCCAGGCCTGCTGCAGCGGTCTGCAGCAGGCGCCGGCCCAGCGAACGACGCCCACACACGAGGTACACCACAACGAAGGCCGGGAGAACCACGACCGCCTCGAGCATCTTGGTGAGGAACGCGAATCCGACCAACGCGCCCGCCCCGGCGAGCTTCCAGGTAGACCCCGATTCAAGGGCCGACCAGACACACCAGGCCGCGCAGAGAAGCAGCAACGTAAGCAGGGCGTCGGGATTGTTGAAGCGGAACATCACCAAAGCGACGGGGGTCAAGGCGAAGGCGAGGGAGGCCAACAACGCCGCTACCTCTCCCTGCCAGCGTCGCACCAGCTTGAAGACGATCAACACCGAGGCCACGCCAGCCAGGGCTTGAGGCAGGAGAATGCTCCAACTAGAGAAGCCGAACAGCCGAGCCGACAACGCCTGCACCCAGAAGGAAGCGGGAAGCTTGTCGACGGTGATGAACGAGCCAGGGTCGAGTGCGCCGAAAAAGAATGCCTTCCAACTCACCGTCCCGCTCTTCACAGCCGCGGCGTAGTAGGCGTTGCCCATCCCGTTGCGGGATAGCGCCCAGGTGTAGAGCACGGCGGTGAGCACCGCCACGAAGCCCAGGCCGGCCAGCGCCCACCATGGTCTCCCCTGAAAGCGCCAGATACGCCTACTCTGCCAGGCTCGGCGTATGACGTATGCCGGACCGGCTCCTTGGCTCGCTTCTTTGCCCGACAACGTCCCTATGCTCATGACGATCACGCCCTTGGTCGTTCTGGCTGTCAACCTTCTCGGTCGTGATTATCGCCGGGGCTGGGTAACGGGAGCGTAAGGAGCACCGAAGCGGGGGGCCGGAGCGGAGGCGGGCCACCGCCCGCCTGCGCTCCGGCCTTTCAGGTCAGCCCTTGGGAAAGGCGCGCGCTACTGCGTCCCGATAGTGCTGAGGGTCGGAATCCAATGCGGCCCCTGGATGCTGCGATACCAGGTCAACCAGTTTCAGATTGTCCGACAGAGCAGGCAGTTTCTCGAACGTGAGCCGCATCGTCACGCCGCCACCGGCACCCTTGGTCTGCCACTCGATCGGCTCGCCGGTCTTCGCGTCGACGATGTAGGTGAGGCTTCCGTCGGCGCTCACGATGCGCATTGCATCGCGCCCGTCCACTGCCACATGCCCGTCCACCTTGGCGCTGCCTGAATTCAGTAGATTCATGGCCTCGGCCTTGAAGGTATCCGGACTGTCCGTCTGGGACACGGACTCAGAAGCTTGATAGATGGTGTTGGTCGCGGGGTCGTAGACCTGGGAATAGCCCTGACCTGTGTGCGCGGTTTCTGCAGGAGCGACGTCGCTCGAGGTCTCGATTCGTCTCCAGGATTGTTGGGACGAGCCGAGTTGCCAGGTCTCGTCGGCCCAGCTCACTGAAGTCCCGTCGCCGTTGTCCTGAGTACCGGCTGTCTTGAAATGCAACACCAGATTGGCGGGGACCTCCAGGGCCGCTTGAGCCTTCCCAACAATGGAGGGCCCGTTCGAGCCGAAGACGTTGACCAAGCTGAGCACACCTAGAACCACCACGGCCAAGCCTACGGCAACCGCCGTTCCGCGGACCAAAGGCCTCCGAAAGAGCGGCCGGCGCTCCGCGCGTCTGCTTGTCTCGCTCAAGAGATGCTCCCTTCTCGCGTGCAGGCGGCGATCAGGAAGATCCCGTTGTTCTGGGAGCTGATGAGGATCCATCAACATATGCCCTCCTGTTCCGCTTGCGATTTTGCGCTTCCGGAACTCATATGTCCGGAGCCGGCGCAGAGTTCCCGCAAGCGTGCCTTTCCTCTCGACAAGCGTGACCGAACCGTGCCCACGGGTAGGTCTAGCGCGGTCGCGGCTTCTTCGTAGCTGAGTCCCATCCAGACACAAAGAGAAAGCACGTCTTGCTCTCGCTTCGGGAGACGGGAGAAGACTCCCAGTATCTCTCGCATCTTGAGCTCGTCTGCCAGACGCCCAACAAGCTCGTCCTCATCCAGAGTCGATTCCTGAGGCAGGGGCATTCGCTCCAGCGCGGACCGGTAGCGAAACTCCGCCCTTCTGTGGTTGCGCAGCACGTTCGTGGCCACGCCGAACAGGAAGGGTAGAGCGGAATCATGCGTCAGAGAGATCCGGCGGCGTTTGCGCCAGGCTTCGAGAAATACCAGCGAAGCAAGGTCCTCCGCCGTCGCCCAGTTTCCGCAACGTCGAAAGAGATAGTTGTAGACTGGGCGTGCGTGTCGCTCGAAGATATCGCCGAAGGCACTTGTGTCTCCTTCGACGATGTTGTCCCAGAGTTCCCTGTCACTGGCGTTGTTCATGCCCGTATAATGTCCGCTCCTGCCCACTGGGTTCCCGAAGACTCAGCCTTCTACGAAAGTACAAGCCGGCAGGCACGAATATTGGCCTTCGGGACAAACCGCTCGGCGGCGGGTGCTGCTAGTCTATCTTGCTCGCGCGCGAGGACTCGGTTCAAGGAAGGGTGGCTGTGACGGTTTCTTCATCGACCTTACCGGAGGCCAGGCGGCCAAACGGCTCTTCACTCGCCACGGCGGCGGTCACAACCTTCGTGTGCGCCAATTGCTCGCGCCCAGGCCGAGCGCCCGATTCCGCCGGCCGGTCCCGTCCCGCCGTTCCCAATTTCGATTGGCCCTTCCCGGTTCGTGAAGTGCTGGTGCCCTGCACGGGCCGGCTTCAACCGGAGCATGTTCTCAAGGCGTTCGAGACCGGCGCCGACCTGGTGGTCACGGTCTCCTGCGAAGAGGACAACTGCGAGTACCTTGAAGGCAGCCAGCGGTGCGCGCGTCGGGTAGACTACGTGCAAGGCATGTTGGACCAGATCGGACTGGGAAGCGGGCGTCTGCTGCACTTCCATCTGCCCGGGAGCGCGGCGCAAGACATGGCTCTGGGTGCGAAAGAACAGGCGCCCACGGCCTTCGCCGAAGATCTCGACGCCCGGATCGCCGCCATCCGCGATTCGGTCTTGCAGTCGTTGGATGGCTTAACGCCCAACCCCCTCACCCCGTTCGTCTGCGAAGCGGCCGAGGAGCCCTACCAAGAACTGGACGGAAGCGATGACGCCAATGAAGACTGATCTCCGTCAAGCACTGAGCTCCGGCCGGCTGATTCTCACCGCCGAGTGCGTGCCGCCGCGCAGCGGCGGCGCGGAGGCCGTCGGCAAACTCTCCAGCATGCTGCCGGCCAACTTGGACGCGGTGGTGGTGGCCGACAACCCGGACGAGATCCATGGTTCGGCTCTCGCCTGTGGCGCGCTCCTGGCCCGGGAAGGCCGGGAGGTCGTGCTCTCCCTGTCCACTCGCGACCGCAACCGCATCGCCCTGGAGAGCGACGCGTTGGGGGCCGCGGCCCTGGGCATTGGCGCCATCCTCTGCCTCAGTGGCAACCACCAGTCGCTGGGAGTATGCCCACAGGCGGCTAGCGCAAACGACATTGATTCCATCCAACTCACCCAGGCCGTCAAACGGCTGGAGGGCGCGGAGTTGTTGGCCGGGGCGGTGGCGCATCCCTATCAGCGTCCTCTCGAGCTGAACCTGCTCCGACTCCGGAAGAAGATCGCCGCCGGTGCCGATTTTCTGCTCACCGAGCCGGTCTTCGACGTGGCTGCGTTCACGCCGTGGATGGAAGCGGTTCGGGCGGCGGGGCTGCACGAACGGACAGCGATCATCGTCAGCGTGTTCCCCTTCGCCAGCGTCGAGCAGGCCGAGTCCCTCCGCCAGCGCCAGACCTACGGTCCCGTCGACGAGGCGGTGGTGACTCAACTGAGCAAGAGCTCCGACGCCGGCAAGGAGGGCATCGCCATGGCGGCCCGCATAGCCGGCCAGCTCAAAGCGGTCCCCGGGGTGCGAGGTATCCACATCCTCTGCGGCGGGTCCGAAGCGGTTGCAGGCGACGTGATCGCCGCAGCGGCCTTGGCTTGAGTTCCCCAAGCAAGGCAAGACAAGGCTAGGTAAGACGTGCCCGATCGCTACCATATCCATACTGCCCCTGCGGGTCCGCGGTTTCACCGCGTGGGCAAGTTCGGCAACGTCGACTGGCGTGAGGACTGCTCGCGGTGCAGCAACTGCGTCAAGCTGCGCTGCCTCTACGAGGTCTACCGGCACGAAGCTGCCTACAACCGCGATCCGCTTGTCTCGGTCGAAACGCTCAATGAGTGCAAGGCGTGCCTGTCCTGCGTGCAGGGCTGCACCAAGGGCCTGTTGAGCGTTTCGGTGAACCCGGAGTTCCTCGCCATGGGCGACGACTACTGGAAACCCGACATGCTTCTCTCCACCTGGGTCCAGGCCGACGCGGGCAAGATCCCCGTCTCGGGGGCAGGCTACCGCGGCCGCTTCAGTGGCCCCGGCTTCGACTCCATCTGGACCGACATGTCGGAGATCGTGCGTCCCACGCGCGATGGCATTCACGGACGTGAATACATCTCCACCTCGGTGGATATCGGTCCCAAACCCATGCGCCTGCGGTTCTCCGCGGAAGGGGCCCTCCTCAGTTCGCCTTCCCGCCTGCTGGAGATCCAGCTGCCCGCCATCCTGGACCTGCCGGGCTGGCCGGTCGAGAGCAAACACCTGGCGGCGGCTCGGGCGAAGGCGGCGGAGGAACTAAAGTCCCTGGCCATGATGCCAGCCGACGAGGCCTCCGAACTCCCCAGTGACCTACTGGCGTGCGTGGTGCCGATCCTGAATGAGAACGACATCGACGCTCGGCGCGACCTGGTCGCAGCGGTACGGATGGCCCAAGTGGCCGATGGACCTAGGACGGCGGAACTGGCCGGCAGACTCCAGGCGATCAACCCGCAGTTGGTGGTCTCGGTCCGAATGGTGCTATCCCCCTCGACTGCCGACCGCGTGATGGAGTTGAGCGGGCAGGGCATCAAGGTCTTCCATCTGTGCGCTGACCAGCACGGGCGCGAGCGCCTGGAGGACGGGCGGACGGGGCGGCACATCAAGGACGCTCTCCGCGACGTCCACGGGCGGCTGGTCAAGGAGGGGCTGCGCGACGAGGTCACGCTGATCGTCTCCGGCGGCATCGCACTTGCGGAGCATATGGCTAAGGCGATCATCTGTGGGGCCGACCTGGTGGCTGTGGACACGCCGCCGCTGGTGGCCCTGGGGTGCCATGTCTGCGGAGGCGGGCAGGCGTGCGACGCCGGAAGGAACTGCCCCATCGACATTGGTACTGTTGACGCCGACTACGCCGCCCGACGCATCGTCAACCTCATGGGAGCGTGGCATAGCCACCTCATCGAGGTGCTGGGCGCCATGGGTATTCGTGAAGTCCGCCGTTTGCGGGGCGAAGTCGGGCGGGCCATCTTTATGGAGGACATCGAGAAAGAGGCATTTGGCGATCTCGCTCGCGTGCCTCGGGCTGGGGTGCAAGCATGATCACCGACATTGCAACGATTCGGCTGGAGGTGGCGCTCGAGTCCGTAGAGACGCCGTTCGCGCAACACCCCAGCAACAGTGACTGGCCACAGGAGCACGTGGCGCGGGAGATCCGCCCCGCGCCCGATCGCTACCGCAACGTCCTCGGCAAGTACAAGATCGACCGCTCGGCCCGCTGCGCGTCGTGCGGGAAGTGCGTGGAGGTCTGCCAGTACGGCGTTCACGTGAAGCCCGCAGGCTATGCCTTCACGCTCCGGCCGAAGGACCACCTCTGCATCGGGCCGGAATGCGCCAATAGCGACAAGTCGTGCATCGCTCAGTGCCCGCAGAAGGCGCTCAGCATCAGCCGCAACGCCAGCACAGATGCCATGGGCGACCCACGCTGGTCGAGCGACCTAATCCTCGCCACCTGGCACCAAGCGGCCACGGGACATCCCGCGCCTTCTCATCTCGAGCAGCGGCGCGGCGCATCCGGCGGCGGCTTCGACAGGTTGTGCTTCAAGTTCGAAGCGCCTGAGTTCTTCGGCGAGGGCACGCAAGGCGCGAACCCGAACGGTGGCGACCCGGTCGCGATTGCCATCGAGGACATCGACACCAGTCTGGATTTGAACCGGCGCGGTGACGAGCGGCCCCAGGTGCACATCGACATCCCCGTGTACGGCGGAGGAATGAGCTTCGGCTCGGTGAGCATCCACACCATCCTCGCCAAAGCCCGCGCGGCCACCGCCTGGAACAGCTTCACCTGCACCGGAGAGGGCGGGTATCACGACCGCCTGCGCCCCTATGACGATCACGTGATCACCCAGGTGGCCACCGGGCTCTTCGGCGTGCGCGAGGAGACCATCCAGCGTGTACGCATCGTGGAGTTCAAATACGCGCAGGGCGCGAAACCGGGCCTGGGCGGTCACCTATTGGGCGACAAGAACACTCCCCCGGTCGCCCGCATGCGCGAGGCTGTGGCCGGCAACGCCTTGTTCAGCCCATTCCCCTTCCACAGCGTCTATAGCGTCGAGGATCACAAGAAGCACCTCGACTGGATCAAAGAGGTCAACCCCAACTGCCTGGTGAGCGTGAAGGTCTCGACGCCCACCGACGTGGACATGGTCGCGGTCGGCAGCTACTACGCCGGAGCGCACATCGTCCATCTGGACGGCAGCTACGGCGGCACCGGCGCTGCGCCCGACATCGCTAAGAAGAACATCGCCATGCCCATCGAGTACGCCATCCCGAAGGTGCACAAGTTCCTGGTGGCCGAGGGCATCCGCGACGAGATCACGCTCACCGCCTCGGGCGGCATCCGGACGGCCTACGACGCGTTGAAGGCTATCGCTTTGGGCGCCGACTGCGTGGTGATCGGGACGGCAGAGATGGTGGCGCTGGGCTGCGTGCGCTGCGCCTGCTGCGAGAGCGGCCGCGGCTGCCCGCGCGGCATCGCCACCACCGACCCCGACCTTGTGGAGCAGATAAGCATGGAATGGGCCACGCAGCGGTTGATCAACCTCCACAATGCCTGGCGCGAGCAGATGCTCGCCGTGCTTGCGCGCCTGGGCATGAGGTCCATCCGCGAGCTCCGAGGCCGCAGCGACCTGCTGTGCTACCTCAGCGACGAGCCGGCGGCCGCCGAGGAGGTGTCGCTGTGAGCGACCTGGGAGCCGCCGAACGGCTGCTGGCAAGCCGGTCCCAGGTCTACTCGACCGCGGCCGAGCCGATCGAACCCGAGCGGGTGGAAGAAGGCGGCTGCGGCGTCACCGGTTTCGCCTGCACAGTGCCGGTGAAAGGGCGGTTCATCTACGAGCCCTCCAAGCAGATGCAGAACCGCGGCAACGGCAAAGGCGGAGGCATCGCGGCAGCGGGTCTCGTTCCCGATCAACTGGGTGTCTCGGCCGACATGCTCGAGAGCCACTACCTGCTCCAGATCGCCCTGCTCGATCCCGACTGCCACGCCGAGCTGGAGCGTCAGTTCATCCTTCCCAACTTCGACATCGCCGTCTCCACTCGCCAGCCGCACGTGGACGATTATCGCGACGTTGCCGGTCTGGAAGTGCGGCCGCCGGACGTGCACCGCTACGTGGCGCGGGCGAAACCGGCCGCTCTGAAAGCCTTCGCCGAGTCGGCGGGACTGCAGGAGCTGGCGCCGCGCGCCCTCGAGGACGAGTTCGTCTGGCGCAACTCCTACCAGCTCAACGACGCCTTCTACGCCTCTCTCGGCGAGAAACGGGCCTTCGTGCTCTCCCATTCGCGCAACCTGCTGATCTTCAAGCTCGTGGGTTATGCCGAGCAGAACGTGGAGTACTACCAGCTCCAGGACTTCAGCGCCCACGTGTGGATCGCCCACCAGCGCTATCCCACCAAGGGCCGGGTGTGGCACCCGGGCGGAGCTCAC
>Ga0182021_10004448_pt1 | contig 16498 bp, 15 predicted proteins | sample 612E3MmetaG_FD_120493 | JGI IMG/M metagenome (GOLD analysis project Ga0182021, IMG submission 120493) | Permafrost microbial communities from Stordalen Mire, Sweden - 612E3M metaG (Illumina Assembly) | ecosystem: Environmental > Terrestrial > Soil > Wetlands > Permafrost | place: Sweden...
CTGATGTCCTAGCCAGGCTGGACTAAGACCGCAAACAGCAATTACACAAACATCTGACGCCTAGACTTTTAACCGTTACCGCCAAAATCATTATCAGGACCAACCCACAAAGAACATTCGGACAAGAGGAGAAAACGGGGTACCATGCCAAAAAACTACACTTACACAGACGCAGGCGTGAACCGCGAGCAACGCCATGAATCCAAAAAAGCACTCGACATGCTCCATGAAACCTACAAACACAGCCGCTTTGGTCCCGTCATGCACTTGCCCTACAGCAACATATTCCAACTAACTGAACATACCTTTTTGGATTTGACGATTGAAGGCGTCGGCACCAAAGTACTCCTTGCGGAACTCGCAGGCAGATACGACACGATTGGAGTTGACGCTGTGGCTATGGCAGTTAACGATGTCATCCGTTCAGGTGCAACTCCGCTGGCAATTTCAGATAACATCCACGCACAAGCCAGCAATCCGCAGCTTGTCAAAGCTTGGCTAGAAGGCATAATTGAAGGCGCAAACCAATCCGCGTGCCCAGTCGTCAGCGGCGAAATCGGCGACGTGGCGGAAATTATAAACGGCATGTCAACCGGCACAGGATTCGACATGGTGGTCGCCAGCGTGGGACAGGTCGCCAAAGACCGCATAATCACTGGCTTCGGTATCAAACCAGGCGACCCAATCATTGGATTACCAAGCAGCGGCTTACACAGCAACGGTATAACCTTGGCACGTAAAATCCTGCTAAAGCGATGGGGCGGAAAATACCAGACTAACGATAAACCTGAACGTTTAGACAAGGAAATCGTGGCTGAAATGCTGGAGCCGACGAAAATCTACGTTAACCCCTTCCTCAGCTTGGCTGAAACGGTTAAAATCAAAGGTGCAGTCCACATTACTGGCGATGCTTATACCAAATTCCACAACCTCGCATCCTTCTCCAAAGGCATCGGATTCCAATTCGATAACTTCAAACCACAACCCATTTTCGGCTTAATCCAGAAAACCGCCTCAGAACTCGGCTACACAGTCTCTGACGAGGAGATGTTCACGACTTTTAACATGGGCTGGGGTTTTGGCGTAATCGTGGCAAAAGAAGACCGCGACACCACGTTGGACGCTTTGGAAAAGGCAGGGGCGCAACCAGAACAAATAGGCAAAGTCACGGCAACATCGCAGATAACTGTTCAATACGCGAGCAAAAAATTGGTTTTGGCGTAACATTTTGGCAGTTTCGCAGCAAAAGCGTTTAAATCCCAATTGCTATGCATTAAAGCCATGAAATACCGTGCCAAAATCGAAGTCAGCCTCAAACCCGGGCACACCGACCCTGAAGGCAACACAACCCAGCGATTGCTTAAAGAACTCGGCTACGCGGTAGACGCCGTGAACGTAAGCAAAGTCTACAACATCTCGATTGAAGCATCCGCGCTAAAAGAAGCAAAAAACAAAGCGGAAGAAATGGCGAAGCGGCTTTTGGCAAACCCAACAAAAGATAACTACACAATCGTTGTTGAGGATCAGAAATGAGCCTTTACACCCGCGCCAACGCCGCTTTCAACCTCCACGAAATAAACACGCTCGACGCCACGGACCAGCAGCTTGCGGAAGTCAGCGGCGAACTCGGCTTAGGCTTAAGCTTGGGCGAAATGAAGCAAGTCCAAACATACTTCAAAGCGCAGAAACGGAACCCAACCGACGTTGAACTCCAAACCATCGGGCAAACGTGGAGCGAGCACTGCTACCACAAAACGTTCAAGGGAAAAATCCGCTTCGACGGCAAAGAAATCGACAGCCTCTTCAAAACCTATATCGCCAAAACCACCACCGAAATCGCGGCGAAATGGTGCATCAGCGTTTTTGAAGATAACGCAGGCATAGTGAGTTTTGATAAAGGCTATGGTATTGCGGCGAAGGTGGAGACTCATAATCACCCGTCAGCGGTAGAGCCATTCGGCGGAGCAGCCACAGGTGTGGGCGGAGTTATCCGCGATGTGCTGGGTGTTTGGGCAGACCCAATTGCTTGTACCGATGTTCTGGGTTTTGGACCCCTGAATTATGATTATAACAAACTGCCCGCAGGCGTAAAACACCCCAAATACATCTACATGGGTGTCACCGCAGGCATCGCTACGTACGGCAACAACATGGGCATCCCAACCGTTAACGGCGCAATCTACTTCGACGAATCCTACACGGGCAATGTGGTTGTCTACTGCGGCTGCATCGGACTACTCCCACTGGACAAGTACAAGAAAGAAGCCAAAGCGGGACACTTACTCATCGTGGCAGGCGGCAAAACGGGCCGCGACGGCATCCACGGCGTAACCTTCGCCAGCGCAGAGTTAACGGAGAAGTCGGAGGAAATCAGCCGACCAGCAGTCCAAATCGCAGATCCTATCGAAGAAGAAAAAGTCAAACGCGCCATGATTGAAATCCGCGACCGCGAACTCGCATCCGCAACCACCGACTTGGGCGGCGGCGGAATGTCCTCTTCAGTGGGCGAAACGGCTGACCGGTACGGCTGCGGCGTCACCGTTGACTTGGACAAGGTTCCCTTGAAGTATGCGGGTTTGGCGCCATGGGAAATCTACGTTTCCGAATCTCAAGAGCGCATGCTCATCGTTGTCCCCCCAGAGAATCTTAAAGCGGTTTTTGAGGTTTTCGAAAAGGAAGACGTGGAAGCCACAGCCATAGGCATACTTACACCTGAGAAGCATCTTCGGTTACGTTTCGAAGGCGTCACAGTGGCAGATTTAGACATGCAATTCCTCTTCAAACCTATCAAAAGCGCAAAAACTGCCACGTTTGAGAAAATTACCCTCAAGGAACCATCTTTTCCTGAACCCAAAAACCTCACCAAAATCCTCCTGGAACTGCTTTCGGCGCCCAACATCGCAAGCAAAGAAAGTGTCGTTCGAAGTTACGACCACGAGGTCAAGGGCAATACCGCCCTGAAGCCATTTCAGGGGGAGTATGCTGGACCTAACGATGCTTCGATTTTGAAGCCGCTGGATAACTCGTGGCGGGGCGTCTCCATCAGTTGCGGCATGAACCCCAACTACGGCAAAATAGACGCTTACCACATGGCAGCCTCAGCCATAGACGAGGCAGTCCGAAACAACGTCGCAGTGGGCGGGTCCAGAATCGCACTGCTGGATAACTTTGTTTGGGGCAATCCCGAAAAACCCGAACGTCTCGGCTCGTTGGTGCGGGCCTGCGAAGCCTGCTACGATGTGGCAACCGTTTACGGAACGCCATTTATCTCGGGCAAAGACAGCCTCTACAACGAATCCCCACTGGGTCCTGTAACTCCGACACTACTCATAACCGCCGTCGGATTAGTCCCCGACATCCGCTCAGCCGTATCCATGGATCTCAAAGCCCCCAGCAACCTGCTCTACATTGTGGGCAAAACCTACCCCGAACTAGGCGGCTCCGAATACTACAAACTCCAAGGCTACCTCGGCAAATCCGTGCCCAAAGTCCACGCAGCCCAAGCCAAAAAAACCTTCAAAGCCATAACCAAAGCCATCAGCAAAGGCACAGTGAAAGCGTGTCACGACCTGTCGGAAGGCGGGTTGGCCGTGGCGGTGTCAGAGATGGCGTTTGCCAGCAATCTCGGATTGAAGCTGGATTTAGGGAAGGTTCCAGTTAAAGGCGTTGAACGCGACGATTTCGTTCTGTTCTCCGAATCCAACAGTCGCTTCCTCGTAGAAGTCGACCCAAAAGACAAAGCCGCCTTCGAAGGAATTATGAAGGGGAAAGTCTGCGCGGAAATCGGCAAAATCACCCCAAAACCGACCCTGAAAATCAAGGGGCTCAAAGGCTTCGGCATTGTTGAGACGGATGTGGCGGGTTTGCGTGCGGCATGGAAACGCACTCTAAGCGAGGAGGTATAGAAATGAAGCTTCAAGATATCCAGGTTTGCGTAATGCGGGTCGGCGGTACCAACTGCGACGCCGAAACCCAACGCACCTTCCAAGAGCTGGGTGTGCAGACTGACGTTCGCCACCTCAACGAACTGGTAAAGCAGCGAAACCTGCTGGATTACCACGTGCTGGTTTTCCCCGGAGGCTTCAGCTACGGAGACTACATACGTTCTGGAGCCATATTCGCAAGAATGCTAACCGCCAAACTTGGCAAAGACCTTCGTAGCTTCATTGACCAAAACCGCCCGATCCTAGGCATATGCAATGGTTTCCAAATCCTCGTCGAAGAAGGCTTGCTGCCCGGGTTCGAGGGCGTCAGCGATTTCCCTGAAGCTTCTTTAGCCAACAACAGCCGTGGCTACCGGTGCCAATGGGTTTACCTCAAAAGCGAAAACAAGGGTAAATGCATATTCACAAGAAAGGTTCCAGCGGGAAAAGTTCTTCGCATGCCAATTGCGCATGGAGAGGGCAGGTTCCTGTTTCCCAAAGAACAAGAACAGGAACTATTACAGAAACTAATCGACAACGACATGATCGTCTTCCGATATTGCAACAAAGACGGCGGCGACGCGGACGGCAAGTACCCAGCTAACCCCAACGGCAGCTTCCACGACATCGCCGGCATCTGCAACCGGGAAGGCACAGTATTCGGCTTAATGCCTCACCCTGAACGCGCTTTTTACTGGTGGCAACAACCAGACTGGACAAAACAGCGAACAATGCCTCAGTTCGGCGATGGAAAACTCATCTTCGAAAGCTTGCTCGACCACTTAGCTAAGAAGCTCTAAATCCTTCTCGTATGGCAGCCCTTGACGGGCGCCCATTTTCTCTACGCACCTTGACGCTACGAAGTTGGCGATTTTGCCGCATTCCAGCAGATTCTTGCCCTTCAGTTGCCCATAGAGGAAGCCCGCGCAGAATGCGTCTCCCGCGCCTGTCGTGTCAACAACGGGCACCGTTAATCCAGTTATTTCGTGTTCTTCTTTGCCGTCGGTGACGTAACAGCCTTCGTCCCCAAGCTTTACCGCGACTACTTTGACGCCTTTACCGAGTAGGATGGCGGCGCCTTTTTTGGGGTCTTTTTCGCCTGTGATGAGTTTCAGTTCCCGGTTGTTGGGCATCATCAAGTAGGTTTTCTCGATTATTGGCTCCAGCTGCAAGTAGCCTTTGCAGGCGTACAAGGCGCCGGGGTCAAAGCTGACTTTAACGGTTTTAGGTAGTGTTTCAAGGAGTTTCTTTTGGGTTTGAAAGCTCTTGTCACTCACAAAAGAGGTTAAATGCAGAAATCGCGCTTGGGAAACGTACTTTGCGCTCACTTCTTCGAGAGCAATTGAGTCGTTGACCCCTGAGTGGATATAGAGTGCCCGTTGTCCCTGTTCGTCCACGAACCCCATGACTTGGCCGCTTTCGCCGAACTTCGCGCGGACCACGCCCGCCACGTCGACGCCTTCGTTGCGGAAATCCTCCAATAGCAAGTCGCCTTCCCGGTCGCCGCCTACTTTGCCGATGAAGCCAACCTTGCGCCCCAATCGGGCCAAACCCACCATGGTGTTGGCTGCTGAACCCCCGCACGATTCTTCATGGGCTTTGATGGAACTTTCTTCTTCAGCGCAGGCTATTCGATTTACGTTGAACAATTTGTCCACGTTGAGTGCACCGAATCCGACAACTTCTAAAACTGTCATGTTAAAGCTCCCGCAAGTTGATTTTGTATTTGCCCAGTTTGCCGCCGTAATTACCGGCAGAAATCATCACGACGCCGTCGACGGTGCGTGCGGCTTCGATTCCTGCCTTCATAGCTTTCTTTACCGCATCCATGGAAACGCCGTTGATTACGATTTCTGGGATGTAGTTGATGCCGTCGGGCACTTTGGATTCGGCGCCAAGTTTCTGTTTTAGAGACGGGCAATAACGGTGATTTGTGGTGGGACCTATTAGCGGGTAATGTGTTTCAGGCTTGGAGCCGGCAGAGCAAACGTCAAAAGGTGTAACTACACCGGGCACCCGGTGAATGGCTTCCAGAGCTTTGTCGCCTGCCTTAACAACCGCGTGCTTGGTTTCACACATAACCCAGAAATTTGCCCCAGTAACGCCGTGAGCGTAACCCAAATGCCGCTCAATTACAAAGTCAGGCACCATCAAAGGCACAACGATGATTTTTTTTCCAAACCGCTTCTCAATGTATTCAAAGCCGTCGCCGCAGTGACCCACCCGTTCCATCATGTCCATTTTTCCTTCTGCGCTTGGCAAGTCGTCGAAAACCGCTGTGAACGGTTTAACCAAAATGTCTTGTCGGATTCGGTACGAGATTTCTTTTTCGAATTTTGCTAGTGATTCAGCAAAAGTTTTGTGTGGGTTGGCTTCCGCCCAGAACTGCACAACCGCCCCGTCGCGGCAGTCGGGCGTTTCTTTCTTGTTCAGGTACCGTTCCACTCCGCCTTCCACTCTGCCAATAACGACCGAAGGCGTGGCAGTCGAATCTTCAGTTGCAGCCCGAACCGTTCGTTCATCATCCGCAGTAATAACTAAACGGGAAAAAATTCCTTCAAACGCTTCCGCGTAAGTGTCTTCAACTGGGGCTTTAGGTTTATCCGAGTCGTGCAACTGCTTGTCCTCGCACCTTTTTCCTGAACTCGCTGCTCTCCCGAGTCAACGAGTCCATATTCGCGTGCGTAACTATTTGAACTTTCGGCAAAGTCTTCGGGTACAAAGTGAAAAGGCGACTGAGAAGCGACGGTTCGGCTGAGCTGTTTTTCAGATATTCAGGTGTCCAGTTCTCAATTGCCTTCATGGCTTCACCTTTTCCATGTTTAAGGAAAACGTCGGCTAAAATAGCCGTAATGATGTTATTTTCCGACATAACCGACACCTCCGCGTTTTTAACCGCGTAGTTGTTGCCGTTGAGGGAAACGGTTAAGCCGAGGTTTTCGCGGACCAGCTGGAAAGCCTGTACATCCGTAATACTGTCGCCCACATACATAACTGCGGAAAGAGGCACCTGAAGTTTCTTTGCGATGTCGCGTATAGCTTGGGCTTTCTCCTCACCGCCAACAGTCGTGACCTCGGAGAAGAATTTTGCGCAGGTCATTTTGGGGATTTCTTCCCAGAAAATCTGGTCCAGCCGCTTCAAGGTCGCCTGGTCTTGGCTGCAAAAATCTTTTGTTGACTTGGCTCCTGCTGGAATGGTTATCATGTTCATGGCGGCGATTTCTTGAGTAAAAGCCTTCAGTTTCGCTTTTTCACGTTCGGTTAAACTGTATTTGTCGATGCAAAGATGTGTGCAATACGTGTTCTGAAAGGGGAAGCCGACAAACGCGCACAGTGCCATGATGTAGTGTTCGTAGCTTGTGCTAACGATGAAAGCTGGGGCGATGCTCGAAATGTGGTTTAAAGTCTCCTTGGTGCCCGCAATGAGCAGCAATTTCTTGGCAGAAAAATCCTGAATTTTTTCGTCAGTAACATCGTAGGCCTTGAGGAAAGGCAAAATCAGCTTTAGGGTATCGCCAGCATTGTAACCTTTCTTCTTTGAGACATCAGCCAAAACGTCGTCATATTTGCTGATTAGCGAGAAAAGTTTGCCGCCGTCTGGCACGAAATGGGCGGTCAATTCGTAGGCGTTGTCGTTTTTGGATAATGGTCCTTCGCAGTCCGAGACGAAAACGCCCTTCACGCTTAAGCCCTCAGCTGCTTCATGTGCTGAACGCTTTTCTCTATTGTTCGTATCGAGGCTACATCTGTTCGGTTCCAGAGTGCGCCACCTCTTATGGCGTTTACGCCCTCTAAGCTGACCTTGCGTGCTTCTTCGATATTTTCACCAACACCTAACACTCCCACAACTCTGCTCTTCAGAGCGTAAGTTTGGCTGTCTCTAATTTCCATGGACCCTGGGTAAACCCGAATTCTATCGCCGAACTTCTGCTTAAGCGCGTAAGCCGCCGAAAGATCCACGGGCGTATCCATTTCTGCCTTCTTCACTTTGCTGGGAAAAACGTCAGAATAACCACCGTAGCTTGGCGGAACCTTGTAAGTCAAAACCGTCGCAACATTCTCTACATCAACACGGGTCAAGTTGCCCTCCAACATTCCATAGCAAACATCTACAAAATCCTCCTTCAAAACGGGCAATATGTTCATGATTTCGGGGTCGCCTGGTCTGCTGTTGTCCTCCAAGATTTTGGGTCCACCGCTGGTGTGCATGAAAGCCAAGTAAAGTGGCACACCACGAAGTGCAGCGTCGTCGTCTATTTTAGCTGACCACTTTTTGAAGATTTTCTGTGCAATTGCAAGTTCGTTTTCTCTGTCTGTCTTCGTCATGAATGGCAGTTGGTCGACGGCGTCTTTGTAACTGCCCATTCCCCCCGTGTTGGGTCCCCTGTCGTCGTCAAACGCGCGCTTGTGATCCCTCGTGTCGGGTAGGACTGCGAGGTGTTTGCCGTCGCAGAAGGCCATGAAACTAGATTCTTCTCCGTCAATTTTCTCCTCTATAATTACTGTGCCGTACTGGAAGTTGGACATGAAATGCTCAAAAAGCTGCTCCCGCGTCGTAAAGTGATCTCCCCAAACTCCGACGCCTTTTCCTGCTGTTGGTCTGTCGGGTTTCACAACGGCTTGGTTGTGAAGTTCGTCAAGCCATAAGTAAACGGCTTTTTTCGCGTCTTCGGCGTTCTTGTAGTGTTTAGGGTCAAAAACTTTGAAGCGAGGGTTTGCTTCAGGTGCAATCTCCTGGAAAAGTAGTCGCTGCTCGACTTTGCTGACTTCTATAGCGTATTTCTGCTTTGGGCAGATGACGGGGATGCCTGTGCGTTTCTCGATTTGGTCTCGGGCGCCTTCGATTATGGGTTTTTCGGGTCCCACAATGGCAAAGTCAATTGCCTGTACGTTTGTTTCGGCGAAGTTGCAGATTGCGTCCACGTTCAGGTCAGGGATGACAACGTGTTTGGTTGCTTTCTCGACATTGAACGGATTACGCTGTTTATCCGCAATGTACAATTCGACTTTGTAGTTTGGGCTTCGGCTCAAAGCGTCAACCATGGCGGCTTCTCTTGCGCCATACGAAACTACCAGTACCCCTATTTTCTCCATTAGGAAACACCGTTTTGTTTACAGAATTAACGCGTGGGCTTAAATTGTTTTACCACTGCACGCCTTGAGATTCGCTGGCGGTTTCGTAAATCCTTGTTTTTTCTTCGTAGCCGGCGAAGAATTTCTTCTTCATTTTGTCGGCGAACTCTTGAGCCAGAGGCGTTGGATACTTGCCCGTGATGCATGCCATGCACAAGTCCTCTTTTCTGCACCCTGTTGCCTTGACTAAGTTCTCAATTGATTGGTAGCACACAGCATCGGCGCCTATGATTTTGGCGATTCCTTTTTCGTCATTCGTGGACCCGATGAGTTGTCCGTAAGTCGACATATCGATGCCGTAAAAGCAGGGGCCAATAATACGTGGAAACGTAACAAACATGTAAACTTTCTTGGCACCAGATTTGCGTAGTTTCTCAATTATAACTTTGGTAGTGTCTCCACGGACGATGCTGTCCTCAGTTATGATTACGCGTTTCCCAGTGACTTTAGGACCTAAAATGTTTACTTTGCGGTCAATCGTGGAATACCTTTCGTTGTTTAGAAGAATAAACGCGCGTTCCGTCACATAACGGTGCCGGCGGCTTGCCCGTTCCCACCTTAAACCCGACGCCTCGTGTACGCCCATGGCTGGGTCATCGCCTGTTTCAGGTACAGAAAGCACGATGTCGGCATCTTTGCTGATTTCAGGGAACTCTTTGACGAGGTTCCTGCCAAATTCCTCGCGGATTTCGTAAACGTATCTGCCGTCGAAAATTGAGTCTGGTCTCGCAAAATAAGCGTACTCGAAAGCACAGAAAGCCTTCTGGGGCTTCTCGATGAGTTGATGGCGCTCAAAATGACCATCTTTGGTTGTGGTTACAAGTTCGCCTGGTTCCAGTTCAAAGTCGCGTTCAAATCCGTTTATGTCTAAGCTAACCGTTTCGGATGAAAAAACAAGGGTTTTACCGTCTGGGCTATGTCCCGCACATAGGGGTTTTATCCCGTGTGGGTCTTTGAATGCGAAGAAGTCTCCGTTGCCCATTATGCATAGTACAGAAAAAGCCCCATCCAGACTTAGCATGGTGGCTTTAACTGCTTCTGGTATGGTTTTGCCACTTTTAAGCTCAATCAGCAACTTATTGCAAACCAAGTCTGAGTCGCAACCACATTGTATCTCGGGGAATTCTTTTGTAACCTCTTGGAGCAGTTGTTGTGTGTTGACAATGTTGCCGTTGAAGGAAACCGCGATTTTGATGCCGTCGGTTTCCGCCGTCATAGGCTGAGTGCCCTGCACGATGGATTGGTCGTCGCATTTGCCCGAAGTGGTGTATCGGACGTTAGCGATGCCGATGTTGCCTGGCAGCCGCCCAAACCATTCTTGGATGGCGCTGGTTTTCAGTTTAGGAACCAAATCCAGATTTTTGTAACTGTAAAATTTCCCGTCATTGTAGGTTAAGAAGCCGTGAGATTGGTGCCCTCGATGATTCTCGGCGCGGAGACCCCAATACACGTATGAAAAGACTGGTTGGTTCTCGAAGTTTTTTGCGCCGAAGATACCGCAGCCTATAGGTAATCCCTTCTAGTGCAGAAACACATTAGTGAAAATGGGCGCTTATGAGCTTTTAGGACATTTTTCAGATAAAACCATGGAAACCCAACAAACCTGCACGATGCAGGCGGATAGGCGCGCGCTCAAGAAACTTCGCCGAGTTTAAGATAGTTCTTTTTGGTGACGGGTTCTTCGAGTAGAGTTCCCGAATGTGAGACGTTTGCACATGGAATATTCTTTGGCAACTCTATTTACTGCAAAGCTGTGATTTCTGTAAACTTATTGCAGATTTCCTCCAAATCCCGCGTAACGAGATCTGGTTTTTGACCGCTTGCCTCCAAATCGCTTGCATCGTAGAATTGGGATTGCACAAAAACCGTTTTTAACCCAGCATTCAACGCGCCCTTGATATCTTCCGTTGGGCAGTCACCGATGAAAACCGCCTCCTTCGCTTTAACTCCAAGCCGTTTGAGGACTTCGACGAATATGTTTCGGTGGGGCTTTCGCCAGCCGCAATCTCCAGAAACTACAACCGCGTCGAAGTAGCCGTTTATTCCCAGTTGCCGAAGACTATTGTGCACGACAGGCGCGTACGTGAAGTTCGAGACTAAGCCGAGCTTGCAGGATTCCTTAACTTTCTTGAGGAGCATTTCCGCGCCGGCTCTGAGCTCGAGAGAATCGATGTAATCTTGGAAGAAAACGTCGAGGGCTGCTTTCATCTCTGAGTCCTCAATCGTTACGTTAAGACCCAAGTTGCACAATGTTTCGGAAACCCAAACCGCGTTTGTAACTTCCTTATGTTCTCCATAGCGGATAACTCGATACTTCTCATGGGCTTTGCCGTATGCCGCAAAAAAGTTTTCTTTCTCTGTGTAGTATCCCGCTTCGACTAGGGCATTGTACAGTTTTTCGATCGATGCTTCCATGGTGTAGTGGCGAACATTCGCTAATGTGCCAATGTAATCGAAGATTACGGCTTTGGCTTGCGGCAATGCGTTTCCTTCCAGATCTCTCCAGAAATGGCAACTTGCAGGTTAAACTCTTTTTGCTAGAATTTGGACTTTTTTCGCGATCTCAGTAGCTAAAAGTTTGTCTGGGCTTCCTATGGCTGCTTCCACAGCAGAGTCGTAGGGGATTTCCGTCAGAAACTTTACGCCCAAACTCTGGGTTTGCTCCTGAACCATTTTCCCCTTCGTCATCTTCATATTCTCCACGATGCCCACAATAGGAATCTTTAGCTCCTGAAGAAGCCGGATTTGTTTCTTAACGGTTTCAAAAGCCAACTGCGAAGGCGTCGTGACTATGAGAAATTCAATTCGGGGGACCAGCCTGACTAAGTCAAGCATTGCGTCGCCTATTCCCGGTGGTGAATCAATAATCAGAAAATCCAAGTCGCCCCACAAAGTAACGGCGAGTAACTCAATCAGCGCGTTGGATGTGTCTGCCCCCCGCAAGGGAGCCGCTTCGTCGCCGCTGTAGTAAATGAGGGACATGTACTCTAAGCCCTCAACCTTTGGAGGAATGAGCCCTTTGTCTTCAGTGGGCTGCGCGTCTTTTGCTCCAAGTATCAGATGTGTTGAGGGACTAGTAAAATCTAGGTCAAGCAATCCGACTTTGCAGCCTCCCCGCGCAAGCGATAATGCAAGAGTGGTGGCGATGAGGCTTTTGCCGACTCCGCCTTTGCCGCTTGAAACTGCGATTATTCGCCTTATTCGTTTAAGTCGTTGAGCAATCACGCTTGTTCGCGGGTCTGTCACCTTCATCGAGCTCCTTTTATGCTTTCAAGCCAGACTCCTCGTCCTTGAGTGATTTCAAAGTCGGGACTGCCACATTTTGGGCATTTGATGTAGGTGTGGGCGACTTCTGGAATGAAGTGTATAGCCTCAGCAGTAGCTTTATCCACCTTCTTTTTGTCGTACGTCCAGTTCGTGGTGCAAACTCGGCATTTAAGTGTCGTTTTCGCCGTGGATATTCGAAATTTTGTGTCCTTGAAGTTGTCGGGTTTGATCTGGGCGAGCGCGAAACGGAAAATTGGACGTTCAATCTGTTGAAGTTCGCCGAGTTTTATGGTCACTTCCGTGACCTGCTTCAAGCATTCTTTTTCTGCAATTTCCGTTGCGGTTTTAATGACGGCTTCAGCTAATGCCCATTCATGCATAAAAAAGCAGAATCGCCCTGGAGAAATTAAACATATTGCAGGGTTTTCCGGCGCGTGAGGCATTCTTTAGCAACAAACAGAAAGAACCTTTTTGTTGGTAAGGGTTATTAACGGAATGCGAATTTACCTATTGCTATGCCAGACAAAATTCGTTGTGCCCATATACTCGTTAAAACCCAAACTGAAGCAAAAGCCGTCCAAGACAGGTTAGCGAAAGGCGAAACCTTTAGCGCAATCGCCCAACAAGTCTCTCAGTGCCCCTCAGGCAAGAAAGGCGGAGACCTGGGGAAATTCGGACGCGGACAAATGGTCAAAGAATTCGAGACCGCCGCTTTTAATCTCCAAAAAGGCGAAACTTCAGCTCCAGTTAAGACCCAATTCGGGTACCACCTCATTAAACGAACAGAATAAGCAGTTCTCCTTCAATTTTTTATTTATTGAAATAAGCCGCAACCAACTTGTAATTGGCAACTGCCTTTTGGTCTGAATCTATTCGACAGGTTTTATTAGCTGATTTAATGTACGTGGACCCACACGCATTAGTAAAAGCAAGAGGTAAGGGCAGTGGGCTTCGTGCTTAACTCGATTAGGAGGTTCGATAAATGGCGACTTTGCCTAGTTGTCTTCGCCGTTGCCTACGGCTGCGTCCTTGCTTTAGACTTGGGGTCTAAGTCGATGATGTGGGATGAAGTTACCCACTTTACGGGCGGACTCCTTTTGTCTAGAGGGCAGGTTGGTCTGTGGGTTTGGACTAACTCGTTTTACCCGCCAGTTTACGACATCGTCGCAGCCTTCTACTATCTCTTAATTGGTCCAAGTGTTTTCGCCGGCAGACTCGTCGCCGTAACCTTTTCCGTACTCTCAATTCTCGTTGTTTACGAAATTGCAAACCGACTCTATAACGCTAAAACCGCCCTCATTGCAGCCATCTTCTTCGGTGTAATGCCCGGCGTTGTGTTTTTGTCAAGGCTGGCGATGATTGAAACTCTGCTATTGTTCATATTCTCTTTGTCAATGCTGTTTTTTTTCAGCTGGATTCGCACAGGCAGGGAAAGGGACCGCATAATCAGCATCGCCGCGCTCGCCGTGGGAGTTGCAGTGAAATACCAGATGCTTGTCGTTGTGCCGATAATCATGTTGCTGGGCATGTACTTTTGGAAACGCGAATATCTAAAAACTGAACTTAAAAGCTACCTCAGGTTCCCGCGAATAGTCGCTCTAATAGCAGCAGCTGTCGTGGTCGGGGTTGTGGCTTACGCTTTGTTATCATCGGGACTTTTGAACACATTGCTCTACGCCATCCGCGAAGGCACTGCCGAAAAAGCCGTTTACAGTGTCCGTTACCCCACTCCGATTTTCTACTTAATCGAAATGACGTGGGCCGACAACATAATGCACCCCGTTTCCCTTTTGCTTTACGTAGCAGGACTCGCAGGGATCGGGCTACTCGTCTGCAGGAGAAAACGAGAAGACAAATTCCTACTGCTCTGGTTCACGGTTGTCTATGTGATTTTCACGTTGATTCCTAACCGTGAATGGCGCTACATAACGATCGCCTTCCCCGTTTTGGCAATCGCCGCAGCCAGCCTACTTACAACAGCATTTGACCGGCTCCACAAAATTGGACAAACAGCAAAGAACAGCTTAACCAGAAAATGGGGCGCAAAACTCGCAGCGGTTATCCTCATTGCCTTTACAGCAACGGGCGTATACTACAGTTGTGCGGACGCCTACAATTGGGTAAACGCAAACCAGTTCCAAGTCCCAGTGGAACAAGCCAGCTACTACGCGGCCCAAAACCTAAATCAAAACCAGACTTTGGTGGTCGCGTGCCCAGTTAACCGCTTTACAATGTTCATGGTCTGGTTCTACCTGAATATAGAAAACCCAAGCCAGAACTACAGTCAAACTTGGCAGTATCCGCAGTTAGCGGCTGATGCTTATACGCCAAACTTCAACACAACAGACTTCATCTCTCTTTGCAGAGAACGGAACGTGAAATATGTCTTGTTATACGAATACGGGTGGTTGCAGTACTTCAACTCAACGATGACAGAAAAAGACGTCTACAATATGCTCAACGAAACTGGGCGCTTCACGCTTCAAAACAGCTTCGGAACGTGGCCTAACAGAATTTTCGTGTTTTCATTCAACTAACACCACTAAGCCAAACCTAGACTCTGTTTGTAAGAGGCCGCACAGTGAACGCAGCAGAATGTCGATTCCTTGTTTTTTATACGTTCCCTATGGCCGCCTTCGTAGACTTTGCAGCCACAGTGAGCACAAACTTCCAAGCTAGGCTCTAAGGCGACGCTAATAAGCTCTGAGAACCGCTTAAACAATTGTTCGCTGAACTCTTTGCCGTCTGCGGTGAGTTCGAAAACTTTTCTTTTCTTGGCACCTACTGGCTTAAGCGCATGAGTCACTAGCCCTTTTTGCTCGAGTTGTTTTAGGAACGGGTAGACTAGACTGGGGCTGACTTCTTTGCCAATGACTTTTTTGAATTTGCTTATTATTTGATATCCGTGCACTGGCCCTTCGTGGAGTATTGTGAGTATGTAAACGCGGCTGAAGTCGCTAACTATCTCGTTTATATCCGCCGTTTTAGCCATGAAATGTTAACCTATCTTGCTAAGATATATTTATAGGACACTTTTAAACTTAATTTTATTGAGTATCGGTGCATCGCTGCTCCAATCGACCGCTAATTACCCCGATTCCGGTGCAGCTGGGAGAACTTGCTTGTGAGTCGATAAGTTGGCAGATAGGTCGTCGCAGAGGAATCTGTTTTTTCCTGCCTTTTCTCCTTTCTCCCAAAAAAAGGCCAACTGCGGCGATCCTGCAAACCCGTTTTCGCTTGTTTGACTATTGTTAGTTTTCGTTTTCCATAGTCGTAATATCTAATTAAAATATATCTGCAACAGATATACTTATAAGAAATAACTAACAGTAACTACTATATCAGTTCGGGAGAAATGGGTTAACATGACTACTGCCAGAGACCCAGTCTGCGGCATGACCGTAGACAAAGAAACCGCGATCAAACGCAAAATCGGCGACCGATGGTACTACTTCTGCAGCCAGCAATGCGCCGATGTCTATGAGCAACCGGAAAAAGAGCTGCGGGCAATGAGACGCCGAGTGGCCATGACCCTGATAGGTGCAGTTGCTGCGGCGGCACTCAAGATTGTTGCGTTATTTGGACTTGTGGGCGCCATAATGTCTCTGGAACTTGTCGGTGGACTCCAAGTCTACAGTCTCGTAATCTTCCTTGTTTCCCTGCCGATTATCTGGATTGCAGGCTTTAGCATATTCAAAGGTGCGTATTTTTCGCTTCGGAACCGCAAAATAAACATGGACGTCCTCGTCACAACAGGAGTGCTCGCCGGCTGGATGTACGGAGCCTTAAACGCGTTTTTCCCAAGCGTGGCAGCTGGAGGCTCAGGTTATTTAGAGGTCTCAATTGCTATTCTCGCTTTCGTGTTGCTGGGAAAGTACATTGAGGAGATGATTAGGCGTAAATCAGCCGCATCCATACGCCAACTTCTGGAATTGCAGCCCACAACTGCCAGAGTCCTCAGGGGCAGAAAAGAGGCGGAAGTTGGTATTGATGAACTCCAAGTCGACGACGTAATTGTTGTTAAACCGGGGGAAAAAATCCCGACCGACGGTGTTGTCACCGCAGGTTACTCTTCGGTTGACGAGAAACTGCTAACAGGTGAAAGTATTCCAGTGGAGAAGAATGTGGGCAGCCAGGTTATCGGGGCAACCATAAACAAGACTGGGGTTTTGCAA
>Ga0182021_10004449_pt1 | contig 16498 bp, 14 predicted proteins | sample 612E3MmetaG_FD_120493 | JGI IMG/M metagenome (GOLD analysis project Ga0182021, IMG submission 120493) | Permafrost microbial communities from Stordalen Mire, Sweden - 612E3M metaG (Illumina Assembly) | ecosystem: Environmental > Terrestrial > Soil > Wetlands > Permafrost | place: Sweden...
GAATACGCCATCTTTAAAGTTAGAGAATTTCCAACCACCTAAAGCTCCACCACTTTGTGAAGGAAAACCACGTTGAACGGCTTCTGAATCCCAGTCAGGAGTTATAGCTGGTACAATTACCCTATCGCCTGGTTTGAAATCTTTAACTTCGCTTCCTACTTCGTCTACTACTCCTAAAGCTTCATGTCCTAAAATCATGTTATGTCTGTCACCTATTGCTCCTTCCCAAACAGTGTGTACATCAGAAGTACATGGTGCTAGAGCTAATGGTTTAACAATAGCATCTCTTCGGCCGCATTTTGGTTTATCTTTTTCTATCCACCCTATTTCCCCAATTTTTAACATTGCTAGTCCTTTCATTTTTTTCCACCTCATTGGATTATACAATTTCAAATGTATGTTTCTTTATATATCTTAACAAGTACTTAAAATACACGATTTAGGAAATTTAATTCATAGAAAGAGAACAAAGATGTGAAAAATTTAAAAAAAAATAAATATTTTAAACATAGAATGTGGAAGAATTAATAAAATTAATATTGCCATCTAAAATATATTGGTTTTAGTTTTATTTGTTTATGTCTGTTTAAAAGTTAAATACAATAAATTTATATATTATTAATAGCATAGAAGTATTATAAAATCGTTTGGGAAGTATTTCATGAAAAAGAACAATGTTCGTGTTGAACAACTTGGTTATAATTGGTTGAAATTATCTTCTTATACGATTGGGAATCTTTCAGACCAAAAATTCGTATTTATGAATTACTTAAAGAAATAGTGAAATTTAGGATAAGATAATTTCATGGTATAATTATTTAGGAGGGATTAAATGATTATAGTAACAGCTACCATAACAGCTAAGCCTGGTGAGAGGGATAATATAATTATAAAATCACAAAATCTAATTGAATCCACTCGTTTAGAATCGGGTTGTATTAGCTATAATTTATATAAAAGCACTGAAAATGATGAAATCCTATTGATGCACGAGCAATGGGAAAATCTAGAAGTATTAAAGTCACATATGCAAACCAAGAATTTCAAAGCATTTGGTGCTGCTATTGAAGATATTTTGGCGAGAAAATTAGATATTGTTGTTTATTCAGCTGACAAAATATAATAAAAGTTTGAATTAAGAAGGAGATTAATAGGGTTCTTGATTTTCAGAATTATAATGTTATATTTAGTATAAAAAGTTTAGTATTTAACTATAATTAGGTTAAGTGTTATGATAAATTTTAAATCATATTTACTAAAAAATTAGATTAGAGGAATTCCCAAAAAAAATTGAAGTTATTTTTGAATAGGCTTTCTCCAAAATAAACGTTTATACTATTATATTATTTACCTATTTTTTTATTTGCTTTCCTATTAGTCATCATTCTATCAAAGGATAGATAAAATTTAAAGACGGGAGGTAATATTTTAGTTAGAATATTTTCCATGTCATGTGATACATCATCTAATAGTTCAGTTATGGGTAATTCTTGGGGGCAGTGTTCCAGGCATTTTCCGCATTTTATGCATTGGGAGGCGTAACCTTTATGTATAATTCCTAATCCTATTGCATATTGTAATTGGCCATATCTTTTATTTCCAAAGGTGTTTGCGGTGTCGTATAATTCGAAGCATCGTGGTATGTCCACTCCGGCTGGGCAGGGCATGCAGTAATGACATCCAGTACAACCGGTTTTCATTAATTCACGGTATTTATCCCTAACTTTTCCTATTAATTCTAATTCTTCAGTTGTTAATGAATGGGGTAAGGATTCATCTGCGATGCGTAGGTTTTCTTTTATATGTTCTTCTTCATTCATTCCGGATATGACGCAGGTGACTTCTGGATGGTTTAGTACCCATCGTAGAGCCCATTCTGGAGGGGTTCTTTTGATTTCTGATGTATTCCATAATTGTTCTATTTCAGCTGGTATATTTCGGGTGAGATTGCCTCCTCTGAAAGGTTCCATAACTATTACTCCTAATCCTTTCGCTGCTGCGTATTTTAAACCTTCTGTTCCCGCTTGATTTTCTTCATCTAGATAATTATATTGTATTAGACAGAAATCCCAATTATAAGCATCCACTATTTCTTTGAAAGTATCTTTATCCCCATGGAATGAGAAACCAGCATTTAAGATTTTACCCTCTGCTTTAATTTTAGTTAAAAATTCCAATGCACCGAATTCCAGCATTTTAATCCAACTGGAACGATTAAGGCCATGTAACATGTAATAATCAATATAATCTATATTAAAATTATCTAACTGTACTTTAAATGTATTTTCCATCTCTTCTGGTTTATTAACATTCCATGGGGGTAGTTTTGTAGCTATTTTAACTTTCTCTCGGTATCCATCCTTAAGAACTCGGCCGATTAATGGTTCATTCATGTAGGCTATGGCAGTGTCGATGTAGTTAACTCCATGGTCTATGGCGTATCTAATCTGTTCAGTGGCTCTTTTTTCGTCTGTTCTACCATTTTTTGTTGGTAATCTCATTGCTCCAAAACCTAAAACAGATAATTCATCACCATTTTTTTCTATTTTACGATATAACATTTTTTTTTCACCCTATTTAAAAAAATTATTTATAGATTTATTTTTTTATTCCAGTTCGAAATGATAGATAATTAATGTTTAAGTTGAAATTCCATCCCAGAATAGTTCAAAAGCCAGATCCCGGGTTTTTTCATTTAATTTTTCAGGATGTTTTCTGAAATAATTTACGGTAGATGTTATATTACCCCAGAAGTAATCAATTACTAATCCGAAAGGTATTTCTTTGATTTCATGTTTTTCAATACCTTTGATGTAAGTTTCAAGCATGCTTTCAGTTTGGGTTTCAATCTGTTTCTTAGTAAGTGAAGTTATGAAGGGAGAATATTGGAATATGAGGATGAATTGAAACTTGTATGGGTTATTAGTGCAGAAATTCACTGATTTTAGCCATAATGTTTTTAAATTTTCTTTAATGTCTTTTTTATTGTCATAATTATCGTTGATTTCATTTAGCATGATTTCTTTAGTGTAAAGGTATAAAGAATTTATAAGTTCTTCTTTGGTTTTAAAATAGTGGAAGAGAGTTCCTGTGGCTACTCCTGCGTTTTCAGCGATTTTTGCAGTGGATGTTCCATGGAATCCTTTTTCAACAAAAAGGTTTAAGGAAGCATCCAATATTTTCTGTTCTTTTTCTTTCAAAATATAATCGACACCTATTTTTTTTTATTTAAAATTTGATATAGATTGATTAGTCAATTTAATATTTAAATGTTTTAGCTCCATGGAACAATTTGTCGAATAAATGTGATTTATTATCGATATAAAAAAAAAATTATTTGTCATTATATTATGATATTTATTTTAATTTAGTTTCAAGTATCCCACCTATAATTCCCCCTAAAATCCCAAAAACCAGGAATATTAGGAATAATATAATCGTACTGTAAATGTCTCTATAAAATGCTATGATAATGGCCGGGATAATCGCTAAAACACCACCATTTACGGCTGCATTTTTATAATTAGTATTTCCAATATAACCTGCTACTGCACTGCTTATTATTTGAACAACTATAAGAATTGAAGCAGTGATTGCTAAATCTGCGTTTGTATTTATTAAGTGCGGCCCTGCAATTTCGGTGAATAAAACAATCCAAATTATAGTTCCAATAAAGACAGCAAGTATGTTAATTCCTTTAAATCTTCTTTTTAATATGCTATCTTCTTTTTTTAATTGACTACCACAAGTTTGGCAGAATTTATCATTTTCTTCATTTTCGGACATACATTCAGAACAAATCAGCATTTATACACCCATTATTCCTATCAATAATGGTTCATTTCTTTTTAATATTTAATTTTTTTTCTAAAAAAAAATTTCACATTTCGTTCCCATTTGTTTAGCGGAATCAAAGAAATGTGAAAGTTTTATTATTTTTTGGGATACATAGACATATTTTTAACTTTGAATTTGAAATAAAGCCAATTCAGATAATTTTTTTTAATGTTAATGAAAATTTTTCATTTTTTTTATTGGACGGTAACATATAAAAAAATATCGATTAATCACAGTTTAATGAAGAATTATGATGAATAAAGTAATCATTAAACTAAGTTTAATTTCATCCTTAAATCATATAAGCGTTTTTTCGGTAAAATAGAGTAAATTATCATCGAAAGACCTTCTTGAAGTTCAAAAAGGATCCTGCATCCATCTATTCTTAATCTATAATGATTCTAGTATCATATTAAAGGCTGTTTATGAACTTTTACGTTTGTTGTGAATTCTACCATGGTTTCAGGCGAACACAATCCTACTAATACTTTTTGAAATTTTTTTAATGGTTATAAATATTTAAATCCTACAGAATACAAATTAATATTAGTGATATTATGGATAAGAAAACAGATGATCTAATGGAAAAGTGTAAAAATATCGAAGAAGGTAGTGTCATGGATTCTTGTAAGATTATGTTGGAGGTTATGGCTAAAAAAGACGTAAAATTAGAAGATAAATCAGATGAAACCTATCTGCAAATGGCGGAAAATCTTTCTCCCAAAGACGTTCCTAAAGTTCTTGAACTAGCCTTAAAAGTTAGAGAAAGTGGTGAAATTAAAGATACGGAACTTAAAAATTCAGCAAGCAAACTTATAAGAGCTATAGAAATGAGTTAATTTATTAGTTATTAATTTCATTCTCCATCAAATTTATTTTTTTTCTATCTCATTTACTTCAGTAACTTAGGTTATTTTTGGGTTTATTTAAACCTAATAAAAAAAACTATTATTATTTATTAATTAATCTTTTTCTAATTATGAGTAAAAATAAAAAAAAGTAAAAATGGGTAATTAAAAAAAATTACAGTTCAATCAACCCAATTTTTCTATTTTGAATCTTCTATTTAACGGTACATAATTATTATATTAATAATTTGCACAGGATTTTAGGAACATCAGAACCGGGTTATGTAATCCTAGGAATTTTAACCTTTTTATGTATTATAAAAATTATTCTAATCTTAAGGGAAACCCCAGCAGAAGTATCGTGATATCTAAAAAATTAATTAAATTAAAAAATAAATAAATCCATTATATGAATGGAAAAATTCGAATATAATTAGAAAGTTTAACGAAATTCTGATGATATATATAAAATAAACCTAAAAATCATTATAATTAATTATTTTTGAATTTGAAGATCATATAACTAATTTAAGCTAATATGGAGTAATAAATTATTTATGAACTAAGATTTATGGGGGTATTGGTAGGATGGATGAAAATAATAGTTGGTTTGTTTTGAATGAAATTACTGATGGAATTTGGTTTATTAGTGATAAGACAGGTGTTAATTGTTATTTAGTAGACGGTGAAACGAAATCACTATTAATAGATACAGGATGGGGTCTTGGCAATCTTGCAGAATTGATTCATTCGATAACTTCACTACCAATTGAGGTTGTTTTTACTCATGGCCATCCTGATCATGTAAACGGAGCCTATCAATTTTCAGATCTTTACATAACACCTGAAGACGAGAAATTGTTAAATACATTCTATGTTAAAGAATCACGCCAAGGAATCATAGAAAATTTTAAAGCTATAACTCCACCAAATTTTTCTAAAGAAGATTGGATCAGTGCTAAAATCACTAATCCTTCTCCTGTTAAAGAGGGATATGTATTTGATTTAGGTGAAAGAAAATTAGAGGTTATTAAATGTCCAGGACACACTCCGGGAAGTATATGTTTACTGGATGAGAAAGATGAAATACTATTTACCGGAGATTCTATACTGGCTAAACCCGTATTAATGAATCTTGAAACTTCACTTCCTTTAAAAACCTATTTAAATAGCATAAAACACGTAAATAACTTCTCAGATAAATTCAGCACCATATTATCCGGACATGATGACAAACCCGTGGATACCATTGTTTTAGAAGAATTAATAAATGGCGTATCAGACATTCTTGAAGGCAAAATAGTAGGAAAACCGGAAAAAACAAGATTTGGAGAAGCATTAATGTGTAAATTCAATAATACAGCAATAATGTACAATAAAGATAATTTATAAAAAATTTTTTAAGGTTAATTGATACTTGAACTTGTAGAGGGTGTAGAATTTTTGGTTGTTTGTAGTAATTGTGAAACAAAAAAATAATTAGCCACTCCTTAACTCTTTTTTTACTTTGTAAGTGTGGATACATATTTGATTGAGATATCGAAGATTTCCATGTCCTTTAAATATTCTTCTGGACTTTCTCTGTTTATCTGGATCCATTCTCTCATTTTTGTCCTTCCCAATGGTTGGAAACGTGTTATTCCTTTTTTGCCTACAAGTTCTTTTGCATTTCTTTCTGGAATCTTGATACCAACCCCTTTTTCATAGACACAGGCAAATAATTTCTTTTTAATATAGTAGGCAGGATATCCAAACATCTTACCTGATACTACTCCTGGTATTTCAAGCAACATTGAATCTAAGACATTCTTATTTTCCAAGTTTAACTTAACTTTCCCCATTTTATTTCACCCGAGCTGAAAACTATTTTTATTTAAAAGATTTAATGGTCTTATTTTAATTGTTAAATATTTTTTTAAAATACTTATTAATCATAAAAGATTTTGATGGTTTTTTTAATAAATTTTATTGTTTTAGTAAATCTTTTATTGTAAATAATAAATTCAAGCCTAAAAATTATTTTAGATATAAATGTCCAAAAATATACTCATATTCTCAGGGAGATTTTTTTTTGGAAAATAATTTTAATGCTTCTAAGATCGGTTGGACAGCTTTAATAGTAGTTTCTTTATCATCATTCATAATTTCACTTGATAATACCTTTATGAATGTAGCTATAACCAATTTAGTGATTGATTTAAATACTACGGTACCGTTTATACAGATAATTATTACTGTTTATGCTCTCACTTTGGCTTCTTTAATGCTTTTGGGAAGTAAGATGCAAGATGTTGTGGGCAGGAAAAATGCGTTCATATCTGGTGCAGTTATTTTTGGGATTGGAACTGTCATAGCTGCTTTAAGCATTAATGCAAACATGTTATTAGTAGGGTGGTCTGTTTTAGACGGTGTAGGAGCCGCGTTAATGACACCGGCCACAGCTTCCATCATTATTGGAACTTATAGTGGAGATGACAGTGCATTTGCAATGGGAATAAGGACATCCATCGCGACTGTGGGTGCAGGATTAGGCCCTCTTATAGGTGGATTCTTAACCACTTTCTTCAGTTGGAGATGGGGGTTTGGACTTGAACTAGTCATTATAATTATAATACTTGCATTTTCACGGAAACTCAAATATTTCCCACCATCAATGAAACTATCAGAATTAGACAAACTGGGTGTACTTCTCTCTTCATTAGGGATTTTTTTATTTGTTCTTGGAATTTTAAGTCTTAATTCTACAAATAACTTAAAAATCGCTCCTTTTATTATAGGATCGGGAATATTATTACTAATAATATTCTATTTCAGGGAAAAACAAGTTATAAAACCAGATAAAGGACGCATTACTGACATTAAACTGTTTAAAAATAGAAACTTTACTTTAGGAACAATTTCTAGGTTAATATTAAATTTAGCCCTTGCAGGAGCTGTTTTCGTCTTACCAGTTTTTTTCCAACAGGAAACTGGATACAGCGCATTTATTACGGGCCTGGCTATTTTACCATTAACTTTAGGGGTTTTGATCTTCTCATTAGCATCATCCAGAATATCAAAACGAATTGAACCTCATTATCTGATTTCCATAGGATTTTTTATAGCACTGGCCAGCACTCTTTACCTTAGTTACCAGTTCAACTTAACTACTCAAATAAGTAATATTATTCCTGGTACATTACTTTTAGGGATAGGATTGGGCCTAGCACTTCCATTAACGGCTAACATAATATTATCCTCTGTAAGTTTTGATGAGCAGCCTGACGCTTCGGGTATTATGTCCACAAGTGCAAGTTTGGGGACATCTATGGGAACTGCAATTATTGGAGTTGTACTAATACTTGCAACCATCAACGGATTGTATTCAGCATTTGATCAGATATATCCTAACCAATTTTCCAAAAATGAAATTAATCAAAAATTTATAATTTATGAAGAAAAAGTGAATACAACCCACGAGGTCTTAAAAGGGAATGAAAATTCCACATTATATGAAATTGTTAACACTACTGTCAGGAATGCCATGAAAACTGTATTTGAGTTTGTTTCAATAATATTCTTAATAAGCTTCATAATTTCACTCTTTATAAAACCATTGAAACGTAAGTAACAGATATTAAAATTATTTGTTTTTTTTTGCACCCCAGACTTTGGAGAGTTTATATTTTAATTTTTTTTTCTTGGAATAAACTTTATTATTTCATTTACATGAGATGTTTCGATGAGAAAGGTATCTCTAAATGATTTGGAAAACTTTTTATTATTAATGTATTATAATTTCAATATTAATTAGGTATAATTAATCCAAATCATAGAAATAATGAAGCTATAATAATATTAGAGGTTTTATAATGATTTCTGAACTTAAAAAGTTGTCAAAATCTACTGTTATTTTATTTATTATAATATTAACTATCCTATCTCTGGGAATACTTGTGCCTATTTTATCTATAATAATTTTTGGGGCTATTTTAGGCTACTATATCCGTTTTATAGCCAAGAAAATCAAGCCTTATGTTAAAAACAAAACTTTGTCAGTTTTCATAGGAATGATATTATTTGCCATCCCCATTATTTTGTTATTGTATTTCACTTTCAGCCAGTTTATACTCATAGTTCAATCCTCTTTCGGCTCGCTACAGCATGCGGCTGCAGGCAATTCAACCATGAATATGACTCAACTAAACGAGGCTGTGCAGAATCTCGGTTTTCCCAGTAATATATCTCAAAGCATAGTAACTACTATACAATCCGGATTAAAACAGTTTATATCAATTATAGCTAGTTCAGCAATTGCCCTGCTAAGCTCCATTCCATTTCTTGCAGCTCAAATACTCATATTAATATTCTCGGTATTCTATTTTGCGCGGGATGGAGATAAAGTAATTCAATATGTAAAAGACGTTATTCCAGCTAAAGATCAGGATTTCTATCAGCAGATATTCGATAGTGCTTCTGATGTTTTAAAAAGCATCATAGTGGGAAATGCAATTCCTGCCGCAATCTTAGGAGTTCTCTCCGGAATCATATATTACTTCCTTGGATATCCTTATGCACTTTTATTGGGTATTATTAGTGGAATAGCAATGTTCATACCCATAATTGGCCCATGGATAGTTTATGGGGCGATCGGTCTTTTAAGTATCCTGACGGGAAACACCGTACAAGGTGTGCTGGTCATAATATTCGGTTGGATAATTGAAACCACTACAGACTTCTACGTCAGACCCAGAATTGCCGTTCAATACTCTGAAATCCATCCACTGGTCTTTTTATTAGGATTCATTTATGGTGCAGTGACATTGGGTATTCCTGGACTTTTTATAGGGCCATTAATACTGGGCATCACTTATGCATCCTATAAGATTTATCGAAAAGAAATAGTAAAATCAAAACAGCCATCAAAAACCTAACCATATTAAAATTGGGAAAAATAATAAAAAAAATAAAATTTTTTATTTTTTTTTGAGAATTGAGAAAATGAAAATCGATTTCATCTATTTTAAATCTTTTTTAGACTTCAGTAGAGCAGGAGGGAGGGTAGTTATTTTCCTCCCCTTGTGTTTAATCTTTAATATCCTGTACTGCCTATGTCTGGGTTTGGATTACCAGGGCCTATAAGTACATATGGCGTACCATAACCGTTATCACCATTGTGTTGAGAATGGTATCCGGAATAATTCCATGTTTGCCATCCATTGCCGGTGTTGATTTCAACCCATGCATGTCGGTATCCGTCTCCATTTCCGCGGTCTTCATAACCCATAATTCTGGCTTGTACTCCTGCAGCGGTTAATTTATTGTATAACCACGTGGAATCCGCCCAACAATCTCCGTATCCTAATTGTTCAAGGGATGCTACATCTGAAATACCTTGAACATCTCCAAATTGCGACTCTTCCTGTCCAATTGTATCTAAAACTGTTGAGGTATTGGTTTTATTTTGACTAGAATTCACGGTTGTATTATGATTAGCCGCATAAGTAGTGTATGCAGTCAATGGCAGAGCCATTGCTAGTAGCAGTAACACTACTATAATTCTTTCTTCCTTAATTTATACCGCCTCCAAAAAAATGCCTAAGAGATTATCATGGGGGGAATCTCTTAGCATCAGTAAGTAAATATCACATATTGATCCCTTATAAAACTTTTGATATTTTCCCGAAAAAAATAGGAGTAAACCACTCTTTTTTAAATTTTAGACCATCTATGAAGTTTAATTAATGGGATAAATCCTTTTTTGATTAAAATTTTTTCACTAAACAAGTTATTGAAATCTTATTCCTTGAAAATAAACTTCCTCAAAAATTTAATCCAACAAAATATGATCATTTCAATTAATTAAAAAATAATTGAATAAAAAATAATTCATTTATGAGAAAAAATAAGAATAGTGATAGATGATTAAATACACTTTTAAGAATTTTTATGTAACTCAATCAAATGTTCCGGATGCATTGGTTCCGGCTACATAACCAGTTGAAAATGCCTGTTGCAGGTTATAACCTCCTCTGCGACCGCATCCTGCAATAATCTCTCCAGCAAAGTATAATCTCTTAACAAGCTTTGATTCCATGGTTTGAGGGTCTATTTGTTTTTTTGATACACCACCACAGGTAACCAGAGCTTTATCTAGGGGAAGATGCCCAGTTATCGTTAATGGAAAGGCTTTTAATGTTTCCTGTAACTGCAATCTCTCTTTTTTAGTGATCTGATTCAGTTTTTTTTGAGGATCAAGAGACATAGTCTTTAAAATAGGTTCAATCGTGCTTTGGGGGAGGTAATTCTTTAAATAATTCCTTAAACCTTTTTTACTATACTTCTGGAAATCTTCAATCAGCCAGACTTCCAAGTCTTCCTGTTTGATTTCTGGTTTAAAATCAATTAAAAGCTTCAAATCACCATATTTATCCATAATTTCGATAATCGTATGACTCATATCAAGAATTACAGGCCCAGATATACCGAAATGTGTGAATAAAAGGTTTCCACATGATAATGGGTTTATTTTTCCCTCGTATCGTATTTTTAACCCTACATTTTTCAGAGTAACTCCTTTTAATTCATGAACCCATTTTTCTTGCACTGTTAGTGGAACTCCTCCTGGTTTTAATTCTGTAATGTGGTGTCCTAATAATTCTGCAATAGTAAATCCATCTCCTGTTGACCCGGTTATTGCATAAGATGCTCCGCCTGTAGTGAGTATAACATTATGTGCAGTAATTAACTGATTTTCTCTAGAATATAGTTTGAAAATCTCAGACTGTTTATGAAGATGTTTTAAGCGGTAATTATAAACGATTTTTACCCTATATTCATCTAAAACTTTTTTTAAAACATCTACAACGGATTTAGATTTTTCAGTAATGGGAAATACTCGTCCTCCTTCTTCCTCTTTTAATTCAAGATCATGATTTTTGAAAAAATCCATCAAATCTTGGTTAGAAAATATACTGAAGACGTTCCGGTAAAATGAACCCCTCTTACCAAACTTTTCTAGGAAAACTTCCGGTGCCGCTGTATTAGTAAGGTTACATCTACCGTTACCGGCTAAAAGGAGTTTACGGCCTATTTTATTATTTCTCTCAACTAGGATTACATTTTTGCCAAGTTGTGCCCCGCGAATAGCAGCCATGCACCCTGCAGGTCCGGCTCCGATTACGGCTATGTCGTATATTTCCATGAATTTAATTTCCTTTAGCATGATTTCATTTTATATTAAGTGATAACTTAAAAAAAATAGAAGTAAACTAAAAAATTACACTATAACAGACTTATTTAGATTAATAATGAAGGCTTCCTGAACTTATCTAATTCACTGGATTCTAAAAATGGAATGATTTATTCTTTAAATTGTTGTTCACTGTTCATCAAGGTAAGTTATATTCACTATTTCGGCACCGGCATTTTTTAGATATTTTCGTAGATTATCGGATTCCATATATTCCCGTGCGTTTTCCTTATTGTCCCATATAAATAAAATCATAACTTCATGCTGGTCATCGGAGTTACGGAAGAGATGAGCTTCTTTAGAGCCGCTTTCTTTACGTGTAGCTGATCTTTCAGCAAAAAAAGTCTTCCACGTTGCATAATCCTCAACTTTTAGTTGTGCAAGCACATAAACCATGATTCAATCCCCCCTTATAATTATTAATTATGTTATTATGTGATATTAAAATTTTCGTTAATGCAAGAATTATTAATATTATAGATGAAGAACCTCTAGAGAGCTGAAGAAAAACATTCTATAGAGTCGAGCATTTTTTTGAAAAATTATTTAAGGGCGTAAAAATGTTTAAATCTAAATTGTTGGACTCTGAATTTGTTGAAATTTACAAGTCTCTATTATTTGTTTAATATATTTTTTTTAGCATGGGTTTTGCTACTGCTGGTATCCTATAATAATAGTATGAGTGGGAAAATTACATGTAATATAATATCCAATGAGAAGTGGCTGATCATAGCTGATTCTAATCCTTTCTTCCAGTAAAGCCATCCAAAGATTATTCCAGCAACTCCATTGAGTAAGATAACTCTAGCAACTATTATGGGTGTAATAATGGTTATGTTGCCAGTTATGGGAAGATGTCCGAGTCCGAATATAACTGCGGATATAATAATGGCTAACCAAATACCGATAGTAGTTGGTTTCCCCTCTGCTGTTTTTTTAATTTTAAAGAATATCCAGATTATTAAAGTCATTACAAATAATCTAAATAGTATTTCTTCTCCAATTCCACCATAAAAAGATGCTAAAAATCCCTGCCAAGCCGGTACAGTGTTATCTGCGTTCAAAAAAACACTGGACACTGGTGTAAAAAGAAAATTCAATAAAATAATCAATATGCCTGCTAGAACTCCCAGACCGATGGAAATACCTAAAATGGATTTTAGATAACCCTTAATTTCTTTACCTTCCAGCCAATCTTCCAATACAGGCAGTCCGAATCCAACACGTTTAGCCAGGTATAAACCGATGAAAATGGCAAATGAAAATTCAATTATAGTCTGAATTAATTGCTCAACTAAAATTACTGGTGTGAAAACTCTTGCTAAAGCAGAGCTTAGAGTTAATTCATAAGGCAAGATCAGTAGACTCGCAATGACACTTGCAATAAGAAGAATAAAAAATAATTTCCAGTTTATGCTATATTTCATAAATAAAATCGTCCGATATGATTAATAAATATTAATATATTCAAGGTAAATGAACTTGAATTATGATTTAATCATAATAATATTAATTTTTTTATAAGAAGATTGAATGAATCATATAATTTAACTAATTGCGATAATAACTAGCGAAAATTTCTGATGTAGAATTTGATCGTTTTCACAATAATTTTAATTAATTAAATAGTGTAGAATCTCACATGGAAAGGATAAGTTCTATAATTCCCTTGTAGATCTAATATATTCCTTCTATATTTATTTAGAATTCATTAAACAGGAATGTAATGTGTTTATGGTATATGATATTTTAATTGTTATGAATAAATTCACAATATTTATTTTTTTGTGAAGTTGGAACAGTTTTTAAATTTGTTTTATAATTGTTTTTAATGATATTCTAGTTTTTTAAGCTCTGTTATTGGATAAAAGAATAATTAGTATCTTTTGTTGAAAAATAATGTAATAATTCTTTTATTTTTAAAAATTTTTATTCTGAAGTACGATAAAATCCATTCAAATTAATTTGAAATTCTTATCATTCCCTGTATATGTAATACGTTTGTTCATATAAAGTAGTATTACTGAAGAGAGCAGTAGATTAAATAATAAGAGAAACTAAGAGAGTGACCTTTTTCACAAAAAACCTAATTTTATAGGTTTAAATGAGTAAATAAGACCAATAAATATATATCTACTGAAAATAAGATTATATATCATTAATTCCACTGTAACAACCACGTTAACAACAGTAACAACGGACTCACATGATACTCAACTGTAAACAACCACGACAACTACAGTAAACAAGGCACAGGATGACGCTCTGAAGCAATAACTAATCATCTGAAAAACTAATTTAAGGGATTATTTCAAAAAATTTATGGATTATTAATTGTAAAAGGAGGTGAAAAATCAAAATGACAACATGGAAAAACAAAAAAAACTTAGGTTTACTTATATTTTGTCTGGTGTTTACTCTAACAATATGTGGAGCAGCATCAGCAGCCGCTACAAATACAACGCATGATAATTTGCAATCAACTAGCGCAAACCATACAGTCGCTACAAATACAAAGCACACTGATTTGCAATCAACTAGCGCAAATCAAACAGATTCTTTAAATTCAACTCCAACTCACACGACAACACAAACTACAACTAATACTAAGGCATCAAAATCACCACAATCTACTGGAACTACAAAATTACCCGACCCGCAGCTTTATAGAAATGGAGTACTTGTGGGTACTTTCAGCTCAATCGCAGCTGCTATTAGCGCTGCTATTAGCGGTGACACTATAATGCTCGAGGACGGTGCAACCTTCAATGAACATAATCTTCTAGTAGATAAAAATCTGACTTTCAACGTAATAAATAATGGCACAGCTACTATAAACGGCCAACTTGCCGGGCCAGTGTTCATGATTAATAACGGTGTCACAGTCAGCCTCATGAATCTAATAATAGAAAACGGGCAAGGAATTTTGGGTGGTGGTATCTACAATAATGGAACCTTAACCGTTACCAACTGTATATTCAAGGGTAACTTCGCACAGGATGGTGGAGCCATCTACAATGATGCAACAATAACCATAGCCAATACCACACCAGCTGTGAGTACCTTACCACCTAATGGTGGAACATTGAACGTAATCAACAGCACATTCACAAACAACACTGCAACAGGTAATGGTGGAGCCATCTATAACGGTGGATTGATAACCATAAACCACAGTACACTCAATCCGGGCAGTGGCGCAACAACTAATGGTGGAACAGCTACAATAACTGGCAGCATATTCACAGGTAACAGCGCACAGAATGGTGGAGCCATCTATAACGATGCAACAATAATCATAACCAACAGCAGCACAATTACGAGCATTAATGTTGTACATAATGGTGGAATATTAACCATAGATAACAGCGCGCTTATTGGAAACACTGCAACAGGTAATGGTGGAGCCATCTACAATGGTGGAACAATAACCATAGCCAACAGCACACTCACTACAAGCACCGCAACAGATAATGGTGGAGTATTGAAAGTAACCAACAGCACAATTATGAAAAACACCGCGCAGAATGGTGGAGGCATCTACAATGAGGCTTTAACAAATGTAGCTAGCAGCACACTCACGGACAACACCGCACGGAATGGTGGAACATTTACTATAACTAATAACACAATATCAGGCAACTCCGCAACAAATAATGGTGGAGCCCTCGATAATGATGCATTAATAAACGCAACCAATAACACATTCACTACCAACACCTTACAGAATGGTGGAGGAACATTAACAATCACTGAAAACACAATCACGGGCAATACCGCACCGAATGGTGCAGCAATATACAATAATGCAGATTTTATCAACGTCAACAATTCAGGCACAAACACCATAGCGAATGGTGGAACAGTAACTGCTACACCTAACTGGTGGGGCTCCAATCTCGGCCCAGCACCAGGAGATATAGCAGGTAATCAGACTACAACTGTAATCGGTTGGTTGCAATTAAACATGAGTATAACCAATACTGCCAGTAACAGCTCGCCTAATGTGGGTCAGCAGTACTTCTACACTATAACCGTGACTAACAAAAACGGTTCAGATACTGCAACTGATGTTCAGGTAGCCGATGGTATACCTGCTGGATTAACCTTCAACAGTTACACAGCAAGTCAGGGTATTTATAACCATGCTAGTGAAATATGGAACGTCGGACCCCTTGCTAATGGTGCCAGTGCAGTGTTACAATTATTCGTAACACCAACAGCATCTGTAGCCGGTACAAACGTTACTAAAAATGCAACTCTAATAAACACCGGAACAACAACCAATTCAACCGTATTTGTGACAAATCCTGTATCTAATGTGACGTTAACTAAGACGGCCAGTAATCTCGCGCCTAAAGTGGGTCAGCAGTTCAACTACACCATAACCGCAACCAATAGCGGAGCAGCCTCTGCTACTGGTGTGAACGTAACTGATGTTATACCTGCTGGTTTAACTTTTAACAGTTACACCGCGAGTCAGGGAACCTATAACAGTGTTACTGGAGTATGGAATGTCGGTACCATTGTTAGTGGTGCTAGTGCAGTGTTACAATTGTTTGTAACGCCTACTGCTTCTGTA
>Ga0182021_10004450_pt1 | contig 16498 bp, 16 predicted proteins | sample 612E3MmetaG_FD_120493 | JGI IMG/M metagenome (GOLD analysis project Ga0182021, IMG submission 120493) | Permafrost microbial communities from Stordalen Mire, Sweden - 612E3M metaG (Illumina Assembly) | ecosystem: Environmental > Terrestrial > Soil > Wetlands > Permafrost | place: Sweden...
GTCAGCCCGTCGTATAGAGGGTTTACGGTACAATGGACCCCTACCCCACCGCCTAAGATCCACCGCCAAAAACTAAAGGCGAGACAAGACCCTTTAAAAGTTTCGTAGGTTTGAGTGAAAACTTTCAGGTCTTTCTTGTTCAATTTTTTATACGGGTCGTTCAATTGCATTGCCTTAAATTTCATGAATCGCATAGATCCTGATTGAGGAAAAATAAAAGGGCAGTAACTCGTAAAAAAACTGGTCTTTATATCGCAGCAGGCATCGCAGTAGCTGTTATCGTAATTGCCGCAATATTTGCTTCCGGAGTACCTTTTCCAGGATTTGGGGGTTCGCAAAAGAATGCAGGCACAGGCACTTTGTCCGTAGCTATCATGGACGCCCCAGCTAATTTAACTCACTTAAACGTAACCGTATCTGCTCTTTTCATACAAAATTCTAATAATGATTCATGGTTACAGCTGAACTTCACTGACGGAGTGCCTCAAGTTTACTTTGATTTGCTAGCTCTGAAAAACATTACTCAAGACCTGTCTACTTCCGCTATTCCTGTGGGTAATTATACAAAACTTCGACTAGACGTATCATCCGCTAACGCAACTTTGAACGATGGATCTACTGAGCAACTGGTGGTCCCTCCAGGACACATAGACGTGATAGTGTCAATTGAAATCAAGGAAGGACAGACAACAAACGTAATCCTAGACATGCAAGTCGACACAACAGCGATCAGCCACAGCGGTAATTTGAAGCCAGTATTGAAAGCAACCGTCCAATACCTTTAGTGACGACGGTATTGGGTCCACATATTTTTTTCTTGCTCTCTTAGTTTGGTTAACGCACAAATATTAGCTCTTTAAAGGTGAAGAAAACGAAAAAGCAAATTAGGAAAAAATTAAGCAAGTACGGCTATGACGAAAAAATAATCGAAAGCATTCTTCTTTTATATCGGCCTAGTTCGCCAGCTTCTCCACGTTTCAAACCAAAGTATTCCAGCTCCAAGAAAACCAAAAATTAATGTGAATAGACTGTAGAAATTGATTTCTTTCACATGAGAAGAAAGAAGGCAAGTAGTGTCGACCACATCGATGCGTAAAAGACGTGTCTTGGGATTATCATACCGCCCATTCTGGTAAATTGTTTGAGAACTCCGACGTCTACGGTTTTTGTAAGGTGGTACGCGCCTAAAATTTTTTCGGCTAATCCGAGTTCAACTAGCTTGTCGAGATGATAGACAGCTATGTTTGGGCTGGAGAAACCCAGTTTTCTTTGAATGTCCCTTGGACCAACCGAGTTGCCTGACGTCTTTAGTAGCATCCAATAGACGCGCAATGTGTTTCCTTGCAGATCAGCGGCGAGGTTCTTTTCATTCAAACTGCTTTCCCTTTTTGTCGGACGGTTGGTTGCTATGAATTAAATGGCGGTCTTAAGCCTCTTGATAAATTGTCAAAGAGAGGGATGAGAGCAACAGGACAACAATATCTTGCTCTACGATTTTTAATGTAGTATTTCCCATTGCTCAAAAGCTCGCGTGGCTGTCTGTAGATTTAGCATAAGAATTCTATTTTTTTTGCTCAAAATTGTTATTGTTATTTTTTGTTGCTTTTTTAAGTTCAGATGCCGTCGATTCCAACTTTTTTAGCATTGCTTCAAGATTGTTTTTGTGTTTTTGGATTAAATTTATGAACGCGCTTCCCACGATCACGCCTTCAGCACCTGCGTCGATAATCCGCTTTACGTGCTCAGGCTTTGAGACGCCAAACCCAACTGCTAAGGGAATTTTACTAGACGTGAAAGGCAAAACGCGCTTGACTAACTGAATAGTTGAATCCTCAATCGCTGACTGCGCGCCCGTTACGCCGAAATGTGAAACAAGATATAGAAAACCCGATGAATACTCAACAATCTTTCCAACACGTTCGTTAGAGGTCGATGGCGCTGCAAGAAAAATTGTGTCTATACAACATTTTTTTGCGGCTTTCACGTAATCTGCTGCTTCTTCAACAGGTAAGTCGGGAACTATCATACCGTCAACCATAGATTTTTTGGCTAAACTGAAAAACTTATCAAGCCCCATCCTAAACACTGGATTATAATATGTCATTATCACGATTGGAACATCATGGCTTTGTCGTATCTCTTTAGCAATGTCAAGCACTTTAGAAGGTGTTGTTCCAGCGGCTAAAGCGCGTATACCTGCAGCTTGAATTGTTGGTCCATCAGCAATCGGGTCAGAAAAAGGTAAGCCCAACTCCAAAACGTCCACGCCGCCTTTGATTAATGCATCAGCTATTTTGGGGGTCAGTTCGAGTGTTGGATCTCCAGCCATAATGTAGCCGATAAGAGCTCCGTTGCCCTTTGCCTTGGCTTTTTGGAATGCGTCTTTTATTGCGTTCATATTTTCGCCCCTATGTAGTCTGCTATAGTTTCAACGTCCTTGTCTCCTCGTCCAGACAACGTAACCACGATTGATTGGGTTCTCTCCATCTTTTCTGCCAGCTTCATGGCGTAAGCGATTGCATGTGAGGATTCCAAAGCGGGTAAGATGCCTCCTTCTTTGGATAGGATCAGGAATGCGTCTACGGCTTCTTTGTCTGTGGCTGAAACGTATTTTGCGCGTTTGAGGGTTTTTAGCATGGAGTGTTCTGGTCCAACGCCGGGGTAGTCTAAGCCTGCGGATATGCTGTGGGTGTTTTGGATTTGTCCATTGCTATCTTGGAGAATGTATGAGTACATGCCGTGGAATACTCCTTCGGAGCCTGCAGCCAATGTAGCAGCGTGTTTGCCCGTTTCTATGCCTTCGCCCGCCGCTTCGACGCCGTAAAGCTGCACAGACGCATCGTCTTCAAAGGGGTAGAAGGTACCCATCGCGTTGCTTCCGCCTCCAACACACGCAACCAGCGCATCTGGTAGTCGACCTTCTTTTTTGTGAAATTGCTCTTTGAGTTCTTTGCCTATGACACTTTGAAAATCCCTAACAATCATGGGGTAAGGATGTGGACCCATGGTAGATCCAATCAAGTAGTAGGTGTATTGGAGGTTGGTTACCCAGTCCCTGAACGCCTCGTTAATGGAGTCCTTGAGGGTTTTTGTGCCTGATTCGACGGGGTGTACTTCAGCGTTTAAGAGTTTCATTCGGAACACGTTGAGGCGTTGCCTTTCACAGTCTTCTGTTCCCATGTAAATTTCAGCTTTCAAGCCTAAAGCCGCACATGCTATGGCTGTGGCGACACCGTGTTGACCTGCTCCAGTCTCAGCGATAACACGCGTCTTGCCCATCCGCTTAGCTAGCAGCGCTTGCCCGAGTGTGTTGTTTATTTTGTGTGCTCCACCATGGGCTAAATCTTCCCGTTTAAGATAGATTTTGGCGCCGCCAATTTTACAGGTTAAGTTCTCAGCGTAATAAAGCGGGGTGGGTCGTCCAACGAACTCCGAAAGGTAATAGTCAAGTTGTTTTTGGAAACTTAGGTCTTTACATGCTTTGTCATAGGCTTCTTCCAACTCCTTAATCGCCGTCATCAAAACTTCTGGAACAAAACGACCTCCATATTTCCCATATTTTCCATCAACAGGATAATCTGTCATTTTCATTTTGCATTCACAAACTCCTTAACTTTTTCTTCAATGTTATCATTTGACATTATGGCTGAACCGATTAGGAAAGCTGATGCGCCGCTTTCACGTAGGAAATGTATGTCTGCGGCTGTGTTTATTCCGCTTTCGCTTACGACCAGTTTACCGTTTGTTGTGTTTTTCGCGAGAATAGTTCTTGTGACGTTCAAATCAACCTTCAATGTTGCGAGATTACGGTTGTTTATTCCAATCAAATCCGCGCTTGTTTTAACTGCTGAACGAAACTCTGCTTCAGTATGGGTTTCAAGTAGAACCTCAAGTCCCATTAGGTGGGCTCCAAGTATCATTTCATCAACGCTTTTCTCGCTATAACCCCTCTCAAAAAGGGCTTGAATAAGCAAAACGGCGTTTGCTCCCATTTTTGCGGCTGCCTGAATCTGAACGGGGCTCAACACTATGTCTTTCATTAAGATTGGAAGCTTAACTTCCGCTCTTGCTTGAGCTAACGCTTCCAGTGATCCGTTGAACTGTTTGGGTTCAGTTAACACGGATAATGCTATGGCTCCGCCTCTTTGCATCGCCGCTGCAACCTCGCGGGCGTTTACGTTGGCTCTTATTGTTCCAGCGGATGGTGAAGCACCTTTAATTTCACTGATGATTGGGGTAGCTTTGCAGTCTAAAATCGCCTGCTTTAAACTGAACTGTATCCTCTCCCCTGGTGGTGCTTGGTCATAGTATTCGTCCTCGACATTTATCTGGGCGACACGTGCCAACACATCAAGGTAATCACTCATACTTCGCTTCCAACTCCTCAAGCCTAAGCAAGTTTCCGCCAGATACTTTAATCAAATCCTTAAGTTTTCGGTAAGCCGATCCACTGTCTATTGATTCGCGAGCTATCTCCATTCCTTTTTCAAAATCTGTCGCTTTTCCACCGATCATTATTCCTGCAACACTGTTGACAAGTGCAAACTCCATTTTGGGGTTGCCGTGGGTAATGTTGCCACTGAGAATTTGAAAGAGGACTTCAGCGCTTTCCTCCAGTGTTGTCACCTGTAAATCTGCGACCCGTGCTGCTTTTACGTCAAAATCTTCAGGAGAAACCTCAAGTTCGGTGACTCCCCCATTTCTTAAATGTGCAATGGCTGTTTTGCCAACAGTTGAGATCTCATCTAAGCCATCTAATCCATGTACACCCATGGCTTCTTCACAGCCCAGCCGCTGTAGAGTATAAGCCATTGGCGCAGTCAGCTTAGCGTCATAAACGCCAAGCAGTTGAGCATTAGCGCATGCAGGATTAGTTAATGGTCCCAAAAGGTTGAATACTGTGCGGATTCCGATTTCTCGTCTTGGCTCAATCGCGTATTTCATGGCTGGGTGGAAAACTGGGGCAAACATGAAACCTATGCCGACTTTTTCGACCATTTTTTCAACTGCTTGGGGTTCAACGTTAAGGTTTAAGCCAAGGTTTTCAAGTACGTCGGCGCTTCCGCATCTGCTGGTTACCGCTCGATTTCCATGCTTAGCAACAACAACCCCTGAACCTGCAATTATGAAAGCCGCTGTTGTGCTCACATTGAAAGTTTTTATTCTGTCTCCGCCCGTTCCACAAGTATCTACTAAGCGCCCTTTGACATGTGGATGTATTTGGCTACCGTGCTCACGCATAACACGAGCAAAAGCCATGAGTTCCTCAACTTCTTCCCCCTTCATTCGCAAAGCGGTTAAGAAAGCTGCAGTTTGCGAGTTTGTGGCTTTGCCCGAAATTACTTCCCGCATGATTTCGATTGATTCCCCGCTTGTTAGACTGTAGCCTTCAATGAGTTTCTGAATGCCCTCCCTTATCATTGATGCTTTCCATCCAAGAAGTTTTTAATTATTAGCTTGCCATCTTCGCAAAGAATCGATTCAGGATGAAATTGCACGCCATTAATCGGGAATTTGACGTGTCTAACAGCCATGATTTCCCCATCATCAATGCATTCCGCAGAGATTTCAAGGCATGAAGGGATAGATGAGCGCTCACCAACAAGGGAATGATATCGTGTAGCCGTAAACGGGTCTCTCACGCCTGTAAAAATGCCTTTTTGATCGTGTTTTATGTTGCAGGTTTTACCGTGCATAAGTTTTTTTGCATGAATGATTTTTCCGCCATAAGCATGAATTATGCCTTGATGCCCCAAGCAAACGCCTAAAGTTGGAATCGTTTGACTCATGGTCAGCAGGATTTTTGAGCAAACGCCAAAGTACCTCTCATCTTCAGGGGTGCCTGGACCTGGCGAAATCACTATTCGATCGGGTTTTAGCTCTTTTAACTGTTTTAGCGTTACTTCGTTGTTGCGGTAAACTATGACTTCTGCGCATAGTTCACCTATATACTGGACAAGGTTGTAAACAAATGAATCGTAATTGTCAATTACAAGTACTTTCATGCTTTTTGCCCCCAGCCTGCTCAAGTGCCTGCATGAGCGCTTTGGCTTTGTGGTCGGTTTCAAACCATTCGCGTTCTGGAACTGAATCTGCTACAATTCCTGCGCCCGCTTGAATGTAGGCATCTTTCTTGTCGGCGAACAAAGTGCGAATCGTTATGGCGAAGTCTGCATTGCCGTTATATGAGAAGTAGCCGACTGCACCCGCGTAAGGTCCACGCTGGGTTGGCTCTAATTCATCAATGATTTCCATTGCTCGCACTTTTGGTGCTCCAGAAACCGTTCCAGCTGGGAATACTGCTCTTAGGGCATCATAGCTTTGAAGATTTTCTTTTAATTCACCCACAACTTGTGAGACAATATGTTGAACGTGACTGTACTGGTGAACTTTCATAAATTCAGCTACATGTACGCTGCCGTACTTGGAAATTTTGCCAACATCATTACGAGCCAAATCAACAAGCATTACATGTTCAGCGCATTCTTTGGGGTCAGCTAAGAGTTCTTGTGCTAATCTAGTATTTTCGAGGGAGTTTTCTGCGCTTGGTCTTGTTCCTGCAATTGGGAATGTTTCAACCATTCTGTTGTCCACTCGAACAAGCATTTCGGGGCTGGAACCCACGATTTGATGGTCGCCTGACTTGTAAAAGTACATGTAGGGTGAAGGATTAATGCTGCGTAATGCCTGGTAAAATGGAATTAGGCTGCCATCGATTTGGAGTTTGTATCGTTTTGAGAGGACCACTTGGAAGATGTCGCCTGCGGTGACGTATTCTTTTGCTCTTTCAACTGCTTTTTCAAAATTCTCTTTTTTAGTATTTACAGTTGGTTGATTGTAAACTAATTTTTCAGATTCTTCTGATTGTTTTAGTAGCTTTTCAACTTCAGGAAGGCGGTTTTCGCCGCGGTAATAGTAGAGGGCTTGTTTTTGGCGGTGGTTGAAGATGAATCCATCGTCAAATATTCCCATTTCCAAATCAGGGAAACTCATGTCGGCGGGCGATGTTTGGGGAAGTTTTTCCCAGTAACAAACTGCATCATAGGCGATGTAGCCGACTGCTCCTCCAACGAAACGGAGTTGGCTGTCTTTGACTGCATCGTCTTTTAGTAGTTGTTCTATAAGTTGGAGTGGATCGTTTGTGGTTTGGGTGGTTGTTTCACCAGTTTTTGTGTTTTTGATTTGGACTCTTTTGTTTTTTGTTTGGATTGTTGTTTTAGGGTCAAAACCGATGAATGAGTATTGGGCGAGTTTTTCTGGTCCTTCGATGGATTCTAGAAGGTAGGTTGTTTCATAATGTTTTTGGAGTTTTGAGAATATTTCGAGGGGTTGTTTTGTGAATGTGATTTTGTTGATTTTTAGGGTGTTGTCTGGTTTAGTTGTTGTTTGTGTGCCAAAGGCGATTCCCCATTTATCATACATCCTTATAGTTCAGAAGCATACACATACGTATTATTTAAGGCTTATCAGTACATAAACATACATTACGGTTTGAGCGTCACACTCATCCAATCCAAATAAGCTTTCGACCCCTCAAGAATCGGCAAAGCCAAAATCTCAGGCACCTCATAACTACTCAAGCCTTTCACCTCTTCAGCAACCTGCTCAAAAAGATCCCTGCGTGATTTCATAACAATCAAGTATTCATCCGCCCGATCAATTTTGCCTAGCCAATGAAAAAAAGACGTAACTGGACTAACAATGTTTCCACAGGCAATTAACCGCTTTTCCAAAAGCAACTGCGTTATTTTCTCAGCTTCCGCCTTATCTTTGCATGTAACAAAAATAATCACATAATCATTTTTCAAGGGTGTCGCCATAAATTGTTTAGTTTTGTGGGTAAATAAAGTTGCCATTTCCTTGATATTGCCTTTTCATGCTGTTGTTGGGTCAAGAGATTTAAATTTCATAAAACAATATTAAATGTCAGAGCAATTAGTTTAGACTTGAGGAATGCCCGTTGAAAGAAGAACAATTTAAAGTTTTAAAAACTATGAGTGAAGCCACCGACCGAGTGGATTTGAACGCGTTTGCCCAACGGGTGAATTTAACCCCGAACGAGGCAATTCAGCAAATCCAAGAATTAGCAAAAGAGGGCTTTTTGCAAAGAATCGGCGGCGGATACGGCATGACTGAAAAAGGAAAAGCAGTTCTTAAAGCATATGCACCTGTTCCGCAAGATATGGGATTCCACTTCTACACTGACCTAGACCAGCCTACAAATTTAACTGCACAGACAATTGAAGAATTTTACAGAATCATTAAACATGTAAGTGTGGATTCTCTTGAGTTTCATCTTTACAGAGGCGACTTTGAAAACTGGGTAAAAGAAGTCTGCAAAGATCCCAAGCTTGCAAACGAAATCGGTGAAATTAAGACTGCAGAATTAAAGGGTGAAGCGCTTAGAGCGGAAATGTTCAAAGTGGTTGGCTCAAAATACGGCATCGAATAATTAAGCTTATTTTTCCTTGTTTAGTTTGATCCACCATTCGGGAACTCTAGCTTTCTCCGCATTATCCCATGAGTCAAAGGGCTTAATATCCAATATTGGCGTGCCGTCAAAAGCGTCAAGACCGCGAACAGTCAAAGTGGTGCCTTCGACTTTTAACAGCTCAACTAAAGTTAGTCCTATGGGGTTTGGGCGAAGGTTTGTTCTGGTGGCAAACACCCCAAGCAAAGGCATATCCATTCTGCCTCTAGGATGAACTTTTAAAATCATGCGTTTATCCTCTGGAATTTGGCTCATCCAAAAAATAACAAACACGTGAGAGAACCCATCAATGCCCTCCAAGGCTTGAGCTAAATTGTCATTAATGATGATTTGTGAGATTCTGGATTTATCTTTAACTTCGTCTCCTACTTCATCGGTTTTCACGAAGCCTATTGGAGTTAAAACAGCTTTTTCCACAAAAGTCAAGGCGCTTCACTCAATCTTCCAGTAAGTTGAATAATATTTAAGCGTTCACTCCCCTTCGAATTTCCATATCAAAACGTATTTTTTGGTCGATGAGAAGAATTTGTTATGTTACGTATTGGCCATAGGGGCGCAAGGGCTTATGCGCCTGAGAATACGTTGAGAGTTTTAAGAAAGCCTTAGAAATCGGAGTAGACGCGGTCGAATTGGACGTTAGAAAAACCAAAGATGGCTCCCTTGTCTTTATTCATGATGAGGATGTTAAGCACACAACCAACGGCGAAGGCTTAGTGAGTGAGCTGACGCTAAAAGAAATCAAAGGCTTAGATGCTGGAGACGGCGAGAAGATTCCTACTTTGGAGGAAACGCTGGATTTTCTTGATAAAAAAGTGAAAGTGTTTGTTGAGTTAAAAGAAACAGGCATTGAAGATCAAGTACTCTCAATTGTTTGCAAGAAGGGTTTAGAGAAAAATGTTGTTATTGTTTCTTTTCTCGAATAAGCTCTCAAAAAAGTAAGGGAATTAAACAAGGACATCGATACAGGTTTGATTTATGCCAAACACAAAAACCCATTGAAAGCAGCTTTAGATATTAAGGCAAACTATCTTGCTCTCTACAGGTTCACACATACTGCAAACGTTGAGAAAGCGCATGAAAGCGGCTTAAAAGTGGTGGTTTGGACAATAAACAAACGCGAAGAAGCAGAAGAATACGCTAAGAAAGGTGTAGACGGCATAGCCAGTGACAAACCAGACATACGCAAAGCGCTTTAAGGCGTAACAACCTGTTTTTTTAGAACCTGCTCAATTCGCTCTGCTTCAACGCGACTTGCATCGTTTAGAGGTGTCAACTTTATTTCATCTGTCGATTTAACTCCAAAACCCAGTTCAGCCGCCCGTTTTAGCTGGTCTTGCTCAAAAATGTCTGCTTCCCCAACTTTACCTCTTACTCCATACATTTTCAGAATCGCCACTCCAACTGCGTCGATGGCTACCCTATCACGGCTTGCAAGCATAAGATTCGGCTCAACAACTTTCCCCTGTTCTGGGCCACCAGTCACAAACGCTTTTATGCCATCCATCAAAACAAAATCCAAATTGTAATTGCTATTTATTTCTGCAATCATCTGCCGCTGATAAGGTGAGCCGTGAAGTTCCCACATGTAATCATATATTCCACCTGGAACCTTCTTTGCGACTAAACCAACAGAATTTTTCAGTGAGAGTGTGAAGTGGCCGCCGAATCTGTGTGTTTTGAGGCAGCATGTCTGAACCACTTTGTCAGCGTCATGGAATATTTTTGCCATGTAAAATCCTTTAACCCAATGAGTGTCTTTTCGTTCAACTTTAAGCCAATCTTCTTTGCCGACATCGTCTAAGACAACCGCTTTGAACCCCAATTCTTTTGATAAGGCTAAAACACCCATTTCCTCCAAAACCTTCTTAGTCGTACCCATGCCGCTTCGTTCAGCCAAAGTTATTTCATCTGCTCCAGCGCCCTTTAGGGTTTCAACAAGAACTCTTAAGGTATCAAGGTGGGTTGAGGCTGGAAAAGGATCGGCACTGTTATAATTAGCTTTCAAAGCAACATGCTTCCCAGAATAATCGTTTAAACCAATTTTGTTGAGCAACTCAGGGACGCCTTTGGCTCTGTCTGATGTTTTGAGAATGAAAACTTCGCCTAAAGAATTTGACACAAAAATTCTCCATTAAAAGTTAAAGGGCAGGTATGTTATTAGTTTTTCACTGCATCAAGCTGCAACAACAAAACCGCAAGCTCTATATTATTCAGTGGAACCTTTTCAAAAGCAAGCCATGCGGGCCCGTGGCTCAGTCAGGCTAGAGCGGCGGACTCTTAATCCGTAGGTCGCGGGTTCAATTCCCGTCGGGCCCGCCAAATTATCTTAAAGTTTCTGCCTTGTTGGTCGCTTCTGAGGTTCTTCGGATTGATTTCTTGATGTGGCTGTTAAGAGTTGCTTTAATCGCCAAACTGTTACATCTTTGTCATTAGGCTGCTGATGCAACCACAATTCACGGTTTTCTCTAAACTCTTGACCATTAATTTTTCCTTTTGATTGCAGTTCGGCAAGTAGTTTTATGAATGCTCTTAGTTCCAGCTGTTCGTTGTTTACCACGTTTATGGTTTTTCCTTCTCCAGACGGGTTGACTGTTGGTTTTTCGCTATCAGGCGGTGGAAAAGAGTTGTATAGAAATCGGGTAAAATATGTGACTCCCCAAGGCTTTGTTACTGGCAGCTTTTCTTTGGCTGAAAACAACTCAGACATTAAATTCTCGTACTCTTCTCCAAGCGAATAATACTTTCTGGGATTACTTGGTTTATCAACTACTTTGTTAACAAAATGCCTCAGATGTGCTGTACTGAAGATAGGCAGAATCTTTCCGCTCTCACAGTTAAAGCAAAATATTATTTTCTTGGCAATTTGCTTATCTTGTCCTAAACCGCCTATTTTTTCCCAAGGTGCATTTACTTTTTCAGCAAGAGACCTCTGTTTATCAACTGCAATGTAGAGTAAATACTTGAAATCCTTGAATTGCGCTTTGACGTTTTGGTAAACATTTGCGCTTTGGATTGTAACGTGACCGAGCGGATCAAGAGAATATATTATGTAGTTGAAGAATTCGCCAATTTCACCCGTATCAGCTTTACAAATTTTTTCTGGATCTAGCCACTCTATTGACTTGGGATTTTCAGTGAAAGGAAATTTTACCCTGAACTCTTTAAGCAGAATAAGCGCGTTATCTATCTCACGCTTTGTTAACCCATCTTTATCGTAAGCATTAGCTTTCTCTAGCATTGAATTATTAGTGGCCATTTCTAACCACACGAACATTGTTAATCTGCATTAATAAATTTGCAATATTTTTATTGGAATTTGTTCGAGAAAATAACGTTTTTTCTGCTGTCAAAGATTTTGGAGTCAAGGCTTCGAATTAGGGGGTGGTTAAAAGGTTCACCGAAGGACTGGGCGGAACCGTTACATTTGAAAGTGAAGTTGGGAAGGGAACTAAATTTATAATCGGATTCCCAATCTAAATAAAAAAGGTTAACTGTCCAAAAAGAAATTGGATTTCATAGGCGCTAATAGACCCCTCCGTCTGTCTCTGTGTGGTTATCTTTTTTGTGCTTTCGGCTTGAAGCACAACTGTATATCAAACTGTATATCATACTGTATAAACTTTCTGACCGACCGGGTCATAGGAGAGAGAGAGTAAAAGAGGAGCTCACCCAAGTGCACACATTTTAGGTTTTTTTGAATTCTTCGCGGGTTTTCATTTGTCTTCTCTTTAGATTATAGCCCAACGAAAAGTCATGTGTGGCATCGCGGATTTTTCGTAGCAGAAGCATCATTCGGCTGTTCTTATCAAATCTCTTTGGCTCTGGGTCGTCTGGCAAATAGATTTCTTCATGTTCTTTTGCTAAGCCAATAAGCGGAATCTGCAATCCCAATGTGCCGAGTGCCGTTTTTGCAGCGCTTACTTGTCCTGGCCCACCATCAATTACAATCAAGTCGGGCAGCGGGTTTTTCTCATCTACCAAGCGCTTGTATCGTCTTGAGACGACCTCGTTCATTGAGGAGAAGTCGTCTTGTCCAGTGAAGGTTTTGATTTTGAATTTGCGGTAGTTTTTCTTGTCAGGTTTTGCATCGCGGAAACTAACCATGCCTGAAACCACATGTTCCTGTCCCAAATTAGAAATATCAAACGATTCAATAACGCGAGGCAGCACTGGAAGGTTGAGCGAGACCTGCAAATCAATAAGTGCACTATCAATTTCCAATGTGGATTCCAAGTTTTTCTCCGCCAACTTCACAAGCCCAAGCTTATCGGCCCGCCTAGGAATCGTCAACGAAACAGGCGCGTTGCGCTTCGTAGACAGAAACTCTTCGAGGGTTTTTTTCTCATCTGTTCCCTGCCAACAAGGCTTATTTAACAATATTTCGCGGGGGATTTGGTTGGTTGCGTAGAAGGCTTTTAGAAATTCCTGTTCAATCTGAGGCTGCAAATCAACCGTGAACTGATTTTTACCACGCAAAACGCCTTTTCGCACACCCATTTGAACCGCTATCATCTTCTCCCCAACTTGCTTAAACGCCATAATATCTTGGTCAAATCGTCGTTCATGATCAACAATCTGATGTTGAGTCAGAAGCCTGATGGACGCGATCTGGTTGCGTAACTCAAGGGCGGTTTCGTATTGTTTTTGCACAGAAGCAGTTTGCATTTGGGAGTTGAGGTCTTCTATCGTTTGTTTATAGTTTCCGTTTAGAAAAGATCGTGCCCGTTTAACTTGATCAGCATATTGTTCAGCTGTCACCTTGTCAATGCATGGTGCAGTGCAAATGTGGATGTGGAAGTTTAGGCAAGCCCGTTTATGCATGGTTTTGCATGTACGCAGCTTAAATACTCGTACGACGAGGCGCTGGAGATCTTGCCGTATGAACCCTTCAGTGTATGGCCCAAAAGATTCGAGCTTCCGCGAAACCTTGCGGCTGGTCAGGATCCTCGGGTAAGGTTCTCTGGTGAGTGAAATGTAAGCGAAGGTTTTAGCATCTTTAAGATCAATGTTGTACTTGGGTGTGTGTTGCTTGACCAGCTTGTTCTCTAAAAGTAGGGCTTCGACCTCGTTGTTGACAATGATCCAATCTATGCTTCTAATATGTAAGACAAGCTGCCTTGTTTTCGCCGGCTGATCGGTGCTTGAAAAGTAACTTTTAACGCGAGAACGCAGGCTCTTTGCTTTGCCCACGTACAAGATTTCGCCTGATTCATCCCTGTAGAGGTAGACGCCTGGGTCAGTTGGTATGTCGCTGCTTTTGAAATCTGATGGGTCGGCTATTTTGATCATTCAGGCTGCTTCACTGTCACAACTGTTTCTTGTTGCTGGTGGTTAAGTATTTTCTTCAGAAACATGCCAGTGTATGAAGAATCGTTTTGTGCAACTTCTTCAGGTGTTCCTTGCGCTAGCAATTCGCCGCCTGCAGCTCCGCCTTCAGGACCCAAATCCACAAGGTAATCGCAGCTTTTAATCACATCCAAGTTGTGCTCGATGATGAAAACGGTATTGCCATTGTCAACCAGCCGATTCAGCACCCTTATTAACCGTTTTGTGTCGTCAAAGTGTAAACCAGTCGTTGGCTCATCAAGCATGTAAACGACATGTCCCTTTTTGTTTTTGCTGAGTTCACGAGTGATTTTTATACGCTGGCTTTCTCCTCCTGACAGGGTGGTTGAGCTTTGCCCCAACTTAATGTAGCCAAGTCCAACATCTAACAGAGTTGTAAGTTTACGTGAGATTCTTGGAGTGTTCTCAAAGAATTTTGCCGCTTCCTCGACGGTCATGTCTAAAACTTCGGCGATGTTTTTGCCTTTGAAGAGGATGCTCAGGGTTTCTTTGTTGTATCGTTTGCCTTTGCATTCGCTGCATTGAACGTAAACGTCGGGGAGGAAGTTCATTTCTATGCGTAGTATTCCATCGCCTTGGCAGGTTTCGCATCTGCCGCCTCTGACGTTGAAGCTGAATCGTCCTTCTTTGTAGCCTCTTGCTTTGGCTTCTTTTGTTGATGCAAAAATGCGTCTAATTTCGTCAAAGAGCTTAGTGTAGGTTGCTGGGTTGCTTCTTGGAGTGCGGCCAATTGGGTCTTGATCTATAACTATGACGTTACGGACAATTTCGGGGACATTAATTGATTCATGTTTTCCAATCTTATCTGCTTGTTCACCAAACATTTGACGCAAAGCTGGAATAATAGTCAAGTTCATCAGCGTGCTTTTGCCAGAGCCAGAAACACCTGTAACTCCACATAATACTCCCAGCGGCAACGGTAAGTTGAGGCTTTTTAGGTTGTTTTCTTGTGCCCCTTTAACGGTGATGAAGCCGATGGGTTTGCGCCTTGTTTCGGGGATTTCAATTTTTAATTCGCCTGAGAGGTATTTGCCAGTGAGGCTTCGCTTGTTTAGCATTATTTCATCTGGAGGACCTTCCGCAACTATGTGTCCGCCATGGACTCCTGCACCCGGACCCATGTCCACAATGTAGTCAGCGTTGCGTATGGTTTCCTCATCATGCTCAACAACGATAAGCGTGTTGCCCAAATCGCGTAATCGGTGAAGGGTGCTTATGAGTTTAGTGTTGTCTCTTTGGTGCAAGCCAATGCTTGGCTCATCGAGAATGTAGAGTACACCCATCAAGTTGCTGCCAATCTGCGTTGCTAAACGGATTCTTTGGGCTTCGCCGCCAGAAAGTGTCTTTGCCGCACGAGAAAGCGAAAGGTAACCTAAACCAACATTCTTAAGAAAACCCAACCGCTCATTAACTTCTTTGAGCACTTGCTTGGCAATAGCTAATTCTTTCTCATTAAGCTGAGCAGGCAGGTTTTGGAAGAAATCAACAGCTTCTTCAATTGACAAATCAGTCGCATCAATAATGCTTTTATCCAAAATTTTCACGGCAAGCACAACTGGCTGCAATTTTTTGCCTTTGCAGGCGTTACAAGGTCTTGAGGTCATATAGCTTTCTATGTCTTCTTTTCGCCATTGACTCTCTGTTTGACGGTATAACCGCATGGTTTGTGGGACTACGCCTTCCCAGCCATCACGCATCCACATGGTTGCCCCATTTGACCATTGACCATTAACTGGTTCCCTGTCACCATAGAGCAGCACATGCTTTTGCTGTTCTGTGAAGTCTTTTATTGGAGTAAAAATGTCAAACCCGTGTTTTTTGCCAACCATTGCAAGCTGCTGTGCTCGCCAGCTAAGATCCATACTTCCGTAAACAGCTAATGCCCCATCCATGATGGAGAGGTTTTTGTCAGGAATAATTTTGTCTTCTGCAATTTCTGTTATTTCTCCTAAGCCGTGGCAGGTTGTGCAGGCTCCAAACGGCGAGTTAAACGAGAACATGCGGGGCTCAAGGCTTTCAAACACTATTTCTGGATGATTTGGGCAAGCTCCAAAAGTGCTAAACATCGTTTCGTCGGAGAATCGTTCAAGCTCTTTCTTTTCAGTGTAAGCCTTCTCTGCGTCTATGACTATCATGGTTCCTTTGCCGACTTTAAGCGCTTGTTCCACAGCTTCCGAAATTCGGGAACGCTCATCATCAACAATGCTCACAGTATCAATTACTGCTTCAATCCAGTGTTTCTCATACCGTACAAGCTTGAGTTCTTCCTTGATTGTTTCTGACTCGTAAATTTTCTGGTCAGCCCGAATTTTAGTGTAACCTTGCTTTTTTAAATCTTCAAAAACTTGTTCATGTGTTCCTTTTATTCCTCGAATGATTGGTGCGAGGAAAGTGAGGGTTTTTCCTTTCTCGGCCATTATGAGACTGGTGATGTTTTCGGGGCTCTGTGGGTGAATTGAGCTGTTGCATTTTGGGCAATGATGTATGCCAATACGTGCGAAGAGCAGTCTGAGGTAATCGTATATTTCGGTGACGGTGCCAACAGTTGAGCGGGGGTTTTTGCTAGTGCTTTTCTGCTCGATAGAGATTGCTGGAGATAATCCATCAATTGAATCAACATCTGGCTTATCCATTAAGCCCAAAAATTGCCTGGCGTAAGCA
>Ga0182021_10004451_pt1 | contig 16495 bp, 12 predicted proteins | sample 612E3MmetaG_FD_120493 | JGI IMG/M metagenome (GOLD analysis project Ga0182021, IMG submission 120493) | Permafrost microbial communities from Stordalen Mire, Sweden - 612E3M metaG (Illumina Assembly) | ecosystem: Environmental > Terrestrial > Soil > Wetlands > Permafrost | place: Sweden...
ACGTTGTTCCTGGGCGGATGGACGCTCCCCATCGCCGGGCTGGACCAGCCAGCCGCGACGTCCTGGATCGGCCTGCTCCACATCGCCATCTTCCTGGCGAAAATGGTGTGCGTGCTGTTCCTGGTGATCTGGGTGCGTTGGATGTGGCCGCGCTTCCGCTATGACCAATTGATGGATTTAGGCTGGCGCCGCTTTATCCCGCTGGCGCTGGCGAATATTATGATTACGGCGGCCTGGCTCTGGATGTCGGAATGATTATCAAACGCAGAGCATTGACTCTTTGGGAACGGCTTTACCTGCCGGCAGTTATCGGCGGGTTCAAAGTCACCCTGCGCCACTTTTTCAAGAAGAAGGTGACGATGCAGTATCCTGAGGAGCGGTGGGTGGTGCCCGAGGGTTACCGCGGCGCGCCCTATCTCGTGAAAGATCAGGAGGGCAATACCAAGTGCGTCTCCTGCCAGCTTTGTGAATTCGTTTGTCCGCCGAAAGCCATCAAGATCATACCGCCCGGCCCTGATGGCCCCCGGGCGGACCGCGCCAACGCGGAGAAGATGCCGCTCGAATTCGAGATCAACATGCTGCGCTGCATCTTCTGCGGCTTTTGCCAGGAAGTCTGTCCCGAGGAAGCTATCTTCCTCATGAAAGACTATTCGCTGACAAGCCCGAGCCGCGACGAGATGATCTACGACAAAGCAAAACTGCTCGCGCTGGGCGGCGTCCACCACGACAAAATCCAGAAATGGAAGCACAAGGCGGAGGAAGCACGCAGTCAGGGGGTGGAGCCATGACGCTTCAAAGGAAGGGTGCCTTGTGATGGAGGCCATTCTCTTCTATCTCTTCGCGTTCCTGACGCTGGTGTTTGGCTTTCTAGTCATCGCCAATCCGTTCAGCCGAAACCCGGTCACTAGCGCGATGTTTCTGGTCCTGACCATCGTGTCCCTGGCCGGCTTGTTTGTGCTGCTGCACGCTTTCTTCCTCGCCGTTATCCAGGTGCTGGTCTATGCGGGCGCGGTGATGGTACTATTCCTGTTCGTCATCATGCTGCTGGATTTGGGAGCCGAAGAGCGGCGAAAGATGAAGATCTTGGCGATCGTCGGCGGGATGACCTCGGCGGGCGCCATTCTGATTATGTTCCTGCGCAGCCTCCTAAGTGCCCCGCTCGGGGCGACTGACTCGCCGACCGTTGAGGGTGGAACGCTGGACCTGGGGCGATTACTATTTACGCAATACGTGTTGCCGTTCGAGATCGTCTCGGTGCTGCTGCTCGTGGCGATGGTCGGCGTGGTGTTGCTCAGTAAGAAGGACCTGAAATGAACATTGGCCTCGAGCATTATCTTGTCGTCAGCGCCTTCTTATTCGCGCTCGGCCTGGCGGGCGTCATCGTGCGGCGCAACCTGCTCGTCATTTACATGTCGCTCGAGCTGATGCTGAATGCGGCCAATCTCGCGCTGGTTGCCTTCTCGCGCTTCACCAACAACCTGGATGGCCAGGTATTCGTATTTTTCGTCATAACTGTGGCGGCAGCGGAGGTGGCAGTCGGTTTGGCGCTGATCGTGGCGGTCTATCGCAAACGTCGGACGACGCACGTCGAGGACCTGAGGACGCTGAAACTCTAGCTGATGAACCCCGATTTCTTACCCTGGATCGTGCTGTTCCTCCCGCTGGGTGCGGCGGTGTTGATCACCCTCTTCACGCAGCGCAATCGCGAAGTGAGCGCGGCCCTTTCTATCGGTGCGGTCGTCACGTGCTTTATCCTGAGCGTCATCTTCCGTGCTTTGGTGGGGTGGGAACCGGCCGCCCGCGAGTCCGCCGTGACCTGGCTGAGCATCGGCGACTTCCAGGTGGATTTCGGCCTGCGCTTCGACTCGCTGAGCCTGCCGATGCTGCTGCTGGTCACCGGGGTTGCGAGCGTGATTCATATCTACTCCTGGGGCTACATGAAGGAGGACCGGAGCCTGCCGCGCTACTTCGCCGGTTTGAGCCTGTTCACCTCCTCGATGCTCGGCATCGTACTGGCCAGCAACTTCCTGCAACTGTTCATCTTCTGGGAGTTGGTCGGCGTTTCCAGCTACTTGCTCATCGGGTTCTGGTACGAACGACCCGCGGCGGCGGACGCGGGCAAGAAGGCGTTTATCACGAATCGCCTGGGCGATTTTGGCTTTATTCTCGGCATCATGCTGGTGTGGGCCAGCCTCCGCTCGCTCAACTTCGGTGTGCTCCAGGAAAACCTGTTCGCCAACCCGCAGGCGCTCGGGGTTCTGGCAATGACCGCCGGTCTGCTGATCTTCTGCGGCGCGATGGGCAAGAGCGCGCAATTCCCGCTGCACGTCTGGCTGCCGGACGCGATGGAAGGCCCCACGCCGGTCAGCGCGCTGATCCACGCCGCCACGATGGTGGCCGCGGGCGTCTATATGCTTTGCCGGGTTTCCTTCCTCCTGGACGCACCCGCGCTGGAAGTGATTGCGTGGATCGGCGGGTTTACCGCCTTGCTCTCCGCCGTCATTGCCATCCAGCAGAATGACATCAAGCGCATCCTGGCCTATTCCACCCTCTCGCAACTGGGCTACATGGTCATGGCGGTCGGCCTGCACGGCCCGGCTTCGGCAATGTATCACCTGACCACTCACGCCTTTTTCAAGGCGCTCCTGTTCCTCGGGGCGGGTTCGGTCATCGTCGCCCTGCACCATGAGCAGGACATCTGGAAAATGGGCGGGCTGCGCAAGAAGATGCCCGTCACGTTCTGGACCTTCATCGCTGGGACCCTGGCGCTGTGCGGCCTGCCGCCTTTCAGCGGGTTTTACAGCAAGGACAGCATCCTCGCACAAGCGGCGGAGCATAACCTTGGCCTGCTGATTGTCGGCGTCGCCGTCGCGGCCTTAACGCCCTTCTACATGTTCCGCTTGCTCTTTGTCACATTCCTCGGAGCGTCAAAATCCGATGCCGCCGGCCACGCCAAGGAGTCGCCTCAAGTCATGCTCTGGCCGCTGCGCATTCTGGCCACCTTCAGCATCATCGGCGGGTTCATCGGCATCGAGCAAATCTACGGCAAGCAGTTCCCGGATCAGCGCGTAGAACCGAGTGTTTCCTTTCTCCAGGATTTGATTGCCCCGTTCATCCGCGCCCCCGTGCCGGCCACTGCGGGCCTGTTGGCGATGCTCGTTGGCCTGGCGGCTGCCTGGGGGCTTTATGCCAAGGCCGTCGAAGACCCCCTCCCGGCCAGGCTGGGCGCATTGTCCCGCTGGATGCGGAACCGCTTCTATTTCGACGAGCTATACGAGGCGACGGTCATCCGCTTGCACGATCTGCTGGCGGCCGTCGCCGCCTGGTTTGACCGCTGGATTATCGCCGGCCTCGCCGTGCGCGGGACGCATGGGACGACGGAGTTGGTCGGCCGCGCGCTACGCCTGCTCCAAACGGGCAACCTGCAGACCTACGCCTTCCTGTTCGCGATGGGCGTAGTCCTGGTGCTCTACCTCGTGCTGAAGTAAACCCCGAACCAAGATGCATTCCGAAATACACCATCCAAATTCACCGATAGCGACGGGAACCGCCTTCTTCACGCGGCGAACCCGATGGGTTTCGGGCGTCGGATTTCGGATTTCCTTCGGACTTCGGACTTCGGACTTCGGATTTCCACCACCATGTCCATCCTGACCCTCATCGTTTGTTGTCCTTTCGCAGCCGCGCTGCTCCTGGCCTTAGTGCCGCGCAGCTTCGTGGTGGTAATGCGCGGTGTGGCGGTGCTGGCCACGCTCGTTTCCGCGCTGCTGGCTGTGCTGATGTTCCTGCTCTTCAACGGCGCGGATGTCGGCGCCAGCGGCTACCGTTTCGAGCAGCAGATCGCCTGGGTGAGCGCTCTGGGCATTAGCTATCACGTGGGCGTGGACGGCATCAACGTGGGGTTGGTGTTAATGGGCGCGATCGTTGCCTTTGCCGCGGCCTGCGTCTCGTGGGAAATCAAAGAGCGCCAGAAGGAGTTTTACATCCTGCTGCTGGTTATGGCGGGGGGCATTCTCGGCGCGTTCGCCTCACTCGACCTGTTCTTCTTCTACTTCTTCCATGAACTGGCGCTCGTGCCGACCTTCATCATGATTGGCGTTTGGGGCCGGGGCGAGCGGAAGAACTATGCCACGTTCCAGATCACGCTTTATCTCAGCATCGGCGCGCTGCTGGCGTTGGTGGGCCTCATTGCGCTCTATATCCAGTCCGGCGCAAACACGTTCGATATTCCCGCCCTGACCCAATACATCTACGCCGAGAAACACTCCCTTTCACTGAGCGCCCAGCATTTCATCTTCCCGCTGCTCCTGTTCGGCTTCGGCATTCTGGTCTCGCTCTGGCCATTTCACACCTGGGCGCCGCTGGGCTACGGTTCGGCGCCCACCGCCACGGCCATGCTCCACGCGGGCGTGCTGAAGAAGTTCGGCCTGTACGGCTTGATCCGCCTCGCGCTGCCACTCCTGCCCGACGAGGCGCAAAGCTGGATGCAACTCCTCGCCTGGCTCTGCCTGGGCAATCTCGTCTATTGCGGCTGGGTGGCCATGCGCCAGAAGGATTTCAACTGGCTTATCGGCTATTCGAGCGTGGCCCACATGGGGTTCGTCTTCCTGGGCATCGCCAGCCTGACGCTGATCGGCATCACCGGCGCCGTGCTGGTCATGATTGCGCACGGTTTCCTGGCCGCCCTCATGTTCGGGCTCAGTGGCTATCTCTTTCAGCAAACCGGCACGTTGCGGATGGACCAGCTTGGCGGGCTGCTCCGGCGAATGCCGTTCATCGGTGCGGCGCTGATGATGGGTGCCTTCGCTGGCTGCGGGCTGCCGGGCTTCGCGAACTTCGCCGGCGAGATCACGGTGCTCTTCGGCGCGTGGACCGTGTTCCCGCACGTAACAATCCTCGCCTGCTGGGGCGCCCTGATCATCGGCGCGGTCTACGCCTTGCGCGCCGTGCGAAATATTCTGCATGGGCCCCTACCCGAGAAATGGGCCGGCGTCGCTGACGCTCCACACCTTTGGCGCAAGGCGCCGTTCATCATTTTGCTGGCCAGCCTGTTGATCTTCGGCTGCTTCCCCCTCTTGCTGACCGAAAAGATCAAGCCGAACGCCGAGCAAATCGTGACGATAGTCCATGGCGGGAGTCCGAATCCGCCGGGTGGCACCGTGGTCACGCAGGCTGTAGTAGAGCAAGCCTCCGGCTTGCTGCGTCCCACCAACCCTCCGGGTTGGCACGGGCCTGCTTCCGCGTTGGCGCTGCGGCAAGTCGGAGACTCGCCGCAACCCCCGCAAGCCGGAGGCTTACGCTACCCGGCATTGAGAAACCGATGAACCTTGGCTTGTTAATCCACGAGTGGTTGGTAATCGCCCTGGGGTTGGGGCTCCTCCTCGTGGATTTGTGGCTGCCGTCGTCCGCCAAGCGCAACCTCGGTTATGCCGCCGCGTTGGGCCTGGGCGTCATCCTGCTCTACAGCCTCCTTGCGGTGCGGCTTCCGTCCCCGGAAATGACCCAATACGCCTTCGGCAAGATGTACGCGCTGGACGGCCTGGCGCTGTTCTTCAAGCGTTTCTTCCTGCTCGCCGCCTTGATCGTCCTGATGATGTCCGTGGAATTTGCGGATCGCATCACGACGGGTATTGGCGAGTTCTACGCGCTGATCCTCTTCGCCCTGTCCGGCATGTTGTTCGCTTCGTCCGCCAACGATTTCGCGCTGCTCTTTGTTTCGCTCGAACTCATCACTGTCACCTTCTACGTGCTCACCAGCTTCGAGCGCGGGCGGCTTGCCTCGCTGGAGGCGGGCGTGAAGTATCTGATCATCGGCGCGCTGTCCACCGGCTTCACCGTCTTCGGCATTGCCCTGGTCTATGGCATCTCCGGCAAGCTGAACTTCGGCGACCTGTCCGCCGTGGCCGCCCAGTTCAGCGGCAACAAAATCTTCCTGTTCGGGCTGGTGTTTGTGATCGCGGGGCTCGGATTCAAGATCGCTGCCTTTCCTTTCCAAATCTGGGCGCCGGATGTTTACCAGGGCGCGCCCACGCCGACCACCGCGTTTCTGGCCGTCGGCTCGAAAGCCGCCGGCTTTGTCCTGCTGCTGCGCGTGCTCTTCCTCGCGGTACCGGACATCACCGCGCAATGGGCCAACCTCCTGATCATCCTTTCTGGCGTCACTATTCTCTACGGCAATCTCTGCGCGATTCCGCAGCGCAACGTGAAGCGGCTGCTCGGCTATTCCAGCATCGCGCACGCCGGCTACTTGCTGCTCGGCATCGCCGCCTTGAGCGCCGCGGGACGCGCGGCGGTGCTTTACTACCTCAGCGGGTATCTGTTCACCGTGCTCGCCGCCTTCACCGTGATCTGCCTCGTCATGCGGCAGGTGGACGGCGAGGACATCCGCGGGTTGGCCGGCTTGCATCGCCGTTCCCCCTTGCTGGCGGCGACCATGACTCTAGCGATGGTCTCGCTGGCCGGGATTCCGCCGCTGGCCGGGTTCTTTGGAAAGTTCCTCCTGTTGAAAGCCGTCATCGAGCAGGGCGCCGGCCATCCGGGCTATTATTGTCTGGCGTTCACTGCCTTGGCGGGTGCGGTGATTTCGCTCTACTACTACTTCGGCGTCGTCCGCGCCATCTACTGGTCGGACGACCCTGCGGACCTATCACCGATCCCTCTCTCGAAGCCCATCCGCCTGTCCATCTACGGCTGCATAGCAGGCATGTTCTTCCTTGGCCTGTTCCCCGCCATCGTTTTGAATCTGGCTGCCGAAGCCGTCAAGGTGCTACGGTAGGCCCGGCACCGGGCGCGTTCAAGGCGAGGTTCCGCCATAGGTCCGCCGCAGCCCCGTAGCGCCCCCATAGTTTCAAGGTAGTTTGAAGGTCGTTTCAAGGTCGTTTCAAGGTCGTTTCAAGGTCTCCCTCTTCGTCTCCCGCCTCCTGTATTTCGCTACTCGCCCGGCTGGACAGCGGCCTGGTTGCCGAAGACGCACCAGGCACATTGTTAGACACCGAAGGCCCGGCGAACGTTACAGAAGTTTGAACGAAAAATGAACTGGCCGGCAGGAGGCCGCTCGCCGAGCCGGGGGCCGGGTGTTCCCGTTGGATGGGTGAGCCCGGGGGTCAGCGTGGGCGCAACAAGCCAGCCGCGCCCCCGCCCATCCGGGCCATCATCTTCTGGAACTTGCCCATCTTCTTCATCATCTGCTGCATCTGCGAAAACCGATTCAGCATCGTGTTCAACTCCGTCACGGAAACGCCGCTGCCTTTGGCGATGCGCTGACGCCGCCGCGCGTTCAAAATGTGCGGGTTGCGCCGCTCTTGCAGCGTCATCCCGCAAATCATCGCTTCCATGTGCCGGAATTCCTTTTCCTGTTTGGTCAGGTCGGCCCCTTTGAGGGCTTCGGCCCCGCCCGGCAGCATGCCCACAATGGACTCCAGCGGCCCAAGTTTCTTCATCTGGCGCAGTTGATCCAGGAAGTCGTCCAGCGAGAACTGGCCTTTGCGCATCTTTTCTTCCATGCGCTGGACGTCGTCCAGGTCCACCGCCTCCGCCGCTTTCTCCACCAGGCTCACCACGTCGCCCATGCCCAGAATCCGCGACGCCATGCGCTCCGGGTGGAACGGCTCGAACTCGTCCAGCTTCTCGCCCACGCCCGCGAACTTAATCGGCTTGCCCGTCACCGCCTTCAAGCTCAGCGCCGCGCCGCCGCGGGCATCGCCGTCCAGCTTCGTGAGAATCGCGCCGGTGATGTTTAACGCCTGGTCGAAGTGCGTCGCCACGTTAACGGCCTCCTGACCGGTGGCCGCGTCCAGCACCAGCAGCGTCTCCTGGGGTTTGACCAGGTCGCGCAGGTGAACCAGTTCCTGCACCAGCGGTTCGTCAATCTGCAGGCGGCCGGCGGTGTCGAAGATGAGCGTATTGCGGTTATTCGCGCGCGCATAATCGAGCGCCTCGCGCGCGATCTTGAGCACGTCGGTTTCCCCTTTGTGGGCGAACACCGGCAATTCCAACTGCTGCCCCAGCTTTTCGAGTTGCTCCATTGCCGCCGGCCGGTAAACGTCCACCGCGACGAGCAGCGGCGTCCGCCCCTGTTTATGCAGCAGCCGGCCCAGTTTGCCGCTCGAAGTAGTCTTGCCCGAGCCGTGCAGGCCCACCATCAGGACGCAGCTCGGGTTGCCGCTGAGCTGCAAGCCCGCGTTAGCCGAGCCGAGCAATTCCACCAGCTCATCGTAGATGATCTTGATGATCTGCTGCCCGGGCTGAATGCTGGTGAGCACTTCCTGCCCGAGCGACTTGGCCTTCACCCGCTCGATGAAATCCCGCGCCACCTTGAAATTCACGTCAGCTTCGAGCAAGGCCAGCCGCACCTCGCGCAACGCCTCGCCGACGTTGGCCTCGGTGATCTTGCCCAGACCGCGCAGGTTCTTGAACGCGCGCTCCAGCGTGCCGGTTAACGAATCGAACATCCGCCCAAAGTAGGCCAGCGGGCGCAGGTTGACAAGGATGCGCGCTGGGCGGTTCTTTGCAGAAGTGCCCCACACCGCTGCCATGCCCTGTGAGAAGGCGCCATTTCCTTGACCCGTGATCGGCGGACGGCATATTGGCGGCACGACGGATAGAAATGTACTCGACCCGCATCAATATGAACTCCACCGCCCTGCTGCCCGCCGGCTTGAGTCTGATGATCATGGCCTCGCTCGGCCCAAGCTTTGCCACCGAGCCGCCTGCCGCTTCCGCCGCCTTCACCTCCAAGGACCCAGTCGTGCTCAAAGCGTTGGCCCTGATGAAGTCCGGCGAGTTCCAAGGCGCCGAGGCGCTGCTCCGCACCTCTGACAGCCAGGCCGACGCCGAAGCCCTCCGCGCCCGCCGTGAAACCCTCGAAATCCTCCGCCGCACCCGCATCGAGTACTCCCTGGACGCGGCCGGCCTGCTCGCCAAAATCAGGAAGGCCATCCCTGATGCCACGGCCAAAGAGGTCGAGCGCTGGGCAAAAGCCAGCCGCGCTCGCTACCGCATCATTGACGGCCAGAAATTCTACTTCCGGCGCGAGCCGTCTAACATCTTCCTGTTTTGCGCCGAGGCCAAAGCCCGCCGCGCCAAAGCGGGCAACGCCCCGCCAGAACCCAAATGGAAGCTCACCGACCACCTCAAGGCCATTGTTGACGAGGCGGAGAAGACCGGTCAGGTCGAGGTCCAGCCCGTCCGCCATCGGATTACGTACACCGTGACCATCCGGTCCAACACGCCGGGTGTGAAAGCCGGCTCAGCCGTGTACGTGTGGCTCCCCTATCCGCAGGAGTACCGCCAGCAGCGCGACGTCAAGCTGGTCAGCGCCTCACCGCCGCCCAAGCTAATCGCGCCCAGTGCCGTTGAGGGCAACCCGGTCGGCGGCACCCCGCAGCGCACCGTCTATTTCGAGCAGCAGGTCACCGACTCGGCCAAGCCGATGGAGTTCAAGGAAATCTTCGAATACAGTTCCTTTGCCTATTACCCCAAGCTGGACGAGGCCAAGGTGCAGCCGTTGCCGGCGGACTGGAACGGCGCCTGCCTCGCCGAGCGGCCGCCCCATATCGTGTTCACGCCCGCGCTTCGGCGGCAGGCGGCCCGAATCGTCGGCAACGACACCAACCCCCTGGCCAAGGCCCGCAAAATCTTTCGCTGGGTCAGCGCCAACGTGAAATGGAACGCCGAAGACGAGTATTGCATTATCCCGTCCTTTGCCGTCAAAGGCCTCACCGCCGGGCGCGGCGACTGCGGCGTCCAGAATACCGTGTTCATCACTCTGTGCCGCATCGCCGGCATCCCGGCCCGCTGGCAGAGCGGCTGGGAAACCAAGCCCACCGCAAGTTGGGGCATACACGACTGGGCCGAAATCTACATTGCCCCTTGGGGCTGGCTGCCGGCTGACGCCTCCTATGGAGTGCAAAAGTCCGCCGATCCCAGAATCTCCGACTTCTATTGCGGCCACCAGGACAGCTACCGGACGATCTTTAATCTCGACTGGGGCCGTGAGTTCCATCCCCCGAAGCCATCCTTGCGCTCCGAGCCCGCCGACCTCCAGCGCGGCGAAGTCGAAGTGGACGGCCAGAACCTCTACTTCGATCAGTGGGACTATGCCATCAAGGCGGAGCTCGACCCTGGCCCAAATCCCGAATAGACCAGGAAATCCAGCAGCTAAGCAACAAAGTGTTGGACAAAATCCGGGCCTGGGCTTCTAATCGGCGTTGCCGTTCAAAGAGTATTTGAGCGGCGTGCGCCCTGCGTCCCGCCTGGCTTCCTCAACTGTGCCAGATGCAGGGCAGAAAAATCCGTGGCGTGTCCTTGACTTCGTTCCTCAGATTTTCGGCTGCGCCATGGCTCGACAATAACCAATGAAAAAAATCGAATGCCATGAAATCCGTTCTGTTCAAACTGCTCGGTCGCGCTGGCGACCTCGTTGATGTTCAACCCGTACTCGCCCTCTTCCTGGGGGGCGCATTGTTGGCCGTGTTCCTCACGGCTGTTTTCCACTCCAAGGCGGACGCCGGGCCGGACCCCGCCTCGGGCCTGTTCTGGACGCTTTACCGTCAGCTTACGCGCTTTCTGTGGGCGCTGATGCTGGTCGGGTTTCTCCTGGGGGCCTTGTCGCTGCTGCGTGTCTATCTGCACCAGACGCTCGCCGGCTTCCAACGCAGCCACGGCCGCATCACCGAAGCCAATTACAACGCCGTCCAAACCATCTGGGGCGCCGAACAGGATCAGGGCGAGCTGCGCATGGAGATTTATTACGAGGAGGAGGTCACCGAACGGATCGAGTCGGAGGACCTCACCAAACCGGCGGTGTTGCGCAAGAAGATCGTGCGGCACAACATCACCGAGAACCCGTTCGTGGCCGCGCGGCATGAAGTGACACTGCGGCAGAATCCGCGCAAGAAAGGCTCCGCGCTCTATGGCGGTTACGAAACCGCCTGCCGGTTCAGTTGGCAGTTGAAGAATCCTGCCGCGCGGGACCTGAATTCGGTCTTGAAATTCCCATTGCCGGCGGCAGGGGCGATGTACGACGACCTTTCCGCCACGCTCAACGGCAAGGACGTGCTGCCGCAAATGCAGCTCAAGGACGGCGCCTTGCTCCTGCCGCGTGATCTCAAGGCGAACGAAACGCTCGACCTGAGCATCGCGTTCAAGAGCCGCGGCATGTCCTTCTGGTATTTCCAGGTGAAGGAGCCGCGCGAAATCCGCGACTTCAGCCTCACGCTCACGCTGCCCGACCTGCCCCAGGCGCGGCTGAATTATCCCGAGGGCTGCATGACGCCCACGTCCATTCAGTCCACCGGCAACAAACAGGGCTGTGTGCTGACGTATCGCCTCGACCACGCCATCTCCAGCAAAGGCATGGGCATTTCGCTGCCCACCCTGCCCCAGCCGGGCGCGACCACCAACGCGGTGCTGGCCGAAGTCGAGCGCGGTTGGCTGCTGATCTTTGTCATGCTGGTGCTGGGTTTGACGCTGGCCGCCGCGGACCATGCCCCGCTGCTGAGCATCCTCTTTGCGGCGGCGGCGGCGTGCGGTTATGGTTTGCTGGCTGACCTCAGCGATGTTCTGTTTGGCTTTTGGGGCACCGCGCTGGTGATGCTCCTGCCGATGTTCGGGCTGCTGGCATGGCTGCTCCGGCGGGTTGCGCCGGCATTTGGCAAATCGCTGGCCGTGCAGTTGCTGGTGTTCGGAATCCTGTACCCTTGCCTGGCCGGCCTGGATGCCAACCGTCAGACGCTATACTTCAATCTCTGCGCGCTGCTGTTTCTCGCGCTGGCCGCGTTTCAACTGGCGGGGAGGCAGCCAATTCGCGCTCGGTCTTGAGGCGGAGCTGGCCACAGGCGGCGTCAATGTCGTGCCCCTTCTCAGAGCGGAGGGTCACCGCGACTTTCTGCTTTTTCAGAGCCTGGAAGAAGGCCGCCTGGGCTGCCGCGCTGGGACGTTCCCAAGCCAGGCCCTCGACGTGGTTGTAGGGGATCAAGTTAACCTTGGCTTTGAGGCGCCGCGCCAGCGCGGCCAGCGGTTTGACCTGTTCCAGGCCGTCGTTCAAGCCCGCGATCAGGATATATTCGAAGGTGATCATCCGTCCCCGGGTCTGCTGGTAATACTCGCAAGCGGCGGTGAGTTCGGCGAGCGGGTGCTTGCGATTGACGGGCATGATCTGGTTGCGAGTCTTGTCAAGCGCGCTGTGCAGCGAAATCGCCAGCCGGAACTGCTCGGGCTCGTCCGCGAGCCGGCGGATTTGGGGGGCGAGACCGCTGGTTGAGATCGTAATCTTGCGGGCGCCGATGGCGCCGCCCCACGGCGCGTTGAGAATCCGCAGGGCCTTGAGCAGGTTGTCGTAGTTGGCCAGCGGCTCGCCCATGCCCATGATCACGAGGTTGCCGACCAGGCGAGCTTGAGGGGCGAGGGCTGAGGGGCGAGGGGCGAGAGCTGACTGCTCCCTGTCCTCGCCCTCACCCGACATCTCCCCCTTCGCCCTTCGTCCCTCGCACCTCGCACCTCGAACTTCCTCCGTGTTCCAGCGTTCGACGGCCAGCACCTGATCCACAATTTCCTCGACGCGCAGGTTGCGTTTCCAGCCGGCGAGTCCGCTGGCGCAGAATTTGCAGCCGTAGGCGCAGCCGACTTGCGTCGACACGCACAGCGTGTGGCGGTCGCTGGGCTCGCCATAAAGCGCGGCGCTGGCGGGGATGAGGACGCTTTCGATGAGGGCATGGTCGCTCAGCCGCCAGAGAAACTTCTGGGTGGTGTCCTCCGAGCCCTGTTTGCGAATGAGTTCGAGCGCGGAAAGCGAATACAGGTTTCGCAACTGGTCGCGCAGGGCTTTGGGGAGGTTGGTCATTGCCTCCCACGTGGTCACGCGATGAACGTAGAGCCATTCGAGCAATTGCGACACGCGATAAGCAGGCTGGCCCCACGCCGCGAACCGGGCCTGGAGCTCTTCGGCGGTTTGCGATCTAATGTCAGCGGACACGGCGGAAATGCGGGCTCAGGGCCCCAGCCGTTACTTCGTCAGGTAGTACTTCTCGACGTATTCCTGCACCATGCGCCCGGTAGTAAACTGCGGCACCAGCGTCACCATCGCGCGGCGGATTCTCTGGATCCACTGCCGCGGGATGCCCTGGGCGTCGCGCAGGAAAAAAAGCGGCACCACTTCCTGCGTTAGCACTCGGTACAAGTTAGCGCTGTCCATGCGGTCCTGCTGCTCGACCGAGTCGGCGTGGGAGTCCTCGCCGATGGCGAAACCGTTGGTGCCGTCGTAGCCCTCGCGCCACCAGCCATCCAGGATGCTCAGGTTCAGGCAGCCGTGGCAGCCGGCCTTCATGCCGCTGGTGCCGGAAGCTTCCAGGGGCCGGCGCGGGGTGTTGAGCCACACGTCGCAGCCGGAAACCATTTGGCGCGCCACGTGCACGTCGTAGTTTTCGATGAACACCAAATGCCCCTTCAAGTCGCTGTACTTGCTGAGGTGAATGATGTGTTGAATATAGCGCTTGCCGTCGTCATCGCGCGGGTGCGCCTTGCCGGCGAAGATGAATTGAATCGGCTGGGCCGGGTCGCGCGTCATCCGGATGATGTTCTCCAATTGCTGGAAAATCAGCGGCGCGCGCTTGTAAGTGGCAAACCGCCGCGCAAATCCGATGGTCAACGCGTCGGGGTTCAGGAGTTGATCAAACGCGATGAAGTCCCCGTGCGTCAACCGCTGCTGCTGAATCAAAAGGCGCCGGCGCGCAAATTCGATAAGTTCGCGCCGGAGCCGGTAACGCATCGCCCAGATTTCCTCATCGGAAATGAACTCCGGATCCGCCAGGCGCTGCCAGAACTCGGGCGAATTGACTTGGGTCACCCAATCCGGTGCACCGGGGCGGGCATCCTGGGCCGTCAGCTTGCGGCGCCAGCCCCGGCGGACGGTTCCCTTCATCCAGCCGAGCAAGTGAACGCCGTTGGTGATGTGACCGATGGGAACCTGCTCGACTGGCTTGTCCGGAAACAGGCAATGCCACATGTGCCGGCTGACGCGCCCGTGCAATTCACTGACGGCATTGGCGGCGCGCGAGAGCTTCAGGGCGAGCACGGTCATGCAGAAGGGTTCGTGCGGATTCTGCGGGTTGATCCGGCCCAACTTCATCAGTTCCGGGAAGGGCGCCGGCATGTGCGTGCGGAACCGGTGCAAGGCGTAGTCCATCAAGTCCGAACTGAACCGATCATGGCCGGCTTCGACGGGCGTATGGGTCGTGAAGATGCATTCGGACTTCGTCTCCGCGAGCGCTGCCGGAAAGTTCTTTCCCGCGGCCAGTTTCTCGCGGATGAGTTCCAGCGTGAGGAACGCGGCGTGGCCTTCGTTCATGTGGAAAACCGACGGCTGCACACCCAGGGCGCGCAGCAGGTGAACGCCGCCAATCCCGAGCAACACTTCCTGCATGATGCGCGTCGTGCTGTCGCCGCCATAGACGCGCAGGGTCAAGTCGCGAAAATGCTGTTCGTTCTCGGGCCGATTCGTATCGAGCAGATAGACCACCGCCCGGCCAACATTTGCGCGCCAGGCCTGGAAGGCAACCTGGTTCATCGCAATGTCCACCCAGCAAACCAGCGGCTCGCCCTTCTCATTGAGCACGGGTTCGACCGGCAGGTTCTTGGGATTGAGCAGCGTGTAGTACTCGGTTTGCCAATTGTTGGAATCAATCGCCTGTTGAAAATACCCTTCGCGATAAAACAAACTGACGCCCACGAACCCGATGCCGAGGTCGCTGGCCGATTTGGCATGGTCGCCCGCCAATATGCCCAAGCCGCCCGCCGCGATGGGCAGCGTTTCGTGAAAGCCGAATTCGGCGGAGAAATAAGCGACCGGGTTGGCGCGCAGAGGCGGAGCGTGCTGATGTGCCCAGGTCTGCTGGTCCGTCATGTAGGCCTCGAAGGTCCTAAGCAGGACGCGGACGCGCTCGGCCAGGTCGGGGTCCTGCAAGCGAACGCGGAGTTCATAGTCCGAGACTTCATGCAGGATGGCCACGGCATTGTGGTAAAGATTCTGCCACCCGCGCGGGGAGAGGCCCTGGAAGATCTCCTGCGCCCCTTGGTCCCAAGTCCACCAAAGATTGCGGGCCAGCTTGTGCAGTCCCACGGTCAAATCCCGTATTTCTTCGCTTGTCAGCGGCTTTCGCGTCATAAATCGGCAATAGACTCGCTCACAATTGCAGTTTCGCGGGTCCTTTGCGCCACACCGTACCCATGCTCACTAATGGCGGCAAATAGATTCTGCCGGCAGATCAGTCCTTTCCAACACCCTCAGGGCCGGATATGCTGAGAACCACACGCAGCAGGATGAAGAAATACTGGCACGTCATTAATGTCGGGATTCAAAACAACCTGACCTACCGGTTCAACTTTCTGGCGCGAGCGGTCTTTGGTCTGATCCCGCTCATCGCCATGCTGTACGTGTGGCGGACCATCTACTCGGGCAAGAGCACAGGAACAACGGTCGGCACCTACTCGCTGGCGGAGATGATTTCCTATTACCTGCTCATAACGGTCGTGGAGGCCCTGACGGCGGTGAACGAGGACGATTGGCAAATCGCCGCGGATATCAAGGACGGCAACATCAGCCAGTTTCTGCTCAAGCCGATTGATTACCTGTGGTATCGGCTGTGCCTGTTCCTGTCGGGCCGGCTGACCTACCTGGCCGTGGCGGTGACCCCGCTGACGCTCTTCATTCTTTATCTCCACCAATATTTTGTGCTGCCGGCGAGTTGGGCTGCGTTCGGCGGCTTTCTCCTTTCTGTCGTCCTGACCGCGCTGCTCCAGTTTTTCACGTCTTACGCGATGGCCATGCTGGCGTTCTGGGTGCTGGAAGTGTCCACGTTCATCTTCATCCTCTTTGCGTTCGAATACATCGCCAGCGGCCATCTGTTCCCCCTGGACATCCTGCCGCCCGGCCTCGAAAAGGCGCTCTATTTCACGCCGTTCCCTTACCAACTCTATTTTCCCGTGAGCATCTACATGGGCAAGGCGGCGGGGGTGGACATTCTCCGCGGTTTGCTGGCGCAAGCGCTATGGGTGATCGCGGCGTACGGCGTGGCCCGGTTCGCCTGGCGGCGAGGGATTAAGCGGTACTCGGCGGTTGGAGGTTAGGATGAAGTCCGAAGTCCGAAGTCCGAAGTCCGAAGTGAGCAGCGGCGGCACGCAAACCGTAAACCGCAACCTGCCGCCGCTATCACGCATCACGTTTCACGCATCACGTTTCACGCATCACGTTTCACGTTACGCTTCCGTCTATGCCGCGCTCTGGAAGAACTCGGTCGCGCGCGAGATGAGCTTCAAAAGCAACTTCCTGCTCTGGATTCTGGTGGAACTGCTCTGGTTCGGCCTCCAGCTCAGCTTCATCGGCGTGCTCTACCTGCACACCGACCACATCGGCACGTGGACCAAGTGGCAGGTGGTCATGCTGATTGGCGCCAGCCATTTCATTCAGCAGGTCTTCCAGGCCTTCTTTCTGGTCAACTGC
>Ga0182021_10004452_pt1 | contig 16489 bp, 16 predicted proteins | sample 612E3MmetaG_FD_120493 | JGI IMG/M metagenome (GOLD analysis project Ga0182021, IMG submission 120493) | Permafrost microbial communities from Stordalen Mire, Sweden - 612E3M metaG (Illumina Assembly) | ecosystem: Environmental > Terrestrial > Soil > Wetlands > Permafrost | place: Sweden...
CCGTCAATCTAGCAGATGCCACTTTTTCTTCGTCGAGAGTCGGATCGAACAATATAACGTTTTCTATTTGTACGGCCGTACAGGAGATAAACGTTTTTTTTATCGGTATCATGAATTACACTCCATAAGCGATAAGAAAAACGCCCATATCCTGTACGGCCGTACAGATAGAAAACGTTATATTGTTCGATCCGACTCTCGACGAAGAAAAAGTGGCATCGGCTAGATTGACGGTGACCACCGACGAGAACGGTGACCTCAGGGCCATGCAGAAAGGTCTGCGCGGCGCCTTTACAATGGATCAGGTCAAGAACATAATCGAGACCTCCCAGAGACTAGGCAATGAGCTGAGAAAGCTGGTAGGGTGAAATCGATGGCAAAGAGAACAGAGAAAGCAGGAACCGCCGGACGGTTCGGAGCAAGATGCGGTGTCGTCACCAGGAAGACGACCAGGGACATTGAGGCAGTCGCGAGATCGAAGTCCGAGTGCCCCACTTGTCATCACATGAATGTAAAGCGTGTATCCACAGGGATCTGGCAATGCCGGCACTGCGATGCGAAGTTCGCCGCGGCCAGCTACACGCCGACGATCAAGAAGATCACCTCCAAGGAAGTTCTGGCCCAGAAGGCGCAGCTCAGTGGAGGCGAACAGCACGTATAAGTGCGGGAACTGCGAAAGGCCCATCCGATCGAACGTGAATGCGGTCGGCATGCAGTGCGAGAATTGCGGCTCCAAGATCTTCTACAAAGAACGCCCGAACGTTAAGAAGGTCATAAAGGGAAGATGAGCGGATGCTTCGGGCCACACTGAAGGTCCGTACCAGCCACGCCAAGACGATCCTGGATTCGATCTCCCCCGAGGCGGGGAAGGAGATACCTCGGACCAAGATCAAGGTGGAGGCCGACCCAGACCAGGTGGTCTTGAAAGTGGAAGCAGCCGACTTGGCCGCCATGAGGGCGGCGCTCAACTCCTATCTACGTATGATGCAGATCGCGGAGGAGATGAGCATAACATCAGGTGAGTGACATGGACGATATCAGCCCCAAACTCCAGAACCAGATTGCACAATTCCAACAGGTGCAGCAACAGCTCCAGCAGATCTTGAACCAGAAGTTCAGGATGGAAGCCCAGCTCAAGGAAATGGATCTTACCATCGACGAGCTCAAGAAGACCCCTTTGGACAGCCCAGTCTACAAGAACGTAGGCGCGCTCATGATCAAGGTGTCCGACCGCGAGGGCCTGTTGAAAGAGATCGAGGACGACAAGGAGACCTCCGAGGTCCGCGTGAAATCCCTCGACCGACAGGAAAAGATGCTCCGCGAGAAGTATACGCTGATGCAGGATCAGATATCCAAGGCCATCGGCAGCGGTGCTCGTCCATCCAACGAATCGGAAGAGAACTGAACAGAGCTATTTTTGGGACACAGGTTCCCTTTCTTTTCTTTTTTTTAAGCACTTGTCCGTAACGCCGGGCGAAGCTCGAAACATGGAAATATGTACTGACCATACCTTTGGACATGTTACAGGCGATCGCAAAAAGGCTCGGTCAGGGTCGAAAACTGATCCTGCTCCACGGCAATGCCGACCCGGACGCTTTGGGCTGCGGCTATGCGATCGCCCGTGCGTTCCCTGAGGTCGACATCTGCGCCCCAGGCGGCCTGGACAAGATCTCCAAGGTCATCATGTCCAAACTCAACCTCAAAGTGTTGGATTGGGTTGATGTTCTCAACTATGACCAGGTGGTCGTGGTGGACACCGCGTCCCCGGACCAGCTAGGCGAATTCGCGGATGTGCCGGCCGATACCATCGTGATCGACCATCACGCCCGTTCAGATCGCTGGGGGGACAGGACATATTATTGCGATGATACCAAACGAAGTTGCGCCGAGATAATCTATCAGCTCCTGAAGATCGCCGGTGTCAAAATTGAAAAGGATGTTGGCCTGGCATTGCTGGCCGGCATGCTCACGGACAGCGGCCACTTTCGGTATTCGAACGCGGCGCTGCTTCGCACGTTCGCCGACCTGATGGAGGATGTCGGGGTCGAGATCGATGAGGTCACTTCGATGACCGATCTGGAGCCGGATGTGTCGGAACGGATCTCTCAGCTCAAAGGGGCCCAGCGTATACGCTTCGACCGTGTTGGCGAACGCATCGTGGCCATATCAGTGGGCAGCGCCTATGAGAGCTCGGTGTGCAAGGGCCTGCTGGCGATCGGCGCAGATGTTGCATTTGTCGGATCGCAGAGGGACCAGAATTTCCGCCTTTCGGCCAGGGCAAGACCGGAGATGATACGGATGGGTTTGCATCTGGGAAAACTTCTGGAGGACATAGGTGTCGAAACGTCCAATGATGGAGGAGGACACGGCGGTGCCGCCGGCCTGGTCGGGGTCGGCGACGTGGAGGCCATCCTGAACATCAGCATGCAAAGAACGATGGACTTCTTAAGGGAAAAGAAGCGGGGCAAGGACGCACTCGCCCTTTGAACCTAATTAAAGCTCATCTCAGGGACTTGAGATTGCTCACGATCGCCCTGGTCTTCTCTAGGTTCTCAGGTTTCTTAACGAAGAATTGCCTCGTCGGGGCCAATATGTCCGATAGAGATTCCGCGACCGCGTTCTTCAGGTCCATGGCATGCAGCTTGCCTCCCAGGTAGGCGACCTCCAGGTCCGCGTACGACGAAAATGAAACGTTCCCGCCGAATTTTTCTGGCCGTTTGATGTCCAGTTTCGCGATGTGCTCAAATAGCACGATCTTGGCGATCGCCAGGACCGGGTTACCTTCAGCCTCAGGAGGACAGAAAGCCTTGCCGATCTTCCGCTTGATGTCTTCTGGGAGGTCGTGGATCAGGATACCGCTGTCCGGATCGCTCTTTGACATCTTTGATGCGAGAGGATCCATCCGGTTGCCCCCTTTGAGCCCAGGAAGAAGCGGTGTGTGCACCGCCACCGGCTTCTTCATTCCCATTTTCTCAGCGCCTTCCCGAGCCAGCATATGCACTTTGCGCTGGTCCATGCCGGCATAGGCTACATCCACCTTGAGCACGAAAATGTCCGTTGCCTGAAGCAATGGGTAGATGAACTTGGATGAGTCCAGCTCCGCTTCCTCTTCGGTCCTTCCCATGATCGACAGGGCCCTCTTGACCCGAGACAGCGAGGCGCTCTTCCCGGTCTTGATCACGATCTCCCAATAATCAATGTCGTCCATGATATCGGAGGCCATCACGAACCTTACCTTGTCCCGAGGGAGCCCGAGTGCCTCGAAACAGTCTTTCATGTACTCGGCACAAGCACGGATGTTCTCAATGTTCCCGCCTAGCTTGTCGTTGATGTAAGCATGCCAATCAGCGAAGAAGATGATGAACTCGAAACCGGCGTCGATGAAGTTCTTGATCTTCTGGGTCACGACCATCCAACCGATGTGCACCAGACCGGAGGGCTCGAATCCGACATAACCCAGGGGAGTGGTCTTGGAAATGAGCAATGCCATCAGCTCTTCCGTTGTGATGATCTCCTCGGTGTTCCGGGCAATCAGGTTATACCGCTCGTCTGGTTGCATGTTATCACGGCCAAATCGGCGGACGATTATTAAGCATTATTTAACGGAAGGGATCCATCAGAACTACATTTTCCCGCCCATTCCTATTGGGCCAATAATAATGAACATGCGAGCCGTCGACTGTCTAGGGTTTCGATTCTATTCAGAATCAGAGCATCCAGTTGTTCTGCCCGTTCTATCGTTAAGGCTTTGGTTGTAGATGTGCCAGGTATGAGAATAACTTCATAAACGGACCGAAGGTGCATCTGACGCGCTAATTCGGTTTTTCCGAGATATTTGTCGAGTTTCAAAGACTTTAATTATTAGTTTGTCTATAGACTGCCGCCTTAATAGCAAAGAGCATGGAAAAAAAAGGAAAAGAGAATCTTTGGCAAAGACCAGGAGTTTCTGACCTCATTTTCCAGGCTCGGGCGCAAATAACAATGATGGCCTGAAAGGTCGCAGGGCGGTCCGGCACCATACAGGCCGAACATGCTTTCAGACCCAAGGGCGAGGTAAATCAGTAGGAAGGGTGAGGTAACAAATGTCGCCAGCAGTTAAGAAGGACAAGGTGAAAACGGACAAGGCGCAGGAATCGATCGCCATGGCCAAGTCTGGAAAAGTGAAAATGGTCGATTTCAAATTCATCGACCTTCCGGGCACGTGGCAGCACGTTTCGATCCCCGCGAACCAGTTGAAGGACCAATTCGAAGAGGGACACGGCTTCGATGCCTCGAGTATTCGTGGCTTCGCCCACATACATGAGAGCGATATGCTCCTCATGCCGGATGCCATGACCGCGGTCATGGACCCAGTATGCAAGATCCCGACATTGAGCATCATCTGCGACGTTGCAGAACCGCTCACGGGCGAGAGATATAAGCGCGACCCGAGGCACATCGCTCAGAAGGCCGAGGCATTCGTCAAATCATCTGGTATTGCCGATTCCGCATACTTCGGACCGGAACTCGAGTTCTTCGTGTTCGACTCGGTCTCATTCGACCAGAACCAGCACTCCGGATACTACTTCGTCGATTCTGAGGAAGGCATATGGAACTCCGGTAACATGGACGGCCCGAACATGGGTCACCGCCCGAGGAACAAGGAAGGATACTTCCCGGTCCCACCGACCGACTCGCTGCAGGACCTGAGGTCCGAGATGGTCCTCAAGCTCATCGAGACCGGAATCGAGTGCGAGATCCATCACCACGAAGTAGCCACCGCCGGACAGGGCGAGATCGGAATGAAGTTCAGCACCCTGACCACCATGGCTGACAAGGTCATGATGTATAAGTACATCCTGAAGAACGTCGCCCATGAGCACGGCAAGACAGTGACCTTCATGCCCAAGCCGCTCTACGGAGACAACGGCACCGGCATGCACGTGCACCAGTCCCTCGGCAAGGCCGGCGAGAACCTCTTCTACGATGCGAAGGGATATGCCAAGCTGTCGCAGACCGCCATGTACTACATCGGCGGATTGCTGGCCCACTCATCGGCGCTGCTGGCATTGACCTCCCCGTCGACCAACTCGTACCGCCGGCTGGTCCCGGGATATGAAGCACCGGTCAACCTGGTGTACTCGGCAAGGAACAGGAGCGCGGCTATCCGTGTGCCTGTATGCCAGAAGTCACCAAAGGCAAAGAGGATCGAGTACAGGCCCCCAGACGCGACCTGCAACCCGTACCTGGCGTTCTCCGCCATGCTCATGGCCGGTCTGGATGGAATCAAGAGGAAGATCGACCCGGGCGAGCCGCACGACATGGACCTGTTCGAGCTTTCAAAGGAAGAGCTCAAGGGGATCAAGACCGTGCCGGGAAGCCTGGAACAGGCACTCAACAACCTCGAGGCGGACCACGACTTCCTGATGCGCGGGGACGTGTTCACCAAGGACATGATCGAGACCTGGCTCGATTACAAGCGGACCAAGGAGAACGACGCCATCAGGCTCCGGCCGCACCCGTTCGAGTACTTCCTGTATTACGACTGCTAGTCGTATCGCAGAAGCAACAAACCTTTTCCCTTATTTTTCTAGCACATTTTTGTTCGGACGGCGTCTTCACACTCTTGGCAAAGGCATAATACCGATATTGGTGATAACCGGTGGTTGACCCAGTCCGGTCAGGCGTGTTTGAGATGGATGGACTTGGATATCCCATGAAGGGCAGACAGGCGTTGGGATACCTCGTTGCGACCTTCGTTTGCCTGGTCATGGCCTTGGCGATTACGCTGGTGTCATCGACATTTGATCCTGGCCAGCTTCTGATCCTTCTCGCATATCCGCTGCTCGGAGGACTGATCAAGTACGGCGACCAATCCTATGATTCTGGGAGGTTCAGCAAGCGTATCTCGCTTATGTTAGCCCTGCCGGGAGGGGTGCTGATGGGATCGCTCATCCTCTGGGACCGGAGCTCGGCGACCATCTTCATCGGGATGCTTGTGGCACTTTTGATCGCGGCCAAATACGACAACCCGGCCTTCAAACTGGGTTTTGCCGTGGCCGCCATATTCGCCTTGGTCTCGTTCGTCAACTTCCCCAACAACTTCGATCTCCTCGGTGCTGGCTTGATCTTCCTCAGCGCCTTCGCCGATGAGGTCGGCAGCGACCGGGCGGACCGGTCAGGATCACGTTCGGTCCTATGGAGGGCAATGAAAGAAAGACCGTTCATGAAGGTGGCGGTCCTGTTCCTTTGCGCCGTCGGGATTATCAATACCTTAGCCTATCTCTTCGCATTCCTGGCATTCGATCTAGCCTATTCGTTCGTGGAAAAGGTCCCTTTGGAGTAAGATGCAATGGATGAATATCATACGATCATAGTGGGGGCCGGTCCGGCCGGTTCCTCGGTGGCCTCCACTCTCCAACCTAGACTGAAAAAAGACCAGCGGGTGCTTATGCTGGAACGGCTCACTCCGCCTAAATTCGAAAGGTACCACCGGATGTGCGGGGAGGGCATCAGTTATGCCGGCCTCAAGGAGGCAGGATGCCTGGACCGGAAGTTCATCGTCAACCAGATCACCCGGGCGGTCGAGCACTGGCCAGGCAACATTGTCGTCGACACCAAGCTGAGAGGGTACATCATCGACCGCACACTGGTTCTGAAGGAGCTATGGGAGAGGTTCGAGGCACATGGAGGAAACATCTCGCGAGAGACCTTGATCTCCATCAGGAAGGAAGGAAAGGGCTTCGTTCTCGGGATGATGTCCGGAAACGAGCTCAGATGCAAGTACCTGGTCGGGGCGGACGGTGCTCAGTCGATGGTCCGAAAGGAACTGTTCCCGGACCAGGCGGTGACCAAGATATGGGCGGTCCAGGCGATCGTGGACTCCGAGCCGGATGCAAGGGCGATACACTTCCATTACGATCACCGCTATGGTGGAGGCTATCGATGGGAGTTCCCAAACGGGAATAAGACCCGCATCGGGTTCCCCAGGGGAACTGACGCTATCCCAGAGAACGCTCTAGAAGTGCATCAACGCGCCATTCCGATCGGTAACTTGGACCGCATCGTAGAAGATAATGCTTGCATCGTGGGCGACGCCGCGGCACTGGTCAATCCAGTGTCGTTCGGCGGGATCAGGACGGCGATGGTCTCCGGGAGGATGGCGGCCTGCGCCATCACCAAGAAGAACCTGAAACAATATCAGACGGCTTGGAAACGTTCCGGTTTCTCGGATCCCATCTTCATGAAGGGGTATCAGGCCCTGGCCTCAATGTCCAATGATGAGATGACAAGATCGATCCTGCCCTACAAAGGCGGTCTGACCGCGTTCAATCACGCGAAGGCGATGCTTAAACATCCCGAGTACCGGGAACTGTACCGTTCGTATGGGCTATCTCTAAGGTTTGGGTGGTAAAGATGGACTGGCAGAATTGTGACGTACTTGTGGTTGGTTCGGGCCCGGCTGGAAGTGGGGCGGGCAGGGCGGCAGCCCTCAGCGGTGCGAGGACCATCGTCATTGACCGGAAGAGAGAGATCGGAACGCCGGTCCAGTGTGGAGAGGTCATCGGGCGATCGGTCCTGGCAATGACTGACATCAAGATACCGAAGTATGCCCAATGTTGCGAACAGAATTTCACCCGGTTCATCGTCGACCGGAAAGTCCAGATAGACAATCACGAAGCGTACTGGCGGAGCATAACGGTGGAACGCAAGCTTTTCGACAAGTACCTGGCGGAGAAGGCGGCCAGGGCAGGGGCGGCGGTCCAGTCAGATGCCCGCCTCTTGTCCATCAAGAGGGAGGGAGATGGGATCGCCTCCTGCCAGTTGATGGTACAAGGAGATAAGCTGGAAGTGGAACCGAAGGTGGTTGTGGCAGCGGATGGCGTACATTCCACCGTAAGCAAATTGCTGGGCAAGGAACTGTTCACCTCCGAATCGGTGGCCCGGGGGGTGGAGTACGAGATGATCTCGAAGAAACGGGTGCCTCCGTGCATGCAGATATTCATCGAGCCGGAGATCGGCCTAGGATACGGGTGGATCATCCCGAAGGGACCGTATCGGGCCAATGTCGGTCTCGGCGTGGTCGGGGGCACCGAATCGAGAAGGGGGGCGCTGAACGATTGGATCGAATCAAACCCGGTCGTGAACCAGTACTTCGATTCCGAAAAGATCATAGAGGTAAAGACCGGCGATGCCCCGGTGCCGGGATTCCTAGGTGGACCTTCCATGGGAAACGTCCTCTTCGCCGGGGACGCGGCCGGACAGACGCTGGCTTTCGTTGGTGAGGGCATCATGCCATCATATATATGCGGAACCGTGGCGGGCAAGGTCGCGGCCTCTTCCCTGAACGATGTTTCCGCTCTGGGCCGGTACGACGCTGAGATCAACGACCTGCTGGGCGAGGACCTGGAGCTGGGTGCCGACCTAAGGGACCTCCTGGTGACGATCTGGACCGAGAGTGACATGAACGACGAGCAACGCTCGGTGGTGAGCGCATTCATCATGAACGAGGTCGTTCCGATGGAGGACCTGGAAATGATCGAGAAGCTGGCCGATAAGGGTGGACCGGCGGTGGCCAGGGAGCTCCGGGCCCGAGGCCGGGCAGCAGGCAAGAAGATCAGGGTCACCTCGATCAGGAATGGGCGCTGAACCCATCCTAACGGAGTGAGAACGATCTCAGGTCTGGGCTTTCAATTCACAGAGAGCTTCTTAGCCAGAATCTCCGCCGCTTCATTGACCACGTCCTTGACCATCGAGGTCGGAGGGCAATAGGCGTTCTCGAACGCATTGACGAACTCCTCAGCGGTGACGCCTTTGTAGATCACAGCGGTTAGCCAGTTGATGCGTCCGTTCACCTCTTCGCCGCCCACGATCTGGGCGCCGATGATGCGATGGGTATCACTTTCTGCCAGCAGTTTGACCATCAGGTCCTTCCCGCCCGGATAGTAACGGGCGCGGGTAGAGCCTTCCGCCCGAGCTTCGACGATGTTCAGCCCGTAATAGTCGGCCAGTCCTTTTGATAGACCGGTACCGCCCACCTGGATGTCACCGATGATGCTTATGAACGGGGAAAGGACCCCGGGCATGGTCGCGTAACCTCCGGCGGCATTGATCCCCGCCACCCTTCCCTGGCGGACGGCAGCTGAACCCAATTGGTTCATGGTCGGTCCAGGAGCAGCAGCGCTCTCACATTGCACCACGTCCCCGGCCAAGAAGACATCCTTGACCAGCCTGCCCTTCTTGTATGGCTGCATCGTTGGGCTGATTCGGACCGCACCCAGCGGTCCGACCTCAAGCCCCATCAGGTTCGGGAGCTCCAGGTTCGCCCTCACACCTGTGGCCATGATGACCATCTGGCAAGGCAGATCCAGATTGCCAACGACTACCTTTTCCACCTTGCCGTCACCCTTGATGGACCCCATCGGGGCTCCCATGACGAATACGATACCGAGCGATTCGCAATGAGCCTGGACCAGTTTGGCCATGTCCGCGTCCATGATCCTTGGGACGACCTGATTGAACATCTCCACCACTGCGACATCCTTACCCAGTCGCTTCAACGCCACTGCCATCTCCAGGCCGATGACGCCCGCACCGGCGACGACCACCGAGCTCACATTGGGCAGCGCCTTCTTGATCGCCATTCCGTCTGCGATGTTCCTGACCGGGAACACTCCAGGTAGCTTCACTCCTTCAACGGGCGGTAGGAAAACAGTACCGCCCACACTGAGCACCAGCGAATCGTAGGGATGGATGCTGCCGTCAGCGGCGGTGACCGTCTTCTTGTCCATATCGACGGCCGTCACCTTGGTCCTGGTCAGGACCTTGATGTTCCTCTCCTGGGCATAGAACTCGGGAGTGTGCATCACGATAGAACCGAAGTCCTTGATCTTACCCTCGATGACGAATGGTATGGCGCAAGGCGAGTACGAGACGTGCTCCTCCTCGGTGAATACTGTGATCTCGGCGTCTCCAGTGCTGCGGGCCGCTGACGCTGCTTTCATCCCGGCGGCTCCCGATCCGATGACGATGACCCTCTTTACCATTGTCGTCCCTCGGACTGGCTAATCCGAAGGGAGACATATTAACTATTCGAGGGATGGGCCTAATTGAGAAGACCTTTCAACATCAGGTCCACAATGAAAGCGGACACCGAACCGATCCAGAGCAGGGCGATGAAGTGGATGGCCGCGCCAGCGATGTGGCCGCCCCGAAGTAATGGCAGCATAAGGGATGAGAAGAACGCATGGATGAAGATGACCGAGAACACCATCAGTTTCAGAGGTCCTACGTCGAAATGCGAGTTAAAAAGAGTGTTCAGGAAACTGGCACCGCTCAGGTTGGTGGTATCAATCGAGAGGCCCTGGATCGTGGTGGACATGTATTCGGAGATGCCGACCGTGATGTAAAGCGTGAACGCCAGGGAGATCATGATGCCATACAGAACTCCCAAGTATCCGGAGGCCACGATCTGACGTTTCTTCCTGATCGCCATTATCTTGAACATGTTCGCGCTGATGAACATGCTCGTCACCTCGGACTTGGCGCCGCTCAGCACACACTGGGTATACACACCATTGAACTTTCTGATCATGTTGCTGGATGACTCCGCGGAGAAGTGCTTCCAGGCATCGACGGAGTTGATGTTAAGAGCCAGTCTCTTGGACAAGTTCTTGACCATGCTGGTCAACGGACCGAACTTGTGCATGGCCAGTTTCCGCACCGCCTCACCCATAGTCTGACCGCTGACGGATGACGCCCGACCCAGCGAACGGATGAACGCCCCGTAGATATTATCGCGTTTGACGATGTTCCTTTCCTCTCTGGTGATCAGGATGCCGGGGATCAGGAACGGCAAACATACCGATGATGCGTACAACGTGATCGGCAGATTCAGGGGCATTAACAGGAATGTGAGCAGCCCCACTCCGATCACGGATACGGCCACGGACATCATGAGGATGCGGTCGTTGTCCTTCATCAGCCGGTCCTTCTTCTTCTGGCGCCATCCGTACCAGATGTCGTCCTTCGGGACCTTGGTCTGGATGAAGTAAACGAACATACCCTCCATGACGGCAAAACCCATCACTATGCCCGCAAGCAGGTCATCGACGTTTCCCTGGCCCAGAAGCGGGACGATGGAGACGAACACACATGCGAAAATGAGGGAGGTCACGATGCCAGTGAACAGCTCCTTGACGAAGTCCAGGTCTTTCAGGCTGGCATCGGCCTTAAGGGTGTATTCGTCCATGATCACCTCGTGCTCGTTCTTGAGGAAACGATCGAGCTTCTCACCCACCTCCAGTGAGTGAGAGAGTCTGCTGAAGAAGTCGGCCTCTACGGGGGAAGGAGTGCGTGCGGCCACGAAGCGGCATGCATCTCCGGCGGCGACGTGATAGAATTTGATCAGCCGATATATGCGCTTCGAGTCCTCGGCCAGCTGTCCGTACTCGACCTTCTGGGACATCACGTAGAATATCTTGTCGATGGGCATCTCCGATGTCGAGAGGGCGGCCAATTCAGTTACGAACAGTGGCATGTTGCGCTCGGCCCGCATCTTGCTCTTGGAAGAGGCCATGATCGGCAACATCCCGATCGCGAATATGGCGAATATTGGCAGAGCATAGAGCAACACTGTATAGGACGGGTCCATTATGTTGTCCAGATACTGGGGGATGATGTAGCTGGACATGATCGTGGGAATAACTAACCCAAAGACCACGATGGATATTATGATCAGCCTGAAGTAGGTCTTGGGCTTCATCTTCATGTCCCGGAAGCCCTGTTTCAGACGTTTGCTCTTCAGACTGACCATGTACGCCTCAGTAATTGAAGGGGAGCGAGTTCTCTCCCTTCTCGTAGTAATCGTTCAAAACCCGGACCACATCTTGGTAACCGACGATGTTCAGCTCGACCATCTTGGCGATTATCCTTTCCCTCTTCCTCAGTTCGACATAGATGTCCTTCTTGTCCGCGTAACCGTGCTCTGCGGCGACCCGGTTCTCCAGGATGAAACTGTTGTTGTTGCCTCTGAAGTACAGATGGTCGGTGGCCGAGTCCCATTTGAATACGGTCCGGGTCAGCATGCCGCCCGCTTCCTTGTCGAAACCCATCATCTCCTCCACCGCGGTCACCCGCCTCAGGTACCTCTTGTTGACGTTGACGGCGGATTGGAAGACCAGCACGTTGCAGTTGTCGATGAAGGACATGGGTATGTTGACCGGTTGGCCGGTCATACGCTGGATGAACTTGGTGGAGTTCGAGGCGTGGAAGGTGGCCAGTACCGGGATACCGGTTTGCATGCATTGGAAGGCCACCCTCGCCTCCTCACCTCTGATCTCACCGACGATGATATAGTCCGGCCTGGACCTCAGCGCGGCCCTCAGGAGGTCGAACATGGTGACCCTGGACTCCTCTGGTCCTGCCTCGCGCGTGACGCACCGCTGCCATGCTTTGTGAGGCGGTTTGACCTCGGGAGTGTCTTCCACGGAGTAGATCTTGCCCCGATGGTCGATGAACGTCATGATGGCGTTGATGGTGGATGTCTTACCGGATGCCGTCTCACCGCAGATGATGATGTTCATCTTGTTCTCCAGGCAGATCCAGAGATAGGCAGCGAGTTCTGGGCTGAACGATCCGAACTTGATCAGCTGGATCGGAGAGATAGGTTCGGCAGTGAATTTCCTGATGGTACATGACGAACCCTTGGCGCTGACATCGTTCGCGTAGATCATGTTGATACGGCTACCGTCTGGTAGTGTTCCATCGACCACCGGATGGGAGTTGCTCACCGGCTTCCCCATCCTCTCCGACATGGAGATGAAGAAATCATTGAGTGTCACCTCGTCCTCGAAGCGCACGTTGGTCTCCAAGGCGAACTGGAAGGCCTTGTGCGAGACCCGGACCCGGCCGGTGCCGATCAGGTGCACATCTTCAATGTACTGGTCGAGGATGAGCGGTTCAAGAGGGCCGTACCCGATGATGTCCCGGCGGATGTAGTACTTCATCAGGTCGTGCTCCTCTTCCGTAACCGTTATCTTCTCCCCGTTGCCGAACAGCCCTCCGATGCCACTTCCCTTGCTGGATTTGGCCTCCCCAATGACCACGGACTGCTCGAAAAGTTTGTTGAGTATCCTTTCCTGGTCTTCGACGGTCTCGGATGACTCCTCGTTCGATGCCTTCTCCAGGATGAAATCCTTGATTAGCCTTAATCTGTCCTTCTGCTCGTCGTCCAGCTTCTGTTCGATGTTGATATAGGCGTTCTTCCTGGCGTTGATGTGGACAAAGCCCTGGCCAACCCGGTATATGACGTTAGCGGACTCGATGTCGTTGATGGCGGCGGAACGAATGTCACCTAGTTCCTTGATGGTAAGATTCTCGTAAAAACGCGGCATTTTGGAAGTTTCTTTCTTAAGCTCCGCTATATATCGCCGCAGGTATGGGCTCTTCGCCATCGCCTTAGTCAGGCCGTCTTGTTCAACCATTCTTCATCCGCCATTTCGCCCGCGTGCCGATCGTCACCGGCCAGCAGGCATTAACAGGTTTTACCTTCCTTCCAGCTTTGAGTTTGACTGATTTCGCCTATCCGGAAACCTCCGTGATCTCGATGATCATCCCGATCCTCGGTTCGATCCTGAACCGGATGACCTCCGTTACCGTCTTATTTGCCCGCAGGAACCGTTTCACATTTATGATCCGGTTGATGCCCTGGCCTGTTGCCTTCATGGTCAGGCTGAGGTACATATCAGTGGCCAGCCGCAGCGTGTCAACACCTGATGTGTTCGGCTCAACGGTCATTATCACGGTCTTCCCCAGCTTGTTCATCTTCTTGAGAAAGGCCATCAGTTTGACCGCGCTCGTTTCGTCCAGACGGTTCTGAGTTAATGTCGATAGGGAATCGATGACCAGAACATCGTGCTTATAAAGAGACGGAGAAGAGGTCAGCTTGTCGATGAAATCGGCCCTGGTCACGGTGTTTCCGATCAAAGGATAGACCGGGAAGAAAGTGAGGTCTCCGTTCTGCAGATATTTGCTGATCTTGTAATCGAGGGAATACATCTGCTCGATGAAACCCTTCATCGTCTGCTCTGTGGACACGTAGGTTGCAGAATGACCATTGAAAAGGAATCCGTAGGCCATGCGCTGGCACAGAACGCTCCTCCCGGAGCCTATCTCTCCTTCCAGGAGCATGCTCGTGCCGCGTGGGATGCCTTTGCCCAGCTTCTCGGCGAGTTCGTCCTGCTTTAGGGCCATGCTGAAAAGGTCCTTGTTTATGACCTCGCCGCCTGCGCTCCTCAGTTCACCGCTCATTCAATGATCATCCGCCCCTCCCTAGGTGTTCTGGACCTGACCTAAATCAGATCCGGAATCCCATGGAGTCCGAAATCCCATTGGATATGACTACCTTAGCAGTATGGTCACCGTTCGCAAGAATGATATTCAGGTGTATCTCGAGAACGATGCTGGGAGCCCATTCATTGGAGCCGCCCACAATTGTCCATGAGCTGCTATTTTCGTCTTTTCCGTCGATCATGACGGTAAGATCAGTGGGAAGTAAGGAAATTGAACCCGTATTCTTGACATACACGTTCAGAATGGAATCATTATAGGGCATGAACGCCGGGTCATTGATGACCTTGATGCTGGTGTCCAACTTATCGGAAAAATTATTGGCCCTGTTCTCGACCGCCGAGGCCATGTTGCCCGACAGCCCGATGAACACTCCTGAGAGCGCTCCGGCCACGACTATGGCCGCAACGAAGAAAATGACCTGTGTGGTACCTGAGTCTGACATTGTGATCTCCTCGATCTAGCTATAGGTCACCGTACCGCATTCGGTGACCAGCTCGATATGCGCCCCTATGATGTTGAAATCGGAATGCATGACAAGCACGTCTCCCGGCAGCCAAAGCTTTGAGCCGGGGTGCTGGTCGATGCTCAATAGTGATATGGATGATGTCTCGATACTACCGTTGATCAACAGATCCATTTTTTCCGGGTCCAGTGTGGTCGACCCGACATTTGTGACCGTTATGGTCCCATTCAAAGCATCTACCGAATTGATCGTGATGCTCGTCGCCTGCGCCTCCAGTGCACGCGAATAATTGTCCTCCTGCGCCGATTGGATCTTGTCCTGATACATGTTGATAGAGCCGAACATGGCCCCAAATACAATTAGGAAAGTACTGAAAAGAATGGCGGACGCAGCCGAAACGCTAAGTCCCATCCTACTTCACGCCCATTCTCTTGTATTCGGCCAACCACCGCTCCAGTGAGGCGTAGTCCTCCTCCGACACTATCTGGCCCTTCAATTTAAGGGTATAGATCTGCTCAAGCTGATGCTCGACCAACTTGTGGATCTGGTTCAGAGAGTAGAAGTCCACCACGACGTTCATTCCCGGCTCCTGCGGAACTGGTGCTGGTTTTTCGATCTGTGCTGGTTTTTCAGGTGCCTGTGGTCTTGTGGGTCTGGTCACTTTTGTGATCTTCACCTTTTCGACGAGACTGGCTACGTCATCGTCATCTTCAAGCTCAGGTTTCAGGATCTTGTCCATTGGCTCAGCCTCTATGTAGTCTGGTATTTTCTGTGCATTCCCCGCATCTAGGTCAAGGTCAAGGTCTAGGTCCTCACCTATAGGTTCCGCCACCTTTGTTTTTAGTTTTGGAACGCACGCCTCTTCCTTCTTTGACGGGTTTTCCGCTCTCTTAGGACTGGGCATCTCCGAGTCGACGAACGGGTTATACTCCCGGCTGACCGCCTCGTAGACGCACAGCAGGTTCTTGATCGAGTCGTTGATCCCATCGATATCCGTTTTGATCTTGTCCACGTCGCCTTTGATGGCCTTATTGCCTAAGGTCATTGTTTCGATCTGGTTCTTGATGTCGGTGACCGTTCCATCGATCGTGTCGATCCTCTTGTTATCGCTCTTCGGAGTAATTCCGGCCAGGGGGTCGTTGTCCATTTTCATTTTCCCTCCCCCGAGGGCTCCTCCGATATCTGCGCTCTTCAGGCCTAGCTTCATCGCATCTTCGTCGAGATCAAGATCGAGATCTCCGACTTGGCTTGCTAGATCCTCCCCACCTCCCTTCTTATTCTTCCTGAAAGTAAATACAGCCAGGAAAGGTAAAAGGGAAGGTAGAGGAGGTGTCGGACGGTTTGTTGCCGTGGTATCATCTCCTCTTTTTTTCTTTGTCCTATCAAGCTTACTTCAGGTTGACGTAGGTCGAGCTGTAGTAGGACGGGGTCACGAAGCTGATCAGGGTCGAAGACCCATATGCCGGTACGATCTTGACGGTTGCGGCGGCAGAGTATCCCAGGGTCAGGCCGGTGATGGTTATGGTGACCATGTCTCCCTGCTGGACGACGTGGTTGTTTCCGGTCCATGGGGCTGAGCCAGTGTGGGCTGCTCCGTAGAGGGTGCCTGCTGCAGCGCCTGCTGCTGTGTCGGCGAAGGCCAACATGTTGTTAACCGAACCGCTGACGAACTGGATCGAAACCAGGTCCATATTC
>Ga0182021_10004453_pt1 | contig 16485 bp, 13 predicted proteins | sample 612E3MmetaG_FD_120493 | JGI IMG/M metagenome (GOLD analysis project Ga0182021, IMG submission 120493) | Permafrost microbial communities from Stordalen Mire, Sweden - 612E3M metaG (Illumina Assembly) | ecosystem: Environmental > Terrestrial > Soil > Wetlands > Permafrost | place: Sweden...
CGACCAGCACGACCGCCGACACCGCGACGACGATCGCGACGTTCGCGATGCTCCACGGAGAACGCCCCCGCAGCCCGCTCGACGGAGCGCCGCTGCTCTCGTGACCACGCGCGATCTCGAACTGATCGCTCGCATCGGCGACGAGGAGCAGCACCGGCCGCGCGGCGGCGCGTGCCTCGGCGATGCGCGGCGACGGCAGCCGCACCGGCGGTAGCTTCCAGGTGAGCCCCTTCGCCACCGGTGCAGGCGTCGTGGTCGCCGAGCGCGGCGGGGTCACGGGTCGCGGACGGATCGTCGGCCGGCGGGCGAGCACCCGCCCTGCTTTCTCCGAGCCGTCATCGCCGCCCGCGATCATCGTCATGCCGCCTCCGCGACGCGTTCCAGCGTCGCCGCCGGAGTGGCTAGCGCAGAGGCCGCGGCGCCGCTACTTACGACCGCTTTCCCGCGGCCCGCGCGCACCGATTCTTGGGGCGCGGGCCCCCAGGCGCTACTGCGTCGGCGCGGGGGCCGGCTTCTTCTTGGGCGGCGTCTTGCCCGCCGGCTTCTTCGCGCCCGGCTTCTTCTTGCCCGGCTTCTTCTTCGGCGGAGGCGTGTCATCCCCCTTGTCGCCGCTGTCGTCGCCGGCCGCGGCCGGCGGGTCCTTCGGGGGATCCTTCGGGGGATCCTTGGCCGAATCCGAGTCCGACGAGCCGGCATTGGAGGCCGACGAGTCGTCGGACTTGCCCTTCGCGGCCGACGGAGGCTCCGCGGCGAGCGTGGCCAGCTCCTTCGCGATCACGTCGGCCTCGCCGTCGTGATAGCCGGCGTGGATGTAGCGGACGGTTCCGCTGCCATCGAGGATGTACGTGGTCGGCATCGAGTCGACCTTCCAGCGGTTCGCGATGGCGTGACCGTCATCCCAGCCGACAGCGAACGTGGCCCCGTTCGACTTCGCGAAATCCGCGACGCCGTCGGACTTGTCGTCGACGGAGATGCCGACGACCTGGACCTTGCCCTGGTTCTGCTTGGCGAGCTCCTCGAGCTTGGGGAACGATTGCTTGCAGGGGCCACACCAGGTCGCCCAGAAATCGACGATCGCCACCTTCCCGGAGAGCGAATCGCGCGTGATCTGCCCCTTCCCGTTCACGGTCTGGATCGAAAGATCCGGGGCGCCTTTGCCGACCTCCGCAGGTCCCTTGTCATTGGACTCGCCCGACCCGCCTCCACCACCGCTCTTCGGGGCAGCCGTGCTGCCGCCACAACCCGCTGCCGCCGCGAGAATGAAAGACAAACCTACGGCCGCGCTTGCTGTACGAAACCATGCCATGCGTCAGATCCTCCGCTCCCTCGGATTGTAGCAAACGTCTCCTCGCAAGAAGCGCGCAAGGGCTTGGTAACGCGTCCCCGTCACTGGCAGGCGGCCCCGAGGCTCTTTTTTCGGGGAATGCTGAGGTCTATCGGGGCGCTTTCCGGCGCGCCGCCCGTGCGGGCCCGCGCCGATCAGAGGAAGGAGCCGCCCGCAAGGGCGCGGATGCGCGCGTGGCTCGCATAGGGCGACTCGGGGTGCGCACGTAGCAGGGCCAGCCACGCGACGGGGGCGACCGACGAACCCACGTTGTCGAGGGCCAGCGCTCGCCCTGCCATCGCGACGTCGTCCAGCTCGACGTCACCGGACCGTTCGTAGCGTTCGAAGCTCGCGAGCGCGCCGAGCGCGTCGGCGCGGTCGAGCTGCATGCGGCCCATCGTGACGTACGAGAGGCGCGCCTCACGGCTTCCGGGGTAGCGCGCCTGGAGACGGCGGTAGCCGATCACGGCGCGCTCGTAGTCCTGGCGCGTGCGGGCGCGGTTCGCCTCTTCGAAGAGCGACTCTGCGGTGAACCCGCCCACCGCAGCGGGCGCAGGCGGACTCGCGTGGACCTGCGCGGCATGGCGCGTCGCCACCACCGCGGCGACGGCTCCGATGCGCTCGACGGTGCGAGCCACGGCGGCCCGCTCGGCCTCCGGTGCAGTGGACGTCGTCGCGGAGATGGGCGTGTCCACCTCCGCCGCCGCGACGCCGGTCGCGAGCGCAGCGTACAGGGCGACCGCCGCCAGCCAGCCGACGCCGCCCCGCCGCGCTTGCGGAGAAGAGCGTGGCCGGGAGCTCGGCGCCGGCGGCGCCGCAGCCGGACGAGGCGCGCGCTCGGGTAGCGCCGACGGGGCCGGTTCCCGCAGCGCATCCGCGAAGGACTCACGGAGGCGTCGCTCGCAATCGCAGGCTGCGCACCGAGCGGCATGCGCCTCGAGAGTGGCGCGCTCGGCCGCCGACAGCACACCGGCCGCCTCGCGATCGAGGAGCTCCTCCGGGTGCAGCTCGACGATCCTCACGACGCATCGGCGACGCGCGACGTGATGCTGCGCGAGCCGCTCCTCGAAGCCGACGCGCGAAGTGCGCGGGCGAAGCTCGCGCCGTTACGGCGCCACCAGTCATGACCGTCGACGTCGGTCCACGTGTTCGCCGCGGCCGTGCGCCGGAGCTCCTGTGCGAGCGCGACGGCGCTCTGGGGTCGCGCCGCGGGATCCTTGGCGAGGCAACGCATCACGATGCGCTCGAGGTCGGCGGGTAGCTCGACGCCGAGGCGCGACGACGGGCGATCCGGAATGGCGTGGACCTGCTGCGACAGGATCGTCGCGGTCGTTCCGTGGAACAGCTCCGTCCCGGTCAGCAAGAAATACGCGAGCGCACCGACCGCGTAGATGTCGGCGCGGGCGTCCGCGCCCCACGGCTCGCTCACCGCCTCCGGCGCCATGTAGCGCGCCGTCCCCATCACCGTGCCGGACTCCTCGGCGCGGGTCGCGGCGCCGACCGTGCGCGCCAGTCCGAAGTCGACGACCTTCACGAGGTCCGGCACGAGACCGCGCACGCTGACGAGGACGTTGTCAGGCTTGACGTCCCGATGGATGAGGCCGAGGGCATGCGCCTCGGCGAGCGACGCGCAGATCTGGGTGAGCAGCGCCACCACGCGCCCCGGAGACTGCGCTCCGTCGAGCTGCACGAGCTGCCACAGCGTGAGACCCTCGATGTATTCCATCGCGTAATAGAAGGTCCCGTCGGCGGCGCGCCCGAAGTCGTAGACGTGCACCGTGTTGGGGTGCGTGAGCTGGCTCGTGAGCTGCACCTCGCGCTCGAACCGCGCCGACGTCTCGGGATTGCTCGCGTTGCGAATGATCTTGATGGCGGTCGCCCGTCGCAAGAGCGCGTGGCGAGCCTTGTAGACCTCGCCCATTCCACCCTCGCCGATCTTCTCCTCGAGCGTGTAAGGCCCCATCCGCCTCGTTCGCGCGACGCTGCGTTCGAGCCCGTAGATCTTCTGCGAGACGAGCGTCGACACGAGGATGGTCGTCGCCACACACAGGAGCGCGAGCGTCGTGAACGCCGCGGCGCTCCCCAGTCGATCGGCCGGCTGCGGCTCGGCGAGGAGCGCCTGCAGCGACAGCGGAAGCAGCGCGATCGCTCCGAGCTGCAGCGTGTGCCGCGCACGGCTCGGGAGCAGCGCCGCCCGCAGGATGAGCGCATGCGCCATGAAGAGGAGGAGCATGAGGATCACGCTCGGAGCCCGACCGATCGTGAAGAGCGCGAGGCCGAGGCCGCCGCCCGCCGTCCCGACGGTGTCGAGGATGCGGAGCCGCGCCTGCGAGGGCGATCGCGGCGCGCTGCCCGAGATCGGGGCCGGGAATCGGCGCTCGCCGTCCGCCACGGCGCGCCGCTCCAGCTCCAGCCGATCCAGCCCGAGCGCCACGCCGTTCATCGGACGCCCACGCTCCATAGTCCGCTCGCAGGGCGCTCGCGCATCGCCGTCGCCGCGACAGGACCGAGCTCGAAGGTTCGCATGAGCGCGTCCGGAGCGATTTCGCCGAGCCGCTCCCGGAGCCCGGTGCGCCTGGCCTCTTCGGCGTCGACGACCACGAGATCGCAGGGCTCGCCCATCGCGAGGCGCTCGACCGCCTCGTCGACACGGAGCACGGTCGAGATCGTGCGGTCGTCCTCGAAGAGAGCGCGCAGACGCTCGCCGGTCGCGACGTCGTCCGAGATGACCATGGCGCGCCGTCGTGGCAGCTCGCTCGCGAAGACACGCTCGAGCGCGCCCGTGCTCGCGCCGGCAATTCCGGGTAGACGGACGATGAAGCGACTCCCGCGGCCCTCGACGCTCTCCGCAGTCAGCGATCCGCCCGCGGCAAGCACCTCGCCGCGAGCGATGGTCAGACCGAGCCCGTCGGCGGCGCCCGACTTCGTGGTGAAGAAGGGGTCGAAGACGCGCGCCAGCGCATCGGGGGGCATGCCGACGCCCGTATCCGCGATCTCGACGACGACGCTGCCGTCGAGGTCTTCGTACGTGCGAACCGCGATGGTGTTCGCGAGCGGCATGTACGGCGGTATGGCATCGACCGCGTTCTGGAGGAGCTGCGCGAACACGCGCATGAGCGCGGTCTTGTCGGCGCGCACCGCGGGCACGCGCTCGTAGCGCTTCACGAGACGCGCGCGCGACCCCACCAGGCCGCGCGTCATGCGCAGCGCGAGCTCGAGCGACTCGTGCACGTCGAGCTCCTTGGCGGTCGCGCCTTCGGGGCGGGACACGAACGACAGTTGACCGATGCCGTCGCGCACGTCCTCGGCGGCCTCGAGCGCGCGGCTGAGCCGCTCGTCGAGCACACTGCCGAGCTCTCCTTGGACCGCGCCCAGATCGTCGAGCGTCGTGCGGAGGTCGCTGACCAGCGCATCGAGGCGATCCCGCATCGACTCGGCGCCGGACGCAGCGAGCGACCGCGTCGACGAGGACGACTGGGCTTGAGCGGTCACTGAGCGGTCAACGTCCATCGCAACACCTCGACTCTCATCCTCCCTGTGGGAGCGACGGGCCGTTTCGGGTCACGACGACGCTCGTTTTCTTCGCGCGCGTCCCTTCGTCCGCCGACGGGTCGCCGGACGACCACAGCCGTGCCATTGCTTTGCGGCGCCGGAACGGCCCGCCTCGGAACGGGCCGCCTTGGAACGTCGCGATGCCCTACGCTCGCTGCGGTCGATTCATGGTGGTTCACGGAGGACGCATCACGTACCAGCGGCTGACTCCGGCGATCGCCAACGGCGTGCGGGCGGCCGTCGCCACGCTGATCCCGTTCTTCCTCGCGGCAGCGCTCGGCCGCGCCGAGCTGGCGTGGATGGCGCTCGGCGGATGGCTCGGCACGCTGGCCGATCCCGGTGGCCTTCGCTCGACGCGCGCGAGGGCGGTCGGCACGTTCGCCATCCTCGGCGCGGTCGTCCTGCCGCTCGCGGAGCGCTGCGGCACGTCGATCTGGCTCGCGACGGCACTGCTCGCGGTCGTGGCCTTCGGCGGGACGCTCGCGCGCGCCCTCGGTCCTGCAGCCGCGACGGTCGGCACGATGACCGCCGTCGTGGCCGCGGTAGGAACGGCGAGGAGTGGAAGTCCGTCGTACGGCGTGGACGCGCTCGCGTTCGTCGGCGGCGCGCTATGGGCGACCCTGCTCTCGTCGATGGTGTGGCCGGTGAGCATGCACCGCCCCGTCCGGAAGGCGCTCGCCGCCGTCTTCGAGGCCATGGGCGATTACGCGCTCGCCCTGGCCACGAGCGCCGAGACGGAAGAGGCCGGCGCGCACTGGTCGCAGCTCGCGCTCACGCATCACCGTCGGATCCGCGCCGCGATCGAGGAAGCGCTCGCCATTGCGCTCTCGGTCCGCGCGACGAGCCCCGGCGAATCGGCCCTCGGCGCCGACCTCCGCGTGCTGCTCGGGCTCGCGGAGGCCCAGTTTCCACGGCTCGTGGCGCTCGGCGTCGAGCTCGAGGGATTGGCCGTCAGCGCGCGGCCGGCGGCCACGAAAGAGAAGCTTCGTTCGCTCGCGACGACCTATGGCGCGATCCAGGGGTCGGTCCTTGCGCCCGCGAGCGAGCGCGGCAATCTGCAGGCCGGCCCGCCCGAGACCGCGCCGGCGAAGACCACCGCCCGCGAGGCGCCGCACGTCGCGACCCCCGCATCCTTGCTCGTCGATCGCCTCGAGGTGGACAGCGCGCACGCTCGTGCGTTCGCGCGCACGCTCGGGGCCGGCGCCACCTTCGCCGGCGAGCGCGAGAGCGGCGCCGGTCGTGGCGGTCGTCCCTCGAGCGCGGCCTTCTCCGTGCTCGCGGACGATGCGCGTGAGGTGCGTGACGCGCTGTCGTTCCAATCGGTCTTCTTCCGGCATGCGCTCCGCGTGGCCGCGGCCGCTGCCGTGGCGTCGATCATCGGCCATCGCATCGCGGTCCATCCGCACTGGGTCACCGTGACGACGCTCGCGGTGCTCCAGCCCTATCCCGGCCCGACCTCGACGCGCGCAGCCGAGCGCGTCGTCGGAACGGTGCTGGGCAGCCTGGTCGCCGCGCTGATCACGATCTCCATCCACGCTCCGCTCGCGCTCGCCGCGGTGATGTTCCCGCTGTCCGTTGCAGCCGTCGCCACGCGCGGCCGGAGCTATCGCCTGTTCACGTTCTTCCTCACGCCCGTCTTCGTCCTGATCGCCGAGCGTCATCCCGGCGATTGGTGGACGGCCGCCGCACGGGCCGGCGACTCCGTGGTCGGCGGCGTGATCGCCCTCCTGGCGGCGCTCGCCGTGTGGCCCTCGTGGGAGCGCACGCGCCTGCCGGACGCCATCGATCGCATGGTGGCGGCGGTGACGAGCTATCGCGATGCCGTCATGGCGAGCCTCGAGCTCCAGGGAGCCGAGCGACGGGCGCCCATCGAGCCCCCCATCGCGGCGGCGCGCCGAGCCGCCGGAATCGCGATCGGCGAGGCCGAGACGTCGCTCGAGCGATGGTTGGCCGAGCCGCTGCGGCGCGCCGAGCAAGGCGAGACCGCCATGCAGCTCGTCACTCACGCACGACGCCTCGCGAATGCGTGCACCACGCTCGACATCCGGGCCTTGCACGGCGTCGACGACGCGGCCGGTCGCGAGGGTTACCTCCGGGCGATCGAGACGTACAGCCAGGCTCTCGCGCAGCGAGCGAGTATTCTTCGCGGATGACCGCAACGCGGACGAGCGCGAGAGGCACGACCGCCACCCTTCCGATGGAGGCGCTCGCCAAGGAAGTGATCGCGGGTCGCTGCGTGGCGTTCGTCGGTGCAGGGTTCTCGGCGCCCGTCTGCCGGCTGTGGCACGCGCTCCTCGCCGCCGTCGCCACCGAGGTGAAGAGCATCGAGGTGCGCGCGCATGTCGAAGCGCTCCTCGCCGAGAAGAGCGCGCGCGCCTACGAGATGGCCGCGCAGATCCTCGAAGACGCCTTCAAGAACAGCCCGACCGACGATCTCCTCCAGGCCCTCCGCCGGCACACGCGGCGGAGCGACGTATCGAGCGCCGACCAGCAGCGGATGGACCGGCGCCGCACGCTGCTCACCGAGATCCCGTTCGCCGCCATCCTCACGACGAACTTCGACGACGAGCTGAAGGGCGAGGTCCTCGACGGCAGCACGTACGCGACGCTCTTGCGCGACGCAGGCTCACGCTGGGTCGAGCGGCGCTTCTGGGAGCGCAGCTCGCGCGTGCTCAAGCTGCACGGCGACCTCCGCCGCGGTACCGGCGTGACGCTGTCTCGGCGCGGCTATCGTACGCGACTCTATTCGGAGCCCGGCTATCTCCACGTGCTGCGCTCCGTGCTGCTCACGAAGACCGTGCTGTTCCTCGGCTTCTCGTTCACCGACGAGTATCTCAACGAGCTGCGCTCGGAGGTGCTCGCGTACCTCGCGCCCGAGGGCAAGACGCCGCGCTACGCGTATGCGCTGCTCGAGGACGTCCCGCCGGCGATGCTCGCGCACTTCCGCGATCACGAGGCCATGCACGTCTTCGGCTACGGCGTGCCGGGCGACCACGAGCATCGCGGCTTCGACGAGTTCCTCGCCGCGCTCCATGCGCGCACCAACCCGGCCGCGATCATGGGCCGTCGCCTCGAAAAGCGGCGCATCCTCTGGGTCGACCCGAGCACCGACCGGAACGCGCGCGGCCGGAAGTATCTCGAGGACGCGACGCGGCGGCTCTGCACCATCGAGCTCGCGCGGACGCCCGACGAGGCGCTGGCGCTTCTCACCACGGGAGAGACGTACGATCTCGTGATCACGCGCTGGGGCCATCACCCGCAGAGGCCGGCCGACGGCGAGACGTTGCTCCAGCAGATGAGGCAGCGCGACGCGCGCGTCCCCGTCGTGGTCTTCGCCTCCGGCGATCACGCCGGCGAGAACCGCGAGGCCGCGCTGCGGCTCGGCGCGCTCGAGTACACGTTCGAGTGGGACGCGCTCTACGCGGTCATCGATCGACGCTTCGCCTGAAACAAAATGAAAGAAGCCCCGCCTGCGAACAGGCGGAGCTTCTCTCGGTTAGTCAGTCAGTAGGGACGCTGGATTACCAGCGGTTGCCGCCACCGCCACGACCACCACCGCCGCCGCCGCCGCCGCCGCCGCCACCGCCGCGGTTCTGACGCTCTTCGGCCTCGTTGACCTTGAGAGCGCGACCGTCGAGGAGCGCGCCGTTCATCTCGCGGATGGCCTTCTGGGCCGCCTCGGCAGTGCCGAGGGTGACGAAGCCGAAGCCTCGCGACTGGCCGGTCTCGCGGTCAGAGACGACGTGAACGTCGGTGATCTCGCCAAAGGCCGAAAAGGCCTCGCGAACGGTATCGGTGTTGGCGTTGAAGGAGAGGTTGCCGACGTAGAGACGATTGCCCATGAGATTTCTCGATTCGTTATCACGGCTGCGGGAAACAGAAACAGTGCCTTCGGTCCAACGAGCCGGAGCTGGGCGAAGGTCGCGCGAAGGAATCTTCGCGCTCTTCTCAGGAGTCGTTGCCGATGCAGCGAGGTAGCGGTCCCGAAATCGAGAGAGCGTGTCGTCGTAGCGGAGAACGTCAGTGAGGAGGCGCACCCTAGCCGTCGTCAGGGGATTTGCAAGCGCGGTCGGCAATTTGGACCGTTTCCTCCGGGAATCGTAGGGCCCCTCGTCGCTGGCGCTCGGGAACGCACCCGCTCCCGCGGCGCCGGCACCGGTGGGGGTCACGACTTGTGCAGGGTTGTGCACCGGCGATGCGCAAGTCGCTCGCAAAATGCATGCATACATCACTCATCGTGGACGATTCGCGACGGATTCCCCAGCGATCGTGGATCCACCGCCGCGGCGCAAACGTTGCATCCACGCACGGGGATGAGCTCGACGACGGAACGCACCGGCGCGGGGGACATGACGGGAAACCCCCTCACGGCCGTCTTCGAAGACGCCGTCAGGCGGGTCTTCTCCTCCTACACCGTCGAAATGACCGCGCCCGAAGCGGCGACGGCAGGGGGTCCCCATACGCTGCAGCGAATCCGGCTCGTGACGAGCCATCGGGCGCCGCTTCTCCTGGGGTTTGCCAACGCCGCGCAGCGACGCGCGCAGCTACACACGCTCGGGCACACGCTCGCGCTGAGCAAGCTCCGCCTCGGGCGGGAGATCGTGATGCCGCCGCTCGAGTACGCGCGTTTCCTCGAGACCGCGACGGGCGTGCTCGAAGCCGAAGGCATGGCGGTGGAGGTCGTTGCCTTCGTGAAGGAAGGCATCGACTCCGGGATCCGTCCTCGGGTGAATGCACCCAACCGTTCGATGACCCTGCCGTACTACGTCGTCGATGCGATGGCCGCGGTGAGCACGCTCGCGAGCCGGATGGCCGCGTCGGCAGCGCCGCCGGCGCCGCCGGCGCCGACCGAGGAAGAGGCGGCGGTCGAAGCCGTCGGCGCTCGGCACGCGCCTTCGGCCACGGGATGGTCGACGGTGCTTCGCTGGGCCCCCGCGGCGAGCGCGGGAGCGGCGTCGAGCGCGAAGCGCCGCTCGACCGGCTAGCGTCGCGGCGCAGCTTGCCGCGTGGCGCAGACAACGCCCAACCATTCGAGATCGCGTGTGAATGATCATGTCATCTTGTGCCGCTGCGCCGGCATGTGCCGTGCCGGACGACGCGAAAGAAAATCGCCGAAAAGCGTGATAAACGGGCCGTGGACGGCCGTTCGCGGAGTACGGTGGCGACTCCGCGGGCCCTCCCGCGCGACATGCCCGCGAACGCCCCGGAAGCCCGCCCTCCGCACCCTGGACCCAAGGGTAGTGCGCCCCCCGCGCCGGCCACGGTGACGGCGGGGTCGTCGGGTCCTTCGTCCGAGCCGCCGTCGCAGCTCGCCCATCACGCCGGGCACCGCCGGACGTTGATCATCGGCGCGATCGGCGTCGTCTTCGGCGACATCGGCACGAGCCCGCTCTACGCCATCAAGGAGTGCTTCAGCCCGGAGAACCCGCATCACATCGCGGCGAATCCCGCGAACGTGCTGGGCGTGCTCTCCCTCGTCTTCTGGTCGCTCACGATGGTCATCGTCGTGAAGTACCTGTCGTTCATCATGCGCGCCGACAACAACGGCGCGGGCGGCATCCTCGCGCTCCTGTCGCTCGTTCCGCCGCGCAAGGGCAAGAGCAGCCCCGGCTTCTTGATCATGCTCGCCCTCTTCGGCACGGCGCTGCTCTACGGCGACGGCGTGATCACGCCCGCCATCTCGGTGCTCAGCGCCATCGAGGGCATCGAGGTCGCGACCTCGGCCGCGAAGCCCGTCGTCTTGCCGCTGACCATCGGCATCATCGTCGCGCTCTTCGTCGTGCAGCGCTGGGGCACCGCGGGCATCGGCAAGGTCTTCGGCCCCACGACGCTGATCTGGTTCGCGATCATCTCCGTGCTGGGCGCGCGTCAGATCGCCACGAGCCCGGACGTTCTGTTCGCCGTCGATCCGCGCCATGCGATCCACTTCTTCGGCGAGAACGGCGGGCACGGCTTCCTCGTGCTCGGCTCGGTCTTCCTCGTCGTCACCGGCGGCGAGGCGCTCTACGCCGACATGGGTCACTTCGGCCGCGGCCCGATCCGCATCGGCTGGTACGCGGTCGTGTTCCCGTCGCTGCTCCTCAACTACTTCGGTCAGGGCGCAAAGCTCCTTCACGATCCCACGGCGTCGAGCAATCCGTTCTATTCGCTCGTGCCGGGCTGGGCGCTCTACCCGGTCGTGGCGATCGCGACCGCCGCCACCGTCGTCGCATCGCAGGCCCTCATCTCGGGTGCGTTCTCGCTGACCCAGCAGGCCGTGCAGCTCGGCTTCTTCCCGCGCGTCACCATCGTTCACACGTCGAAGTCGACCGAGGGGCAGATCTACATCCCCGAGATCAACACCGCGCTGATGCTCGCGTGCATCGGCTGCGTGCTGCTCTTCAAGTCGTCGACCGCGCTCGCCGCGGCCTACGGCATCGCCGTCACCGGCACCATGTCGATCACCACGGTCGTCTACTACGTCGTCGTGACGCGCACGTGGGGATGGTCTCCGCTGAAGGCCGGCGCGCTCGCGGGCCTCTTCCTGGTGTTCGACCTCGCGTTCTTCGGCGCCAACGCCGCGAAGTTCGTCGACGGGGGCTGGTTCCCGCTCGCGATCGGGGTCGCGATCTTCGCGGTCATGACCACGTGGAAGCGAGGACGCCGCGAGCTCGCCGACAAGTTCCGCGCGACCATGCTGCCGCTCGAGGTGTTTCTCTCCGATCCCGAGCTCACGACGGCGCTCCGCGTCCGCGGGACAGCCGTCTTCATGGCCTCCAGCGCGGTCGGTACGCCGCCCGCGCTCCTCCACCACTTCAAGCACAGTCAGTCGCTACACGAGCAGATCGTGCTCCTCACGGTCGAGAGCGTCGCCGTACCCGAGGTATCGGCCGATGCGCGCACCACCATCGTCGACAAGGGACATGGTGTCGTGCACGTGACGCTTCGCTACGGCTTCATGGAGCACCCCGACGTCCCGCGCGCGCTGCGCGCCACGCATCTCGCGCTCGAGCCCGCCCGCACGAGCTACTACCTCGGTCGCGAGACGCTCCTCACCGACGGACCGTCGAAGATGGCGAAATGGCGGAAGGTGCTCTTCGCGTTCATCTCCCGCAACGCGCGGCCCGCCACGTCGTACTTCGCGCTCCCCGCCAACCGGGTCGTCGAGCTGGGTCAACAGATCGACCTCTGACCGACGTTCGATCGCCGACGACGCGGCTGGTCTGGACGTTGCTTCCGACGAAGCTCGGAGAGGTGATCCCATGCCCGAAAAGAAGACCATCGAGCGCGCGAAGCGCGACAAACGCGAGGGAAAGGCCCCGAGCACCCAGGCCGGCGAGTTCGTGCGCGAGGAGATCGAGCACGTTCGCGCGGGAAAACACGGGGCGCGCAACGCGAAGCAGGCGATCGCGATCGGCCTCTCGAAGGCTCGCCGTGCGGGCGTCGAGCTGGAACCGCCGAAGAAGGGAGCGGCCTCGGGGCGCACCCGGACGAAGGCGCAGCGCGATCTCGCCAAGGGTCGTACCGCGAAGAAGAAGAGCTCGTCGCGGCGAGCCGCGCCTTCCCCGAAGCGTTCGCGCGCGACCACGCGTGCCTTGAAGCGCGAGGGCACCACCGCCGCATCGCCTCGCGCGCTCTCCCGTCAGTCGCGCGCGGCGGCGTCGCGGCGACGCAAGCGTGGGGCGTCCGCAAAGCGCGTACGCGCACACGCTGAGGCATGAGCAGCCGCGCCTGACGTGGCGACGGAGCGCGGCGCCACCTATGCTCCGGAGCGCGGGCCATGCGGATCGCTCTCGGGTGCATGAGGCTGTCGACGGAGCGCGATCGTGACGCCGATCGCGCCCGCGCCACGCTTCGAGCGGCGCTCGAAGGCGGCATCACGGTCTTCGACACCGCGCATGCCTACGGTCTCGACCAGGACGATCTCGGCGCGAGCGAGCGCCTCGTCGCAGGCGTGCTTCGTTCGGCGGGTGCGCCCGGCGATCGCGCCCGGGTGATCACGAAGTGCGGGATGCGCCGTGACGGCGGCGCGTGGATCCCCGACGGACGTGCGAACCGCATCGCCGACGACGTTCGCGAGAGCCTCGCAGCGCTGGAGGGCATCGCGATCGACACGCTGCTGCTCCACGCGCCCGATCCGCGGACGTCGCTCGCGACGTCTGCCCGAGCACTGGCGCGGCACCTCGAGGCGGGCCACGCGAAGCGCGTCGGCGTTTCGAACGTCTCGAGGAAGCAGCTGCAGGAGCTCGCTCGTCACGTGCCGATCGCCGCCGTCGAGGTGGCGATCGGCGCGTACGACGACCTCGCGCTGCGGAACGGCGTCCTGGGCTACTGCCTGGAGCGCGGCATCGAGGTGCTCGCCCATGCTCCGCTCGGCGGTCCGCTGCGCGCTGCTCGCCTCTCGAGAGACCGGGTCCTCGGAGCCGTCGCCAAGGCCCACGCCGGCACCTCGGCGATCGAGGTCTTTCTCGCGTATCTCCTCGCCGTGTCGAGCGCGCTCGTGCCTGTCGTCGGCGTGCGCCGTCCCGAGACCGTCGCGAGCCTGGTCCGCGCTTCGGAGCTCGTCCTCTCCGACGCCGACCTCGCGGCCATCGATCTGCGCTTTCCCGTGCTCGCCGCCCGGCGCGCCTCGCAGGCGGGCGGTCCCGACGCGCGCTCGGCAGGGACACCGCCGACGAAACCGGCAGCGAGAACGGCGCCCTCCCGTGAGGTCGTCCTCCTGATGGGGGTGCCGGGAGCAGGGAAATCCCGGGCCGCCGAGGGCCTGGTCGCGCGCGGCTACGAACGCCTGAATCGCGACACGCTCGGCGGCACGCTCCGCGGCATCGTGCGGCGCCTCGACGACCGTCTGCGCGAGGGAGCGACGCGCGTCGTCCTCGACAACACCTACGTGACCCGTGCGACGCGCAATGACGTGATTCGCATTGCGCACGGGCACGGCGCCGAAGTGCGTTGCGTCTTCTTCGATACGCCGCCACACGAGGCGCAGATCAACGTCGTCCGCCGGATGATCGCCCGCTTCGGCAGCGTGCTCGGGCCCGCGGAGCTCGCCGCGCGGTCCCGTGAGGACCCCGTCGCGCTCGCGCCGAGCGCGGTCTACCGCATGACGCGCGAGCTCGAGCCTCCGGCCGACGACGAGGGGTTCGCCGCGATCGACGTCGTGCCGTTCGTCCGCGAGCATGCCGCGCACCCCGGGCGGCCGGGTGCTGCGATCTCGCTCGACGCCTCCGATGAGGCGATCGCCGCAGCGGTCGCGGCCGCGCCGTCCGATGCCGCCTGCCTCCTCTTCGCATGGCGGCCCGGTATGGACGAGGCCGCGCGCGAACGCGCCGCCGGCGTCGCTGCCGCACTTGCCGGCGGCACGGGAAGGATCGTCGACGTTGCATTCTGCACGCATCCTGCCGGACCGCCGGTGTGCTGGTGCTGCCCTCCCCTGCCCGGGCTCTGGTTGGCGTTCGCGCACCGTCACGGGGTCGATGCGCGCCTGAGCGTGCTCTGCTCTTCGAGCTCCGCGGACCGCTCGTTCGCTCGCGCGCTCGGGCTGGGCACTGCGTGAGCGCGGCGATTCAGGCGTGAGTCGGGTCGGGCCGCCGGCCTCGAGCCACGAGCACATCGCGTCGGTGTCGAGCCCGAGGTGCTCGAAGCCCGGCAGGATCAGATCGCGGAACGCCAGGAGCAGCGCGTTCTCCACCGACTCCACGCGCGGAGCGCCGTGGGCGGCGAGCGCGGCATCGCTTCCGTAGGTGCGGTTGGTCTCGCGCCACATCCGCAGGTTCGCGACCGCCATGGTCGGCAGCCATTGCTCCACGTCGCGCAGGAGCTCGCGCTCCAGCGATCCCAGCAGCGCCCAGCCGATCCGCGCGTGATCGATCTCGTCGGAGAGGAGCTCGCGGAGCGCCGCGCGCGCGAGCGGTGCTGTCGCCTCCGCGAGCGCTGCTTCGAGGAAGGCGCTCGCGATCGTCTCGTTGAAGGCGCACTGCCCGACCACGTGGAGCACGTGACGAAGGCGTTCGCTCGCGCCCGCATGCGCCGGGATGGCGAGGACCAGTCTCGGCGGATGAGCGAGCGGCTCACGGGCGTAGCGAGACGCCACGTCACGCGCGAGCTCCGCGTGCCTCATCTCGTCGTCGATGGCGCGCGTCGCGAGCTCGACGAGCTCTCCGGCGGCGCCAATGCTCGCGAGCGCGTCGCGCGCCACGACGAACGAGTCGGACACGCGTCGCTCCGAAGCTGCGCGTCCCAGCCAAACGTCCGCGAGCGTGATGCGCTGCGAGGGCGACAGCTCGGCGATCGCGTCGTCGTCGGGCAGCGGACGACTCGTGACGGAGCCACCCCATCGTCCGTCGCCCCGGATCGTGAGGCCCATCATTTGGTGGGCGCCCAGCCCGGGTCCTTGCCGGCGTCCGCGCTCGGGTTCGAGCCGCCGTCCGGGTCGCCGCCGTCCGGCGCGGGATCGGTGGATCTCGGGTCCGTCCCGGTACTGCTGCTCGCGATCGTGGTGGGTGCTCCGTCGTCGCCGCTGCAGCCGATGCCGGCTCCGGCGACGAGGGAGGCACCGACGATGACGACGGTGTGGAAGAGGCGGCTGCCGAGCATGAGGTTCTCCAGGAAGCGGAGGCGTTCGCGTTGCCTCGGCTCCGAACGCACGAGCACGGCCGCATGGACGAAGAGGGCGCGCGCAGAAGGCGCAGAAGGCGAGAGCGCGAAGAAAACCGCTCTTTTGGGGGTATTTCGCGGGCGGCGCAGGTTAATTCTCGGGCGTTCGTCCATTCGCGGAGGGCCAATCGTTCCGAGGGCAGAGTGCTCCTCGCGCTAGCATCCCCCGTGGCCGTGCCCGACCTTCATCCGACGGACGAAGCCTTCGATCTCGAAGGCTTTCATGCCGGCGACCGCAGGACGCTCGAGCGCGTCTACCGCGAGCACTACGCCAAGGTGGCCCGCGCCGCCGCGTCGGTGCTCGCGCCCGCCGACGCGGAGACCGTGACGCACGAGGTCTTCCACCGCCTGCTCTCGAGCGCCAAGATGCGCGAGTCCTTCAAGGGCGGAGAGCTCGGCGCCTGGCTCGCTCGGGTCGCCAAGAACCAGGCCCTCGACTTCCGCCGTCGCTACGCCCGCGAGACCTCGCTCGAGGACGGCGGCGCCGAGGTCCCCGACACCGCGTCGACGGAGAGCGCGCAGGGCGACAGCCTCTCGGCGGCGATGGTGGTCGAACGCTTCCGCAAGACGGTGCTTCCGCCGAAGTGGGACGCGGTCTTCGAAGCGCGCTTCCTCAAGCAGCTCGGACAGCGCGAGGCGGCGATCGCGCTCGGCATGCACCGCACGACGCTCATGTACCAGGAGCACCGCATCCGCGCGTTGCTCCACAAATTCGTCCTGGAGACCGACCGATGAGCGCCGAACGATGCCTCATGACGGCGCGCGTCGATCGTCACTTCGCGCGGCAGCTCGATCCGGCGGGCGAGCGGGCCATGCGCGAGCACCTTCCGACGTGCTCGCAGTGCCGAGCGCGCTACGAGAAGCAGCTCCTGCTCGAGCAGCTCGATCCCGACGCCGCGGGCCCGCAGGCGCGCATCGCCAGTGGTCTCGGCATCGGCGGCGCACGCCCTGCGCTGCGTGCGGCCACACCGTTC